>Ga0209396_1000008_pt1 | contig 358132 bp, 272 predicted proteins | sample GOMGulsemesocosm_6_FD_184638 | JGI IMG/M metagenome (GOLD analysis project Ga0209396, IMG submission 184638) | Methane-oxidizing microbial communities from mesocosms in the Gulf of Mexico - GOM8C Gulf of Mexico (SPAdes) (version 2) | ecosystem: Environmental > Aquatic > Marine > Cold seeps...
GCTGGTTAAAATACCCCAAGAATTCGTTGCTCTCAATTCCAATAGCCAGCTATTGCTCAATCGAGCGCCTTACCTTGATTTATTTTTCCTTCGCACAACAAGATCACAAACTTAATGGAATTGGTATAAGTATGTGAAACTAGCGCTGTTTGCTATTTTATTGGGCGAAAGGTATTAAGCTCAGGAATCACATTGGGCAGCTTACTTCTGTCGATAAATTCGTAAAGATCCTCGTTTTTTGTGGGACATTCTAAAGGGAGTGTTAAAGGTAATACAAAGCATAAAACAAGTGATCAATTTACCTTAGCTATAGCGATAGAATGCCTTCCACAAAATTACGTTTTAGTTGTTTGCTAAAAACATTTCATCATGCGTGCTTTGTAAGAAACTCGCACCAAAGTCAACTAGTGCATGAATAGAGCTGGGTAGTTGCTCTATATCAATTGCATCAATTAAGTTTTTCACTTCTAAACCTAGCTCAGTATCACCTTCAATCTTCAAACGTCGTTGAAAAAACAAGGTGTCGGGATCTTGTTTACGGCCTGCGATTAAAATTAAATCATCACCATTAGCACTAAAGCTAACATCTTCAGTTATTTTGTTATCTGAAGGCGCCATAATTAACTGGTCTTGAGCAAAACTAAGCCACCAGTCTAATTGTAAATCGATAATCGAGATCTTTAGCCACTTGTCTTGTAAAAATGCAAAATCGCTATCTGTTATCGCTTCACTGAAAATAGAATGTAATGCCGGGATTAGCAGAGATTTTTGTGCACTAAACGGTACAAAACGTAAACTTGGACGTAATATTTTTGGCAATACATTGATTAGGCTTGCTTTAAACTTTAGTGGCAGCTTTTTCTCAAGGATAGGTAATGATGCTGTGATTTTATTTGCCAAAGGTAATGCTGTTGATAATTTGAACACTTCGCGACTCTATAGTTATCTCTATAATTGTTTATATTCTAGCAAGGCTGATAAATATATTAATATTGCAGATCAAGTTTTCTTTAATACACATCAATAAAGGCAATTGATGAACGGCATACACTGCTGAAAAATATTTTTAACTATTAATAATATGTAGGGAGTGGTTGTGGAGTTACTTTGTCCTGCTGGAAATTTACCAGCTTTAAAAACAGCAATCGATAATGGTGCTGATGCTGTTTACATTGGTATGAAAGATGATACCAATGCCCGTCATTTTGCCGGTCTTAACTTTAACGATGGAAAGTTAGCTAAAGCGGCTGATTACGTGCACGATCGCGGTAAAAAATTACACGTTGCCATTAATACGTTTGCTCATGCAGATAGTGAAGCGCGCTGGCAAAAATCTATCGATAATGCCGTTGCTATGGGTACCGATGCGCTTATTATTGCTGACTTAGGTGTACTAGAATATGCAACAACAAAATATCCAGATGTTGAACGACATGTTTCTGTACAAGCTTCAACCACTAATCTTGAAGCGATAAAGTTCTTTAAAAGTAATTTTGATGTTGCCCGTGTGGTATTACCTCGCGTTTTATCGGTTCAGCAAGTTAGGCAGCTAGCTAAAAGTAGTCCAGTACCCTTGGAGGTTTTTGCTTTTGGTAGTTTATGCATCATGGCAGAAGGCCGCTGTTATTTATCTTCTTATATGACAGGTGAATCCCCCAATACCGCAGGGGCATGTTCTCCTGCAAAATATGTACGCTGGCAAGAGACCGATAAGGGCTTAGAGTCACGTTTAAATGATGTACTTATCGACCGTTATAAACCAGATGAAAATGCGGGTTACCCAACGCTATGTAAAGGTCGATTTGAAGTTGATAATAACATCTATCATGCCCTTGAAGAGCCAACCAGTTTGAATACTTTAGAGCTTATTCCCCAGCTGATTAACATGGGTATCGTATCGGTTAAAATTGAAGGTCGCCAACGTAGCCCTGCTTATGTAGAGCAGGTGGCTAAAACTTGGCGTATGGCGCTAGATAGGTATCAACATAATCCAGATAACTTTATCGTTGATGGTGTTTGGATGAATACCCTCGCTAATTTGTCAGAAGGTACACAAACTACCTTGGGTGCATATCATCGTAAGTGGCAATAATTTGCACCATCTTGTCGCTGCATCTTCCAATTTATTTGTCACAAGTACTCATTGACTAGCGTCAACTCCGTGCTTCTTCCTCTAAATTGAAAAATACAGCTTAAAACTGATTAACTTTATTTATATCTATTAGTTTGATGATAATCATTGAATTTAGGAAATACTATGAAATTTTCTTTAGGCCCAAGTATGTTTTTCTGGCCAAAAGCAGAAGTTACAGACTTCTATCAACAAGCAAAACACTCTAGTGCTGATGTTATATATTTGGGGGAAACAGTTTGCTCAAAAAGACGTGAACTACGAGCTAAGGATTGGCTTGGTTTAGCTCGAGAAATTGCCCAAGACACTAACAAACAAGTGGTTGTCTCTACGATGACCTTGTTGGAGTCACCAGCTGAAATTCAAGTACTAAAACGCTTATGTGATAATGGTGAGTTTTTAATTGAAGCCAACGATTTAAGCGCAGTGCAAATAATGCATGACTTAATGTTGCCTTTTGTCGCAGGGCCAGCAATAAACTGCTACAACTTATCAACACTTAAAATATTGATTAAACAGGGGATGATCCGGTGGTTAATGCCTGTAGAGTTAAGTGGTGATTGGCTTAAAACCATATTAGAACAAGCGAATGATGCTGGCATTCGTGATCAGTTTGAATGTGAGGTTTTTGCTTGGGGCTTTCTCCCTCTTGCATACTCAGCACGGTGTTTTACTGCTCGCTCTGAGGATAAGGCTAAAGATGATTGTGAATACTGCTGCATTAAATATCCACAGGGTCGTCGTATGAATAGTCGTGAAGGTGAACGAGTTTTTGTGCTTAATGGTATTCAAACTATGTCGGGTTACCAGTATAATCTAATTAACGAAATACCAGCCCTTGAAGCGATGGGGGTGGATATTGCCCGAATAAGTGCCGATAGCATCGCAGCCTTTAATCAGCTTGATGACTTTAGAGCACAACTTGCCCAACCTTCTAAGAAAGTGCTTGATGGCATTGTTGAGTGTAATGGCTTTTGGCACAAAATTGCGGGCATGTCCTTGGCTTAATACTATTATTAGCGAAGGCTAAATTAGCTAATATAACTAAATGAGAATATGAGAATATTATGTATACCTTAAACTTGAACCATATGACGCAGCAAGAATTTTTAGATGAGTACTGGCAGAAAAAACCTGTTGTTATTCGCCAAGGTTTTAACGACTTTGTTGATCCAATTGCTGCTGATGAAATGGCTGGTCTAGCGATGGAAGAGCAAATAGAATCACGTTTAGTGCATAAAAAAGACGGGCAATGGCAAGCGGCTTTTGGTCCATTTGAGAGTTATGAACACTTAGGCAATGAAAACTGGTCTTTAGTGGTACAGGCCCTTGATAATTTCTCTGAAGAAGCAGCAGAAATTATTGAAGCCTTTCGATTTTTACCTCACTGGCGATTGGATGACTTAATGGCAAGTTTTGCTATGCCAGGAGGTAGTGTTGGTCCACACATTGATAATTATGATACCTTTATTTGCCAAGGCTCAGGTAAACGCCATTGGCGAGTTGGAAATAATGGTTCGCATGTTGAGTTTGCGGCCCACGAGGCGTTATTACATGTTGAACCCTTTGAAGCTATCATCGATGTAGAGCTTGAAGCCGGTGATATCTTGTATATTCCCCCAGGTTTCCCGCATGAAGGCCGATCGCTTGATGTGTCGATGAGCTTCTCTGTTGGTTTTCGTGCAAACTCTGCGGTAAGTGTGCTGAGCGCCTTTGCCGATCATTTAATTGATAACGAAAAAGGAAGTCAATTATTAACTGATCCTAATAGGCAGGTAGTTAGCCATAGTGGGGAAGTCAGTAATAGAGATTACGCTAGTATTAAAGGTCAAATTCAAAATTTGCTTGATGATGAAGTGGGCTTTAAAACTTTTACCGGGCAGTTTTTAACAGCGGCTAAACATGAACTTGATACGTTATTGCCAGATGAGCCTTTTGAGCTAACTGAAGTTAGTAACTTGCTTAACAGTCATGCGATAAAACGTTTAGGTGGGCTACGAGCCTTTTATTTCGAAGACACTATTACACAGGGCCTTTGTTATATTAATGGTAGTGAATTAGCCTTTTCACCAGAAATAGCCAATGGCGTAAAATTGCTATGTGATAAGGTAATGTTATTACCTGCTGACCTTAGTGATTGGAGCCATAATGCTGCCTTTGTTGAACTAGCTACTGAATTACTTAATCAAGGTTATTGGTATTTAGCTGAAGCGGAGTAATATTACTTTCGGCTTAGTAGTGTTTTATTAATCCAACACAAAGTAGGTACAAAGCCCACCTAATACAAGATTACTTTTATTAGGTGGGCTTTGTAGCAAATTTAATTTAGCCAGTTTATGAATATTTCCTGCAGGGCGATAATCAGACAGAATTAATTACTAACAGCGCACAATCAGTGACTACCCGTTAGCGACCATCAGTAAAACTTCATCATAATTTCTCAGATATTTATTTATATCAACTTCATTAATTTGCTCGCTTTTCATAAATTTATTTGCGTAAGTTAGATAAGTTCCCGAGGTTAAAAATAGCTCAAATAAGTCGATATCTATATGTTGATCTAAAGCAAATTTGTGCAAAATGTTAACAGCAACACTGAGTGGTTTGCCTTTTTTATAAGGCCTATCTGCAGCGGTTAAGGCTTCAAAAATATCAGCTATAACGAGTACTCTTTCAGGAATAGTTAAGTCATCAGCACACAATTTTCTTGGATAACCGGTGCCAATGAGTGTTTCATGGTGTGTTGAAGCATATTTAGGTACATTGGCAAGCTCGGGAGGAAAAGGTAGCTGATCTAACATCTTAATGGTACCTATAATGTGTTCATTGATTTTGTACCTATCTTCAGTGGTTAATGTGCCTCGTGATATGGATAAGTTATATAGCTCACCTAAATTAGCATGATGTTCAGGTACCGTTATTTTAATGCCTAATTTCTCATCAAATTCCACGTTTTCAGTTCTGGGGACTATATGCTCTGATTTATCTGCTAACAATTGCTCCGTTACTGGCAGGGAGATAGAAGAGTGATTACCTCGTAGTTCACTATGCTTAGATAGATGTAACTCTTCAACGGGAGATAAACCTAAGCTATCATCAAAATGACGCTGCCAAGTTTTTTGAGCAATTTGATGTAAACGAGTAACTTTCTCTTGGGCCATAAACTCACCACCAATATTAGCATTAGCAACAAAGGCAAAGTCTTGTGTAAGTTGTGTTTGTTGCTCAGATAACAATTTAAGCAATGACTCTTGTTGTTCAGGTTGTTTGAGTACTGCTTGATAATATTCAATTTCAGCATCACGCCGCAAAACTTCAAAGCGCATTCTTATTTCATGGATACGATTATAAATGGTTTCGAGTTTTGTGCCTTTATCAACAATATGTTCAGGGGTAATAATTTTTCCACAATCATGTAACCAAGCCGAAATTTTAAATTCTCGGTATTCGTCTGCTGATTTGAAAGAAAAGTCTTTAAAATTACCTTCATCTTCAATTACTGCATCGACTAACATTAAACCAAGCTCGGGCACTCGGTTGCAGTGACCACCAGTATATGCAGACTTATCATCAATTGTTTGTGCAATTAACTGAATAAAAGAGTCCATCAATTCTTGCTGTTTTAGTTCGTGATCTTTAATCGCTAAGGACATAGCAATCAATGAGGTGGCCAACTCATCAATTTCTTTAATGTTACTCTTGATGTGTTTCATTTTATCGTACTGACGGTTTTTAATTTTATCATTTTCCACAGCTAACAATTTAATCGGCTTAACAATTGGACTCGAAAAAAGCCAGCTCACCGGGAGAATGAGTATTAAACAGACAGCTGTAATGAAAATGGATAGCTTCACTTTAGCTATGCTACTTGAAAAAATAGTATTACTGGGGACTATGATGGCCAAAAACTCTGTTTGTTGCTGGTTAGTTGGTGTTAAATATATGAAGTGCTCGGTATTTTTAATTACTGATGGCATAAGTTTTCCGTATAAATTGGTGTTATTAGCGAGCTCTATTAGCTTGGCATAAGGCACTACTCCTTGTTTTACTTGTAGAGTTTCCTGGGACTCTTGGGATTGTTTATTGTTAGTATCAAACCATTTTTTATTCAGATAAGTCTGTTGTTCAACATTAATATTATTAATTGCTAAATTGATAATCGCCATTAAATCCGTTTGTGATTTGTGCAACATAAAATGGAGTGCACTGGGCATTTTGGCCGGGGAAAAATTGAGCGTAGAGTGGTATTGAATATCTTTGATAAAAAACTGCTTTTGGGTGTAACGAAAAATAACTTCATTATCTAGCCCAGCAAATACCTCACCACGTGATACCGCAGTTAAAACAGCTTTACTTGAGGGGTATTCAATTATCCTAATCGATGGAAAATGTTGCTTTATTGTTGCTATGATTGACCAACCCTGTGGAATAGCTAAGGCTTTACCTTGTAATTGATTAATATGAGTAATTATAGGCACATTGGCTTGAGTGATGATGGCGAAAGGTAAATCTACAAAAGGATCTGAGAAAATACCTATTTTTTCATTGTTAAGTGTTTTAAATATAGGTTGTAACATATCAATACTGTGGTTTTCAAAGCCATCAACTAATTGAGGCCAGGTAAACCCATTGGTATATTCGAACGTTAAGCCTGTCATTTTAGCAATCAAATTAAGCATTTCAATGCTGTAACCTTTAGGCTGCCCTGATACGGAAAAGTCGATTGGCGCCCAATCAGTTTCATTAGAAACCTTTAATGATGATGTATTTTTTATCAATTGCCTTTGTTTACCAGAAAGAGACAACTTGTCTACTTTAATGCTTTTATTTTTTGAACCATTGCTTTGATTACTTGAAATTATCTCTCCTGACTTTTGAAATAAATAAATTTCCTTATTCTTACTACCATCATTGGTGACCCCTTGGCTATTAAGATATTCATTAAGAGAAGATAAGGCAATATCAATGGCGAGTACGGCGTCAGAGTTGGGGATTTTAGCGGAATAAGTTTGACCTGGCGCTTGTAGATGCTGAAACATATAAGGATCTGTTTTGTATACGCTATCAAGCTTGGCATTAACATACCATGGGCGGGTACTGGCGTTATAATCACTGTTTTCCTCACGGGTAGTACGAACAGTTAAATCTTCATTGAGGTAGCTAAAAATTCGCTTACGATTATTGTCTTCGCCACTTATGGCTACGGTAACCCATCGATCAGTAAATGAAGCATCAACTTGTGTTCTGATTTCAGGGCTTGCACTTAAGTTGATAAGCTCATAAAAGTCGCCATTTGCAAAGCCAATATAAACAGCATAAAAATCATTATTATTTTCTAGCATTTGAGAAAAGACCGGCCCTACGGTACTATTTACAGCATTCTTGTCAACAAGATCGCCGAATTTAGCCAACATTCCGGTAAGGTTTTTAGCCCTTTTATCAATATTTTGTAAATGTTCTTGGGTTTTTTTACTGGATAAAGAAAACAGCTGACTAGCTGATTCTGTCGCCATATTTTTACTGAAGTGGTATTGCAGGCTAATGGCAATAGTTGCTGTAATAATGGTAGCTAAAATGAAGATGCTCACCACGGTAAATCGTATGGTGTGCTGTGAGATCTGTAGCTTATAATTAAACATGTTAAGTCCCTTTCAACAAAGTCGTTATTGATGATAACAGCTTTCTATTTTTATTATGCCTTTGTTTTTTGTATTGTTAATCAACAGCTCCTAAAAGTAATTGTCGATTACTATTGCTTGTTGATTAACAATGAGGATAATGGCGCTGTATTTTCACTGACTATAAGGTTCAGGTAGCCAATATGCGCCTAGATAAATTTATTTGCAAAAGCACTGAGCTAACGCGAACAGAGGCTAAAAAAGTACTCAAAAGCGGGGAGGTTAGGGTAAATGGTGATGTTGCTAAAAATCCCGCTATGCAAGTGCATGAAAACAATTCTATTACTATCGATGGTCAACAATTAACGGCACGTGGTTCACGATATTATATGTTGCATAAAGTTGTTGATAGCATCTGTTCAAATGTTGATGAAGTATACCCCTCTGTACTTAATTTTATTGAAGTTGACAAAGCTTTTGATCTTCATATTGCCGGGCGTTTAGATGCAGACACCACAGGTTTAGTTTTGATAACTGATGATGGCCGTTGGTCACATAATGTCATTTCGCCGAAAAAGCAGTGTCAGAAAACTTACCGAGTATGGTTACGTAATGAAATAGGTGATGAAAACCTAGCGACTTTAGTGGATAAGTTTGCAAAAGGAATACAGTTACAAGGTGAAGATTCATTAACCCGACCAGCCATTTTAGTCCGTGTAGCACAAATGGATTTAGTTGATGAATACTCATATAGAAGTGAAGTGTTACTAACCATCACAGAAGGTAAATATCACCAAGTAAAACGTATGTTTGCGGCTGTAGGAAATAGGGTGGTGGGTTTACACAGGGAGCAGATTGGGCAAATAACACTTGGTGATTTAGCGCCGGGTGATTGGCGGGAATTAACTGACGTTGAAACCGCTCAATTTTTATAGTTAATCTGAACTATGGATAAGCAGCATTTACTCAATATTCCCCTTTATTCTATTCTCAGCGTTAAAACATCGATAAATAACCCGTTATTTATAAACGTTTTGTCTTGATAATCGAATAAATCGAATAAATTGAAACATTGATAGCGTATATCGCTACTTAAACATTAAGTACTCATTATCCAGAGTTCAGGTTAGTTAGGTGTGGGGATAGTTTTGTATCTTTTTATTGTTGAGTTGTTATGAGTAATGTTAGTCGTTTTACTCATAACAAAGTAAAAACCTATCACTATTTTTTATTTAGTTCATTAAATTTAGCCATTTGTGCTTCGGTTGCTGGTAATTGATGTTTCTCTTTCCATTCACTGTAAGGCATACCGTAAACTTGTTCGCGCGCGGTATCGATATCAATATCAACCCCCAATTGCTCTGCTTCTTTTACTGTCCATTTGCTGAAACAATTACGACAAAAACCTGCTAAGTTCATCAATTCTATGTTTTGAACATCTTTACGAGAATCGAGGTGTGCAAGTAACCGACGAAATACAGCCGCTTGAATTTCTACTTCTTTATCCATTATTTTTTACCTTCTAAAATAATTACTTACGTTAACTAATGCCTATACCAGCCCCATTACATTATTGTCCATTGGTGCTGGCTAAAATATGGGACGACGGTGTTGCTCTTATCTATAAATACTTGCTATTGGTTAATCAAGCACCTTGTTTTAATATGTTTTTCTGTGCACAAAAAATTCGCAAACTTATTGGCATTATTTCTTGACTTGGCTCACGGCTTCGTCAGCAGGCTTCGTTGGATCAAAGCGACGAATTTGCACTATCATGCCTATATGAGGATGATCAAAATAATGTATTTCTCCAGTAATTACTCGTCGGTCTTGTTTAAAAGAAATAACCTGATCTTTATTGACCGAGTCATTCGCTAGGTGAGCGATTGACTTTGAAAAGTTCTTTTTAGCGCTTGATGATTGATCAATAATATTAATTTCACTATTAATGAAAAGGAAGTGATCTAGGTGAACCTTGAACAAACCGTCAATAGACCAAGATTGTACCGGCTCTTTGAGAGTAGCATTTTGTTTATCAGTTAAGTCATTTAATGTTAATTGGGCATCGCTAGTTGTGATATCAAAGGAGAGCTGAGCTATCATTTGTTTAATTTCAGCTTCGCTATATTCTGACTCATTAATACTGTCTTTATCTATATTGTCGCTATCTCCACTTTTAGTTAATAATGAAAATCGATCATAGATCTCGTCAAGTTTTTTCTGCTTGGCTTGTTGTTTTAACTGTTCTGCAATAGACAATTCACTATGCAGCTGAGTTTTGTTAATCAGTATAGTCGATGAGTTATTTTGGTTTATTGTTCCTACACTCTTGTCTACATTAAGATTAACGGGTTGCTCTGCTTCATGAGTAACTAAATTCAGTTGATTAAGGGCAAGCTCTTCGGCTTTCTGCCTTTGCGTTAAAATCGCCGCTAGCTCAAGTTCCTGTTGCTGGGCGTTTTGTTTAGCTAATGATTGTTGATAATCTAGTGCTAAATTATCTCCGGCAAATAAATGCATTGCCTTCGCATTTCGTCGAGTTTCGCCTATTTGTCGCCAACCAAGGTGCAATAATGGTGCATAATTTCGGCTGCGCTTTATGCTATTAGTAATGGATTTCAATCGTAAAGAATCTTTGCTTATTAAGTATGGTTTATCACTGGCCCAGGTAATCTCACCTGTTTCATCGGCGCTCCATTGTTCAATAGCATTGACAGTTGATGTAAGTTTTTCGACGGGGAAGCCATCAATATTAAAGTTTTCAAGCTGCTCAGTACTTAACTGCTCTTGGAAAAATTCCGCTGGAATTACACATAATGGCGCTTGTTTATTACTTGGGTATTGGTTATATACGGGTAGCTCTACGTTGGCATATTGTACTTGGTAAACTCTTTTCGCCTCTAAAGGGTCTGTAAACGTTGATTCTGTAAATTCTGGTTCTATGATTGATTCAATCGTTTGAGCTTTAGCTTCACCTTGGGTCGTTGCAAGTACTTTAACAGACATATTGCTAGGTGCTGTTTTTATGTCAGGTCCGTTCAGTGCTTGACTGTTATAGTGCTCAGCAGGCTCTGTTGCTTTTGTTAAGCTAACTGGCTGGTTAGCTTCATCAGTATTCTCTACCGTTTCAGGCCACAGGCTGTAAGGGGAAAAAGTGAGCGCATAAAGTGGTTCTGCTTGAGGTTGCTGACAATTAGGTAATAATTGTTTTAATGCGCTTATATCAGGCTGTAAGTAAGGTGATAATAAATCAAAGGCTCGGCGTTTTTTAGCACTTAGATCATTAGAGGTAAACTTCTCGAAATCTTCTGCTTTCTTTGACACCTGTTTAAAAAGAATCACTTCAATTTCAAACCAACGGGCTTGATTTTCTGCTGATACACTCGTGTTATTCGTCGCAAGAGTATTGTGACTTGTTACTAAACAAAATGAGGTTAATAACGAAGTAAGAAGTAAAGGGTATTTCATTAAAAGTCCATGTTTTAAGGCAAATGATATCAGTTATAAATAGTCTTTTGGCCACACTTTTTTGTTTTAGCGGGTAAATAAAGTCTGATTTGAGCAAAGGGAGCTTAGCTAAAACGCCCTCTACTCAAGTTTACCACTATAAGTCATTATTTAGCTAAGTCATTTAAGATATTAGTAATTAAGGTAAAGCGCTTTTGAGTATCGTCATTGGCTTTTACAAATTTTAACTTACTAGCACCAGCCATACTGAAAACAGCGGGTTGTTTCTGTATCAAGCCAATAATTAACATAGGATCAACACTCGTATTATTACTGAACTCAATGGAACCACCGCTGTTGCTTGCTTCAATTCTCGATATACCTATAGCCTGTGCTTTAAGACGCATTTTTGCGATTTGAATTAAGTTTTTGCTTGGCTGTGGCAACAAACCAAACCTATCGATTAACTCAACTTGTATATCGTCTAATTCTCTTTTGTTTTTACAGCTGGCGATACGTTTATATAAACTTAAGCGTAAACTCACATCAAAAATATAATCATCAGGCAGCAGAGCAGGGATGCGAAGCTCTATTTCTGTTTGGTTAGACATTACTTGGTCTAATGATAATTGCTTCCCTTCTTTTAAGGCTGCAACGGCTTGGTCAAGCATTTCCATATACAAACTAAAACCAACTTGGCTCATTGAGCCGCTTTGGCCTTCACCTAATAACTCACCAGCGCCACGAATCTCTAAATCATGTGTTGCTAAGGTAAAACCTGCGCCTAAATCTTCTAGTGAAGCGATAGCCTCTAAGCGTTTTTTTGCATCTTTAGTAATACGTTTTATATGAGGCGTTAATAAATAAGCATAGGCTTGATGATGTGAACGACCAACACGACCACGAAGCTGATGTAATTGTGCTAAACCAAGGTGGTCGGCTCGGTCCATAATAATGGTGTTAGCACTTGGTACATCGATTCCTGTTTCAATGATGGTGGTACAAACAATGACGTTAAACCGTTGATGATAAAAGTCACTCATAATACGTTCAAGTTCACGTTCACGCATTTGGCCATGGGCAGTAATAACTCTTGCCTCAGGTACTAACGCTTGAATGTCTGCAGCGGTTTTATCAATGGTATCTACATGGTTATGTAAGAAATACACCTGACCACCACGTAAAGTTTCCCTTAATATAGCCTCACGAATAAGCGCCTCATCACGTTCGCGAACAAAAGTTTTAACCGCTAGACGTTTGGCTGGCGGCGTGGCAATTATAGATAAATCACGCATGCCGCCCATCGCCATATTTAGGGTACGGGGAATAGGTGTTGCCGTTAGTGTTAAGATATCAACATTACTACGCAGTTGTTTGATTTTTTCTTTTTGTTTAACACCGAACCTGTGCTCTTCATCAACGACAAGTAAACCTAAATCTTTATATTTCACGCTGTTTTGTAGCAGTTTATGAGTGCCAATTAGGATATCTACTTGGCCTGATTCAACCCTGGCGATAACTTCTTTCTGCTCTTTAGCTGTTTTAAAACGTGATAGCACTTCAGTAGTCACTGGCCAATTGGCAAACCTATCGCGAAAATTTTCATAATGTTGTTGTGCTAATAATGTGGTGGGCACTAGTATTGCAACTTGCTTATTATCATTTACCGCGACAAAAGCAGCACGCATAGCAACTTCCGTTTTACCAAAACCAACATCGCCACAAACAAGCCTGTCCATTGTCTTATGCGATAACATGTCACTAACGACTGCATTAATTGCTTGTTTTTGATCGAAGGTTTCTTCAAAACCAAAACTATCACTAAACGCTTGGTAATCTTGTTTATCTCGTTTAAAAGTATAACCATGATTGCTGGCTCGTTTGGCGTAAATATCGAGAAGTTCGGCGGCAACATCACGTACTTTCTCCGCAGCTTTTTGTTTGGCTTTACTCCAAGTGTCAGTGCCTAGTTTATGCAGTGGCGCATGATCACTATCAGCTCCTGAATATCGACCGATTAAGTGCAATGAACTAACAGGCACATAGAGCTTTGCTTCATTGGCATAGCTGAGTACGAGAAATTCGGTGACAATACCACCATTTTCAATAGTTTGCAGGCCTAAATATCGACCAATACCATGTTCAATGTGGACAACCGGTTGGCCAATGGTTAACTCAGCAAGATTTTTAAATAAGGCATCAGCTTGCAGGTCTTGTGCTTTTGTTCGGCGGCGGGCCTGTGAGACATGATCACCAAGCAAGTCTGCTTCTGTTACTAAAGCAATGGCATTTTTTTGGCTGTTGCCTTTAGCTTGAAAGGCAAAGCCTTCAGATAAGCTATTTACAGTAATACCTATGGTATCAGTTGCATTGATGAAGTCATCAATGTTATCAAATTGTGTTGGTTTGATATTGTCACGTTCAAGTAGTTCAAGCACACTTTCGCGGCGACCTTGGCTTTGCGCAATAAACAAAATTTTGTTGGGTGTGTCTTTACTAGCAATAAATTGATTAATAAATTCAAATGGTTGCTTTAATTTATGGTTGATAGTTAAATCAGGTAGGGCTTTAACATCAAAACAAATCTCACTACTTTTACGTTTAACCTCGTTATCTTCAATTGCAATATTACTGACGTCAGCCAGACTTTCAGTATTTGTTATAGCGCTAGTCAGACTATTACTTCCCTGAGTGGTTACCTGCGCTTTTTGTGCTTGTTTTACTATGGAAATTCTATCAAAAGGTTTTAATGCGCTGTAAAGTTCAGCTTCAGTTAAAAACAGCTGCTGAGGCGGTAATAATGGACGAGTTGGGTCGTAACGTCTGTTCTCATAACGGTAATCTATATCAAGCCAGTATTGTGCTAAAGAGTGTTCTATATCCCCACTGATAACCACAAGTGTATTATCCGTTAAATAATCACAAAGGGTATTGCTCAGCAGCGGCATCGCTTGATTAGGATCTTTTTTGTTATCAAAAAATAGTGGCAGGTAATATTCAATGCCTGGCGGTAAAATGCCATTACTGACTTGGTGATAAACAGATTCTTTATGAATATTCCCCTGGAATTGTTCACGAAATTGGCTACGAAATAAATTAATACCTGTTTCATCAATGGGAAATTCATGCGCAGGCAACAAGTTTATTTCTTCAATTTTTTCTTTGGAACGTTGACTCTCCGGATCAAATAACCTTATTTCATCAATTTCATCATCGAAGAAGTCTAAACGAAATGGCTTTTTACTTCCCATGGGGTATAGGTCTAATATGGCGCCTCGAGCAGAAAACTCGCCATGCTCTAATACTTGGTCGACATTGCGATAACCGCTTGACTCAAGGGCTTGTCGCATTTGATGTAAATCTTTTTTATCACCCGTCTTTATTATTAAGCTGTTGGCTTCAATGTACTTTTTCGGAGCTAGTTTTTGCACTAGTGTGGTTACCGGCACAATGATAATGCCAGACTCCATACGGGATAGTTGGTATAAGGTAGCAAGGCGTTGCGAGATAATATCTTGATGCGGTGAAAAGTTATCGTAAGGAAGTGTTTCCCAATCAGGAAATAAGCAGATATTGGCGTTATTCTGTTTATCGCTTTTAGCTAAACTGAGTAGTTCTTGCTCTATTTTAAGCGCCCCAGGGGTATTACTCGTTATCAGCAAGATAGGAGTTTGTGCAGTTTGTGCTGCTTGGTATAAAGCAAAGCTACTACTGCTACCGTGTAAATTATGCCAACTCTTTTTATCAGGATTTTTGCCGCGGCGCTTGGCCAATACCGGGGTTAACAAACTGCTTGATTTACTCATGACTTCCTTACACTAATAACGGACGATATATCATTATCGAAAACTCAATAACCGCTATTCTAATTAAGCAGTGACTAAAGCGCTAGTAGATAAATGTTTTAGTTGTATTTATTAACCTCAGACCATAAGCCATAATTTAATCATCATTCGTTTTGATAGTTATTATTATGAATTGTTTAAGCTATAAATTCACTGTATGATAATGCGAATCATTATCAATAAGGTTTATTTGTGAGCTTTACCTACTTCAATATACAAACAACAGCGATTAACAGTATTCGTCAGAAAGTGCGTTATGCAGAGGATGAAGACAATCCACAGTTACTTTCATTTTGGCTTATGGCAGAACAAACATTATTTACTGGTAGTGATATTAATACTGACGATGATGCAAGGTGGCAAATGTATCAGGGGCAATTTCGATTATTGTTGGATGTCATCTGCGATAACTTAATTCCTGAGCATTGGCGGCAACTTTGTTTAGATAACATTTACCGGCCATTAACTGATTTAAACCGTATAAGCCATTGTGACATGAGTAAGAAGCGATTACGGCATTTATGGCTAGAATTGAATATTACCAGTCAATACTTTCATTGTTAGTGGGTAAATTTCCACATATTTCACCGCTGTTATAGCACTTATCCAAGGATTATTTTATGAATACACGTATTGAAAAAGACAGTATGGGCGAGCTATTAGTACCTGCAGAAGCGTTTTATGCTGCGCAAACACAAAGGGCTGTTAATAACTTTCCAATAAGTGGCCAAACAATGCCTGAAGAATTTATTCGGGCGTTATTAATGGTTAAAGGCGCAGCGGCTGCTGCTAATATCAAGTTAGGTTTGATTTCAAAAGAAATAGGCCAAGGGATCATAGCTTCCGTTCATGACTTGCTTGATTCAGTCGACATATTACAACACTTTCCTGTAGATATTTATCAGACCGGCTCTGGCACCAGTTCGAATATGAATGCTAATGAAGTCATTGCTCATTTGGCAAGTTTAAAGTTGGGGCAAGCAGTGAGTCCTAATGATCATGTTAATTGTGGTCAAAGTAGCAATGATGTTATTCCTACATCTATACACACCAGTGCAGCTATTGCTATTGAACGTAGGTTATTGCCCGCATTAGAAACCTTAAAACAAACAATTGAAGTAAAAGCGCAAGATCTTGATAGTTATGTAAAAACGGGCCGAACTCATTTAATGGATGCAATGCCAGTTCGTTTTAGTCAGTGCTTAATGAGTTGGGCTAGTCAAGTTGAGCAGAATATTGATTTATTACGCACTATTCAACCAAAGTTGCAACTACTTGCCCAAGGTGGCACTGCTGTAGGTACAGGGGTTAATGCCCATGTTGATTTTGCTGATGAGTTTGCTAGACAACTAAGTAGTAGTACAGGATTAACGTTTAAAGCAGGGGATAATTTCTTTTCCTTAATTGGCACCCAAGATACTGCAGTAGCCTTGTCAGGACAGTTAAAAACGTTGGCCGTTTCTATTATGAAAATTGCGAATGATTTACGCTGGATGAACTCTGGACCATTAGCTGGCTTAGGTGAAATAGAACTGGAAGCCTTACAACCAGGTTCATCAATTATGCCAGGTAAGGTTAATCCTGTTATACCAGAAGCCGCAGCTATGGTCGCTGCGCAGGTTATTGGTAATGATGCTGCTATAACCATAGGAGGTCAGTCTGGAAACTTCGAATTGAATGTTATGTTACCTATGGTGGCGCATAACTTACTCAATAGTATTAAATTACTCAGTAATGTCAGTGAGCTGTTGGCAGAAAAGGCCATTGCCAGCTTCACCGTTCGCGCCGATAATTTAAATAAAGCATTAGCACGTAATCCTATTTTAGTCACCGCACTTAACCCGCTGATTGGTTATGCTAAGGCCGCTGAAATTGCGAAATTAGCTTACAGTGAAAACCGTCCAATAATCGAGGTAGCAGAAGAAAATACAGAACTTTCTCGCAATGAATTAGAGCAGTTACTAGAGCCAACTAAGCTAACTTATGGTGGCTTGTAAGCTAATTAATACTTACTTTCTACATTGGTAATTAAATGCATATGTAATATGTGCATTAGTAAAAGAGCGCTTCGGCGCTCTTTTTTTTGAAAAAATATCATCAAAAAAAATCTTTTTAAAATTATCACTTGCGTATGGTTTGTTGTATTATTTTGCTCAGTACGCAATATAAATTTAAATAATAGGGATTTTAAATGTTAAACAAAGTGACTAAAAAGACCATAAAAGTAAGCATGTTAACTTGTTTTTGGTTACTTGTGTCGGCCTGTCAAAGCCCTAGTGTATTAGTTAATTCAGATCCAAAAAAGTACCCTGAATATATTACTACCGGTGACATATTGCCTATCAACACCATCAAGACTATTGACGGTGTTGAAATGAACTTGCATCGCAATGATAAGAAAAAGTTAGTTATTCTATTTGCCACCTGGTGTACAGACTCAAATCGGTTATTAACAGCATTAAATAATTCACCATTACTTGAAGATGAAAGTATTGAGATTATTGCTATCGCAAGAGAAGAAGATGAAGCTAGTGTAAAAGCTTGGCGTGATAAGCGTGGTATTAAATTCTCGCTAGCGGTAGATGAAGACAGAAGTATATATAAAAACTTTGCTGGCGGTGGTATTCCTCGCATAATCAATGTTAATGAAGATAATGTGGTAATTAAAATGAACTTGGCTGAAGGTGAAGAGCAATTACGTCAAATAATGTGGCAGTAATTGAATAATAGGCTCTCCCTAAATTAGGGTTAGAGTTTAAAGTCAAAAGGCTACAAAACTTCCATGTTTATACGGATATTTGTAGCCTTCTTGTTCTGACCTTGATATTTATTTGTTGATAAGTAAATACAATAATAAAAAGTAAAGACATCAGCATTATTATGGTTGGCGCGGGTGCACTATCAATGAAGAAACTAAGATACACGCCGAATATGGAACACAAAATTGAAATGAGTACGGCTAAATACAACATATGGCTAAATTTATTGGTTAGTAAAAAAGCTATAGCTCCTGGCGCTATTAACAATGAAATGACCAAAATCATCCCAACAACTTTTAATGACGCAACGATAGTTAAAGACAAAGTAACTAATAAACTATAATGTAAAAATTTTACCGATAAACCAATCGCTTTTGCATGCTGGTGATCAAATATATACACCACAAGGTCTTTCCCTTTAAAGGCTATAAAGCCGATGACGGCTATTGAAATAACGGCTGATTCAACAATATTTGACCAACTTAGCCCTAACATGTCACCAAATAAAATATGGTCAAGGTGCACACCCGATTCGATTTTACTCATCATCACTAAACCTAACGCAAATAAACTTGAAAAAACCACACCCATAACGGTATCTTCTTTTAGGCGGCTATGCTCTTTAATATATCCCGTTGCTATAGCACAAAAAATACCAGCAATGAAGGCACCTACGGCATAGGGTATAGCCATAATATAAGCAATAACTACACCCGGTAAAATTGAATGCGAAATAGCATCACCCATTAATGACCAGCCTTTAAGAACCAAAAAGCACGAAAGCAGTGCCGTTGGTATTGCTATGAGTATCACTAACATGAACGCTTGTTGCATAAAGGTAAATTGTAGCGGCTCTAATAATAGCGCTAACCAAGGACTCGTTGATAGGCTGTCAAACAAAGACATTCTTAACCTCTTTGTTGTTACTGCTATTGTGGCTATTGACGGCATGTTGGTTGGCTTTATATTTATTGCTAGCTAATAAACCATGTTTAGGCGCAAATATGAAAGCTATCATAAATATAATTGCTTGTAATAACACAATCACTCCACCTGTTGCGCCATCAATAAAATAACTTAAATAGGCACCAAAAAATGCGCTGCATGTACCGATAGTTACGCTAATTTTGATAACGGTTGCAAATCTATCACTGAGTAAATAGGCGGTAGCTCCAGGAGTGACAACCATAGCGATTACTAAAAAAGCACCAACAGTTTGTAATGCGGCAACAGTAGAAGCACTAAGCAAAGTAAAGAATAGTATTTTAAGGGCTACGGGGTTTAAACCTATACTACGAGCATGATGCTCATCAAAAAAAACTACCATCAAATCTTTCCATTTGAATAATAAAATACCCAAAGAAATCCCACCAATTAAAACTAATTGCAGTGTGTCTTGTGGGGTAATGGCTAAAATATTGCCTAAAACTATGGTTTGAATATTGACTGAGCTTGGTGATATAGACACCATAAAAAGACCCAATCCAAAAAAGGATGTAAAAATTAACCCAATAATAGCATCTACTTTTAGTTTAGATTTTTGATGAAGAAACAGCATGGTAGTTGCTGCTAAACCACCAGAAAAAAATGCACCCAGTGCAAAAGGCAACCCCAACATATAAGCACCAGCTACACCCGGAACAATTGAGTGAGACAGTGCGTCACCAATGAGCGACCAACCCTTTAACATTAAATACACTGATAAAAAGGCGCAAACCCCACCAATTAACGCACTCACTAACATAGCATTAAGCATATAGTTATAGGTAAAGGGGCTAAGTAGTTCAGTGAGCATTATTTGACAACCTCGCTGACAGAGTCAACTTGTCTGCTTAACTGACTGTTATCTTGTTCCCCATAAAGCACAACTGGCCGTTCATCATCGGATAAAATAGTCACTTGTCTGGCATCGTCATCGGTATGCAGTGTTTCACCGGCTAATACAAAGTGACGTAATACGCCGCCAAAAGCTTTTTGCAGATTTTTCTGTGTAAATACCTCTTTGGTATGACCGTGAGCCAAGATGGTTTGATTTATTAACACGGTCCGATCACAAAATTCAGGCACACTGCCTAAATTATGTGTAGACACTAACATCATTTTCCCCTCGGCGCGTAACCCTCTTAATAGGGCCATAATCTGTTCTTCCGTTTGCACATCAATACCTGTGAAGGGCTCATCAAGTAGAATAACTTGACTCTCTTGCGCTAGAGCTCTAGCAAGAAATACACGTTTTTTTTGCCCGCCAGAGAGTTCATTGATCTGACGATAGCGATATTCACTCATATTAACTCGCGCTAAGGCTTGCTCTACTTGTAAATAGTCTCTGTCTTTGGCTTGTCTAAACATATTCATATGGCCATAGCGACCCATCATTACGACATCTTCCACTAAAATAGGAAAATGCCAGTCAATGTCTTCGCTTTGTGGCACATAGGCGACTAAATTGTTTTTTAATGCTTTTTTAACTGATTGCCCCAATATTTCAACGCTGCCTTGACTAAGGGAAACAAACCCCATAATTGCCTTAAACATGGTTGATTTTCCGCTACCGTTGATACCTACGAGTGCCGTAATAGAGCCTGTTGGCAAGCTGAAACTGGCATTAGATAACGCACAATGTCCATTATTGTAGCGGACACTAATATTGTTAACGACTAAACCTTTCATTGTTATTTTAACCCTTGGCTGATGGTCATTAAAGTGACTTTCAAGAGCTCTATATAAGTAGGTACTGGGCCTTGTTTATTACTGAGTGAATCAACATATAGTACGCCGCCGTAGTGTATTTTCGTTGCTCGAGCAACTTGTTGAGCAGGTTTAGCAGACACCGTACTTTCACTAAAAATAGTACTTATGTTGTGTTTTTTTATTTTATCTATTACTTGCCTTATTTGTTGCGGGGTACCTTGAGCATCGGCATTAATTGGCCATAGATATAGCTCTTTTAATTGATAATCTCTCGCTAAGTAACTAAATGCACCTTCACTGGTTACTAACCAACGCTTTTTTTGGGGAATGAGGCTGAGTTGACGTTTAAAAGGCGCTAATTCCTTTTGTAATCTGACAGAGTAGCTTTTTGCATTGTCATTATATGTTTTAGCATTTTTGGGATCGTGCTTTACTAAAGCCGCGCGAACATTATCGATATAAATAATGGCATTGTCCCCAGACATCCAAGCATGAGGGTTTGGTTTACCTTTATATGGTCCTAAGCCTATGCCTAAAGGAGTTATATTATCACTGACGACTTCTCGTGGAATACCATTTAAGTTGTTAAAAAATTTTTCAAACCAACGTTCTAAATTTAAACCATTGTATAAAAGTAAGTCGGCATCATGGGCTCGGCGAATATCACTGGGAGTCACTTGATAATTATGAATTTCAGCATTTACTTTTGTCATCGACTCAACTTGCGCTGCATCGCCAGCAATGTTTTTTGCAATATCGGCAATAATAGTAAAACTGGTGAGTACTTTAAATTTTTTTAAAGTCTGTGCTGTTGCGATATTGGTACTTGTTAATAGCACAGTTAACAAAAACAGATAAAAATTGCGTGTCATACACCTTCCTTTAAGGTGAGTAGAGAGTTAATGGATATTATCAGGTTAACATAAAATCATCAATGCAAATGATAATGATTGTCGTTACTGTTAGTGTTAAGGTATTAATCCTTATGTTGAAGATCTTAAAAGCTAATTATCAAAATATTTATATTCAATATATTTTTTTGACTTTAGAAAAACTGACAACTAAACCTAATAAGTAGCAAATTGGTAAACTAGCTACACAAGTAAAGTGTCAGATTCTATCTGACATTAAGTTATATAAACCAAATCAAGGAAGAAAATTATGAAGAATCAATTAAAGGTACTTTCTAAAGCGTTGTTTACGGCATCGTTAGCTGTGCTTCTGTCTATCAGCACAGTGGTTACGCATGCTAAAGATGCTTCTTCAACACAATCACTTAAGACGGCTAGTGTGCAGCAGCAAGTCATTGTTAATCTTAATAAGTCAACGTTTGAACAATTAGTCACTTTAAAAGGGGTAGGGCAAACTAAAGCTCAAGCCATTATTGTTTATCGTCAACAAGTTGGTAGCTTCAAATCAATTAACGACCTCACGAAGGTTAGTGGTATTGGTGAAAAAATTATCGTTCAAAACAGGACAAGATTAGCTATTTGATAAACGCGATAAATTTATCTGTAAAAACCAGCAGATGCTGGTTTTTTTGTTTTAGCCTTGCTTAGCCCACCCCATAGTTAACCTGAACTCTGGATAATGAGTACTTGGTATTGAATTAAAAACAACAGCTTACGGTTATTAAAAATAAAAGTTACCGAGTTAAATAGCGATATACTCTCTCAATGTTTCAATTTATTCGATTATCAAGGCAAAACGTTTATGTATAACAGGTTATTTATCGACGTTCTAACGCTGAGAATTGGGTAAAGGGGAATATTGAGCAAATGCTGCTTCTCCAGAGTGCAGGTTAGTTAAGGTATGTAGGTGTTGAAATACCCTCCATAGTAGTAACTCAAACCTCCTTATTACTTTTTGTTATATTGAATATGTTTCTTATATGGAAAATTAATCTCTTTATGGCATTATAAGCTTATTAATTTTTCATAAAGTTTGTATTAGCAATGAATTTAACCCATTTAAAAAAGCTTGAAGCTGAATCTATCCATATTTTTCGTGAGGTAGCTGCTGAATTTGATAATCCCGTAATGTTATATTCTGTTGGTAAAGACTCGGCAGTATTACTTCATTTGGCACGTAAAGCGTTTGCTCCAGGCAAAATTCCTTTCCCTTTATTACATGTTGATACTAACTGGAAATTTAAGGAAATGATCGCTTTTCGTGACCAAATGGCGAAAGATTATGGCTTTGAATTACTTGTTCATCAAAATCCTGAAGGTATTGAAATGGGCATGGGTCCATTTACACACGGTAGTGCAACACATACTGACGTGATGAAAACGCAAGGCTTAAAGCAAGCACTCAACAAATATGGTTTTGACGCTGCGTTTGGTGGTGCTCGTCGTGATGAAGAAAAATCACGTGCTAAAGAACGTGTGTACTCTTTTCGTGATGAAAATCATCGTTGGGATCCAAAAAGTCAACGTCCAGAATTGTGGAATATATACAATGGCAAAGTTCATAAAGGTGAAAGCATCCGTGTTTTCCCATTATCTAATTGGACTGAACTAGATATCTGGCAATATATTTATTTGGAAAGTATTCCTATTGTGCCACTTTACCTCGCTCAAGAGCGTCCGGTTGTTGAACGTGATGGTACGTTAATAATGGTTGATGATGATCGTATGCCTATCGCTGATGATGAAGAAGTGCAAATGAAAAGTGTGCGATTTAGAACATTAGGTTGTTATCCATTAACAGGGGCGGTTGAATCAACAGCTAATACCTTACCTGAAATTATTCAAGAAATGTTATTAACTAAAACTTCTGAAAGGCAAGGGCGTGTGATAGATCATGATAGCGCTGGCTCAATGGAGAAGAAAAAGATGGAAGGTTACTTCTAAGCTATTACTTTTGAGGTAATGCTTTTAATGGTATCGCTTTGATGCATGCCTTTGCAGCCAACACTTTTTCACAATAATATTTTATTTGATTAGAAATTTCCGAAGGAAAACATTATGAGTCACCAATCAGACTTAATCGAAGATGACATTCAAGCTTACTTGAAGCAACACGAAAACAAAGAACTAGTACGCTTTTTAACTTGTGGTAGCGTAGATGATGGTAAAAGTACTTTAATTGGTCGTTTATTACATGATTCGAAGATGATCTTTGAAGATCAATTAGCTGCCATTGAAAAGGATTCAAAGAAATCAGGTACAACGGGTGAAGCAATAGATTTGGCCCTATTAGTTGATGGTTTACAATCTGAACGAGAGCAGGGCATTACTATTGATGTTGCTTATCGTTATTTCTCAACGGATAAACGTAAGTTTATTATCGCAGATACTCCTGGCCATGAGCAATATACTCGTAACATGGCGACTGGTGCTTCTACATGTGATATTGCTATCATTTTGATTGATGCACGCTACGGTGTGCAAACACAAACTCGTCGTCACTCATTTATTTGTTCATTATTAGGCATTAAACATATTGTTGTTGCTGTTAATAAAATGGATTTAGTTGATTATTCACAAGAGCGTTATCAAGCGATTAAAAAAGACTATCGCGAATTTACTGAATCGTTAGCATTTTCTGATGTGCGTTTTGTGCCAATGTCAGCGCTTAACGGCGACAATGTTGTTGAAGAAAGTGAAAACATGCCTTGGTATCCTGGTGCTACTTTAATGAAGCTATTAAATACCATGGATGTGAAAGAGCAGGATGAATTTACTCAACTGCGTTTCCAAGTGCAATATGTTAATCGCCCTAATCTAGATTTCCGTGGTTTTGCCGGTACTATCGCTTCTGGCCACGTACTTGTTGGCGATACTATTGTTGCTTTACCATCAGGTAAAGAAAGTATCGTGAAAGAAATAGTCACTTTTGATGGCAATTTAGATCGTGCAGATAAAGGCATGGCGGTCACGTTAACTCTTGAAGATGAAATTGATATCAGTCGTGGCGAAATCATTGTTAAAAAAGGCAGTTTACCTACTTCAGCCAAAGAGCTTAATGCGACTGTGGTCTGGATGCATGAAAATGAGCTAGAGCCGGGACGTGAATATTTCATTAAGCACGGCAGTAAAATGACGACCGGTCATGCTAATAAGATTGTCAGTAAGTATGATGTTAATACTATGGAAAAGCTGCCAACGTCACAATTAGCGGTAAATGATATTGGTGTTGTTGATTTTGTTGTCAGTGAAGCATTACATTTTGATGATTATCAAGAAAATCGTGGTACTGGTGCATTTATCATTATTGACAGATTAAGTAATGTCACTGTTGGTGCAGGTATGATTAACCATGCTATCGACGGGGAAAATCATGAGTATTCTACGTTTGAATTAGAATTAAATGCATTAGTTCGCAAGCAGTTCCCACATTGGGGCGCACGCGATATTACTAAGTAGTTTTAGCTGATATGCAGTCTGTGATTACTGAGTAATCTATCAAGTAACGGCTAAATATATTTAGTCTTACTTTTATAATAAAAATTGCGCCATAAATAGCTAACGCATTTATGGCGTTTTTTTAACACCAAGGGTTATCAATGACAATAGAGCAATGGCTGATGATAGGCGTATTTATCGCCACTTTTATCAGTTTAGTTAAATACAGCCAAGTACCAGAGCGAGTATTCTCGGTGACGGTATTATTGTGTTTGGCGTTATCTTTTGTCAGTGTGGATGATGTGTTAGCTAATGCCGTTAATCCAGGCCTAGTAACATTAGTTTTGTTGGTGCTATGCTCTTTTGCATTTGAGCGAACGAGTATTCTCAGGCGTTTATCTGCGGGCGTGTTTAATGGTTCAAAAGTAAAGTCCATTTTGCGTTTATTACTGGGGACAGCCTTCGCATCAGCAATTATGAGTAATACTGCTGTTGTGGCAACACTGATTAATACAGTGAAAAAAAATAAACTTATTAATGCGGGGAAATTGTTAATACCCTTATCTTTTGCTGCTATTTTAGGTGGCACACTTACTTTAGTTGGTACCTCCACTAATTTGATTGTAAATAGTCTATTGATTAAGCAAGGTCATAATGGTTTTGGTTTTTTTGATTTCAGTCTTATAGGTTTGGCTGCTTTTACTTTATGTTTGTTTGTTATATTAGTACGTAGTCGCACTTTACCAATCTTAGTGAGTGATAATTTAACCACTAATGACTATTTACTTGAAGCCGCAGTCGCCTCATCTTCAACACTTATAGGTAAAAGCATTGAAGAAAATGGCCTGAGAAATTTAGACTCTTTATTTTTAGTCGAAATAGTTCGTCAGGGGCGATTAATTTCACCTGTTTGCCCTGAAGAGCTTGTACAAGCTAAAGATAAGCTTATTTTCAGTGGAGATATTTCAAAAGTTTTAACCCTGCAACAATTCGACGGTTTAAATTTATATGCAGAGCAAGATGATTTATTACGGGATAACTTAACAGAAGTACTGGTTAAATCGGATTCTACCATCGCAGGTAAAACCTTAAAGAAAGCTGGTTTTAGAGCTCGGTTTGATGCTGCTGTAGTTGCGGTAAGACGTGAAGGTAGCGCTTTATCAGGAAAATTAGGTGATATAATATTACAACCCGGTGATTTTTTGGTATTGGCTGTAGGTCAAGACTTTGCTACTAGACCAAATCTATCAAAAAATTTCTATATATTGTCAGGTCATCAGGCAGATAATATGCTCAGTGGTTGGCGTGATTACAGTACTGTTTGGGGCTTTATTGCCAGTATTTTAGTTTCCGTTTTTACTCCGTTACCCCTACTTAGTTGTTTATTTATTTATTTAGCCTTTTTAATTTTCAGTGGTTCATTATCAGTTAACGAAATAAAGCGCCGCTTTCCGTTAGAAATCTGGATGATAGTACTAGGTGCACTCACCTTAGCCTCAGCGATTGAAAACACCGGAATTGCTGAAATGTTTGCACAAAATATTGAAAGTTTTTTGTTTGGTCAAAGTATTTATTTAGCCTTTATTATCATTTTTGTATTAACGCTTATAATGACTGAATTAATCACAAATAGTGCCGCGGCAGCGTTAGCTTTTCCTATCGCTTATAATATTGCTTTAGGACTCGGTGTTGACCCAACCCCGTTTGTGATGGCCGTAGCGTTTGCTGCCAGTGGCAGTTTTATTAGCCCTTATGGCTATCAAACCAATGTCATGGTTTATAATGCGGGAAATTACCAATTAAGTGATTTTGTCCGTTTTGGTTTACCTATCTCAATCATTTACAGTATTACGGTTATCTTAGTAATCCCATTAGTGTTTCCCTTTTAAACTATTTTAGTGCAGATTAATATTGTGCTAAATGAACCAAACTATCAAATATGAGTATTTTTATGACAACAGACAGTATGAAAACAGAGAATACCGTTTGGCATGACCAACAAATCAGTAAACAGCAACGTGCCAGTTTAAAAAAGCAAAAGCCGGCATTACTCTGGTACACAGGATTAAGCGGCTCTGGTAAATCTACCGTGGCTAATGCAGTAGATGCTTTATTATATAAACTTGGCTGTCATAGTTATTTACTTGATGGTGATAATGTTCGACACGGCCTTAATGGTGACTTGGGTTTTAGTGATGAAGCTCGCGTTGAAAATATACGCAGAATTTCAGAAGTTGCCAAATTATTTCTTGATGCTGGCCTTATTGTTTCAACTGCGTTTATTTCTCCTTTTGCCAGTGATAGAGCCCTAGCTAAAGCGAAGCTTGAAGCAGGGGAGTTTATTGAAGTTTATATTGATACACCAATTGATGTTTGTGAACAGCGCGATCCTAAAGGGTTATATAAAAAAGCACGAGCAGGAGAAATTAAAGACTTTACGGGTATTGATTCAACGTATGATGTGCCTGTCTCTCCACAAATTCATGTGAAAACGGCTGATAACTCGATTGAACAGTGTGCTGAGCAAATTGTCGGATACTTAATCGATCACGCTTTTATTAATACATATACTTAAATTGATGTGATAAGTACTAGGTTTAAGTTGAGCCGTATTACAGTGAACGACTAGACCGCACAAGACTCGGGGCGACGAAAATTCTTTATTCTCTTTGAGAGAAGTTAATAAAGTTTACACATGAAAAGTCAACAGATCCTAAATGATACTTGTCACTATTAATCCGATAGATCCAATTAAAACTTATCAAAGGTTAGGTTAGCTCCATGCATTATAATGTTTTTAATGGTGATGCCGATGGCATCATTGCGCTATTGCAATTGCAGCTTGCAAAAGGTAATGAAATACAATCTCAGCTCATTACTGGCGTTAAGCGTGATATTAAATTATTGCAGCAAGTAGATACTTCAAAGGCTACCTCGGTCACTGTATTAGATATCTCTTTAGAGAAAAATAGTCAGGCATTAGATGAAATTTTATTAGCGAATATTCCGGTATTCTATGTGGATCATCATCGCACTGGCGATGTTCCACAGACGCCTTTATTTACCAGCCTTCTTGATACGGATGCTAACACTTGTACTAGCTTATTAATTAATGAGCATTTAAAAGGTCAATATGTTCATTGGGCAATAGCTGCCGCTTATGGTGATAATATGCACCTAAGTGCCAGTACCTTAGCAAAAAAAGTAGGTTTATCTGCTGTAAAGCAAGAGCAGCTTAATGAATTAGGTACCTATATAAATTATAACGGCTATGGACAAGAGGTTGGCGATTTACATTTTCATCCCGCAGAGCTTTACCAGATATTACTTAACTACCCAGATCCTTTTACGTTAATTGAGGAAGACGGCTCTATCTTTAGTCAATTAAAAACCGCTTATTTAGCTGACATGACAAAAGCGCAATCAGCAGCAGTGCTTGGTAATAACGATATTGTTAAAACTATAGTACTTGAAGATGCTGCTTGGGCTCGACGAGTAAGTGGTGTCTTTGGTAATGTTCTCGCCAACCAGTCACCGAATAAGGCACATATTGTTATTACCCTTAATCAAGTTAACTCTATAAGCCAAACTGAAATAAACGAAGGTAAAGAGCAAAGTTATACGGTAAGTTTACGAGCCCCGTTAAATAATAAACAAGGGGCTGGTGATATCTGTGCTCAATTTCCAACTGGCGGAGGCAGAGCAGCAGCTGCTGGAGTGAATGAATTACCAAGCTCAAAACTGAATACGTTTATTGATACTGTGGAAAATTATTATCAATAGTAAAATTATTAGGCAATAAATTGGCTAATCAGATTTAGATACTCCTTCTTAAGCTACTATTATTAATATATAAGTTGGCGTAAACCTCACTTAGTGCATAAACTTATTTTATGCACTAACATCAATTTCATTAAACTATTTTCGAGTAATTATTACCTAGTTGATTGGGGTTATATATCCCGTAATGAAATAACGCTTAACCCTATCTAGATTGAAAAGGAATTTCGATGCTTCTCTCCTATTTATCTTATTTTTATTTAAGGTTTTACAAATAATGAATAATCAGATTTTATTGGTTGATGACGAAATTAATATCTTGAATTCTTATCGACGTAATTTAAGGAGTAAGTTCAAGTTTGATGTTGCCCAAAGCGGCGCTGATGCCTTAGCATTAATTGCTAAAAACAAGTACTCAGTGATTATTACTGACATGCAAATGCCAGTAATGGATGGTATAGAGCTGTTAAAAATAATTAAAGTCAATTCACCTAATACCGTTCGAATGATGTTAACAGGTAATTCTGATCAAAAGACGGCTATTGACGCACTCAATATAGGTGATATTTTCCGTTTCATTAATAAACCTTGTAGTCATCAAGACCTCTGTACTTTAATTGAATCTGGTATCGAGCAATATAATTTAATCATAGCTGAAAAAATATTATTAAATAAAACATTAAAGGGAACGATTAATGTTTTAGCTGAAGTACTTACTATTGTTAATCCTACGATATTTGCTCATACGGTGCAGATTAAAAAGTACATGTTAGCATTGGCTAAAACACTGAATATGCCAATAACTTGGAGTTTTGAACCTATGATCCAGCTTTCCCAGTTGGGCTGTGTTATGTTGCCTGATTCAGGGGTAAGTCAACATGGTGATGGATTTTCTTTAGAACAACGAAAGATGATTGAACGACACCCTTGCTTAGCTTCTGACTTAATTAGAAAAATACCAAGAATGAATAAAATTGCTCATGCAATTTTATATCAAGAAAAGTGCTTTAATGGTGAAGGTATTCCCCATGATGATATTAAAGGCGAAGATATTCCTTATGGCGCGAGAATGTTAAAAGTAGTACTTGATTTTTTAAGGTTTAAAAGTGACGGTTCAACGATTAATCAAGCAAGTATACAGCTGAGTGAACAAAGCCAATTTTATGATCCTAAAATACTCACTGCGTTTAAAGAATCAATTGGCTCAACTTCAGAATTATCCCAGCAGTTGGTTAATTTGACTGATTTAACTATTGATATGACTGTTCAGGAAGACATACGCACTGAAACTGGCTTGTTAGTGGTATCGAAAGAGCAAGAAATTACTGAGCCTTTACTCAGAATAATTCATCATTGTATTGAAAACGGTGCATTAAAAAGTAACTTAACGATTACCGTATCTAAAATAAGTTAGCATTAGGGTATAATCCAGAAAATAAAAAGGCAGGTGTTTTTTTGATAAATCTAGTTAAATCAACATCCTAGAAATATCAATATTCGATGGCTTTATCTCTCCATACCTCTATTTTATCGGCAATATTAAAATGGGTAATGAAATCTTTATCCACCTCTTTTTTACGCAATAGTCGACTGGCAACATACACGGCAGCTCCGGAGCCAAAATCACTTTCGATTAATTTAAGTGGTTGGTGATGGAGTACTATATTTTCAATTAATTTATAGGAAAAATTCCAAAGGTGTAATAAATACCCGGCTAGTTGTGTATGATCCGCATTAAATAATTTCTGCTCTAGTTCAATATTATCCTCACCAACTTGTCGTTGCTTAAGGTATTTAGCCATCGCTTCAGGTGATACTTCATATAAAATAAATTTACCAATATTGTGCAACAGCCCTACAAGGATCGTTTCTCGCCTTAAAGATGGGTCAACCATAGATGCAGCCAATCTGGCTGTTGATAAACAGTGCTTTTGTTCATCAGTAATAGAATAGCCGGGTATATCATCAATTTTTGCATAAGTTTCAGCGGTGATAACGATACTACAGACTAAATCAACACCTAAACGTGTTATCGCTTCTGTTAGGCTTTCAACCTGCTTACCATTGGAGAAAAAAGAAGTATTTGTTAGCTGTAATATTTTCGCAACTAATGAGGGTTCGTTAGCAATGATGCTAGCTATTTTTTGCATATCAATGGATTTATCATTTAGTGAAGCATTTAAGCGCATATATACTTTTGGGGGGGAGGGCAGCGTTTTTATTTTACCTACCACCTGCTGTACTGACGTGTCAGGCAATGAACTTCTTATAAAGTAAATACGGTTTAAAGCCTCTTCTAATAACTGAGGCTGGCAAGGTTTATTGAACCATTGATGTGCAACAAAGCTGGCTCTTTTTGCTGCTTCCTCATCGGAGTGGCCAGACAGAATAATCCTGACAATTTCTGGGTGTAATTTTGCAACTTGGTCTAAAAGTTCAGCGCCATTCATAACTGGCATTCTCATATCTGAAATAATAAAATCTACCTGTTCGGTCTGTAAAATATTTAAGGCCTTTTGGGCACTATCGGCAAATAATAAAGTCCACTTTGTTCTAAATAATGCTCTTTTGAGTCCATTTAGAATCATAACCTCATCGTCAACAAACATTACTTTCATATGAAACTCTCCTCCAATTCTAACGATAGTTTTTCCTGATTCAAATCATTATCAATAGGTAACGAAATTATAAAAGTTGTGCCTTCACCGACAGTAGATTGTGCCTCAATCTCCCCCTTGTGCCGTTCTACAATAACCGCGTAGGCCATACTTAGCCCCTGTCCGGTACCTTTTCCCACGCTTTTTGTAGTATAAAATGGATCGAAAATACGTTCCTTAACTTCAGTTGTCATACCTATACCATTATCACTAATTTTTATAATGACATGATCATTCTGCTTTGATGCTAAAATAGTTATTTTTCCATCTTGTTGACCTGACTTTTTTGTTTTATCTTCAATAGCATGTGTAGCATTGACAATAATATTAAGAAATACTTGGTTTAGCTCATCTCTAATACACATTATTTGAGGAAGTTCTTCATCAAATTGAGTAACTAATTCTGCGATATATCGCCACTCGTTACGTGCTACGGTAATCGTGGTTTCAATCGCTTCGCTGATATTAGTTAATTGCATCTCACCTTTACTGGGGTGTGAGAATGACTTCATCGCTTTTACTATAGTAGAGATACGGTGTAATCCTTCTAGAGACTGTGTTATAGCTGTTGGAATCTCTTCTAAAATGAATTCGATATCGCTATCCGCTAAAAGTATTTGTATTTTGCGCAAGTCTTCTTGATTGATAGTTTCTACTGACTTATTGCTGATGACTTGGCAAAGCTGAACTATATCAACACAGGTGGTAAAAGCATTTGCTAAAAATGTTGTGTTATCAGTGACATATTGAGTGGGGGTATTAATCTCATGGGCAATACCTGCAGCGAGCTGCCCTATAGATTCTAACTTGTTAGCTTGATTTAATTGCTTTTCAAGACTTACTCGTTCTGTTATATCTCGCATTACACAGCTAAACATAATTTTAAAATCAATCACTAAGGTCATTTTTGAAAAGTGGGCTTCAATTGGGAAACTCGTGCCATTTTTCTTAATGCCTTCAATAAGGATTGTTTGCCCAGAGAATAGATGTTCAAACAAAACTACATCATCAACGAGTTTTGAATAAGTTATCGCAGGAATAAGTTGCTCAATCATGAGTTCTTTTATGGCATCACTTGATAAATTAAACATATTTTGAGCCGCAGTATTTGCTGAAACAATTTTTCCTTTTGAGTCAATTACAAGGAGGCCATCTGGTAGGTGCTCTACAATATCATTTTCTCTAATCGCGCTTTCTTTTGCTAAAAGTTCTGCTGCTTGTAAGCGTTTGTCAATAAGTGCACATAATATTGTTGTCACTACTAGGATTGAGACAACGCCAGCTATTGCTACTGGAATGATTAAGGTGCCATGTGAAATGTGCTCCTCAGCGATATTCGTATTTTCAGGTAAGTAGAAAGACACTGAAATCATTGCAGTGTAATGCATTCCCGATACAGTCGCTCCCATGACGATGGCGCATAGTATTCGGACAATGAATTTATGATGCTCGATTTTTGTTTCTAATACAATCAGATATAGCGTGATAGTTGCTAAGACGTGTGCAAGAATTATTGAGGTCACAAACAAGATAAAGTCGTAGGTCATTATTGCATCTGAGTGCATTGCCTCCATGCCGATAAAATGCATTGCGCCGATAGCTAAAGCGAGAGATAAAGCTGATAATTGTATATTTAGAAAATCAAACTTGTCTTGAGCTATTTTATGTAAAGTAAAATATGAACCAATAATAATTGGTACGACGGATAAAGCGGTTATTAACAAACTAAATGACATAGGTATTGGCATGATAAAAGCCAACATCCCAGTATAATGCATGGCCCAGACACCAATTCCCAAGACAAAGCTACCAAAGAACAACCAGAAACTTGTGATTTTTTGATTATTTGAATCTCTTACCCGGTCAAGAATGACTAAAGTTGAGTAAGAAGCAAAGATGGCAACCACAATCGATAGTGTAACCAACAAAGCACTAAATTCAGAAGATAGCAACTGATAGCTTCCCTGGCTGATGGACTTAAAGCGCCAAAACTCAAACATGATCAAATCCTTATGGTCTTTTGTATTAATAGTTTAGAACAAAAAAGTCAAAATACAAAAAAGTTATGGCTATAAGAATTAATCAGTAATATGTTGCTAATATTGATTATATTTACTTTCGCTAATTGACAATCAACGGTAAAATAGACACATAAGTTAATAGTATCTATGAGGAGCATTGCCGAGCAACACCGAGCAATGTTTATATGATTACTTTTATGAGTTAATACTTTAAAGGAATAGATGATGAGTTTATTAATCACAGGCGGTACAGGTTATATCGGTAGCCATACCGTTGTTGAGTTATTACAAAGTTCTAATGAACAAGAGATTATCATTATTGATAATCTTTCTAACTCTTCAACCAAAGTACTTGAGCGTATTGAGAGGATCACAGATAAAACCGTTACTTTTATCAAAGCTGATATTTGTGACTCGGTAGCGCTAGAGAAAATCTTTAATCAACATAACATTGAAGCGGTTGTTCACTTTGCTGGCTATAAAGCTGTAGGTGAGTCAAACGAAATTCCTCTTGCTTATTATCAAAATAATGTCTCAGGTACATTAACTTTATTAGATGTAATGGCTAAACATAATGTGAAAAACTTAGTGTTTAGCTCTTCAGCGACGGTGTATGGAAATAATGTCTCGCCGTTAAACGAAACCATGGCTACTTCTGCGACTAACCCTTATGGGCAAACTAAATTGATGGTAGAAAATATCCTCTTTGATTTAGCTAAAAGTGATGAGGCTTGGTCGATTGCTTGTTTACGTTACTTTAATCCAATTGGTGCTCATCAATCAGGCTTAATTGGTGAAAATCCAAATGGTATACCTAATAATTTATTGCCTTATGTTGCTCAGGTGGCAGTTGGGCGTTTAGCGCAGTTGCAAGTTTTTGGTGATGACTATGACACCCAAGACGGTACAGGAGTACGTGACTATATTCATGTGGTTGATTTAGCAAAAGGTCATGTAAAAGCGTTAGAAAGCTTAGCTCACGATAAAGGTACGGTGAAAGGTTGTCAGGCGATAAACTTAGGTACAGGTAATGGCACTTCAGTGTTAGAAATAGTAACTACCTTTAAAGCCATTAGTGAACAACCGATTCCTTATCAAGTGGTACCACGCAGAGCCGGAGATTTAGCTACGGTTTATGCTGATGCTCAATTAGCGCATGATTTATTAGGCTGGCAAGCAAAATTAGACTTAACCGCGATGATAGAAGATACTTGGCGCTGGCAATCAGAAAACCCAAACGGCTTTTAACAAGTAAAGCGCTAAAATCTGAAAATGACCTCCAATAAATAAACTACTAGCTTACGGGGTTTTTAACAAACCCCGTAAGCTAGTAGTTTATTTATTAGAGTCGTGGCTTAGCTAGAGATTTTTATAACACCTCTGCTTTTAATTTAGTAAGTAGTGTCATTAATGTTCTAGCCTTAATTTTAATTTGTTTTTTATTAGCCTCAGAAATATTTGAAATAAAAGTGGGGTATGCTTGATCAAATTCCACTAAATTCAACAGCTCATTTGGATCAGTATTTAAATCATATAATTCATACTCTAAAATAGCAGAGTGAGTATCACTATCTTCAAAGTATTCAACTAACTTCCACTTTTCATTATCAATCACCGCAACTATCTTGTTTGGCCGTATAACTGAAGCGGGAGCAAGATTTTTAACTTCTAAGGGATAGTGCTTTCCTTTATTCGCTCTTAATTTATCAACAGCACCAACAAACACCTCATAACTCGTAAGTTCATTTTTACCTATATTGCTCTCGTTGGTCACGTTTTTTTCTACTCGGGCTTTATCTTCATTGGCTGTTTTCTCTTCGTTTGATCGTAGTGGCTCAGTAATTGTGTCGTAGGTCATAAATAAAACACCTTCTCTGGGCTGACCAGTTTTTGGATCAATAACTTGGTCTTCTTTTCCTAGAATAACCGAGCTTAAGTCAATGCCAACAGGATCCATAACATTAGTAAAACCTTCATCGGCAAGCCTGTGTTTTATACTACTTAATGTTCTTTTATTCGCACCACTCAAGCCCATAATCGTAGGAAGAATATCTATATGACTAGTGATTTCATTAACTTGTTTGGTTCCTCCTGGTACATGATGAAGCCCTGGAGGAAAGCGTACCACCATAGGAACATGTATCACTTCTTCATAGGCTGAATGCCATTTTTCCATCAATGTACCATGAGAAGCGCCATATTCACCATGGTCAGGACAAAAAACAACAATGGTGTTGTCTGCTTGGCCTGATTCTTCTAACGCCTTTAGTGTGTTACTAATATGCTGGTCAACTTCACTTAATAAATAGCCGTAATATTGTAAAAATGACCGACTTGCCAACTCAGGATTATCTGTTAATGCAAAAGGAAGGCCAACAGAATTTGAATTTAACGTAAAATCAATGGCAAACTGTAAGCGTTCATCATCAGATGCAAATGCATTTTCATCCTCTTCTTCTTTTCTTTCTGCTGCTAAGCGGCCACTTTTAGCAACAAGTGCTAAGCCCATTTTATATTTATAATCAAACTGACAGTTAGGCTTATTATTCTTAGCTAAATTTTCATTCCAAGTATAGGGAACATTCGCATTGTTTTGCGGAAATCCATTAGGGTTTAGTGTTATTGACATGGTTCCCCCAATTGGCAATGCGCTTTTAGCGCCTTTTGGTGGCACGGCTAATGTGTAAGGAGCGTCGTCAACATGGCTTTTATATAAGTAGCTGGGTAAACCTGGATAACTGGCAATATCGTGGGGGTTAGTAAAAGAGGACACTGCAAACCATGGGACAGGTTCATCACCTGGTGATGGTTCAACCTTCTGCTCTATTTTTTTACTGAGGGCATCTGATATCTCACGTAAATCGTCACTAATAGTATTTGCAATATCTCCCATTTTATCTCTAATAAGATCAAACACCTCATCAACCTTTTCATTAATAAAATTAGCCTTAGCATGCGCTTTATTATATGGCATGCCAATGCCTTGGCGACGAAGGAAGCTCGTCGCTAAATCATCGAATTGGTAGTCACGAAAATAGCCCAGGTTATTGGGAAGTGTTCCATGTGGATCTGGACTACTTAATTCCCAATCTGAAAAGCCATAATCTTCTAATTCTCTTGTTTCTTCTCCCGTCATATGCCATTTGCCAAAGTAATGTGTGGAATAATCGTTTTCACGCATCCAGCTGCCAAGCGTTGGAAATTTACCTTTTTCAAGCCAGCTAAATTCTGGTTTAAGCCCGTCTTTAAACAGGCCGTCAGTTTCAGTAACGCCAGTTCTTGTTCCGTATTGACCTGTAAATAGTACGGTTCTACTAGGCACACAAGCAGATGAAGCGATATGGTGGTTATTCATCACAACCGCATTATTACGCAGAGCCCAAAAACCAGGAAAATATTTTTTAAATTCATTATTTTCGTAAGGTGTTCCTTGAAAACCAAAGATGTGTTTGAGTGGGTCAACAAAACCATGTTCAGAATCATTTCCTGCGGGAGGAAATCGCATTTGATCAACCATGATCATTAATATATTGGGCCTTTTAGCTGTATTTTTTTTGAGAGTCATTTTATATCCTTTAAAATAATCTATAGATTACTATGTACTGTTTTTATTTTTATAATACGAGAATTTGAAATATCAGTTTACATGTTTTTAACGCTTGTGTAACATTTGTGGCGGTAAGTTTTAAGGAAGTCTTACTCAATTTTAAAAAATAAAATAAAGGACTATTAATGACAATAATGTTAAAAAATATTTTTGCTACGGCAATAATATGCTCACTTACCGCATGCGTAAGTTCAACACAGCCTAATTACCATTTCAATAAAGGTCAAAAACGGGCGTCTACATACACTGAAGATTTAAATAAAGCATCATCAACCAATTTAGATTATGCAAACGAAGAAGATTTTGACAATGCTAGACGATATTGGATAGACCGAGACGAAGATTTAGTTATTTGTCTTAGCAACGAACCATGTGAACTAACTGATCCAACAAACCCTCGTGAAATTTGGAATGTTCAGGATTACCAAAAATTCATTTCACCTGAAGATACCAGCAAGAGGAGTAAAACTAATAACTTTTATCAATCTTACCCAGACAAATATACATCTACAAATCAAGATTCACCGAGTGAGGTAAATCAAAGTTTATGGCGTAATGCCAAATTAAGCATGTTTTATGGGTTATTCGCTGTGCATAACCCTAGCGGGGATGCAAAGCTGGAAACCGGTGATATTTTTCAAGTCAGAGGTTATGACTTATCTAATATTACTTTTGTAAGAGGTGACTCAGGGTGGATAGTATTCGATCCACTCATTTCATCAGAAACAGTTAAAAGTGCTTTTGATCTTCTTATTAGAAATTTACCCAGTGTTGATGATTCGAAAGATGCTGTTTCGGCCGTGGTTTATAGTCACACCCATACTGACCATTATGGCGGTATTAATGGTTTATCAATACCGTTAGATAATTTGGGAAGGCCTACAATTGAAATTTATGCCCCTGATGAATTTACTGAACACGCCGTTTCAGAAAGTGTTATAGCAGGTAATGCCATGGGACGTCGTGCTGTGTATATGTATGGATCTATGTTAGGAAAATCAGAAACAGGCAGTGTTAATGCAGGGTTAGGTATGACAACGTCAACAGGCGTTCCAGGGTTAATAGTCCCCACTCAACTTATAACAAAAGAAACTGAGTTTTACCATGCTGATAACGCTGAGGACGAGATTACACCGGGTGTTTCTAGAAAAGAACATTGCCAAGACCCCAATGCTAATGCACTTGATGCAAAATGTTCTTGGGATATAGACGGTGTAAAAATGCAGTTTCAAATGACACCTGGCACCGAAGCCCCAGCAGAAATGAACACCTGGTTTGTCGACAGTAAAGTATTATGGATGGCTGAAAATACTACCAATACTATGCATAATATTTTGACATTACGCGGCGCAAAAGTACGTGATGCGTTAGAGTGGGCGAAATACTTAAACAATACGATAGATCGTTACGCTGATCATGCAACAGCTAAATTTCAAAGCCATCATTGGCCTGTATGGAATTATGATAGTACTAATACACCTACCTCGACTAATAAGGTTAAAGATTATTTACTTAAACAGCGTGATGTCTATAAATACATGCATGACCAAACCGTACGTTTATTGAATCAAGGCTATAATGGTGAAGAGGTTTCAGAAGCGATAAAGCTGCCAACAGACTTAGAAAAAAATTGGGCAACACGAGGCTACTACGGCACATTAAAGCATAATACTCGAGCCATCTATCAATATTATATGGGCTGGTATAATGGTAATCCTTCTCAGCTTGATAACCTCCCGCCACTGGAATCAGCAATAAACTATCTCGATGCAATGGGGGGGGTTACTAACGCCTTGAATAATGGCACAACTGCCGTAAGTAGTGGGAATTATCGTTGGGCAGCCCAAATTCTAAAGCATGTTGTTTTTGCACAATCTACCTGTGACCCAAGTTTTTATGTGTCGACTGCTATAGAAGATCTATTAAAGAATGTAAATATTTCAGATCTTTGTACTGTTGATAACACAGAAGCTAAACTAGCATTAGCTGATGCTTATGAGCAGCTGGGTTATCAAGCAGAGTCTGGGCCATGGCGTTCTATATATTTACAAGGAGCTAGTGAGTTAAGAACAGGTACACCACCAGACACCACACCAGCCTTAGAGCCGTCTTCTCCTGATATTATTAAAAATATGCCGGTTGATATGTTGTTCGACTACTGGGGCGTACGCTTACTTCCTGAAAAAGCAAAAGGTAAAAATTTAGGTTATGTATTCCAATTTGCTGATGTAATGAAAGGAAGTGACTTGTGCAATGATGGTGGTCCTAGAGCCCAATCTTCATGCGCATATTACTTAACGGTCAACAATTCAGTGTTAAATTATACGACTGTTATGCCAACCGATTGGAGTGACTCTGATAATAATACTATTCCTATTCTTTATCTCAAAAAGTCCACAATAGATGCCTTCGCTGCAGGTAAAGTTGAAGCCTTAACCTCAAGTAATGACATGCTAGAAGTTCTTGCTTGTGATGACTCGGAGGGATGTGTTTATATTCAGAATAATGGTGCCATGACTCCTCAAAATATTAAGGACCAACTCGAAGGTTTATTAGATGTTTATAAGTTTTGGTTCAACATTGTCACGCCAAATCCATCTATAAAGCTTGTTCCTTAAATTATTTAGGCCAGTGTTTCAGCGTTAATAGCTAATATTAACGCTCTGTGTTTACACTTTATTCACTATACGATTACTTTTTAACTTAAGTAATAAATTTGATAAACCTTTATAACAGAGAAAAAAATGAAATTTATAATTAAATTAGTATTGATAGCAACGTCAATATCTTTATTGGCAACACAAAATATTGCTATCGCTAAATCCAATGCAAATAAATTAGCTAAAATGTATGGTAATGCAATTGAAGATGCCTCTTTGGTGGAAGAGTCAGAAATTAGTACTCAACTTACCGTGCTCTCAATCGATAATAAAAAACTAGTTTGGAATGAAAATAACAGTAAGATTTTAGTCGCTACGTGGAAATCTCAAGAGGCATATGAAAATTACGTAAAACCTTACTCAAAAACATCAGATAATGAAAAGTACGTTACTTGGGTTACGGCTGTACCCGAAGTAAAAGAGTTTTGCCAAAGCTATGAAAAGAAAAAGAAAAAATCACGCATAGATAAACGCCTTAAACAGTACCTTGGCTTAAATACCACATGGAGCTATGATGTTTTCGTTGAAATGTGGGTATCACCAGAGGATTTATTTCGTCCTTGTACTGACCCAGAAATTAATGATGCGACTTGTGCAGTAAACTTTGGTGAAACTGTGCCTGTTGTCAAAAATATTAAAGACTATAAGCGTTTTTATCAAAATTTGTATTATTCAAGCTTCCGCACGACCAATGGTATTGTTCCTTGGACTGGGCTAGGTTATACCTACGATTGGGCAAATAATAAAACTGATATAGGTGCAAGTGAATTTATTATTGTGCCTAATGGTGAGTATGAAATTCATAAAGTGTCAACGACCGCTGAATATTGTCAATAAGTAACGGCAATCAATGGAATTTAAAGTGGATATAACAAAGAGTGTTAAGCAATATATATTGTCAGCAGGATGTGAATGATGTTATGTACGAGAATTGAAATGCTCTAAAATCGATATTCCGTTAAAAAAACAAATGCCGTTTACCTTAAGTGAACGGCATGATCAAGCGCTTATACTTTTGGTCTTTTATTTGGTTTACTGTTTTAAGTTATCGTTTAAAGTTATGCATTTGTGAACAATGTAAATACAGTAAATAAATGGTAGTAAACACTAAGCCACCTACAGCTCCCCATAAGTGTGCATCTATTGCCACACTAGCATTGATTAAGCTTGATACCTCTTCACTTGCACCATAAAACTGTTCATGGGCTATTTTCAGCCATACACCAGCAAATAATAAATAACCTGTTTTATCGTGCTGGCGGATATCCATGATGGCACCAAAGACAAATATACCGTGTAATATCCCCGAAAGGCCAACATATTGTTTGATGTCTGGAGAGAAAAAGAATAGGCCGACGCTGCAGATTAAGGCAGAGACTATAAATAGCATACTGTAGTTTTTTAGTGTGTAAAATTGACCATGCAATGCCCATAAGAGTATTAATGCGGCTAAATTCAGCAGTAAATGGACACCATTGGTGTGAAAAAAATGCCCAGTAAAAGTACGCCATATCTCACCTTGGCTGATCAATTGTCGGTTATAAATAAAAAAATCTGTTACTGCATCATTAAGTATATAAGCGGTAATAGCGAGAAAAGCAACAGCACAAACAAGTAGACTGTGTTGTTTATTTAAAGGAAGGTTTTTAAAAATAAGTGTCATCATGATGTGATAATTTATCTGCTAATTCTCTTTTAAAATGCAGAGTATGGATGTATAAAATATTTAAGGGAGTATATACCTAAATCACCTCAAGATGCGAATTTCAAGACGACAGAGCGAGCCATGTTCAAGTCGTACCTTTTTATAGTGATGTTCTCTAAAAAATACAAAGGTGAGTATGTTTTACTCACTCTGATGCAAAGCGCTAGTTTAGAAGCGTTATATACTGCATGTTGAGGTCGTTTAGGTATACAATGTTCTACATAATTTATCGTGTTTTATTTTATCTATTCTATGTCTCGAATACTTTGTTCTACATGTCAACGACCTGAAAAAGCTTGTATCTGCGCCTTTACCATTGATATTACTAATGACATTCATGTAGTTGTTTTACAGCACCCTAGTGAGGTGGCACAAACTAAAGGTACAATTGCATTACTTGCTAAGTCTTTAAGCTCTTGCCAAGTACTCGTGGGTGAAAACTTCTCTGAACATGACTGCTTTTTACAAATAATGAGCCAATATCAGCCGATATTACTCTACCCTGGAGAGAACGCGAATATCCTCACGGAAGGCGCATCGCAATTAACCGGCCTTACTCAAGGTAATGAACAGTTAGTTGATAAAAGCCAATCAGAAAAAAATAAGCAGGGAAACTTAAGGCCAAATTGTTTAGTTGTACTTGATGGCACCTGGAAAAAAGCTTATCGCATGTATATGCTGTCAAAAAATTTACAAGAACTACCGCAAGTGTGTTTGCCTGACTATTTAGCAAATTGCGGTCAGTATCATATTCGAAAAGTAGCTAAAAAAAATGCTTTATCTAGTTTAGAAGCAAGCTGTTATGCTTTGGCATTACTCGAAGAGGGGAGTGATACTTTTGAGGTATCTCCCGAAAATACAGGGAAGTATCAGCCGCTTCTTGAAAAATTTAAACTATTTAACCAGTTCCAATTATCTTTTAGACCCAATCAGAAAACTCTCTGAGGAAACTTGATGATCCATCATTCAGTATTATTACGACTTACCACGGTAGCATTGATCGTTACTAATCTTTTGACAAGCCCAATAGTCAACGCTAAACGTGAAATTAGAGAACCAGAAGCAGCAACCGGTTTTAATCAAAAAAAAGCAGTACATACCAAGAAATACATGGTGGTCGCTGCTAATCCATACGCAAGTCAAGCTGGGTTAGCAATGCTTGATAAAGGGGGCAGCGCTGTTGATGCAGCTATTGCAGCACAATTGGTATTGAGCCTAGTTGAGCCACAATCATCTGGTCTTGGTGGCGGTACTTTTATGTTGCATTGGCATAAAAAAGAGCAGCGATTAACTACCTTTGATGGTCGGGAGACAGCGCCAAAACTAGCGACGAGTGATTTATTCCTAAACGAAAACGGTGAACCATTGAATTGGACCAAGGCTGTTGTTGGTGGAAGATCTGTTGGTGTACCTGGTTTGCTTGCTGCGCTCAATAAGGCACATAGTAAATTTGGCGTATTACCATGGCAGACTCTATTTCAACCAGCAATAGCATTAGCAGAGAATGGTTTTATTGTCTCTGCCCGCTTAGAGAAGCTATTAGGGATGAATTTTAATCCTGGCATTCACCTATTACCGGAAATAAAACAGTATTTTTCACCTAATGGTATTGGCATTAAAGCAGGAGATACCTTAAAAAACCCCAAATTGGCTAAGGCCTTGCGTAGTATTGCTAATGACGGTATAGAGGTGTTTTATCAAGGCTGGATAGCTAAAAAGATTGTAGAGAAGGTACAAAACTCCCCGATTTTACCAGGGTTATTAAGTCTTGAAGATATGAAAAAATATCAAGCAATAGAGCGACCATCGGTTTGTGGTCCTTACCATCAATATAAAGTGTGTGGCATGGCACCACCAAGCTCTGGAGGTATCAGTGTTATTCAAATTTTAGCGCAATTGCAATCTTTTGAACTAACGAAATACCCGCCAAACGCCTTACATGCTATTCACCTATTTACCCAGAGTTCACGCTTAGCTTTTGCAGATAGAAACAAATATGTTGCTGATAGTGATTTTGTTAGCGTACCTGTTCAGGGGTTATTATCCTCTGAATACATAGCGAAACGTGCGGCTCTTATTAATGATAAACGAGACATGGGACAGGCCAGTGCAGGTAATCCTAAAAAGGCATTAGTGCTTGCCAATGATAATGCGATTGAAAGGCCATCAACCACGCATTTAGTTGTTGTTGATAAGCAAGGCAATGCTATTTCAATGACAAGCAGTATTGAAAACGGTTTTGGCTCGGCGTTAATGGTGCAGGGCTTTATTTTAAATAATCAGTTAACTGATTTTTCTCTTGCGCCAAAGCGTGATGGTAAATGGGTAGCAAATAGAGTTGAACCGCTAAAAAGGCCACGCAGTTCAATGGCGCCAATGATGGTGTTTAATGAAGATAATTCACTGCGACTACTCGTTGGTGCACCAGGCGGCAGTCGTATTATTAATTATGTAGCGCAAACCATAATAGGTGTTTTAGATTGGCAACTTAATGTACAACAAGCGATCAATTTACCTAAGGTGACTAACCGTAATTACGTCACTACATTAGAGCAGGGTACTGATATTGCCAAATTAAAACCTGCGTTAGAAGCCAGGGGACACCAAGTTAATGTTAGGCCCTTAAATAGTGGTTTACACGCTATTGAAGTGACTGGGAATGGATTTGTAGGTGGCGCTGATCCTCGCCGAGAAGGGCTTGTTTTAGGCCGTTAAGTTTAGAGAAAAATTAGCTAAAGTTAAGTAATTATGATTAATTATACAGGTGTAACCTAATTGGTGTGAAATTTGCTTGCTCATATTTATTAATAATCCGTCTTTCATAACCGACAAAAAGTCGACTAATAATCGGGAATTTGTTGGTAGGAGTTAACGTTGTAATGGTGAAAAATTTTCAATATATCGCTCAAGTGTTGTGTCTTAGTTTGATTATGATGCATGGTAGTACCTTTGCACTTGAAAGCTCAGTACAGTTACATAGTGTCGACCAAGACAAAAGTTATGGTTTTAGTCTATCAATTGGAGACGAATTTTTTAAGCAAAAAGCCTTTAATTGGCAGGTAAGCTATAACCGACTAGAGAATGTTGCTAGCAGTGACTTAGATGAAACAAGTGACGTTTGGGATAAAGCTGGCTTTGATTTTGCTATCCAAACAATTGATCTATCTTTAGGTTATCGCTACTACCCAAAATCCTATGATAAATTTATTAGTAGTCTTATGGTCGAATTTCAGTTGGGTGCCGCGGTAAATTTAAGTGAACATAAACTCGTTTTTAGGCCTGATTTTGATCGTGATGATATTTACTTTGCAAACCAAGGTGACATCAATCCCGTTCTATCGTTATCTTTACAAAAAAGCTTTACTAAAAATTCAGCCATGCATATTGGGGTTAAACATTATCCAAGCTATTCTGATTTTGGCAGTATAAGTACAATATTCATCGGCTTTAACTATCGCTTCGGTCGACAAATAGGTTATTGATGTTACACCTTTGTAGCATTTTAATTGTTTAAGTTTTTAATAAAGCCGCCGATAGCTTTATATAACTGTAAGTTGCTTTTTGCCGCTAAACTTACAGTTACCCCCTTCGGTTCTTCGAGATTTATCAAGGTTAACCGACATAAATATCAGGCAATTACATTTGGGTAATTGCTTATAAAAGTAATCCACTTTGGAGAAGCGTGTGTTGAAGTATAAAATACGTTGCTTTAAGTTTTTAAGCGTAGTTTCACTTGTTATCAGTAGTAGTGTGTTTGCCGTTGATACCGATGGTGATGGTTATGACGATGCCATTGACCTTTTCCCTAATGACATAACCGAATGGATTGATACCGATCTTGATGGTATTGGTAATAATAGTGATCCTGATATTGATGGTGATGGTTTAAATAATGGCGTAGATGGTGGGCCTGATAATAATGATGATGGCGATCTTGCGATTAACATTTATGACCCGCTACCTAAAGACCCTAGTGAATGGTTAGATACTGACAATGATGGCCTAGGTAATAATACCGACACAGATGATGATAATGACGGCGTACCTGACTTACTGGATGTATTTCCGCTTAACTTACAAGAAAGTTTAGATACAGATCTCGATGGCATTGGCAATAATGCTGATAGTGATGATGATGGTGACGGAGTACTTGATGTTTATGACCAATTTCCTCTCGACCCACTTGAAACCATAGACACAGATCTTGATGGTATTGGTAATAATGCTGATATTGATGATGATGGTGATGGTGTTAATGATGGCAGTGATGCTTTCCCTCTTGATTTTAATGTCAATGCTGATCTTGATGGTGATGGCATAGGTAATGCGCAAGACCCTGATATAGATAATGACGGTATCGTAAACACCCTTGATGTATTCCCTTATGATAATACCGAATGGTATGACACCGACAGTGATGGCACTGGCAATAATACTGATACCGATGATGACGGTGATGGTGTCCTAGATACCGTTGATGATATGCCCCTTGACCCTTTAGAAACAGTAGATACCGACAATGATGGTATCGGTAATAACGCTGACTCTGATGATGATGGTGATGGTGTTCAAGATACTTTAGATAAATGTCCATTAGACCCATTAGAACGTTTAGATACTGATAGTGATGGAACATGTGACGGGCCTGACACTGATGCAGATGGTGATGGTGAGCCAGATATCACCGATGCCTTTCCACTCGATTCAACTGAACAATTTGATTTAGATGGTGATGGTTTAGGTAACAACAGCGATGCTGATATTGATGGTGATGGAATTACCAATGTCAATGATGCCTTTGATTTTGATAACGGTGAATATTTAGATACCGACGCTGATGGTACTGGTAATAATGCAGACCTAGATGATGATGGTGATGGGGTTACTGATAACCTTGATATTTTTCCATTAGATAATAGCGAAAGTGTCGATACTGATGGTGATGGTATTGGTAATAATACTGATGCAGATGACGATGATGATGGTATTGCTGATTTGACAGACCCATTCCCATTAGATTTATTAGAAGACCGTGATACTGATGGTGATGGCACGGGAAACAATGCTGATCCAGATGATGATAATGATAATGTTGCCGATGGCTTAGATGCTTTTCCTTTTGACCCATTAGAGTGGGAAGATAATGATGGTGACAGTATAGGTAATAATGCTGATTCAGATGATGATACCCATAATGTGACACTTGTTGGTGATGGTGTGCCTGACAACGTTGATGCATTCCCTCTTAATCCAGCAGAATGGCTTGATACAGATGGTGATTTAACAGGTAATAATGCTGATACTGATGATGATGGGGATGGTGTTTTAGATGGTGACGATATTTATCCACTAAACCCAGCTGAGCAGTATGATAGCGACGGTGATGGTGTTGGTGACAATAGCGACAGTGATGATGATAACGATGGTTTCACCGATGTTGTTGATGCTTTTGATAACGACCCACTTGAATGGTTTGATACCGATAGTGATGGCCTAGGTAATAATGCTGATACCGATGATGATAATGACGGTCATGTAGATAACTTAGATTTATTTCCCCTCGATTCAACAGAATGGCTTGACGCTGATAATGACGGTATAGGTGATAACAGTGATAGTGACGATGATAATGACGGTATTCGAGATGTTGATGATGACTTCCCGTTTAATCCCGTTGAAGGCTCAGATACTGATGGTGATGGTTTAGGTAACGTCTTTGACAACGATGATGATAATGACGGCTATTTAGATTTTCAAGACCAGTTGCCATTGGACCCTACTGAACATATTGATACCGATGGTGACCTTATTGGCAATAATGCTGATCTCGATGATGATGCAGACGGCATGAGTGATGAATTTGAAGTTTTATATAACTTTGATCCACTTAATGCTGATGATGCCTTATTAGATACCGATTTTGATGGTGTCACCAATGCAGCGGAATCACTAGCAGGTAGTCATCCATTACTCGATGATTATGCGCCTATAATTACACCACCACAAGCAGTACATATTAATGCCGAACATACATTCACATCACTCAATATAAATAGATTGATAGAATTAACCAGTATCAGTGTTACTGATGGTTTAGATGGGCAGAATTGTTGTGGTTTAACAGCGTTAGGGTTCGAAACAGGTGATAAAAATCTTAGTTCGGGTTCAGTCCCTATTTTATGGCGAGCAGTCGATAATGCCGGCAATATAGCCACTGTGTCGCAAACGTTAAACATTCATCCGTTAGTAAACTTTTCGGCAGCGCAGAAAGTCGCTGAAGGTGGAGTAGCTCGTGTTAACGTTATCTTATCTGGAAAGGCACCGGCATACCCAGTAACTTTACCAATCACTATTTCAGGTAGTGTTGATAATGCAGATTATAGCCTTCTTGATAACAAAATAGTGATAAACCAAGGCACTGCTGGTTTTATTGATATTAACCTTAATAATGACTTCCAACTTGAAGGTGATGAGCAGCTTGTTGTTAGTTTTGAACAAGGGGTAAATGCTGGCATTCATGCTAAACAAGTCATTACGGTTACCGAAGGTAATGTTGCGCCGAATATCAATATTACTACTTGGCAAAAAGGTATACAGGTACCTAGCGTTGCTAAAAATGATGGCGAAGTTACGGTTGTTTTAACGATTGAGGATTCTAACAGCCAAGACAGTCACCAAATTGATTGGCAAATACCAGAGTATCTGAATGCAGTACTGTCCAGTGATAAATTACAATTTGTATTTCCCGCAAATAGTGTGACTATCCCAGAAGAAAATAAAGGCCTGATTAATATTGGGGTAACGGTCACCGATAGTGGCAATACTACTAATAGTGGTAGTGAAGAGCTTTCTCAAAATAAAAAGATTTTTCTACCTTTATTAGCTAGCCAACAGACATTAGGTAACCTAGACAGTGATAGGGATGGAATTAGTGATATAGCTGAAGGTTTTAGTGATAGTGATTTAGATGGCTTGCCCGCTTATATGGATAATTCAACTATCCCCTATTTACAGCCACTACATATTAATGCCGGGGTTGTTAAGTTAGCCGAAACAGAGCCAGGTTTACAGTTAAGACTAGGAAAGTTTGCATTGTTACAAAGCTCAGATGGCGTACAACTTACCCAGCAAGAAATCTTGGCTACAGGACTAGTTGAACAAGATAGCTTAAAAAATACTTTAGGGTATTTTGATTTTGAAATACATAATGTTGTGCCTTTTGGTCGCTCCGTAGCCATTGTTTTACCGTTAGCTGATAACATCATTGAATATTCTGTTTATCGTAAAATAAATAGTGAGCAACAATGGGCTGATTTTGTTGAAAACAGTAATAATGTGATTTCTTCAAGTGCTAGTGTAAATGGCGTTTGTCCGCCACCGCACAGCCAGCTTTATCAAGCCGGCTTGAATGTTGGTGATACTTGCTTAAAATTACTAATTGAAGATGGTGGCGCTAACGATAGTGATGGCATTGCCAATGGCGTTGTTGATGACCCTGGTGGTATCGCAGTGGCTGATAATAATACTATCTCACTTGATGTTGTTCCTGAAAAGTCGAGTAGCGGCAGCTTATCTATCTTTGTTTTGATATCGTTAATTATATTATGTTTATTACGAATATTTAATTTTAGAAAAACAGTTGAAATCTAGCTGCGTCTAAGTAGATTTTTCAATGCAATAGGCCCTTATTTTAAGGGCCTTTTTATTGCTAGCTAGTTATTAAGCTTCATATTTAACCTGAATTGATAAAATAGCCAAATCATGTGAATAATTTAGTAATACATTAGTCATAAAACAGTCATGACGTGACTAGAAAATAATCATAATATCGCTTGATTTATGACAGATTATCGATAAATCATGTTTTTGGTTGAATCCTTGTCATATTCTTGCTCAAATGGCGCCCCATAGTCATAAATAATTAACATTGGTTAACTCTCTTGTCTGTTTAGCGCAATTTCTAAAGAACATTGTCAAACTATGTACAAGGACTAACTGAGAAAAATAAGCAACTGCCATCTAAATGAAATATTCCCGCGTTTTTATTAATAGCTTAGCCTATGAACTGGCCCCAGAAGTGGTAACCAGTGCAGAGCTTGAATCACGTTTAACCCCGTTATATCAAAAATTTCGTATTCCTATGGGGCAATTAACTGCGCTAACAGGTATTGAAGAGCGCCGTTGGTGGCCAAAAGACCATATGCTTTCTGATGGTGCTATTGTTGCCGCACAAAGAGCAATTGCTGAAACCGGTATTGCCGCAGCTGATATAGGTGCGGTTGTTTATACTGGTGTTTGTCGTGATCAGCACGAGCCAGCAACAGCCTGTCGAATAGCAGCAAAACTTGGTGTGTTAAAAGATACCGCTATTTACGATATCAGTAATGCCTGTTTAGGGGTCTTATCAGGTATTTTGGATATTGCTAACCGTATTGAGCTTGGCCAAATTAAAGCAGGGCTTGTGGTTTCATGTGAATCAGCCCGACATATAGTTGATGTTACTATCGATGATATGTTGGCCGAGCCCACCATGCAAAATTATGCTCGCTCGTTAGCAACCCTTACTGGTGGTTCAGGCGCGGTGGCTGTATTACTAACCGATGGTAGTTTACCCCTTAAAAATGAACGCAACCATCAGCTTCTAGGAGCTAGTCATTTATCAGCACCAGAACATAATGACTTATGTCAGTGGGGCCTAAAGGAAGTTGGGCCGCAATTGTTCCGTGAGTTTATGCGTACTGATGCGGTAACCTTGCTCAAAGAAGGTGTTGCTCTGGCCAAAGATACCTGGGATCACTTTTTACAACAACGTCAATGGGACATTGAACAAGTTGATAAAGTGATTTGCCACCAAGTTGGTGCTGCAAATCAAAAACAAGTGTTAACTGCCTTACAAATTCCGAAAGAAAAGGAATTTCCAACTTTCCAACGGCTAGGTAATATGGGCACAGTATCTTTGCCTGTAACTGCGGCGATGGCTCATGATCAAGGATTCCTACAAAAGGGTGACAATGTCAGTTTCTTAGGGATAGGCAGTGGCTTAAATTGTATGATGTTGGGGCTCAAGTGGTAGCAATGATAGATAATATATTAGAACAAACATTTCCATTTAATCGTAACTACATTAATCGTAATGGTCATCAATATCATTATGTTAATGAAGGTAAAGGTTCTCCAGTTGTTATGGTTCATGGCAACCCGAGTTGGTCTTTTTATTACCGTAATCTCGTCAGCGAATTAAGTAAAAACCACCAATGCATCGTACCAGACCATATTGGCTGTGGTTTATCTGATAAACCCGATGATGATGGTTATGATTACACCTTGGTTAACCGTATAGATGATTTAGAGGCATTATTAGATCATTTAGAAGTAAAAGAGAACATTACCCTGGTTGTACATGACTGGGGCGGTATGATCGGTATGGGATATGCTATGCGCTACCCTGAACGCATCAAACGTTTGGTTATTCTAAACACTGGCGCTTTTCATTTACCTATAACAAAAAAGTTACCACCAGCATTATGGCTAGGTCGAAATACTTTTATCGGCACATTATTGGTACGCGGCTTTAATGCCTTCTCCAGTGTCGCTTCATATATAGGTGTTAAAAGAAAGCCGATGGAAAAAGACATACGCCAAGCTTATGTTGCCCCTTTTAATTCTTGGAAAAACAGTATCTCAACGCTACGCTTTATTCAAGATATCCCGCTAAAACCGACTGATAGAAATTATCAACTTGTGACTGATATTAGTGAAAGTTTAGCGCAGTTTAAGAAGTTACCAATGTTAGTGTGTTGGGGCTTAAAAGATTTTGTTTTTGATAAGCATTTTTTAGTCGAATGGCAGCAACGTTTTCCTGATGCAAAAGTCCATGCTTTTGACGATTGTGGTCATTATATTTTAGAAGATGCTAGCAATGAAGTTGTGCCTTTGGTGCGTAATTTTTTGAATGACAGCGAAACTAACAGCTAGTCAACAATCTGGCTGTTAATTTTTTTAATCAGAAAGAATCAGAACGTTAAATGGGAAACCTCTGTATGAGTGGGACAATGACAACGCTTGGCAATGCAAATTTATGTCGCCATCTCGCTCATGCTGCCAATAATATCCCCTCCGAATTAGCCGTTGCTGTGCAAAAAAAACGACGAGGCCAGTTAACTTATCAAGAAATTGATTTTATCACCTTACATCAGCGTAGCGACGAAATTGCCTACGCATTAAATGCTTATGGCATTAAATGCGGTATGAAAGCTGTGTTGATGGTAACACCAAGCATTGATTTTTTTGCCTTAACATTTGCGCTCTTTAAAGCGGGCATTGTTCCTATTTTAGTTGACCCAGGTATGGGTATAAAAAATTTAAAACAATGCTTTGCTGAATCTAAACCTGATGCTTTTATTGGCATCCCAAAAGCTCACATTGCTAGATTACTTTTTGGTTGGGGCAAGGGCAGTGTTAATAAACTATTAACGGTTGGCGGTAGTCATTTATTTGCAAAGCTGACTGGGGGCATAACTTTAGATAAGCTTTTGGCGCGCCACACTTTACCAAAACAAACGGCTTCTTTTGACATGGTAAAACTAAGTGATGATGAAATGTCAGCTATTTTATTCACGAGTGGTAGCACTGGCACACCTAAAGGTGTGGTCTACAGTCATAAAATGTTTGAAGCTCAAATCACCGCACTAAAAGAAGATTATGCTATTAGGTCGGGTGAACGTGATTTAGCTACTTTCCCATTATTTTCTTTATTTGGTCCAGCCTTAGGTATGGCATCTATTGTTCCTGATATGGATGCGAGTAAACCGATTACAGCAAACCCTGATTTTATTTTTGCGGCTATTGAAAAGTATCAATGCAGTAACTTATTTGCCAACCCTGCACTTATTGAAGTGTTAGGGCAAGCGGGCGCTAATCGCAAAGTAGCTCATGAATCTCCGATAAAGCTAAGTAGTTTAAAACGGGTGATTTCTGCAGGTGCTCCAGCAACATTGTCATCTATTGAGCGGTTTACAGAGCTTCTTAATGAAAATGTACCAGTGCTCACATCGTACGGTGCGACCGAGTCACTGCCGTTGACAAAAATCTCTAGTGTAGATTTACTCAATACTCGTCATGTAACGGATAATGGCGGCGGTATTTGTGTCGGTAAACCTATCAATGGTGTTGGTATTAGTATTATTGAGATAAGTGAAGAGGTTATTGAAACTTGGCATGATAATCTCGAATTACCTAGTAATATTATCGGTGAAATTGTGGTGAAAGGCGATATGGTCAGTCATAAATATTACCATCGAACGTCGGCAACAGCACAAGCTAAAATTATTGATGGCAATGATGTTCGCCATCGAATGGGGGATTTAGGTTACCTTGATGACTCAGGGGATTTGTGGATGTGTGGACGTAAAGCACATCGTGTTGAAACTCAAAAGAATACCTTTTTTTCTATCCCATGTGAGCGAATATTTAATACCCATACCGCAGTTAAACGTACAGCATTAGTTGCTGTTACTATTAATCATAAAGTCATGCCGCTGTTGTGTGTTGAACTGACTGACGATGTTAAAGCCAGTGATGACTTTGATGAATCCGTGCTGTTTTCTGCATTAAAAGTGCTAGCACTAGGCCACAAACAAACATCTGCCATTTCACACTTTTTAATTCATGAAAAATTCCCTGTGGATATACGGCATAACGCCAAAATATTTCGTGAAAAACTTGCCGTTTGGGCTCAAGAAGAACTTAATTGATTTAGTACCTTTATCAATTAACTAGCGTCTAAAGAGAACTAAGCCATGATTGAACTTATGCCAACTACCCTTAAAAACTCACCAACGACCGCTGATTTCAATCAGCAAGTACAAGTACCATTACGCACATTAGCAGCGCAAACTCAGCATGTATTTGTTACGGGGGCTGGTGGCTTTCTAGGCCACGCTATTTGTCGCTTGCTGCGTTTAGCCAATATAAAAGTTACAGGCTTTGCTCGAGGAAGTTACCCCGCATTAAGTCAAATGGGCGTAACTATGGTGCAAGGAGATATAACTGACTTCCTTAGCCTTAAAGAGGGTATGCGTTCATGTGATCTAGTCTTTCACGTAGCAGCTAAAGCAGGTGTTTGGGGAAGCAAAGAAGATTACTTTAAGCCAAACGTTCAAGGCGCTAAAAACATTGTTAGAGCTTGCCAAGAGCTGGCGATTTCTCGTTTAGTTTATACCAGTACACCGAGCGTAACTTTTGCAGGGGTTGATGAAGCAGGTATTAATGAGTCTCAACCTTATGCGGATAAATATTTAAATTTTTATGGGGAATCTAAAGCCCAAGCTGAACAGCTGATATTGGCGGCAGCAACTAATGCAGCAACTGACTCTATTCAAGGCTCAGTATTAGGTATTCAACAAGAGAAATTGATAAAAACAGTCGCTTTAAGACCCCATTTGATTTGGGGGCCAAATGATCCACACCTTGTGCCAAGAGTCTTAGCGCGTGCCCGTGCAGGTAAATTAAAACTAGTAGGTAAAGAAGATAAACTTGTTGATACTATCTATGTTGATAATGCCGCTTACGCCCATATTCTAGCGGCGATAGAATTATCAAAGTCTACTTCGCAATGTAATGGTAAAGCATATTTTATTAGTAATGATGAGCCCATTACCATGGCGGCCATGCTCAATAATATTCTTCATTGTGCTGGTTTACCGCCTGTTACTAAAAGAGTGCCGAGCGCAGTCGCTTATGGTGCTGGCGTGACATTAGAGTGGCTATATAAACGTTTGAATAAACAACAAGAGCCGATAATGACCCGCTTTGTTGCCAAACAATTATCTACCAGTCATTATTTTGATATAAGCGCAGCAAAAAAAGATTTTGGTTATAAACCTATCATATCAATAGAAGCAGGTATGAAGGAGCTGAAACTGTCGCTAGAAGGCAGTAAATAAAGGCACCAGCGCAGCCTTTATTAGTAAAATACTATTAATATTTTGCCTCTGGTGTTAGCTGTAAAAGTCATGGAAATAAATCAATTAAATCAAATGAATAAGTAAAATAAGTAAAGTGAGTATTATGAGTCAAGTTTTTCACCACCCTGTGCAAATATACTATGAAGATACCGACCATTCAGGTGTTGTTTATCACCCTAATTTTCTCAAGTATTTTGAACGTGCCCGTGAACACGTTATCGACAGTGATAAGTTAGCAACACTTTGGGCAGAAAAAGGTTTAGGTTTTGCAGTTTACAAAGCGAATTTGATCTTCCAAGACGGTGTTGAATTTGCAGAAGTATGTGATGTGCGCACGAGTTACCAATTTGACGGCAAATATAAAACGTTATGGCGACAAGAGTTATGGCGACCTAACGCTAATAAAGCGGCAGTTATTGCTGATATTGAAATGGTTTGTTTAGATAAACAAAAGCGCTTGCAACCCATCCCAGAAGAAATCCTTTCACCAGCTACTTAAGTGGAATAGGCAAGGAATGGTTATCTACAAACCACCGGATAAATCTAAAAAATTACCGGTGGAAAACGATGACTTCTCACTCGCTAGCCAATAGATAGCTTCAGCTACCTCCTCCGGTTGCCCACCTCGTTGTAATGGAATAATACTCTTCAATCGTTCAATTCGCTCTGGCTCCCCACCGTCTGCGTGCATATCTGTATAGATTAAACCTGGGCGCACACAATTTACACGAATACCTTCTGCTGCCACTTCTAGTGATAAACCTTTGGTAAGTGTATCGACAGCACCTTTTGAGGCAGCATAATCAATGTATTCATTTGGTGAGCCTGAGCGGGCGGCACCAGAAGATACATTAACAATTACACCACCTAATCCGCCGTAACGAGTGGACATGCGTTTAACAGCTTCTTTGCAACATAGAAAATAGCTAGTGACATTATTACTCAAAATTAAATTAATTCGTTCGGCAGTCATATTTTCTAATCGAGATTGTGGTTTTAAAATACCAGCATTATTCACCAATATATCTACATTCCCTAAGATTTCATCGACAGTAGAAAACAGCCGTTTCACATCGATTTCACAAGAAACATCGGCTTGTACTGTAATGCAATTTCCCCCGCCAGCGATGATAGCGTTAGCGAGAAGGTTGGCAGACTGCTCATCTGATTTATAATTTATACAAACTGAGTAGCCTTTATCTGAAAATAGTTTCGCTGTTGCCGCGCCAATTCCACGTCCTGCACCTGTGATGATCACTACTTTTTTATTACTCATTATCCATCCATTTTAACAAAAATTTCAGTACTACTGCATATACCCAAGCGAGGTAAAGATGCAGGGTTCAGCTGGAATAACCATTCTCTTCAATCGATGCCTTTTAATTATCGTTAAGTGGTCAATTAATTAATGTATTTGCTATAGCAGTAAATATTCATTGTCTATGGCTTTGGCTATATAGCATGAGCAACTTACCACAGACAGAATATATTAACAGACTAGCTGCTAAATACGACATCGGTGATATAATAACATTGAGAATTTGATACTAATAAGTGAGTTATGAAAAACTGTAATCAATGCGGCAAATGTTGCATCAAATACGGAGGAGGGGATCTTTCAGCGACAAAAGAAGAGATTGACCTATGGGAGATATTTAACCCAGACATTTTCAAGTTTGTTAAGAACGATGAAATATGGTTCGATCCTGATTCAGGCTTAAGGTTAGAACGGTGCCCCTTTCTTGATATTGCCCCGAAGAAAAGTGCAGTTTCCCCAGACTTATATACTTGTAGCATTTATTTAGATAGGCCGGAAGATTGTCGTCACTACCCAAGTTTAATTGCTGAAATGATCAGAGATGATTGTGAAATGATTGAAGTCATCGACATAGAAAATAGCAAGAAAGCTCAAATAACATTAGATTTATTGATGAAAGGTAGTCGTCCGCCCAGCGATTAAGTGTGGGATGCCAGCGAGGTATGCAGTAAAGGAGAAGGTGAAACACAGAAGGCACGAGTAAAATAAAGGCTATTGTCTAAAGAAATAAGCTCCTTTAGACAATAGCCTTAATCAATCGATATTGTTATAAGCCTTAGCGCAGACTAAAACTTACTTGTATCAGTAAATAGACCAACTTTAAGATCTTTAGCTGTATAAATTTCACGTCCATCAACACTTACACTACCGTCGGCAAGACCCATGTAAAGTTTACGTTTAATTACGCGTTTAAAATCAATTTTGAAAGTAACTTTTTTAGCTGTTGGTAAGATTTGGCCAGTAAATTTGACTTCACCCACACCTAGCGCACGACCTTTACCTGGACCACCAGTCCAAGCTAAAAAGAAGCCAACAAGCTGCCACATTGCATCTAATCCTAGACAACCAGGCATTACAGGGTCGCCTTTAAAGTGACAATCAAAAAACCACAAATCAGGTGTAATATCTAATTCGGCTAAAATATAGCCTTTACCGTGATCACCACCTTCTTCAGTGATGGTAATTATGCGATCCATCATCAGCATGTTGTCAGAAGGAAGCTGTGAATTACCTTCACCAAATAATTCCCCTGTACCTGCTTTTACTAAATCTTCTTTACTGTATGAGTTTTGTTGTGGCATAGCCATAATAAGCTGAAATCCGATAATAAATTTTAGGGGGCTACCTTAGCGTACACTTGTACACTAAACAACTCCGAACAGTTAAAAATTTAAACTTTTTTATGACAAATCAAATTAACTTCATACCTTGATTATACTGTCGTTATGCGTGACTATAGGCTCATGTAGCTAGAAAAAAATTTAACTAACATGAAAAAAGCCGAACAAACGAACGAACAGCCGATTAAAAAAGTGGCTATGAGCAATGCTGAAAAACAAAAACGTTATCGAGATAAGCAAAAAGAACGTGGTTTACAGGAGATGCGCGGTTATATGTCTCCTGAAGCAAAACACTGTTATCAACTGATAAGTGAGCAAACCAATTGGTCAGACAGTGTTATTTTAAGTAATGCCGTACGTTTAACTTATGCGGCTTATAAAAATGGTCAAGTAGGCTTATTGAATAGCTGGTTAAAAAACAACGATCTTTAAGCGCAGTAAACAGTGGCATAATTTAGCTATTTTTACTTTACTTTCATAAGATTAATTGAATAATCAGCGGTTTCGCTATACTCTTGCAGTCTCTCATAGATAATTAAGGTTGCCTTGCGTGATAAATGTTTTATTGGTTGATGATCATCACCTTGTTCGTGTCGGTATTAATAAAATTTTAACTAGCGTTAAAGGATTAAATGTTGTCGGCGAATGTGAAACGGGTGAAGAGGCAATTAAATTTTGCCGTAATAATGAACCTGATGTTTTACTCATGGACATGGATATGCCAGGCATGGGTGGTCTTGAAGCCACGAAGAAGATATTACGGTTTGCGCCAGACGTTAAAATTATCGTATTAACTGCGCATACAGAAGACCCTTTTCCAAGTAAAGTGATGCAAATGGGCGCTGCGGGTTATTTAACTAAAGATGCCGGTCCCGATGAAATGGTAAATGCTATTCGTGCTGTTCATAGTGGACAACGTTACTTACCGCCTGATATTGCACAAAAGATGGCACTTAGCCAATTTAAATCGGTTGAAGATAACCCATTTAACGCCTTATCTGATCGTGAATTACAAATTATGATCATGATAACCCGCGGTGATAAAGTTCCTGCTATATCAGAGCATCTAAACTTAAGTACTAAAACGATTAATAGTTACCGATACCGCATGTTTGAAAAGTTAGGTGTAAGTAATGACGTTGAATTAACCCATTTAGCTATTCGCCATGGCATGTTAAAAACAGAAAAGCTGTAAAGCTTTCTAAGAAGCTTAATTTCGATGTCTGAAAAAAATGTAGAAAATTTAGTAAGTGTAGAACCCCAAAAAGCCTCAACTTTTGATAGTGAGGCTTTTTTGCGTGTGGTAACTGAAAAAGCTGGTGTTTACCGAATGTACAACAGCCAGCAAGTAATAATTTATGTAGGAAAAGCTAAGCACTTAAAAAAGCGTTTATCGAGTTATTTTCGTAAAGATGTCGGCTCAGTAAAAACCCAAGCACTCGTTAAGCAGATCGCTGCCATTGAAGTGACCGTTACCCATACGGAAGGCGAAGCGCTAATACTTGAAAATAACTACATCAAAAAGTATCAACCCAAATACAATATTTTATTGCGTGATGATAAATCCTATCCTTACCTCCTCATTACAGCCCATAAACACCCTAAACTAGGTTTACACCGTGGTGGAAAAAAAGTTAAAGGTGAATATTTTGGTCCATTCCCCACTGTTGGTGCTGTGTGGGAAAGCTTACGTTTAATGCAAAAAATATTTCCTATTAGGCAGTGTGAAGATAGTTACTACCGAGCACGCTCTAGACCTTGCTTACAACATCAATTAGGACGCTGTTCAGCGCCTTGTGTGGATAAAATATCAGTTGATGATTACCAAGAGCAAGTTCATTTAGCCAAACTCTTCTTACAAGGAAAAAGCTCGACGGTAATAGAGCAGTTAGTCAATAAAATGGAATCCGCTAGCAATGAACTGCACTTTGAACTTGCCGCTAAATTTCGTGACCAAATAGCGACATTACGTAAAGTTCAGCAGCAACAATATGTTAGTGGGCACGTAGCAGAGCTTGATGTTGTTGGTTTATATCGCCAGAAATCTCAAGTATGTATTCATCTATTATTTATTAGACAACATAAAATACTAGGCAGTAAAAGTTACTTTCCTGTGGTGCCTATTGAAAGTAGCGATAGCGATATACTACAAGCTTTCATTGCCCAACATTATCTTACTAACGACGCCTCAAATCACGGAAGAGTACAAGGAAATATCCCTAAAGAAATTGTTATTAAGGAATCGATTGAGCAAGTAACTGAATTAGCTACTTTATTAAGCGAACAAGCAGATTACGATGTTAAGATATCGACAAATACGCGTAGTGAACGTGCGCAGTATTTAAAGCTTGCCGGCACTAATGCACAAACAGCGCTCGTGAGCCGAAATAGCCACAAAGAGTCAATGCATGCGCGATTTACAGCGTTAAATGAAGTTTTTGAACTTGAAAATGGTATTCACCGTATTGAATGTTTCGATATCAGCCATACCATGGGACAACAAACTATTGCCTCTAATGTGGTTTTTAATCAAGAAGGGCCACTAAAAACAGATTATCGCCGCTATAATGTTCACGGCATCACTCCAGGCGACGATTATGCGGCCATGGCGTTCGCATTAAGAAAGCGTTACGGTAAGCTAAAGGCAAACCCGACAAAACCTGTTGAACATGCAGCTTTAGAAAAACTTCCCGATATCGTTTTTATAGATGGTGGTAAAGGGCAGTTAGCTAAAGCAGAGGAGTTTTTCAGCGAACTTGCGTTAACAAGAACCCCGCTCTTAGTTGGTGTTGCTAAAGGTGAGTCACGTAAACCAGGTCTAGAAACATTGATACTTGCGGGCAGTCATCAGCTAATCTCCTTGCCAGCTACTTCACCTGCCTTACATTTAGTACAGCATATTCGTGATGAGTCGCATCGATTTGCCATAACAGGGCACAGAGCTAAGCGGCAAAAAGTGAGTAAAAAATCTCGCTTAGAGTCAATTGAAGGCATAGGCGCGAAAAAGCGCCAAAGTTTATTAAAGTTTTTAGGCGGCTTGCAAGAGGTCATGCAAGCTGATGTTGTTGCACTGGCCAAAGTGCCAGGTATAAGCCATGTATTAGCAGAGAAAATCCATAATGCTTTACATGAAAAATAATATGAAAAGTAATATGAGCAGTAAAGCAATAAGCGAGATAACAAAGCAGAAAACCTATTATTATCTAATAAAATACTCATATGTTTTTCAAGGTAAGGCCTTAAAGAAAATTTTTACTTAAACTTGTCCCATTCTGGCGTAGCACTGCTATAACAACTTGTGTAAACTAAAGAAAAATACTTGTAGTGAAAAGTAAATGTGGACTATACCTAATCAAATAACCTTATTTCGGATCATCTTGATCCCAATTTTCTTAATCATATTCTATTTACCACTTTCGTGGAGCAACTTTGGTGCTTTTGCCGTTTTTTGGTTAGCAGCAATTAGTGATATTTTAGATGGTTACCTTGCGCGTAAACTAAATCAGTCTTCTGCTTTCGGTGCTTTTATCGACCCCGTGGCTGATAAACTCATGGTTGTAGTAGCATTAGTGATGATCGCACAAGACTATAGTTCGTGGTTAGTCTCAATTGCCGCAATTATCATGATAGCCCGAGAAGTGTTTATTAGTGCTTTACGTGAATTTATGTCTTCTATAGGTAAACGTGACATTATTGCTGTCTCTAATATGGGAAAATATAAAACCGCAGCACAAATGCTCGGGATTATGGGACTCATTTGGCAACCTAATTATGATATTCCATTAATTTTGTTCTATTTACCGCACGAAGTTATTAATTACCTTTCCTATGGTTTTTATTCTATTGCGACTGTATTAACGGTTACTACTTGGGTAAGTTATTTCAAAGCAGCTTGGCCAGAATTGAAGGGACAATAAGTTATTCAGGGGCTCCCTTATAACTAAGGGGACAATTAATAAACCTTTTAGTTAAAAATGGAACAAACAACTCGCTTTTTAAGCAGTTAGAATAAAAAGTTAATTTAATAGTTGACTGGAAAATATTAAGATGTAGAATGCGTTTTCGTTGACAGGGAGTCAGCAAGTAAAGCGAACTTAGCTAAGTTGATGGTTACATTATCTTCTTAATCGCTTTATAAGAATGTTGAAATTGTAAACTTTAAATTAAGCGGCTGTAGCTCAGCTGGTAGAGCATCACGTTGCCAACGTGAATGTCACGAGTTCGAGTCTCGTTAGCCGCTCCAATTTAAGTTAAACAGTAATGTTCATTGATATTGATATCACTGTAAATGTCGTTGACAAAATGGCGGGTTGGCAGAGTGGTTATGCAGCGGATTGCAAATCCGTGTACACCAGTTCGATTCTGGTATCCGCCTCCATTTTGTGCCCGGGTGGTGGAATTGGTAGACACAAGGGATTTAAAATCCCTCGCCGAAAAGCGTGCCGGTTCAAGTCCGGCTCCGGGTACCATTCAACGATTGATGGGAAGTAAAAGTAAACCTCTATGAAGCGGCTGTAGCTCAGCTGGTAGAGCATCACGTTGCCAACGTGAATGTCACGAGTTCGAGTCTCGTTAGCCGCTCCAACTTTAGCAATAATGTTAAAGAGATTTTTACCAAGTATAAGTAGTAAGTGAAAAAGAATATCTACGAAGCGGCTGGTGTCAGCTGGTAGAGCATCACGTTGCCAAAAGCGAAGTGAATGCCACGACTTATGTTGATGAGAGTAGTCTTGTTAACCGCTCCAGAATATCACTAAATGAATAAGTAGTAAGTGAAAAAGAATATCTACGAAGCGGCTGTAGCTCAGCTGGTAGAGCATCACGTTGCCAACGTGAATGTCACGAGTTCGAGTCTCGTTAGCCGCTCCAAATTTCACTAATTGTAATAAGTAGGTTACCAATACCTACTATAAAAAACTCCCTTTATCTTTTAGATAACAATGCCCGGGTGGTGGAATTGGTAGACACAAGGGATTTAAAATCCCTCGCCGAAAAGCGTGCCGGTTCAAGTCCGGCTCCGGGTACCATCTAAGAAATAATGAATAAAGCTCTATGAAGCGGCTGTAGCTCAGCTGGTAGAGCATCACGTTGCCAACGTGAATGTCACGAGTTCGAGTCTCGTTAGCCGCTCCAATTTCTGTTATTAATAATTTATAACAGCGTAGGTTACCAATATCCTACGTTAAAAAAAATTACCCCTTATCTTTTGTTATTGTACAAAAAGATATTATGCCCGGGTGGTGGAATTGGTAGACACAAGGGATTTAAAATCCCTCGCCGAAAAGCGTGCCGGTTCAAGTCCGGCTCCGGGTACCATCTAACTTCTATTGTTTCATAGGAGTGGATTGAAAAATTACAATATGAAGCGGCTGTAGCTCAGCTGGTAGAGCATCACGTTGCCAACGTGAATGTCACGAGTTCGAGTCTCGTTAGCCGCTCCAATTTTTTAATAAAATACTATTTAATAAAACATTCAACGTTATCATGTTAAATATCACGATAAACATCAATGATAATAACGTCGTTTAACGCTGGCTTTTAATAAAGTATTATTTCATTAAAATATTTGACGTTATCATCATGAATGTAATATTGATGTTGATAATAGCAATGTCGTTGACAAAATGGCGGGTTGGCAGAGTGGTTATGCAGCGGATTGCAAATCCGTGTACACCAGTTCGATTCTGGTATCCGCCTCCATTTTGTGCCCGGGTGGTGGAATTGGTAGACACAAGGGATTTAAAATCCCTCGCCGAAAAGCGTGCCGGTTCAAGTCCGGCTCCGGGTACCATTCAACGATTGATGGGAAGTAAAAATAAACCTCTATGAAGCGGCTGTAGCTCAGCTGGTAGAGCATCACGTTGCCAACGTGAATGTCACGAGTTCGAGTCTCGTTAGCCGCTCCAACTTTAGCAGTAATGTTAAAGGGATTTTTACCAAGAATAAGTAGTAAGTGAAAAAAGCATCTGCGAAGCGGCTGGTGTCAGCTGGTAGATTATCACGTTGTCAAACGCGAAGTGAATGCCACGACTTATGTTGATGAGAGTAGTCTCGTTAGCCGCTCCAATTTTTGTTGTTAATTATCTAATAATTTATAACGACGTAGGTTACCAATATCCTACGGTAAAAAAAATTATCCTTATCTTTACTGTAATACAAAAGATACTATGCCCGGGTGGTGGAATTGGTAGACACAAGGGATTTAAAATCCCTCGCCGAAAAGCGTGCCGGTTCAAGTCCGGCTCCGGGTACCATTATTTATTCAGCTCACAATAATAATATTCTAATATCAGCCCTGTGCTGCAGTTTGTTATGTTAAGTTACTCATCTGAAATACATTCCCTAAAGTATCTTACTTAGCGCCTCTATTAGTCTCTTTCTTAGTACTTTAAAGCAATGAGCGATTGCAACTTGCGTGTGTTGTCTTTATGTGCAACAAATATAAGAAACAACGGCTATGGCGATAAAAAGATACCAATTCCAATAGCCAGCTATTGCTCAATCGAGCGACTTATCTTGAATTATTTTTTCTTTGCACAAACAAGATCACAAACTTAATGGAATTGGTATTACAATATCGCACCGCCAATAATCGTAATATCATCAAAGGTTATTCTGATCTCGCCTAAACGTCTTTCAATAGGTTGCGGAAGTATCATGCTATCTGACATCAAACTCGCCACTTGCTTTCTAAAGCGATAAATTTGAATATTCATATATTGCTCAGTCATGATTAACTCATCACACAATAAGCTTTTATCAATCCAGCCTCTTTCACTGTTTTGCCTATTATTACTGTTATCTTCTTGCCATTTACGCGCTAATATTAATATCAAATAATGATGACTTCTTATGCCAAGATCAATTGTTTTGTCGGCTATGGTTAAAGATATAGAAACATGTTCCTCGTTTTGGCTCACAGTAAATTCAGCTGATACTGTTAATACTTGTTCTTGGTGGAAATTATTAACAAAACAAGTCTCAGCCTCTGGGTAATTACCAACGAAATACCAATCACCTTTTGATGTTTTAACATTATCACCAGAGCTTAATTCAACGGTGCCCGTATTGCTTTCAGCTAACCATCGACGTTCAGGGGATAAATATAAGGTTATTTCCGGTGAATTTTCATCGGGTAACACAAAAACCTGCTCTAGCGCTATGTTTGGCACATTATTATTTAACGGCACTAACATTGATTTTGGCTCGCTATCGTCAATCAATTGCCAAGTTTCACTATCCAAATCGGCGAAATTTAATTTATCAGCTTGCTTTAGGCGCTTCATCTTCGTCTTAGTCATGCGAACTTGATTAATAAAACAGCCATTGGTACTTGAGTCTTGCAACAACCAATACGAGCCATTCCAATGAATAGAGCAATGCAGCCTCGATACTTTAGTGCCAGCTAATAAAGTATTACAAGAGGTGGCAGAGCGGCCAAAAGTATGAGGATTCCTCAAAACTAGGCTTTTTTGTGTTTGAATATTAAATAATATAGCCATGCAACTAATTGGTTAACTTAAAAATATTGTTAGTTTATCTCGATTTGAAATACTTTGTAATATAATATGGTGCTACGCCATGATATAAGTCGTCAACAGCGTTTAAAAGCGGTAACTTTTCGTCGTTTTCGAGCTAAAATAATTGGCCTTTGACTAACTTAAATATCCATATGAGCGTAGCAAACTTCGCTTAAAGGAACTCTTATGGACGGGATATTTCATTTTCTTTAGCAGGGTTTTCGCAAACTCGGACACATATGACAGATAACATAGACCACTACTTATCCTGGATAGACGCTAACAACCAGATCAGATCTGAATTATTGTCACCCAACGAAGGCTCGTTGGTCATTGGCCGTTCCCCCTTATCAGATATTGAACTAATCAATAGCAGTATCTCGCGTAAACACATGAAAATATCATGGCAGCAAGAGCACTTAGCGGTTACCGATCTTAATTCCAGTTTTGGCACTTGGGTTGAAAACCAAAAGCTAGCGCCAGAGCAGACCATCACCATTTACAATGATACTGAGATCAGAATCGGTAACTTAAGTTTATGGTATGAAATGCGTAGCGCAAATAATGCCAATGAAACGATGCAAACTTGCTTTTTTCCGAGTAAAAGCACTGAAAAAGTTGAGTTATCAGTTGCCATCGACACTTTTAGAACCAATTTAGAGCAAAAATTACAACATCACTTGGGTCTTGCGGCGCTGCCGGCAGAATTAATGCAAGACATTGATAAAAATTTATTAAGCTTAAATGCCGAACAGCAAGCAGTATTAAAAGAGCAACAAACTCTGCATTCTATTAGTTATATGTTAAATCGCAGTTTAACCACTGAAGAGCTAACAAAAACCGCACTTAACTTAGTCAGTAAAGTGTTAAATGCAGAACGTGGTTTTGTTTTATTAGCCCCAGAGAACGCGCCAGCTGACTCGGCTTTTGAACTTATTTCATCGCGAAATTTCAGTGCTGAGCACACCAAACAAGAGCAACAAATAATACAGCGGCACAGTAATGTACTCATAGCCAATTGCCGACAACAAAATAAAATTCTCATGGTTGGTGATGCAACACTTAATAATGCCCGATCAGGTATTGGCAATATACATAACAGTAATAGCCGCAGTATTATCGTTATTCCATTACAACAAGACAATCAAGTTATCGGGGTAATATATCTCGACAGCCAAAGCCAAGCACATTGCTTTGAGCCAAAACAATTACCTTTTTTAAAAACGTTTGCCTCTCATACCAGTATTGCGTTACATAATGCGCAGTTATACAAACGTGCCACCACCGATGATCTTACTAAACTATATACCCGTAGTTATATAGACAAACGCATATCACTCGAGCGTCAAAGGGCGCAAAACCATCAAATCCCATTTACTATACTTATCCTTGATCTTGACCATTTTAAAAAAGTGAATGACCGTTATGGTCATACCGGTGGCGATCTTGCTTTAAAAGCCTTTGCCAACATCATTAAAAGTCAGATACGTGATTGCGATAGAGCTTGTCGATATGGCGGCGAAGAGTTTTTAGTGGTATTGCCTGGCGTAGATCACCACAGCGCTAAATTATGCGCCGAGCGCATTCGTCAAGCTGCTGAACAAAGCCAAATAAAAAAAGACGGTGCAATCATTAAGATAACTGTTAGCATAGGTATATCAAGTTACAAAATAGCACATGGCGATCAGGTTATTTTATTATTAGAAGAGGCTGATCAAGCCTTATACCAGGCCAAAAAACAAGGTCGGAACCGTGTAATCATTTATAGTTAACCGCCACGATAGGCCGACTACTACCTGTGACAAATGACAAATGACAAATGACAAAAGCCACAACACAATCTGCCCACAATGTTTTTTTGAAAACCCTCTAGGTAACAGTAATAGTAACGGCAATAACAATAGTAATTGCCAAGTGTGCAACTGGTCTTTTGTTGATGATATTGAACTCGATAAAACCTGCATTCTTGACCCGAATGAGCAGCATCACTTGCATGAGCGCAATAACGAGCAAACGAGGGCAGCATCAACACCAGCAGATGTTTTCCCTAACGATAATGATGTCTTCACTAACGGCAATGACACCAATATTAACACCAATATTAACACCTATATTGACATTGATAAGACCCAAGCCCCTTGCTCATCATCGACGACTAAAAATGGCTTTAACCTCACAGGAGAATTAGCACACTTTGAGGTGTATGAAATTCTTGGTCAGGGCGGCATGGGCGCAGTATATCGCGCCAAAGATAAAATTTTGCAGCGCAACGTTGCATTAAAAATGTTGAAAAATAGCGCAGGCACTAGTCAGGCTAAAAAACCCATATTGCTCGATGAAGCGCGCATGGCGTGTAAACTTAATCATCCCAACATAGTTACCATTTTTGATGTCGCTAGAACAGACGATAGTAATTTTATCATCATGGAATGGATTGACGGTCAGTCGCTCGACCAAGTTATTCCATCACAAGGTTTCGATCTTGCTACCGCGATAACCTATGCGCGTGAAATAATTGCGGGTATTAGCTGTGCTCATCAAAGCAATATCATTCATAGTGACATCAAACCACAAAATATAATGTTAACGGTTGATGGCAGCATTAAGGTGCTCGATTTTGGCATTGCAGGCCTTATTCGCCATCAAAAAATAGCGTCAGCAGCAGACAAAGGTAAGCAGCTAGCAGGTACAATTATCCAGCAGGATAAGGCCATGATAACCGATGCTTTTACGGGGACGCCGGGTTATGTTTCGCCGGAGCAGGCATTATCACAGCCTTTAGATTTACGCTCTGATATCTTTTCGTTTGGTACTGTCTTCTATCAAATGTTGACTGGCAAACGCGCCTTCGCTGGTAAAAATGGTAAAGAACGTAATCAAGCGCTTATTCGTGGTGATTATAAAGCACTACCTGCGGAGATTCCTGAGGATGTACAGGCCATAGTAAATCATTGTCTTAGCTATGCCGCTAGTGATCGTTATCAAAGTGCAGGGCAGGTAAAAGATGATTTACAACGTTATATTAGCGGCGAGCCAGTCTCGGTTATCACTAAGCGTGGTTATTGGTTAAAAAAGAAAACCATTAAACATAAATGGCCCGTGATGTTATTACTTTTATTAAGCATGGCTGGCCTTAGCCAACTAGTTTGGCAGCAAGTACAAACACATCAGCAACAAGTACGTGAACAGCTGCTTAGCCGCTTTATTGCTCAAGTAGAAACGCTAGAAGCTAAAGTGCACATGAGCAAAATGGCACCGCGCCATGATACCAGCGCAGAAACGGCTCAATGGCAACAACAAATACAGACCCTCAAACAGCAAATAACTACCTTAGGTTCCGCTGCTTATGGCCCCGGACATTATGCTATTGGCCGTATGTATTATGCCTTACAACAATATGATTTGGCGCTTACGCATTTACAACAAGCTTGGCATAGCGGTTTTCAACAAACACGGGTGGCTTATACCTTAGCCCTTAGTCACAGCGCTATTTATCAACGGCAAAAGGCTATTATTAATAATCTCAGTAGCCGCTCGGCCCGTAAAGATCGACTGGCAACGTTAGCACAGCAGCATAAACAACCAGCGATAAACTATTTAGAGCAAGGCATGGCAGGCTCACCTTATCAATCTTATGGTAAAGCGCTATTACAGTTTTATCAGGGCGAGCCACAGCAAGCACTTACCATATTGAACAATAGTGACGATTTACCAGTATGGTTTTATCAGCACCACTTGCTACGCGGCGATATTTATTTTGGCAAGGCAGAAACGGCAAGTACGGCCCATGGTGGTGAAGAGATAGAAAATTATAGTCAATTAGCATTAGAATATTATGGCAATGCCGCTGAAATCGGTCGATCTGATTTACAGTTACAATTAAAGCCATTGGCAGTAAATTTTAGACAATTAACCAATGCGGTCTATGGTAAGCAGCAAGACTTTACTCGCCTTTATCAGCAGGCAGTGACCTTAGTGAATAATGCCATGATTATAGCCCCCAAAAATTATCAGCCTTATTTTATTAAAGGGCAGTTATTATCTCGAAAAAGCGCCTATCAGGACCAACATTCCGGTCAACCAATTAAAAGCCAACAGCTGGCTATTGAGCAGTTACAATTAGCCCTACAATATTCTGCGGAAAACCCCGACATATTATTTTCACTGGCTCGGGCTTATTTTCAGAAAATAAAATTATTACAAGACAGAGATTACCCGGTAACAGATGAGTTTGCCCAAGCGATTAAAACCTTTGAGCGCATTAATACCACAAAGCGAGATTATTTTTTCTTTAATAGTTACGCTAATTTGTTGCAAAAACTGGCAATTGATAAGGGCAAGCAACAGCGGCAACAGCATAAACAAAATAAAAAGCGAATAAACACAGCGTCAAAAAATAGTGAACCCGCACAAAAATTTGAACTAAGCCGCTATTTTGAACAAGCCATAAAGCTTTATCAGCAAGCCAGTCACTTACAGCCAAAGCGCATTGGCGCTAAGATAAACTTAGCGAGCACTTATAGGCGTTGGTCGCAATTTTTACCGCCGGAGCAAGCGCAACAAAAACTATTACAAGCAATATCACAATATCAACACGCGTTAACACTTAATCCACAACACTTTGTTGTAACTTATTATTTAGGCCTAAGTTATCGCTGGTTAGCCAAGCTTAATAACAACTTGTTTATTGATAATAGTACTGAACTTACACAAGCTGAACATTATTTGACACAGGCTGAACAAATAAGAAAAAATCATGCATTTGTTGTGGTTGAAAAGTCTCTGTTAGCAGCAGATAAGGCCATTTATAACTGGCAGCAGGGCCTGCTTTATCAACATTTATTAAAACAAGGACAAGACAAATTAAAACAAGCCTTGTTAACCAATGCCGACAATAGATTGTTAATAGATAACAATTCCTTATTACATCGCTTGCAAGAGCAACTCAGCTATTTTTTTGCTGGGGAAAAAATAGTTAATCAAGATAACTATCAATGGGCACTCACTGAGGCAAAAAAAATTGTCAGTTATGGCCAAGAAGACTATTTTTTATTGCAATTACTCAACAATAAGTGGCAAGCAATATCACCAGCAGCAATTAAAGCGTTACCGATAAATAATGTTGCACAATTAGCACAAGCAGAATGGTACTCACAAAGTGGTCAATATCAACGGGCTGAGCAATATTTTAATACTTTAGCGCAATATTACCCGTCGTTACTGTGGTTATATCGTCGTCAACATTTACAGCGTTGGCTTAATGCAGTATCCCAGCAACTAGAGCAGAAACAAAAACTAGCACTTCCTCTGACCGAAAAAAATAAACTTAAGTTGCAAATAATGCAGTTAATAGAACAAATACAACAACTTAACGATAAATTGACACAGCATTATCCGGCACTAATCATCGCAAGGTGAGCAGGTGGCTAACAGCAGTGCTACAGAGTGTTGAGCAGAGTGCTTAAACCGAGTGCTTAAAATAGTGCTCAACAGAAGGTTAAAGCAGGAGAAGAGAGGTCTTAACATATTTATGCTAAGACCTAACTGAATATAAGGTGAATGCTAACTGAATATTAGCTGAATATTAGCTGAATATTAGCTGCGCTCTACCTGAATGTAACAGGGCATTAGTTAAAGCTAAGCCTAAACTCAAAGTTAAACCTAAGCCTAAACGGCTCTAGCTAGTCTTCAACAATAATTTGACCACTGCCACTACCTTGAGTCGTAGGCACGCCGTTAAAGATGTTGAGGATATCGTCAAAAATACCCGCTTGCACGGGAGTTGTCATCACTGCAGACAGTACTACCAAGATAGTTAAGGTTAATTTTTTCATATTTTTTGCTCCATTGTATTTTTCAAACTAAGCTAACAGCGACTTAGCTGCTCGGCCAGTCTATTTATTAAGTTAAATGATCAAGAGTGACAAGTGATCAACAAGGTTAACCGAGCAGAATGTTGAACGTGCAAGTGTATTAAACAAGCAAGAGATATTCCTTTATCAGTTGTGAATTATCTTGCATTGTCTTACTGTTACGGTCAAGCACTATCTTCAGGATAAAGTTATTTTTAACAATAGGTTACAATATAAACTACAAGATTGATTAGTAAGGTTCGGCTAAATAAGGAAAATCATAACAAAGGTAATTGCACATACCATAACATAAGATAATAAAAGATAAGTGCTTTAGTCCGATATAACTTAAAGCACTTGTAGATTGAGTAACTTACAGCCCGGTAAACTCGCGCTCTAAAGACAATTTGACCAAGGCTTAGCTGTTTATCTATTTAGTCTTCTACATCAATTTCACCACTGCCACCTGAACCAACACCGACCAGTTGACCATCAACCAGTTGTAGTTGCTCTGGCTTGATCTTTGCTAATTCAGCTGGACTGGTATGTGTTAATAAATAATAAGTGTCATCGCTATAATCACTAGCATCATAGGTTTTGCTGTTGTCTTTATCAATAATGAAAGTTCCACCTAGAAACTCAAATTTTTCATCACGATAGATACAAAATTGGCAATGTATTACAGTGGCATCATCTGCTACCGATATATGTACATCTTGGTGCAAAGCTTTATGTAAGGTGACCTTGTTTGGTGTTAATTGTCCTGTGCTATCAGCCACCATGTTAAAAGTTTCATGCGTTGTATTCATAGGTATTTCCTCTTGTTATTGTTCTATATGGTTTATGTAAATGATTTATATATGTAATTTTAATGGTTAGTTTTTAGTACTTAGTTTGTAGTATTTGGCTTTCGGCTAAATATTAATTGTATATTTTGAAATACGGTAAGGCTTCTCAAAACATTTTTAAATTATTTTACTGGTGTAAGTTTCATTAACACAATATTCAAAACTAGCGCTAGCTAAAGCAACGTTAAAGCACTAACCAAAGCACTAACCAAAGCCAGACCAAGATAACCTGTTAAGGTATTAAAATATATTACACGTTATTGCAAAAGTGGCTTAAAACGAACTGACAATAGACAAGGTTATTAGCAGTAGCCTTTTGTAAGTGCTAATTGTGCAGCTAATGGTTCGGCTAATTGAAGGAGAGTCATTGTAGGCTTGTAATTTTGGCGTTCATTGTGGCGTTAATTGTAGCTATAGCCATAAGTACGGCTTATTTTTGTAAACTGTTCAAAGGAAGCTGCTCAAAGGTATTTTCAGAGGAAAGTGTTTAAGGAAATCGGCTACAAAAACATTGTTAATAGCCTTGGTTATTTCCTTGGTTGTTTCCTTAGTTATTTCCATAGTGATTTCCTCAGTTATTTTCTCAGAAATTTCCTCGCTAAAATAATAACTTCACTATACTAAAGGTGACAGTATGTCATTAATTATTAAAAGGATAGTTTATGTCTTCAATAAAGTTTGTACTCATGTGGCTAGCTTCTGTTAGCTTTGCCCTTACTTTAACGTCAACCGTGTTTGCTGCACAAAAGTATACTATTTATCTCGATGCTGATTTTAGTGGTGCAACTGCATCGAGCCAAGCCATTAAACAAGGCATAACGACGGCGCTTGCTGAAGTTGATAATAAACTTCAAGGCATTCCATTAGCGTTAGTTATTAAAGATCATAGGGCAAACTCACTGCGAAGCAAAAGAAATTTAGAAGCCTTTTTAGCGGATGAACAAGCGTTAATGGTTTTTTCTGGTTTGCATTCACCGCCTTTGTTAGCTAATAAAACATTTATTAATGACAATAAAATTTTACTGTTAGATCCTTGGGCAGCAGCAGGACCTATTACTCGTAGTGCCTCAGATCAAAACTGGATATTTAGATTGTCTATTGATGACAGTAATGCTGGTCGATTCATTAGTCAAAAAGCACTTGAGCAAGGTTTTACAAAGCCATATTTATTATTAGAAGACACAGGCTGGGGCCGTTCAAACGAAAAAACAATGACCCAAGCATTAAAAGAGGCATCAATAAAACCTGTAGGTTTATCTTGGTTTAACTGGGGAGCTGGGAAGAACCACGCCAAGGTTTTACTTAGAGACATTAAAGCCAGTGGTGCTGATGTTATCTTTTTTGTTGGTAACTCAGCAGAAGGTGCAACTTTTACCCATGCCATGGTTGAATTACCAGAAAATGTTCGTTTACCTATTCGAAGCCATTGGGGAATAACGGGTGGTGATTTCTCCCAAAAAGTGACCGCATCTGAGCGTGAAAAAATTGATTTACAATTTATTCAAACGAATTTTTCATTTTTAAATGAGAATTTATCTACCTTTGCTCAACATGTGTTAAAACAGGCGGTTGAATCAAATATTGAAATAGTGGGTAAACGGGATATAAAAGCACAAACTGGCTTTGTTCATGCCTATGATTTAACTAGAATCGTTATCGCGGCTATTAGGCAAGTTAAATTAACGGGTGATAAGAACCAAGATAAAATGTTGGTGCATAATGCGTTAGAAAATCTTGCTGCGCCAGTTCAAGGACTATTAAAAACGTATCAACGACCATTTTCTTCATTTAGTAAACGGCAACCGAATGCCCATGAAGCGTTAACAATGGATGACTATTCAATGGGAAGATATAATAAGCAGAACGAGGTTGTATTACTTAAATAGCTAGGTTTAACTAGCTAGGTTAAAATAGTAACGTTTAACCAGTAACGTTTAATTAATAAAGCTGAAGTAGTAGAACTTAAACAATAAAACTTAAGCAGGAATGAGTAAATATAGTGAGTGTAATCTTATTGAAGGTATTAATATTGAAGGTATTGAGTGATCTAGATGATTAAAACTACAGTCTCCTTTGCTCTAGCAAGGTTTGTCTTTATTAGTTGTGTAGGCTTAGCAGTAATTATTACCAGTTTAGTTAACAATCATGTTGTTGGCTTAGTAAATTCTGAGTATGAAAAAATAGCAAAACGAGAAATTAATACCATTAATAATAATTACCGTGTGCTTATTAATCACCATTTAATTTTATTGAAAGAGCAATCCCAAGCATCACTCTTTGTACAGGCCTTAATGCAGCCAACAAGTAACTTGGGTAAAATAAAAGACTATATGGCCGGTTTGTCTTTATTAGGGCAAAAGTATGATGAAACCCTGCTTGATTTTGAAGGCACAACATTACATTCAACCTTCGATACAACCATTAACTATAAAGAGTTTTCTTGGCTGGACGACATACTAAATAAAAAAGAAAGTAGCTCTATTCAAATATTAAGAATAGCGGGAGAGTTTTATTGGTGTATAGCGTTTCCTGTATTATATAACCAACAAGTTGAAGGCGTATTACTCGCCAATATCCCTTTAGATACTATTAATTCAGGCCAAATAGATATTGATATGCTTGATGGTTTGATGATTGAAGTGGTGCAAGATGCTGAAACTATAGCGACTTTTGGTAAGCAAGTAATAGGCACTATGCAAACAATCAAATGGCAAGATGTCGGCGTTAATTTTAATTTTACGGTAGATGAAGCTAATAGAAATAAGGCCTTATCTAATTTAGTTATTCAGTTAGCTAGCTATATTATTCTGGCCATAGTTTTCACAACGTTGTTGGCATATTTATATGGCTATCGCTATTTTGTTAAACCTATTCTTGCGCTTTCTCAGTTAACATCCAGTCTTGAAGAAGGCAATGAACACAAAGCCTTGCAAGAAGACTTAAGGTTTAGAGAGTTTGCTGGTTTATTTAAACAATTTAATCACATGGGTGAAGAGGTTGCTAAACGAGAACAAGCGCTTAAACAAAGTTACGAAAAATTATCAAATACCAATGAAGAACTAAAACAAAGTGAGTCTCAACTGGTTCAGTCTGAAAAAATGGCGAGTATTGGTGTTTTGGCGGCAGGTGTTGCGCATGAAATAAATAACCCAATTGGTTTCATTCGCAGTAATTTAGAAGTACTAGAAGATTATTTTACTGATATTGAAAAATATTACCATGAATTCAATAGTACGCTTGTAAATGACGAAGACAAAGCAAATCATAAAAAGTTAGCAAAGAAATATGAGTTAGAATTTCTCTTTAATGACTCTCCGCCGTTAATCAAAAGCAGTATATCAGGAGTAGATCGGGTAACAGAAATAGTAAAAAGTTTGAAAACCTTTGCCCGTATTGACCAACCAGAAAAAGCACTTACCGATATCAATGAAGGATTAAGTGCGACCTTAAATATGGTGCACAATGAGCTAAAATATACTTGTAAAGTGCAGGTGGATTTACAGCCGCTACCGCAGCTCTATGTTTTTCCGGGTAAGTTGAATCAAGTGTTTATGAATTTATTGATAAATGCAGGTCAAGCCATGACCAATAAAGGTGATATTTTTGTTCGAAGCTTTATTGAGCAGGAAAATGTCGTTATTGAGATTGAAGATACTGGCAGTGGTATTGAAGCTAAAAATTTAGCACAAATATTTACCCCTTTTTATACCAGCAAACCTGTAGGAGAGGGGACGGGTTTAGGTTTATCCATAAGCCATCAAATTATTGAGCAACATGGCGGTCAAATAACGGTTAAATCAGAAATAGGTAAGGGCAGTTGTTTTTCAGTGTATTTACCTATTAACTCAATCAATGATTGATGTTTATTTTTAAGCCGAAAATTTACCTGTTTATATAACGTTAACCACTAGGTTCACTGGGTTCAGATAGTGGTTAACCGTACGTTAATAATCAGTTCAGTTCAATTTATTTTTAGCCAGCCAGAGCCAAGCTGAAAACGCACAGCTATTAGTTTCATCGCTTACTTCCCTTGGCACATTGCTAAGTACTGCTGGACATCTCGTGCTCTACTCTCCCATGATTCGTCAATAACGGCTTCTTTTCTCAATTGCTTAATTTTGGTGATGGCGAGTAAATCACTGATACTATCAAGTTTGTCAAAATTAATAGCCGGCACTATTTCTGCGTTGGCGAGCAATATCGCCTGATAAAATGGTTTGGCTATGTTCGCTATTTGCAAATATTTTCGATATCCATTTAACGCATTGAAATCAGTAGTAACTATTGGCGTGCCACTCGCTAAGTATTCTCGTAACTTCAATGGATTACACATTTGTATTTGTTTATTGTTGACAAAGGGGAGGATGGCAACGTTCCAGTTTTGTATGTATTTAGGCAAATCAGTATGAGGTTTACTTCCTAGGAAGTAGACATTAGAAAACTGCTGTAACTTATTCACATCGCAGTCAATTTTACCGACAAAAACAAATCGCCACTGTGGCAAAGCCTTAATTGTTTGTACTAATAAATCCTGATCTAGCCAAGTTGAAATACTGCCGTAAAAACCAGCGATTGGTCTACCTAACGGTAAATCACCCGGTATACTATTTACCTGCTCGCTAAACAGTGAAAAATTGACCCCATGCGGAATACTCACAGCTTTAGCACTGGGAAACTTGTCTAGTAGCTTCTCACTAGCAGTAAATATATAGCTAGATTTTCTAATTAGTTCAGCTTCTTTTTTTGAGACAAATTGATGATCAACACCGGCAAGGCTATTAAAGTCATCTCCGCAATAATAGACACACGGTGCTTTGTTAAATAGATCGAGGTAGTCAACCGACGTAGGCAAAGATACCCAAATGATAGGGTTCGATAAGTCTAATTTTTTGCTGGCTAACTTAAGTTGCCACTTTAAAATGATCTTGCTCAACTTTAAAGTAAACCAGCTATTTGCACAGGGGATTACAAGTGGGTTAATAATAAGAAAGTTATTATTATTGCTGTTGTTGCTGTTATTGCTGCTAGGTGTCGTTTGGGGATTCTTTTGCTGAGTAAACATGAAAGACTTAACTTTATTATACAGTCTTACTAAATCGTGGCGGTTGAACTTCGGCTTTCTTAGGCCAATGGAATTAAGCCAAATTACAGGCCTGTTTTTACCGAGTATTTTCACTATATGTTGTGTTGAACTTGGGTGTGCACCCCAGTCTTCACCAAAGACAATAAGTGGCCTATTGTTATTTACTGGCTCTGCTGGTGTTGAATTTACTTTACAAAAGGTCATGGTTTTCCCCTTCAATTGATTTTATAACACGTGCGGGTACTCCAGCAGCTAAAACAAAATTAGGTAAATCTTTGGTAACAACACTGCCTGCAGCAACAATTGTGCCTCGGCCAATCGTGACTCCCGGCATTATTTTTACTCCTGTTGCTAACCAAACATCATCTTCTAAAGTAATGTCACCCACTTGTGTGTCTTCATCAGGCTTGCCTAAAGCGCGTAATTTAGCATTCACTGGATGGCCGGGATAACCCGCTAAATAACAATCACCGGCAATACGAACATTATTGCCTATGGTGATTGTTTTACCGACCGATATTGAGGTACGCCAACCAATACCAACATTATCACCAATGATTAACTTAGGGATATCCTGGCCAACAGCTCGACCACTGATTGTTGTCATTGCCGCTAACCTAACTTTATTTCCCATAATAATATCTAAACTGCCGATGACGACGGGTAAACCGCCGTATAGGTAAAGCTGTTTAGGGTTATTTTTAAGCCTCGATTTAAAGATAGGTGTGTAATAAATAATGCGTAATACATCACTAATTGTTTGTTTTAAAATTATGTGAATAAAATAAAGCAATTTAAATACAACCGGGATATTTGGCATTTCTATGGCTTTGATTTTAAACCATAGTGTTTTTATTAGCAGGGCTACAAAACTATCACTTGTTTTAGCCCACTGCTTTGCGTGATTTAGGTTAAATGTAATCATTCTACTGTCACCGACTTTGCTAAATTTCTGGGTTGGTCAACATTCTTACCGAGTTCTTGGGCGCTATATAGGGCAAGTAGTTGCATTGGTATCACACTGATAATAGGCTGTATGGATTCTGGTATTTCGGGCAGTTCAAAAAATGCATCTTCTGGTAAGTTGAGTTGCTGTTTAATATTGCTATCACCCACAATAAAAACCGGCGCATTACGTGCTTGTACTTCTTGAATATTTGACAGTAATTTATCTGTCAGGTCGTTTTTAGGCGCAATAATCAGCACAGGCATTTGTTCATCAAGTAAGGCTATTGGGCCATGTTTTAATTCACCAGCGGCATAAGCTTCGGCATGAATATAGCTAATCTCTTTCAGTTTTAACGCGCCTTCTTGGGCAATAGGAGTAAGTGCACCGCGACCCAGAAAGAGTATGTTTGAATAATTTGATAGTTTTTTAGCCAGCATTTTCATATCAGTACAACGCTGTAAAACTTTTTCCATAAGATATGGCAGCTGTGAAAAATTCTGTATTAACTGCTTTAGCTCTGCATTATTGATAAAGGCTCTTTGTTTGGCCGCCTCTATAACCATTTTATAAAATATTGCTAATTGGCAACTAAATGCTTTGGTTGAAGCAACACCGATTTCGGGACCCGCGTAAATTTCGAAGGTAAATTTCGCTTCTCTTGCTATGGTGCTGTTGGCAACGTTTACTAATGCCAATGTTTGGGACTGTTTACTTTTGGCATATCGTAGGGCAGCTAACGTATCGGCTGTTTCTCCTGATTGGGAAACAAAAATTGTTAACTCATTCTCTGTGACAATAGGGGAGCGATAACGGTATTCAGAGGCTATATCTATTTCAACACAGATATTAGCGTATTTTTCAAACCAAGATTTTGCAACTGAAGCGGCATAATATGAGGTACCACAAGCAATAATAGTAATCTTATGTAAATCATTAAAATTAATGATTGAATATTCACTCGCTTGATTATTAACTGATAGCCTTTTGAGTAAGTCTACTTGCTCAAAAATCTCTTTTTCCATGAAAGAACCATGTTGTCCTTTTGATACTAATTTTTCTTGCGTATTATTCTTTATATAATGAATTTTTTTATCGGTAGCGCGATTACAGCGCTTTATTTCGTGGTTATTTAATTTTATTAATTCATTATCTTGAGGGTAATATATTTTAGAGCTATCAGTGCCTAAGGCCATTGCATCTGAAGCCATATAAGCACCATCATTACCTTGTGATATCACTAAAGGGCTGTCTTTTTTAATCGCATAAAGGTTCTTGGTGGTGCCATTAATTAAAATCCCTAGGGCATAACTGCCCTTGAGCTGGGCTACAGTTTTCTCAATAGCCTCTTCTTGTGTCATTTGCTGGTCGAGGTAGTGATTAATTAAATGTGGAACAACCTCACTATCCGTTGAACTATTAAAGTGATGTCCCCATTGCATTAATTGTTGCTTTAGCTGTAGGTAATTTTCAATAATGCCATTGTGTACTACGGATACTTGCCCACATTGATGAGGATGCGCGTTAGTTATATTGGCTCTGCCATGTGTTGCCCAACGAGTATGGCCTATGCAACATTCACCTTCTAGCTGTTGCGTAGATAATCTTTGTTTAAGGTTGTTAAGCTTTCCTTGTGCTTTTATCGTTTGGATTTCATTATTTGATAAAATTGAAATGCCTGAAGAGTCATACCCACGATATTCAAGTCTTCCTAAACCATCTAAAACAGGTTTTATTGCTGATTCTGCTACTGCTCCAATAATTCCACACATAATAATTACCTCTTTTCATTATTAATTTACATCCTTATGTCCTTTCTTAGTTATGCAGTTATCAAGCCATTAAGTATTAATAATAATATCAACAGCTTGTGCGTCAGTTAAGTTGTAAATTGCATTTTGCAAAGTCGATTTTGCTAATTCGGAATACATTTAAGAATATGAGAGTAGCAACGGGTATGGCTATATTGTTGTGCAGAACATTTTGCCTGCAGAGCAATTTTTGATAAAAAATCAGGTTCATTGATTAGCCGGGTCAGTGATTGAACTAGGCTCTCCATGTTATTTGGGTCATACTTTACACAATCATGTCCATCGGTTAGGTGTTGATCCCAATAAGCATTATCAGCAGGAATGACTATTGCTAAACCCGCAGCCATTGCTTCTAAAATTGATAGGCCAAAAGGCTCTTCTTCAGACGTAGAAATAAAAATTGATGAGTTTGCTCTAATATCATTTAGATTTTTAGGATCTGCATACCATTGAATATTATCAATAGTCTTAAGGCTCGCTATATCGATATAGGCATCAGTTTGTGGGTCGATATAACATACACTAGCAAAATATTTATCCATGTTTTTGTCGCTAGTATTTAGTTTAACCATGGCAGCAATAAAAAGTTCTACTCGCTTCCATTTTAATAAGGAGGCTGCCCATAAAAAGCCAATTTTAATATTTTTATCTTTTACTTTAATTTTTGAACAGTCGATACCATTAATAAAAGGCATAAACTTATTGTTGTTCAAGTGGCTGTTTTGGCCATGACTTTTTAAGGTTTGCACAATGGAATCATGGGTTGAAGGCAAATAAAAGACTTGTTTGGCTCGTTTTAGGCCAAAACTGGCAACGCTGGAATTAGCAATATCGCCTTGGACAAATTGAATAATATCTATAACTATTACTTCTGTGAGTAGGTATAGAGCAAAATCTACACAGGGGCCGGATAAGCCAATAATTTTGGTAAACCGTTCAAGCTTGTACATATTTACCAATAAAGAGAATAAAAATATAAAGTGTTTTAAAAAATAGAAAATCCCAGTTGTTTGTTTTAGAAAAAACCTTGGGGAGCATAAAGGTACAAAGTTAACATTACTATCCCGCCAAGATTCATCATCATTTGAAATTACCCAAACCTCAATATCGTTAGGTAGTTCGGTTATGATTGTTTTCATTACTTCTTTTGAGCCGCCTTTAAAAGGCACTGGATCATAAATTAAGATACGTTCAATCATAACTATTTCCCCCATGAAAATGATAGCAGTAAGCGTTTATAACATTTACTTATGAGCGCTTTGATTATCACTTTAGCGTGTTGCGAAATGATTTGAGCAGCATTGTTCTTAATGTCTCTTTGCAGCAATGTGTGATAAACAAGGTTAAAAGCACTAAATTGCAGTTTTATAGAGAAAGTATTTATTATATGGTTATGTGCATTCTCGGCTAGGCGATCTCTTAAAGCAGGCGTTTCAATGAGGGATACAATAGCTGTACGGAGCTCTTCTGCATTATTAGGTGTTACTAATAATGCATTTTTTTTATCTGTATATATTTCGTCAATGCCAGGGATATTACTGGTAATTATAGGAAGCTTTGCAATACTGGCTTCGGCTAGGGTTAAACCAAAAACTTCTTCTTTAGGCACGGATATGAAACAGTCGGCATTACTTGAGTATATCTGAGCTACGTTGTTAGTTGCAGGTAAAAACGTTACCTCCTGACTTATATTTAGCTTATTAACCAAACGAGTTAATTTGATTTTTTCACTACCGGAGCCAACAATAGCGAGTTTAATGTTATAGGTTTTTTTTAATGAATCTACGGCATAGAGTAATTTATGCACGGATTTTCTCGCAATTAATGACCCCATATATAAGATGACAAAGTCAGATTTATTTGCTGACAATTTGGCTCTAATATCTAGAGGAGAGCTACACAGCACTCGTTTTGGCTCAATGCCATTATAGATAATCTCAACTTTCTGATTTTTGAATTCATTGTGCTTAAATAATTTAGTTACTGACTGGCTAACGCCAATGATGTGATCAACGCCGTGAAATAATAATGTGAGTCTGTCTCTGAACATATAACGTGCATGTAAATGGAGTAATATGGGAGTGCTTGTAAACTTGCAGACAGGGACCATCCATTGACAAGGAGCGCCATTGTTACAATGTACTAAAGATATTTTATAGTCAGTTAAGAGTTTTTTAGTTTTGATAAGTTGTCTAAAAAATTGTCGAAAATTCCACCTTGGTAAAGTCCAATAACCAAGGCAAACGAAGTTATCAACTATTACCTCAATACCTAAATCAGCAGCTTTTTTTGCTAAAACTTCACTGTTACACCAAAGGACGGGGGCGTAATTATTTTCCTTAGCTGATTTTAGTAAGTCTAAAAGAACAATCTCACTTCCTCTAAGCCAGTTATCACCGTAATGAACATATAAAATCCTCGGCTTAAGTGTTTTGTCTTGTGCAATATCATTAGACATTTTAACTTCCTTTTATTGGCAGTGGGTTATTGTCAGTTTTGGTATTAAGATAACGGTTTAGAGCGATAACTAATGCGACTTGTAAGTAAATTGGCCAGATAAAGCCTTGTGTTAAAAATGTGCCAGAAACGATGAAACCAATAATGCCAGCTGGCGCGGCATTGAGTGCTACGCGAATTCCAGGAGAATGTTGCTCAGTTTTAATTCTTTGCAACATTTTTAAAGCCATTATCAAGGTACTGATGATTAATGAGATAAAAAGTATCAAACCAACAAAACCCGACTCAGCAAGTACACCAAACCAAGTTGAATGTACTGCATGATTTAACCCATCCCAATGGGTGCTATAAGAGAAATAGTTATAATAAAAATTACTAATGCCAACGCCAAAAACAGGGTTGTCTAGTGCCATATTCCATGCAGCTTCCCATGCATATAACCGTCCCATGGCTGATTCATCAATGCCTTCTTCTGCAGCGCCGCCCGATGATCTATCGCTGATTCCTGCAACGATAAATAAGATGACAACAGAAATACCGCCACCTGAAAATAATAAAACTTTAGATCGTACTCGGTTATAGGCAAATAAACTTGCTACGGCTAAAAATCCTAACAAGCCACCTCTACTTTGCGTGGCAAGTAATGCATAAAATAAGATGCAAAAAGTAGTAAAACTAAATAACCGCTCAAATTTTGATAGCGATTTCTCGAGAAAAGTAGCTATAGCGAAAGCCATTGGGTAGAGAAGTACCAAAGCTAAATCATTAGGGTCACCAAGCAGGGAGCCAATATTTCTGCCAATAGTGACTCGAGTGCCTTCAACTAACCCTATATCGTTGAATTTGTTATATAAGGCGACTAAGCCAACACAAGCACCAGAAAAAATATATACGCGGCTCGCGGTGATAAAGTGGCTTTCTTTGCGCATCATCCAGGCAATAACAAAGGTCATTAATATAATTTTGCTATAAACCCCCGTCCAAGCTTTTATCGCTACAGAGACATTGCTAGCAAAAGGAATAGCCACAGTGATTAGTAAAAAAAATAGGATTAAAAAGCTAAATTGCGGGCACCAGTAAGGGTGAAGGTTTTGGCTAATGGTAGCGCGTAAACTAATCACAAATAGTGCTGCTAATGCTAATAAAAGTGGTAATTTAAATGGTTCTAAAAAGGGAAATACTTCATGAATACGAAAAAAGGAAAAAATGACAAAGCCTAAAACAATATAGAATGAGTAATTGAGCACACCCCAGAGCGCAAAGGGAATTATCCCTATAAACACTAATATTATGGGATGAGGAAAGTAGTATAGTGCTAATGCAGTTACCATTAACATAACTACCATACCTGTCATATTTAAAGGTGAAGAAGTCATAAATAACCTTAGCTAATTTGACCAAACCAGGTGGCGACTACAGCGGCGCTAATTGCTGAATATAAATAACCAAACTTGTAAGGCAGGTATACTTTCTTTTGGCTAAAATAATAGAAGAGCACCATACGTATACCGTTAGCAACAATAAGTGCAATAAGCGCACCTTCTATCATAAATTGCGGCACCAAAATAATGAGTAAAACTCCACCAAAGGCACTGGCTACAAGATTAATATTCATTTGAAGCTGGGAGCTTTTCTCGACAAAACAACCAAGGTTAAAAAGGTCTGCCAGCATTTTTAATAAAGTACAAAGTAATAACCAAGGTAAGATACCAATGGCTGCATGATAAGTACTTGGTGTTAGCACCTTGATTAATATTGGTCCTAACAGGCCTAAACCACCACAAATAAGTACCGAGATAATGGCGCCAAGTACAGTAAAGTGTGCATTTATGTTTTTACCATCTTGCTCTTTCAGTACAGAAAAGCGTTTAGGAAACCACCATAATGTAAAAGGTTGAATAAGTAGTGTTGGGACTAAGGCAAACTTGATTGCTATAGCATAGGCAGCAATTTCACTGGCACCAAAATGCTCGGCGAGTACCCACCTGTCCATGCCTGATAAAGTGAAGGTAGCGAGACCACCAATAAAAATAGGACCAGAATAATAGATTATGCTTTTGATGTGTTTTTTTGAAAAACTGAGCTGGGTCTCTTTTAATTGAATAAAACATAAAATTATTGCAACAATTACTGATGACACAGCCCCAGAAGCTAAAATACTGCTGATGCCCCAGCCATTGATCAACCAATAAAAGGTGAGTGAAACTTGTAGTACAACTTTCAACATTGAAATGACAAAAAATAAACCAGCGCGTTCAGTGATCCGTAACCAGGCTAATGGAATATTAATTAAACCACCAACAGACAAAGCTACACCAAGTAAATAGAGTTCATTTTCAGTGATGTTTCCAGGCAAATAAACTAATAAGTCTCTAGAATATAAATGGAAAATCGTATAAGAAACAATGGCAATGATAGCTGCAACTAATAAGCACTCTGCAGCGTGGCGTTGTTTTTTTTCAATACCATCTGCTAAACCAACAAATCGATATAAAGCCTCAACCAAACCAAAACCTAACGTTATTGAGGCTATATTAGAGAAAACTACCAGTACTTCGAGGCGGCCATACTCTGATGGATCTAAGTAGTTGGTATAAATAGGCAACATGACTAAAGAAATACCTTTCATCAGAAAAATACTCAAACCATAAAGTGCAGATTGGTTTATCAGGTTTTTATATCGGCTACTAAGCATGAGATTCACCTATTAATGCTTTGCGGTAAACATTGAAAATTTGAGGAATTACCGCGTTACAAGAAAAATTATCTTTAATATGTAAGTAGCCAGATAAAGACATTTTACTTCGTTGTTCGCTTGATACCATTTGTGACTGTTTAATTGATTCGACAAAGTCTGTTTCGTTAAATGGAGTTATTAACCAGCCATTAAAGTTGTTGATTACCACTGATGAGATGCCACCGATATCAAAACTAATAACAGGTATTCCTCTAACGAGCGCTTCAATGGCCACTAGGGGTAATCCTTCTTCTCTACTGGTTATGCATAACAAATTTATCTTTGGCCAATGTGGGTTCATTGACGTGACATGCCCCATTAAGGTGATGTTATCGGTGGCAGCAGTGTTTATTTCCCCTAACATAGGGCCATCACCGTATATTGAAAAATTGTATTGGGGTAATTTCCTCGCTAAACGGAGGAAAACATCAGGACCTTTTTCAAAGCTTAATCGACCAACAAAAGCTATTTGTGTTGCTGGTACTGTAGTTTTAAAAAACATCTTGGGTAGCTCAACAAAGTTTTCAATGACTTGTGCATTTAAATTTGCTGATTTTTTAATTTGCTCAGAAACACAAATGCAGGGAGAAAAACGAGCGGTTAAACGATCAAGCCAACAGTAGAGCCTCATTTTAATATTGCCTTTTTCACCAGAATGAAAAGTAGAAACAACTGCTTTGTTGGTTAATTTACATGTGATCCGGCCAATAATACCGGCTTTATAGCCATGAGTGTGAACAAGGTTGATATCAGATTTTTTTAAAAATTTAAAGAGCGATTTAAGGCCACCGTCTAGCTTGATCAGTTTAGAACGAAGAAAGTGCTCTGATTCAAATACGGGATGTTCGCCATAATTATTTAGTAAAATGATTTTTACACTGTGCCCTGATTTATGTAGGCCTTTAGCAAGGTTAGCGACATGAGTTTCTATACCGCCATAATCTTTACTATCGAGTAGTAACGCTATTTCAAGATTGTCTGTCGTCATGATAAATCCATTATTAAACACATCATAACTTGAAAATGCATAAACTAGGCCAGTTAAGATTTTGGTTCTATCAGTGTATTTATCACGTATAAACACTGATTAAATTGCAATATGCATTTTTGCTTTTTGCTTTGCAAAGCAAACTAGTAATTAATCAGCTGAGTGATTATTGTGCTTAGCGGCAGAGAATTTAGTAAAGCGTATATTTTAATCTAAATTTTGAGCTAAAATTTAAGCATGAAGATAAAGTAACTTGAATAAGGTGGTGCATATTGATGGAAACAAGGTTTATGATTTCCGCTATATTAATATTAATACCAAGCCTTCTTTGGTTTTTAATGAAACAGGTTCACTCCCCTTGGTGGCTTGAAAACATCTCTTCAACACCTTTTACTATTTTGCCAATTTACAGTGTACTGATGTTAGTACTTATCAGCTTTTTAACTCTACAGCAGTGTTCGATATATTTATTGATTAATCTTATTGTGGCACTTTGTTTAAATAATTCGCTAAGTGTTAATAATCGTTCTTGTGTAGACAGTGAAAGAATTAGCTTTTTTCAATTTAATATTAAATACCAACATGGTGAAGTGGAGTTAAAACCTGTAATAGAGCACCTTATTGATCAAAAGTATCATTTAATTGCTTTACAAGGTGTTAGTCAAAAATCAAGAAAGCAATTGATAGATAAATTAAGTCCTTATTTCCCTTATTTTATAAGTGGTGGCAGTGAGCAGCAACAGGTTCATAGTGATCAGTTACTATTTAGCCGTTATGCTTTTACCAATATTAACTATGTTAAAAATGGTCACAGTGCCTTTTTAATCACGAGCCAATGGCAATTACCGCACAACGCAATCAACCTGTATTCTCTTCATCCACCGTCGCCTCGAAATGAACAGCTTTGGCAAACAAGAAATCGAACGCTATACCAATTAAAAAAAGGTCTGCAGAGCTCGAGGCGAGCAACGTCGATAGTGATAGGGGATTTAAATATTTCAAAACATTCAAAGCGCATGAGTAGTTTAACGAAGCAGCTAAATAGTACTTTTGTTAATTCATGGCCGCATAAACGTTATTTTTGGGCACCGTTAGGGTTAGCCATCGATCATTTATGGGTATCAAAATCAGCAAATATTTGTCTTCGAGAGCGTATTAATGACTTTAGCTGGTCAGATCATTATGCAATCAAAACAGAGATTGATTTTAAATAAAGCTGTTGGATTGCTTAATAAGCCAAAGCCAAAGCCAAACCTTAAAGCTAAACCGAGATATTAAGCAAAACAACACGAGATAGTCGTTTTCTAAGCTTAGCCATTAACTTAGGCAGTAGACGATTAAGGCGGTAAGTTTCTCTATGTAATTCATTTAGTAACGATGGATTACTTTTATCATTTAATACAGAGCCAATTAAGTTAACTTTTTTTAGTTTAAGTTTTTCAACACTTTCTTGTATTAAGCTAGCTGGGGTTTTCCCTGCTTCAATTACCAATAATGCACCTTCACTGACTTCACAAATTATCTCAGCAGGTATATTGCTTTGGTTTAATGAGGTTAATGCTGAGGTATCAAAGATAATACAATCAAAATTCACTAGCCATTGCTTGATTGACTCGAGTAGCAAGCTACTTTCACGATAGTTTAAAACATCACGAATGTTTTTTGGCGCCGGTAGCAAACTATAACCCTTATTTTCAACGGCGATAATTTCATTCTCAATGACATCACTTGTTATAGTCATACGTAATTTTTCTGATAAAGCAGGATTAAAGGTGTTCATTTCAACGAGTAAGACCTTTTTACCAACGACTTGTGCCCGTTCTACAAGTGCTTGGGCTATGGTGGTTTTTCCTTCTCCTGCTTTTGCAGATGTAATCGCTAGAGTTTTATAACCTGAGCCAATGCTTTGGTTATATATAGCCTCAACTTCTGCATAATGAATGGGTAATTCTTGCATGTTAAAGTCCTCCTATAATTGCAACAAGTGATACTATGCTGACCATGTCTTTGACATTGTCCATAAATACATTCCAGCTACTTTGGGAAGCGTCAGGGACAAAAATGGTATCTCCTACACGCACTAAGGGCAGGGTATTAAAGTCAGGGTGCTCAATAAACTTTTCTAAATTAAATACACGACTAACATTTTCTTGTGAATGGCTTCGAGAGATATTTACCACCATTATTTTTTCTAAATAGGCGGTTTGAGTTGTGCCACCAGCCTCTGCCAGAATATCTAATATTGTCATATCTTCACTGAATAGGTAGCGACCAGGTCTATCCACCGCGCCTATTATCCTAACCGTTTGTTCTTTTTTATTGTCAATCCATGGTTTGTTTCTTTCAGGTATATAAATAGTGTCCCCTGATTTTACTGGTGGTAATAAGGTTTCATCACCTGTTTCGAAGTACAAACCTAGGTCAAGTGTGCTTACTTTACTTTGAAATTCATTACGGTGAGTAATTTTTATATTATGAATATCTGCGTGTTGATTAGGACCATCAGCGGCTGAAAGTATATCCAAAATATGTAATTTATTATTAAATGCATATCGACCAGGCTGACCTACTTGTCCAAAGACATAAATTGATGATTCTTGAGATTGGCGCAGCCAGCGTGCTTTATTATCGATAACATCACGAGGACGTTCACTGATAATGATAGTGTCTCCCGCACCTACTTTAGGTAACAGGGAGAAGTCCCCACCTTCGGTAATAAAGTGATCTAAATCGAAGGGGGCCATGCGCTTTGTTTCCCCTTTTTTAAGCACCCTAACTTGAGACATGTCTGCATCTTGTGTGGGACCACCAGCATGAGCCAAAATATCAAGGAAGCTCATTTCATCGCCCCATTCGTATCGACCTGGTTTTTTTACCGCCCCCATTATTCTTATTGATCTATCAGGGGTTATTTTAAGCCATGATTTTTCATTCATGTCGGTTTTTTCAGGGACAAAAACTGCATCGCCTGGTGACACTGTCGGAATGGCTACTTGTGTTAATCCCTCCGTATAGGCTTGTAAGTCAAAAGCATCAACTTTACCTGTGGTACGGATTATTCTGATTTTTCTTGATTCGGCAAATCGAGTCGGGCCACCGGCATTGGCTAAAATATCAAAAAATTTAGTACCTGCGGGCGCTTCGTACGCACCAGGTTTAAAAACTTCGCCCATAACATAAACGGTTCGTAAGCCACTTTTTACTTCTTCTTCTTGGATAGGAATAAATAACGTTGAACCAGCAGTGATTTTTGGCATATGAGAAGCATCACCGGTATCTAAATAGGTCTTTAAATCAAATAACTCTGGGGTTCCGTTGTTAATAACACGAATATGTTCAACACCGGCATACCGTGTTACACCACCTGCTCGCATTAACATATCGACAACAGTATTTCCTTTTTTAAAGGAAAATACGCCTGGTTTTAGCACTTCACCAAAGACCTTAATTGCAGTTTCGGCCTCAGAGCCATCACCACTGGCTGATAAGGTTGCTGCATCGAAATCCATTTGAACATTGCCAATTAAAGGTGATGCGGGTACAAAAATAACATCTAAGGGCTCAATTTTAGGTAAAATTGAAAAGTCGCCAGTATCTAAATAACGTTTATAATCAAAAACTGTGATCTTACCTTGACGATTAAGCTGGATCCTATCGAGTTGAGCGCCAGCGATAGCTCCGCCAGCTTTTTGCAATGCCATTTGTATATTGCCGTCTTCAGGTAAATCTATCATTCCTGGAATTTCGACAAAGCCTAATACTTGAATTGGTACACGTCTTTCAATTAAATACACTTTAAAGTTATTTATAGCACGATATTCTTTACCTAATAATTCAGCGAGCTCTTCGTTTATTTGATTAAGTGTTTTACCAACAATGGAGACTTTGCCTACTTCGGGTAAGTTTAGGGTACCGTCACGCTTTACTTGAAAACTATTTTCAAAGTCTATTTCACCGGGGATTTCTATTTGTAGCACGTCACCAGAGCGAATAATTATTTCGGCAGATTGAGCATTATTAATAATAAAGACACAACTAACTAAGGCTATTAATAACTTCAACATGATCGCTCTCCTAAATGTTGTCTTTTTCGCTGGTATCTAAGAATAGGGTGATAGATGTATAGCGATTAAACACTCTTGAAACATCACTTTGTTCAACTTCCCTAATGTGTTTTTCTCCGTTAGTTTTCATAACAATGTGTGAAGCTTCAATTCCTTTATCGGTAAAGTACTTTACAACGTTTTGTGCGCGTTTTTTTCCTAGTTCAGTGTTGTATGTACTACTGCCTAATGTGTCGGTGTGGCCACTGATGAGTAATGTGGAATTTGGATAAATCTTTATTAATTGAACTAGTTTGTTTAGTGACTGATAATAAATAGGTTTTATTTCTGCTTGGTTAAAGTCATGTAAGGTTTCAGTAATTAAAACATGCTTATTTCCTGTTTCTTTTTGTGCTTTTACTATTGTGACATTGTCACATTGATAAAAATCCCCCTCGTCGTACCAACGTTTCAGTACTACTTTTTTATTGGTATAACCACAACCTAGTTGGCCATTAATGTATTTATTTACACAATGAATTTTACGAACTTGTCGATCTAGATCGACCAATGTGATGAAAGCATCATTTTCCATTCCTGCATTGTGCTCAGCAGTTGCTCGGTCTAAATATATTTGTGCAATAGCCAATTGACCAGATATACAAGGTTTAGTGTTTTGTTGCTGCAATGACAATAATTGAGACTCTGCGCTAGTTAGGTATATTTGCATTTGAGCTTTGTTCAAGCTGCTCGGGCTATTAGCAATATCAACTACATTATCGTTATATTTTATCGTTTTAGCTGCTTTATTTATGCTGCAGCCTGATAACACTATTACAGCACATAGTGACAACAAAATAGGCTGGATAATCATTAGCTGGCAACTTGCAGGTTAGGTGATATTTCTAAGTAGCAGTCGATGTTAGGATAACAATCTATGGTTTTATCTAGAAACAACATTTGAAATAGTTCAAGTGGTTGTTGTGTTAAGCCCGTGACAGCGACATTAAATCCTTTAGCTACCATTCTTTTATATAAAAAAACGATTGCGCCAATGCCAGATGAATCAATAAAAGGTACATGTTCAAGATCGAATATGATATTCGTACTTAATTTACTATACGCTTCTATATCATCTTTCATGATACTTACTGTATCGGCATCAAAGCTGCCGCGTAGTGTGATAATAAAATCATTATTTATTTTATAAGTTTCATTTAACATAATAGACCCACCATTTTAGTTAATACACTCTTATGGTAGCAATGTTCGGGCCAATAATTATTTCCTTGTTTATCAGGTTGTTACGGTGTTTTTATCTTGAGAGGAACATTGGAAAGCAAAATAGAATGCAAATTGCGAATGTCAATTTGCGAATAACAATTTGCAAATGTAAAGTTGATAAAATAACAGTCGAATATTTAAAGGAGTTATTAGTCAAATGCAGCAGTTGCTTCGTTTAGACTATTTTACTTGAGAAATAAGGCTCTTTGTTATTAATACGGTCTAATTAGTTCAAGTAGCAGGTCTTGATAAAACGGATGTTGGTGTCTGCCACTGCTGTCTGCTGGAAGATCTGCGATGGTATAAGGTTTACATAAATCAGTAACATGAGAAACTCGATGGCGAGGAATTAAAGAATGCACCGTTTTTGTTAATCCCAGCTTCTTAATGAATGCAAGCTGATATTGGGTATCATCATATTGGTTATTAAATTCGTCTTCGACATTGGTAATGAAATATACTTTTAGCTTAGTATTACGATTAATAACGTCAACCACTGCATCCATTAATAGGCTGGGCAGAATACTGGTATAAAAACTTCCTGGGCCAAGGAATAATATGTCAGCATTCTCGAGTGTATTTAAAACCTCTTCACTTGGTTTTACTTGTGGTGTTAGGGTAAGCTTGTTGATACCTTGATTTATATGATCATCAACCTCTACTTCGCCAACATAGCAATGTTCTGCACAATGGCTTACAAGATGAGTCACAGTATCAGACATTGGTAAAATGTTTGCTTTAATGCCTAAATATTCTCTCATCACCTGCACTGTTTCGGTAGGCCTGAGACAAAGAGAATCTACGGCGCAAAACATTAAATTGCCTAAGCTATGCCCTGATAAATCACCCAGTTTGTCAAAGCGGTATTCAAATAACAACGATTTTGTTGATGACTCTTTACTCAGTTTTGACAAGCAGTAGCGAATATCTCCCCAGGAAATTGTTTCGCAACTCTCTCTTAAGCGACCAGTAGAGCCGCCATTATCAGTTGTTGTGACAATACCCGTTAAACTAACAAAGTCAAAATCATCGATAGTTTCTAATAGGTGGCCTAAACCGTGACCTCCACCAATACAAGCTACATTAATATCCGCCATACGCTTAGTCTTATCCTTGTTTGTTAGGTGATTTCATGACCATTTCACTGAATTAACCTGCTCTTGGCTTAACAAACTTTCCCCTAGCTGGTCTTTACCTTACTTCAGCGTTAAATTATTGCTGTCTTGTGCTGGTCAAAAAAATTATCAAGTTAGCGATTCAATAAAGTAATTATTGTTAATATTTCAATTTGTTAAATCCCTCTTAAACCCAGTTTAAGTTAAATTACTGTCCTCGGCCTAAGATCATAATAAGTAGGGTTTTAAAAATAATCTTTAAATCCATTAACAACCATCTATGTAGTTTAGTAAGTGATAGCGAGTATGCAAAGTCATAAGCTATTTTTGTTTTAACATCGTCAATACAAGTATCATATCCTTGATACACTTGTGCTAAACCAGTAATGCCTGGTGTCATATCAAAAGTGCGCTCGGAATAGAAGGGGATTTCTTTTTCTAAGTTTATAACTATTTCTGGCCTTTCTGGTCTAGGTCCGATAAGAGACATTTCACCTTTAATGACATTGATAAATTGAGGCAGTTCATCCAGCCGAGTTTTTCTAAGTAATCTACCAACAAAGGTTAACCTATTATCGTTACTTGTTGCCCAAACGGCGCCTGAACTTGCTTCAGCATTGTTAACCATAGTTCGAAATTTTATCATGTTGAAATTGTGTACTTTTCCTGATTTTATTTTGCCGACTCTTAATTGGCAATAAAATACATTACCAGGTGATGTCGTCTTTATCATTATGGCGATGATGACAAACAAAGGTAGTGTTAAAAATAAACATGTTATAGAGAAAAATAAATCAGTGGCTCTTTTAATAAAAGCAATGTTTGGGTGAATAAAGCTATTATGTTTCATAATTTCTCCTAGATTTTTGTCCAAATTTTTTCTTGTAAACCCAATATGTACTTCAAAGATCCCTTTAAGGCGACCCAATATCCGTTTACCAAATAACACAGAAGTTTTAGCGCTTTTAATGTCGGTGACAGTTGTAATAAATTAATAAGTATAACCACGCCATATAAGAAGACTTGGCAAAGAAATAGTGATAAAAAAGCCCAGTGAATAGCGCCAAGGTACATATTACTGGCAAATATAAGGACTAAAAGAAAAGGGGTTATTGCTCGTAAGGCTTTACCTGAGGCAAAGTTTACTGCATTCCAACCATATTTTGGTGATAACAAAGGTAGTAAATACACAAGTTGTTGAAAATTACCCGCAGCTATTCTTAAGCGTCTACTCATGTCTTGTTCTAAATCAACTTGCTCAAGTTCTATAGCGACTACTCTAGGTTCATATATTACTCGATAGCCTAATTTGATGACATTCATGGGGATCAAAAAATCATCATTAATGGTATCGGCAGGAATATCTTCATAACAAGATTTTCTTATGGCATAAAAGGCACCATGCGCTCCAAGTACACTGGCAACAGAGCTTTCTCTGGATTTAACCGCAGATTGATATTGCCAATAACATTGTTCACCAGCCGTTCCTTGTTGAGCAAATTTATAGCCACCAGAAACAGAGCCTACTACAGGATTTTTAAAATGACTGTCTAACATCAATAGACTATTGACAGGTAATAATGCTGAAACATCACTAAAGACTATGTTATTAAATTTGGCGCTAGCGACGCCATCTTTTAATACAGCAACTTTCCCTCGATTCTCTTCAAAATTTATTAACTGGTACTTTAAGTCATGACAAGCGAGTTCTTTAAGGGTTTTTAGAGCAATATTATAGGTATTATCTTGACAGCCATCACACAGCAAAATTAATTCATAACGGTCACTGGGGTAGTCAATAAAGCTTAAATTTCTTATTTTTTCAGCAATAAATTTAGCTTCATTAAACGCAGGGATAATAATCGAAAAACGATTAAGTTTTTCGTCTTCTTCACTAAATATATAGCGTCGGTTAGCAATTTTTGGGGTAATCGATGCTTTATTTTTAGAGACGATTTTGAGCATCATAGGATAAATAGCATGATGATAGATCACTAAAATAACTGCCAGTGCAAAGATAGTTATCATTATATTATTTAACATAATTTCCACCTTAGTTCAGCTTGAATCAATGAGATATATTGCTTCATCATATTATTAATTGAACGTTGTTTTTCTATAAATGCTCTAGGTGAGTGATTAGAATTGTTATTCAATGAATGCAGGAGCGCTTGTGATAATAAAGTGGGGTTATTAGGTTGCACAACCAGACCTGTTTCGCTGCAAACGGCTTCTTTACAACCACCAACGTCAGTCAATACCGCAGGAACTCCACAGGCTTGTGCCTCCATTGGAGATAGCGGCAAACCCTCGTTACTTGAAGATAAACAAAAAACATCAATGAGCGGGTAGAATGTGGTCATATCATCTACGTGACCTAAAAAGAAGACTCTCTCTTTTAAACCTAAATCAATAACGAGTTTTTGTAGTTGTGCTTTTAAACTACCGGTGCCAGCGAGTAGTAAGCCAATATTGCTAGGTAAATTGTGCACGGCTTTGATTAAAACATCATGTGCTTTTACCGATTCTAATCTAGCGGCGCAGCCTATGAATTTTAGCTCTGTTGGTAAACCTGCTTGTTTTAGTAGTTTTTGTTTGTTTTTACACGAAGGTTTAAACTTTTTGGTATCAATGCCATTTGGGATAACCACTGGGTTTAATGATGGCATTAAGCGGTGCACTTGCTCAGCTACAAAATTAGCGTCAGCAACATAGATAGGTCGAACTATATTAATGAAAATCCGCTGTAGTAACCTTGGCTTTAAGTCCGCTAAATGCCAAGCATCATGCTCGGTATGAATGATATTATCAACGTTAGCAAGCCTTGCTGCAATACCACCATATATCAATGGGCCGATGTGATGAGTATGCACATAAAGAGGATTTACCTTTTCAAAGAATTGTTTAAGTTGAGTAAAGGCGCTTGCTTGCCAGCCCGGTTTTTTATCTAGCATATGGATAAACTCTTTAAAGCCATCAATATTATTCCAATACTTTTTAATTCCCTGTTTCTCTAGAGATACGATATGTACATCAAAAAATGGCTGTGCGGCACGTTGAAACTCTAAAGCAAAACTTTCAATCCCACCTGGTTTCAAATGTTGTACAACATGAACGATGACTGGTTTCATAAGTTCTCTCCAAAGTTTTCATTGGTGGTAATTCGGGGCAGCCTGGTGATTACCGGGGCTGAAGTAATTAATTCCAGTTGATATCTTGCGCGAATCGACGTGTCTGTCAGTTCAGCGAATAAAGCTAATCCAGCACCTAAACATATGCCGCCAATTATGCCTGCCAATAAAAAGATGGAAAGTGGAAAATTAGTTGGTGCACTAGGGCGGTGCGGCTCATCAATAATTTTAATTCTTTCTGGTTGTTCGAACTTTCCAAGGGCACCGGTTATTTTTGCTTTTTCATATCTGTACAGTAAATCACTATATAAACCACGTTTAACCTTTAGGTCTCTTTCTAGGGTTAATAACTGCCTTTCCATTTCGCCAGTACCAGCCAAAGAGTCTTTTAAAATACTCGTTTGCTTCTCTATAGAATTAATCTCCTCCTTGATTTGTTCTACATGGCTGTCTGCAAGCTGTAATTCTTGCAATTGTGATACTAATAATAAATTTTGACTGTTATCTATTTCACCTTCTTGCATTCTGCTGGCTATTTCCCATAAACGATTTAAATCAACTTCAGTTATCTTGTATGAAGCTTTACTTTGGGACTCACGTTCATCCTCAAGTTGTGATAATTTTCTTAGTGATATTTGTACTCTGCTGTGTTGGTCTGTGTAACGTGAGCGTAGGATAGCCAGCTCACTTTTTGTTTTTACTATGCTTTGCTCAATCTCGCTCATTACGGGATCAACTTGCGCAAGTCGAGTACGTATGGTTCTTTTGGCAGCAATTGCTCCTGATAGGTCAATTTTTTTCTTTTCGAGCAACATACTTAATTGACTGAAGCGATTACTGTTTGCGCTGTAAAGCCTTGGTAAGTGCTCAGCATTATATTGTTTGAAGTTCGCTAACCTAAATTCTGATTCTTGTAAGTCGGCTGTTTTTAACGTTAATTGTGTGGTTAGAAATGATTCTGAGGCATCTATTGCTGATAACTCAGGTGCTAACAGTTTTTCTAAAAACCTTTCTCTAACGACTAGTAGGGTATCAACAATATTTTCGGGTGAGTCAGTGTGATAAACAAGTTTTACTAAATCTTTACCTATTAACTTTACTTTCAACGAACCTGACAACTTTTTAACTAATTGATCTTTTTGAAAATCGGTTGATTGATCGTTAATGAGTGATAAGTCTCTGGCAACATTAATTAACATATGACGACTATGCAGTAAGGTATCTAAAGTGGTCATTCTATTTTCTAAGTCAGTAGAAACAGATAAGTCTTCTAGAAAAGGGTTCATTTTGGCGCTTTCTTGTACCAATATTGTTGTGTGCGTTTGCCATGTCCGCGGCGCAATAAAACACGCGATCACCGCAATACAGGGTAAGACTATCGCGGGTATTGCTATTAGGTAGCGATGACGCCATATCGCTGACAAAATAAGGTGTATATTAATAATGATTGATGTCGACATATTAAGCACCTGTTTCTAAGTTAATAGTGTCATTGGTCAATTTAGGCGCAAACTTGATGGTTACTTTATGCGTGTTAAAGTGGCTGATATAGAGGCGCAGTACTTCAGCCCGCTCCATTGAAAGTGCTAATTGATGAAGCTTATTGGTACCTTTAGCTGGGGCAATGTTAATAGTAACGGTTTGATTCTTCCCAACTATTAGCTTGGTGATTGATATTTTATCTTGATCACTCAACTCTTTATTATGTAACGCATAAGTAAACGTGCGATGAGATCTAACGATTGGTTGTGATATACGAAGTGCTTGAATGCTTGTTAAAACTTGTTGGTTAACAGGGCTATTACTTTCTTGTTCTATTAATGCCAATGAATCACTTATTGATGTTGAAACACAACCAGTACACATACCTGTGCATATAATTATGTTCATCGCTAAGATGTAATTTAATGATGTTTTTTTCATGTGGCATTCCCTTATTTTCTAGCACTTAACACAGTACTTTCAAGTTCCGAGCCAAGTTGTTTGTTGTTGATATTCATGGTTTTTGTTCATATTTTTGCTTGGTTTACGCTATTGTCATCTAGACTTTTGCGTTATGCGTTTTAAAATGCAATGGAGCGATGGTTTGTTAAGTGGATAAACCTAAATTCATAAGTGCCAGTTCAACAAATGCATGTCCCAGTGATTATTCAGTACTCGTGGTAATTAAGCTTATTAAATATATTTTGTTGCGTAGCTGAACGTTGTTTATGAAGGTGAAGTGGTTATAGAGGAACAATGGGTATAAATGAATTTGTTCTTAGGTCAGCCATGAAGTTATCTTTATAGATAACCCTAAGTGACTTAGCTATCTTGGTAAGCATATATGTGGTAAAAGGCAGCTGACATACTACTGAGCCGGCCTTGCTTTCATGATAAGTTAGCAGGGCAGGCTCTGGTTAATAGTTGTGTGTAGGAGTCTCTCTTTGTTCTTAAATATCTATTTGCCAGTGATTGCCTGACTCTGCAATATTCCAGAAAATGTTGATAGGCTGTGCTCCTGCCTCAATCGGCCATATTTGTGCCACTAACTTTAATTCTGCCGTACTTAAAAACAGCGAAAATGCTTGGGCTTGGGTTTTTAATGAAGTCCTTAACTTACAGCTGTCATAATTTATAGTAACCTCATTATTTTCCACTGAAAAATCAGTACAAATATTAATAAAGTAGCTAACTGACGTTGATGGCGATATGGGCAAGGTAACACCTAAATCAGCATTTGAAATAAAATTAAAATCAGGTGTACTTACTAAATCGCTGGTTAGTATAATTTCTTCTACTGGTGGAGCAGTTACAACAGTTTCTTTTGGCGAGGCTTCCTCATCACCGCCACCACAGCTAGTTATTGCTAAGGCTATAATTAGGTTGGGTGTTAATTTTTTAATTATATTTGTATTCATTATTTTACTCCCTTTACAGGTATTAGACAGGTTTTAGTAAAGTTTAGAGTTCACTGAGTTGCTTTGAGAGAACCAGGTGGTCTCGTTATTACCACTACTTTCAACGAATATTTGAAATTTAGGGTATGCGTGTAAGATATCGGTTCTTTCAAGTGGGTGTTTCCACTCTTCGGTTGAACCAGGGTTAATAGCTAATGCCCACGGTAAACCATTATCATTTTGATAGGTGGTATTTTCAGATATCTGGGTGTCATCTTCAGCCATACCAAAAATACTGTGATCAGCTTTTGACGTTGGCATTTTATTTTTTAGGTGGATCTCTAAACCTCTACCAGGGTGATAAAATAGGTCGCCATGATAGCTTGCATCTCGAGCAAAGATGAATGGATTATAAGGCGCTTCAGGAAATTGCTCTATCGCTATCGGGGTGATAAAAGGCACGGTTACACTAAAGGTCATTAGCGATGCGTTAGTACAGCTACTTTCGGTTCTATAATATTTACAATTTGGACTTAATTGAATATGGCTGCGTAAATCATCAGTAATTTTAATAACTAAATATTGTGTACCTTCTTCAATTACATTGGTTTCTTGTAATACACCATTAATTTCAAAGCGTACTAAACTGCTGTCAACGTTGTCAGGTAACACATTATCTAACTGAATGGCAAAGCCATTACGATATGAAGCGCCTGCTGCCTTTAATTCGCCTTGAAACTCGACTTGTTTTATTTCAAATGATTCTGTTAACAATAATGAAGAACTTTGGAAAATAACAACATCATTCATGTCGTAATCACCTTTTTCAGGCCAGCTATCTTCAAAGGCAAGGTAGTAGGGGCTATCTTGAATTTGGCTATTGCCGGCGTTTGCTACTAATACCCGGTAATCTTCAACCTCCCCATCTGAGACACCGCCACTAGGCAGAATTGGCTCTATCGATGTAAATCTTGCTCTAACCCAAGTGAAACCATTTAAGGCTGTGATAGGTGTGTTAACCAATATAACCTCGGTAGTATTGTCAATAAATTCATCGGACACTAATTTTTCTTCAGATGAAAATTCACCATCACGATCCCAGTCTCCCCATACACTCAGGTAACCAGACCCTGTGGCTTGAACTTGAATTAGGCTATCGCTACCGGCAAGTAAAGGAGTTAAAAAGATAACACCGTCATCTTCATCCGTTTTTGGATAAACATTGGCATTATGCTCAACAGTGATAGTGTCGCCCAAATATATGTCGCTGATACCATGTCTGGCCCCATTACTAAATAATGTAGTGCCATAGCTATCGGGAGCATCACCATAATCTGTTGTTGCAGGGATCGACTCATCGACAATAGGGGCGATGGCACAACGGGCGCCATCATTTTGAGATGCACTTGGGCCATAGGCGAATAATATCGCTTCGGGAACTTCGTCTGCTACGTCAATAATAAAGACATGGCCATCACTGTTTCGGCTGATATATAAATGACCATCAACATCAAAATAAATAGCACCAAATGTGCCCGTTTGACCAATATCGCCAAGGGCAGTAGACTCACCATTGTCGGCATTTATTTTGTGTAATTGACCATATTTATCAACAGTGTAAAGAAAGTTATTGCTAGGGTGAAAGGCAAAGTCATAAATAGCTAATGATAAGGATTGACCATCAATTACCTGACTTACTTCAAGAAAATTATCTGATTCTTCATCTAATGACGCTTTATAGAGACCATAACTTGAGCCTTTTTTATAAAAGTAATAGCTGTTTTCGTTAAGGGCGACATCACCAACGTAAAAGTTCGCGCCAGGATTATTTGTTAGGGTTAGTGGCGTTGCTTGGAAATCATCGCCAATGCGTACTAACGTGCCCCATTCGTAACCCCAGCCATAAATGTAATTATCAGTAAAGTTAAAGCCAACGGCATTGATTTTATTATTTGTTCCTAAATCACCAGATAACAAAGTGTAATCACCCGTGACTAAGTTTACGCCATAGAGTTGTGCTACTGATTGTTGCATTAAAAAGGCTTTGGAAGGGCAACTCTCAAATGGGGCTGCATTGACTGAGCCATACAAAAGTATTAAACAAGCAAAAACACCACACTGAATATTTTTTAAATAGAACATAATAAAACTCCTTGGCACGTTTAATACTGAGTTTGCAAGTGATATGCCATGTTTTTATTGTCTTATTTATCAATATACTACCTGTATTTGTTCTTGATTAGTGTGCTGTTGACCACGGTTGTTGCATAATGCAAAGCACATTAGCTATGGCATTAACCTTTTTTGCGATATTTATTAAGAGAAATGCAAAAATATTATATTAAAGGTACTAAAATATTTACCTTTATCTAAAAAAGTAACAGCTGAAATGAGGGGCATTATCACAGCAATGATTAACCTATTAATTTATGCTAGGCAACTTAATAGGTTAATAGAGGGGGGCCAATCTCGCGTTAATTTTCAGCGGGATTTTTAAAACAAAATAGCTTACCAACTGAGCTTTTTTCGGTAGATTGTTGATGGACTAACTTCTAACATAGCTGCCGCTTTTGGAATATTACCTTGGCAATAAAATATGGCCGCTTCAATGGTATTTTTTTCGACTTGCCAAAGGGGTTGGATAATTGAGTTGCTCTCTACTTTATCTGCCACATCATTAGCTGTATTTGTAGTTTCTATTACCGCAGGGCTATGACTGGCTGTATAGTTTTTGACTGTAGTTGATAATGCTTTTATTATCATCTCAGACTTAATTTGCTCACCTGTATTTAACACCACCATACCATGAATGACATTTTCTAATTGACGTATATTACCAGGCCAGTCATAAGCACAAATAATTTGAATCGCATTACGAGAAAACTTTTTAAAGTGTTTATGTTCAATTTTACTGTATTTTTTTATAAAGAAGTTGGCAATATGAATGAGATCTCCGCCTCGATCCCTTAAGGGAGGCAGCGCCATAGTGATCACATTTAATCGATAATATAAATCTTCTCTAAAGTCACCATCTATAACTGCTTCACCAATAGAGTTTGAAGATGCTGAAATAATTTGTGCATGAAATTTTTTAACATCGTTGGTACCTAATGGTGAGAATTCTCGCTCTTGTACTACTCGCAGTAATTTTGCTTGCAGTGGCTTAGATAAAGTCGTTATTTCGTCGAGAAACAAGCTGCCTGCTTTAGCCGCAGAAAATACCCCTTCCTGATTTGATATCGCACCGGTAAAAGCCCCTTTGACATGACCAAATAGCTGAGATTCAATTAAATTTTCGGTGAAGTTAGCACAATTTACCGCAATAAAAGGTTGGTCTTTATGATAACTTTCAGCGTGACAAGCTTTGGCAACTAACTCTTTGCCTGTACCTGTTTCACCAGTAATAAAAATGGGAGCATTGGTACTTGAAGCATGTTTTATACTGTTAAATAGCTCATGCATACTGTCATCTTCAGCAACAATACCGTGAAAATTAATTAAGCCTGATAGTGAGGTTTCTACATTATCAACAGCTATGGTTTCATTCTTATTTCTACTAAGGGCTTTATCAACGACAAACTTTAATTCTTTGTTTACCCAAGGTTTACAAATAAATTTATCGACAGCGCCTGAGCTAAAGGCTGCTGATACTAAGTCAAAATCTTGATAAGCAGATAAAATAATACGCTGTGATTTAGGACAGCATTGTTTTATTTGTGCTAACAATTCACAGCCATTCATATCTGGCATGTGTTGATCTGAAATAATAACGTCGGGCTGATGTGATTGACAATATTCTAAAGCGGCGATTGGGGAGTTAAAGTCGACAATATTAGCTTCAATGCTATGTAACGCTCTTTTTAATGCTTGTAATATATTGATATCATCATCAACAAGTAGCAAGGTGGGTTGGCTTGAAAAATTGTTTTGTTGTTCCATAACGTGCGACCAAATTTATATGTTGTAATTTTAATAATAGAAGACTTTTGCAAAATAGTAGGTTTTATTTGCAATTTGCATCTTTTTATAGAAATACTTAGCTATAATCGTTTTAGCAAGGTAATTATTACCTATCCGCATAACGTAGAATTAATACTAGATAGTTGCGATAGATAACCAAGGATGAATAAATGGATAAACCTTCATTACTAATACTTGATGATGAAAAGGAAGTGCTTAATGCGCTTAACCGTGTGTTACGTAGACACTTTCAATTGTATTTATTTTCTGATGCCAATGAGGCTGTCGGCTTTTATCAAGATAACCCTAATATTCCGCTGGTATTAACGGATATGAGAATGCCAGTAATGGATGGTGCCACCTTTTTAGGTAAGATCATTGATATTAGCCCCCACTGTAAACGGTTTTTACTGACCGGGCATGCTGATATTAATTTAACCGTCACGGCTGTAAATGAAGGAAAGATAAGCCATTACTTCTCAAAACCTTGGGATAATGAAGAGCTCATTGCGGAGCTGAAAAGTGCTCATGAACTTTACCTTAATGAAAGAAAAACCAAACAATTACTGAAAGTAAATTTAGCAAAAAATGCAGAGCTTTCGCTTATTAACAGTTCACTTGAATTAGAAACGAATAAAAACCAAAAAAAATTACAGCTTATTTCGACCCGAGAAGCGAATAGTTTTGGTCGCCTTAAAAAAACTTTTTCCACTTTTATCGATATTTATGCCGAAACTATATGTTTACATAACCAGGACGTTACTCGGCATAATTTTCGAGTGGCGGCACATTGTCGATTAATAGCTGAGCAGCAATCATGCGACAAACTAACAACTTTTCAGATCTATATTGCCGGTTTATTGTATGAAGCAGGGAAGTTAGCACTTGAACAAAATTTACTGAACAAGCCAATTGATACTATGTCGCAACATGAAAGACGGCTTTACAATAGTTTTTATCAAACCAGCTATGAACTTCTTAATAAAGTTGATGAACTTAAGTTTGTCGCAGAAACTATAAAACACATCCCTGCAAACTTTAATGGCACAACAGCCCCAGAGCATTTAAATGGTGAGGATATTCCGCTTGGCTCACGTATTATTGCCATCGTTTCAATGTATGATAATTTGGTTAATGGTCGTCAGTTACACGGTAAAACATCGACAGTGGAAGCAAAGTTTCGAATTAAAGAGTTAACTAAGACTATGTTTGATCCTAATTTAGTGAATCAATACTTAACTATTCTTGATGAGCGTCCTGCCCCAAGTGAGGGTCATATTGATTATTTATTAAATAGTGGTGATTTACAGCAAGGATTAGTCTTAACTCGAGATATCCTTAATACCGATAACAACCCAATGTTGACTAAAGGAACAGAAATAGAACAGCATCATATCGATAAACTGCTTGAAATAGAAAGTGAACAGGATGAGTCCTTTCTTATTTATGCCCGTTAATTCATCAATCGTCTGAGTTTAAGGTTATTTACCTCCTGTTGATTTAGGTAGCTTTGTGGTGGAGTAAAATGCCCATAATAGCTACCTCAACATTATTCCTATCATTTTCACTGTGCATCTTTCCAAGGATTAGAGAAGGCGAAGTGCTTTTTAGTTAGTTAACCTGAACTCTGGATATTGAGTAAGTGCTGCTTATCCAGAGTTCAGGTTAGTTATTACCGCGACAGTGTAAAGTTTAGTAGCACAATTTTCTGTATTCTTATTATGTACTTATTGGAAAAAATACTCTCCTTATTATAAATTCTTGGCCCAAAGTGTCTCTTTGAGTTGACGTTTACATATTTAAAGGTTAAAAAAATATAACTCAAATGTTAATGAGAAGCTTTCAACTATTAACCCGTCATGCTAATTTCTTGTGCGACTGACAGCGCTGTCATTCTTTACCTATTAAAAGGGAAAAATACCCTTTTAATATCAATACGTATTTTTCAATAAATTTAGCCGACCAAGAGAGAATTAATGAAGTCACTTTTAGCTCAATTAACAGTTAAATATAAACTGTTAATGTTAACTGTTTTAACCTCAATAAGCTTAACTGCGGTTATTCTTGTATCGATTCAAACATTAAAGTTTAATTTACTAGAAGACCGGCATTTAACAACACAACATCTAACTGAAGTTGCCACTGATACTGTGAAGTATTTTTATTCACAATTTGAACAGGGTCATTTCACTGAGGATGAAGCAAAGCAACATGCTTTATCAGCTTTAAGTCAAATGCATTATGGTGAACAAGAATATTTTTGGATTAATAGTACTAATTATACGATGTTATCACACCCCAAAAAATCTTTGATTGGGCAAAATATCGAGCATATTAGTGATCCAAATGGTGTATATGTATTTGTGGAAATGATGCGAGTAATACATAACAAAGGACAAGGGGAAGTCAATTATCAATGGCATAAAAAGGGTGTTGCAAAGCCTGTAGATAAAGCATCGTATGTAAAGCTATTTCAGCCGTGGGGCTGGGTAATCGGCACGGGAGTATATCTTGATGATGTTGACGTAATTTTTTGGCAGAACGCACAAACACTCATTTTTACCGCGGGGCTATTTTTATTGTTTGGTACTTGGTTGTCCCAGCAAATAAGTGCAAATATTTATAAACCTTTAGAAAAAATGAGGGCAATGATGATTAAGGTAAATACCTCTAATGATTTAACGATAGAATTGAAGGCACAAGGTCGTGATGAGTTGGGGGATATTGCTAGAGCTTTTAATAAAATGATTGCAGACTTTAGGCAGGTATTAATTAAAATCTCAAATTCCTCAGGTAGTCTAGCAGCACAAGCGGAGGAGTTATCTACGGTTACTGAGCAAATTAATCAAGGTATGAAATCGCAAAGTAATAACGTCAAAGTTGCTGACTGCGCAGCAAATGAAATGGTGGTCACCATTAAGGAGGTAGCAGAAAACACTCAAACAACACTTGAGGCAACACATGCTGCTACAGCAGAAACAAATAACTGTGTCACTATTTTAAATGAAAACATAGACTCAGTTAACAATCTCAGTAGTAGAGTTGAACATTCAGCGAACCAGATTGTTGACCTAAAAAATGCCAGCAAAGATATAGGGGAAATAGTGTCGACTATTCAAGCTATTGCTGAGCAAACAAATTTGTTAGCGTTAAATGCAGCTATTGAAGCCGCAAGAGCTGGTGAGCAAGGCAGGGGGTTTGCTGTGGTGGCTGATGAAGTGAGAACCTTGGCTAGTCGTACTCAAGATTCTACAGGAAATATTACATCTGTTATTGAATTACTCCAGCAGGGTATTGAGGAAGCTGTGATTAATATGGCTCAGTGTCAGCACCAGGCGCAATCTAGTGTTACGTTAGCTCAGCAGGCTGGTCGTTTAGTCAGTAATATGCAAAACGCCATGTTAGAGGTCACAGATTTAAATCATGTGATAAGTACTGCCACAGAAGAGCAGCATGCAACTACAGAGCAAGTGAAGGAAATTATCCACCAAATAAATGATATGACAGAGCAAACTACCGATAGTGCAGATCATACTGCACAGTCTAGTGAAAGCTTAGCTATATTCGCGACCGACTTAAATGAGCTGGTAGCAAGTTTTAAGGTTTAGGTTTAAGGATTGCTTTTAAATGCATAGTCTTTAACGGCTATATCCCAAATTAATAAATGAACTATGGCGATGGAGTGCCTTTCATAATAATATGTTGAACAATATCTACACTCACACCCTTGTACAATTCTCAGAGTAATATCAAAACCTAGATGCTAACCTAGCATTTAATCGGCAATATACTCTTATCTAACGCTATTCTCCCCCGTAAACACTTGCTATAATGTTGCATATCTTTGTGCGAAAACGCACTTTATACCAAGCTTTCTATCAAGTGGAGCAATAATTAATTCACTTGTATTAGGTTATTTTCAGAGGTTTATTTTCATGTCGGATGCCGAAAACCGCCCAACAAACTTTATTCGTAATATTATTGATGCTGACTTAGACAGCGGCAAACACACTAGTGTACAAACTCGTTTTCCACCAGAGCCAAATGGTTTTTTACATATTGGTCATGCGAAAGCTATTTGTTTGAACTTTGGTATTGCCCAAGACTATAACGGGAAATGTAATTTACGTTTTGATGACACAAACCCAGAAAAAGAAGATATTGACTACGTTCATGCTATTCAAAAAGATGTACAGTGGTTAGGTTTTGAATGGGCAGGAGAGATCAATTACTCTTCCAATTATTTTGACCAATTACACGGTTTTGCTGTCGAGCTTATTGAAAAAGGCTTAGCTTATGTTTGTTTCTTAAATAGCGATGAAACACGTGAATATCGTGGTACGTTAAATAAGCCAGGTAAAAATAGCCCATATCGTGATACTTCAGTTGAAGAAAACTTAGCCTTATTTGCTAAAATGAAAAATGGCGAATTTGAAGAAGGCATTTGTGCACTACGTGCAAAAATAGACATGAGCTCTAGCTTTATGTGTATGCGCGATCCTATTATTTATCGTGTACGTTTTGTTAATCACCACCAAACGGGTGATAAGTGGTGTATTTATCCAATGTATGACTTCACACATTGTTTATCTGATGCGCTAGAAGGCATCACACATTCTATTTGTACGTTAGAGTTCCAAGATAATCGACGTTTATATGACTGGGTAATTGAACATGTATCAGTACCAAGCATTCCACATCAGTATGAGTTTTCTCGTTTAAACCTTGAATATACACTGATGAGCAAACGTAAGTTAAACGCTTTAGTGGAAGATAAATTAGTTGATGGGTGGGATGATCCACGTATGCCAACTATTGCGGCTTTTAGACGCCGTGGTTATACACCAGCATCAATGCGTGAGTTTGCCAAGAGAATTGGTGTAACTAAAATGGAAAACACTATAGAAATGAGTGTTTTAGAGGCATGTATTCGTGAAGACTTGAATGATAATGCTCCACGCGCCATGGCAGTTTTAGATCCTATAAAATTAGTTATTGAAAACTATCCCGAAGATAAAATAGAAGATCTTGTTGTTAAAAATCACCCGAGTGATGAAGAGCAGGGCACACGCATTGTGCCATTTTCTAAAGAGCTATACATAGAAGCTGAAGACTTTAGAGAAGAAGCTAATAAAAAATACAAACGTTTAGTTATTGATAAAGCCGTACGTTTACGTGGTGCTTATGTTGTAACAGCTACACGTTGTGACAAAGACGAAGAAGGTAACGTTACTACCGTTTATTGTACATATCTTGAAGATACTTTAGGTAAAAATCCTACAGATGGCACTAAGCCAAAAGGTGTAATTCATTGGGTTGATGCTAATAAATCACTTGATGCTACGGTACGTTTATATGACCGTTTATTTACTGTACCTAATCCAGCAGCAGAAGATGATTATAATAGTGTTATTAACCCTGAGTCTTTAGTTACTATTTTAGGTGCAAAGGTTGAACCGTCGCTAATCGATGCTAAAGCAGAGCAAGCTTATCAGTTTGAACGTCAAGGTTATTTCTGTTTAGACAACGATATTAAAGAGCCTGGAGCATTGATTTTTAACCGCACCGTCGGCCTACGTGATACTTGGGCTAAAATTAGCAAATAACCTACCCCCGTAGCACTTGAAAATGCTCGTTTCACCAAGGGCTGGTTTATAATTTCAGCTGAATCTTGAATCTTGCATCTTCAAGCGGAACGGGTATATATAAGCTAATTAGCTTAAGTATGCATACTTAAAGTACTATCAAAAAACATAGCAAGTTTAGTGACGACACTTGTTATCGTATTATTGAATAAAGCCAGTAATAAGTTCCCCAAACTTACTACTGGTTTTTTTTTTGTAAAATCTGTTAGTCTTATATAAAACAATAAATGCCATTATTAGGACATATTTAATGAATAAACAGTTAGTTGCAATAGTCATAGCAAGCTACTTGATGCTATTTACCTTAGCTGGTTGTCAAGAGCAGCCAGAGGTAGAAGACGACGCTAAAGCAGCTCTTAGCCAGGAAAGTAATCCTAATGATAAACAAAGCGAGACAAAAGATTCGCAGAAAAACACTAAAAATCTGATTGAAAAAAGAACAAAGGCCAGGACGTGGTCTGAAATAAAGCAATCTGGTTATATAAATGCGGTAAAACTTAATTGGCAACTAGAATCAGCCTTACCTCGAGCAGGGTCTACTAGTGCTTACCATACTACACTATTAAAGAGCTTTGCTGATGACCGAGGATTAAAGATTAAGTGGGTCAGGGTAAATAATTTAGCGGCGATGTTTGAAGCGCTGTCTGCTTTTGAAGTGGATATTATTCCTAGGCACCTAACCATTACCGCTGATCGCTTACAAAAATTTAGCTTTTCCTATCCATTACTACGTGACAAAGAAGTGGTTATTGCCAAAGCAGGTAAACATAGTTTTGATGAAGGTGATAATAACGTAATTTCTTTGCCGATAGGCTCTGCTTATATAGAAAGCGTTAAAAAGCACTTTCCGAATTGGCAAGTTAACATTATTGATAAACACGTTAGCTCTCAAGAAATAGCTGATAACATTGCGGTTGGTGAAGTAAAATATACCGTTATTGATGGTTTTGCTTTAGAAACGTTAAAACAATACCGTGACGATATTCAAAGTGTCTACACCTTACCTAAAGCAATTAACCTTGCATGGGCTGTGAATATAAATAATGACAGTTTTTTGCATGCACTCAACGAGTTTATCTCTGTTCATCATGTAATGCAGGTTGTAGAGCCGGAGCGTAAAGTTGATTTTAACAAACTGAGAAAAGATAAGTTGCCTTTACGTGTTATTACGCGCAATAGCCCGGAAACCTATTTTTTATGGCGCGGTGAACTACTTGGTTTTGAATATGAACTAATGCGAAAGTTTGCTGATATTAATAAGGTTAAACTGGTTATTGTAGTCGCGGATAGCTATGAAGAGATGCTTGAATTATTAGCCAATGGTAAGGGGGATGTTATTGCAGCAGGGCTTTCTCGAACTAAAACTAGGTCTGCACAAATAGCAAAAGAAAAATTAACCACTAGCCTTCGTTATAACCGAGTTAAAGAGCAGTTAGTTGCTCATCAAGATAGCCCAACTATTAATGAATTAGCTGATCTGAAAGGTCGCAGTATTACGTTAAGAAAGAGTAGCAGTTTTTGGTCGACTGGTCAGAGATTGGCAAAAGAATATGGCGTCAACATCATTAGCGCCAATGAAGATATCGCTACTGAGATATTAATAAGTCAAGTAGCAGATAAAGAAATTGACTTAACTATCGCTGATAGTAATTTAATCGCAATCGAGACGAGCTTTCGTTCTGAAATTATCACGCCATTAACTTTCAAGGAAGATGTCCCCTATGCGTATGTAGTGAGGAAAGATAATCCACAGTTACTGACCTATTTAAATGAATTTATCAGAAAGCATTATCGCGGTACTTTTTATAATGTGGTTAAAAATAAATATTTTTATAATGAAAGATTGTTAGAAAGCCATAAAAAACATCGTTTAGTTTCCGGCTCTACTTTATCTCCTTATGACGATATTGTACGAACTTATGTGCAACCGTATAATTTTGATTGGCGTTTAATTGTTTCACAAATGTATCAAGAAAGTAGGTTTGATCCCCTTGCGACTAATCCCACGGGTGCTTTTGGCCTAATGCAAATGTTGCCACGAACAGCTGCTGAATTAGGAGTTGAGGATTTAAAAGATCCTGAGCAGGCCATCGCCTCTGGAGTGCAATACTTGGACTGGACTCGAGATAGGTTTTCTAAAGACTTACCCGTACAAGAACAAATATTTTTTTCACTGGCATCATACAATGCAGGTTACGGCCACGTTAAAGATGCTCAGCGATTAGCTAGGCAGTTAGGGCTTAGAAGTGATAGATGGTTTAACAATGTTGAAAAAGCCATGTTATTACTGCAACGTCGTCATTATTATAAAAAGGCCCGTTTTGGCTATGTTAGAGGTAGGGAGCCGGTAAATTACGTACGTGATATACATCAACGTTATTTGAGCTATATTCGAATTACCAACTAATGTTATTGCTATCAGGCGCTTCATCTTTGTAACTTTAGTCTGTTAACTTAAAGATGAGCGCTAATAACTTGTGCCCAAGTAGCGTACAGAACAAAATCAATAATCAAGAAAATTCCCCTTTATTGCATTCTCAGCGTTAAAACGTCGATAATTCCAGCGGAATCCTGCATTTTGAGGTGGCTTGGATATATAAGGTCATTATCCTCAAGAAGCTTTTCTGCGTTTCGATAAGCGTACATTATTCCTCTCACAACCTGCACTATGGAAATAATTCAATTCTTCACAAACTGTCGCCAAACTCTAAGCGATAACTAATTTAATGGCCTTGGCATTGTTGGTTTATTTAATAGCAGAGACATTGTAGATCGTTTATATAGTAATTTTAAGTTAGTAGAAATACAGCGATAGTGATCATTTGTATATCTTTAGTGAGCACTCCTGATGTATATTGTATACATGTATCTATTGATAATAAAAACTATAAGGAAGAGCTAGGTGAGTCAACAAAATACATATGCAGAAAACGACTTAAATGATGTAAAACAAATGGGGTTATGGGCGTCAATCTATAGCCTAGGCTATATTTTTTGGTTAGTTGGTGGCATGGAGATAGTAGAGCGTATTGCTTATTACGGTGTTAAAGCCAGCGCAAGTTTGTACGCTACGGATGCGGAATCGAAGGGCGGCTTAGGACTAACCATGAGTGACTATGGCACCATCATGTTTATTTTTGCTCTAACACAAACCTTCATTCCTATTCTATTGGGTGGTACTGCGGACAGGTTGGGTTATAAAGAAACGATAGCAGCTTCTACTGTAATAAAGATATGTGCTTATTTAACTATGGCAAGCTTTCCTTCCTTTTTAGGTTTTACTATGGGCGCTATGATGCTGGCTTTTGGTACCGGTATTTTTAAGCCGGGTATTCAAGGCACCATGGTTAAATCGGTAAAGCGTGAGAATAGTACTATGGCGTGGGGAATATTTTACCAGCTAGTAAATATTGGCGGTTGGTTAGGGCCATTAATTGCAGTGCAGCTGCGTCAATTGAGTTGGAATTCTTTATTTTATACCTGTGCAGCTATTATATCGTTAAATTTTATTTTGTTGCTGATGTATAAAGAGCCAGGCAGGGAAGAGCGTTTAGCTAAAAAAGCTAAAGTTAAATCTGGTGAAATTATACAAACTTCGTTGTGGAAAGAGTCATTTCGTGAAGCAACTAAACCACTTGTCTTAGGTTATATGTTTGCTTTTTCGGGCTTTTGGTTCATGTTCAATGCCATGTTCGATGTATTGCCAAAACATATCGAAGACTGGGTAAATACTAGTACTATTGTTACTGATCTGTTTGGGGCTGGCGGCACACAAAACCCTATATGGATAGGACTACTGGGTTTAGACCATGCTGGCACTAAAGTTATGCCTGAGTATCTAATGAGTGTGAATTTCTTAATGATAGCGACAACCTGTTTTATTGTTGCGGGCTTAACGGCAAAGTTTAGAATTTTAAGTAGTATGTTGGTCGGTTGTATACTGTGTTGTTTAGCAATGGCACTTGTAGGCTTTAGCCCAATGGCGTGGGCTATGTTAATCGCGATTGCTGTATTTAGTTTAGGCGAGATGCTGCTGAGTCCCAAAAAGGGGGAGTTTATGGGGAATATTGCCCCAGCTGATAAAAAAGCGATGTACTTAGGTTTTGTTATGTTACCGCAGGGGATTGGCTGGACGTTAGAGGGGAAACTAGGCCCTTGGTTATATGATATCTATGCATCAAAAGATCGTTTATCGAAAGAATATTTAGAACAGCTTGGTATGGCAGGTGACAAAATAGCTGAGATTAAAAATGGTGAAGGTTTTGATACTCTAGTGAGTTTCACTGGTAAGCCAGCTCAAGTGCTTACTGATATCCTTTATCAATCAAATAACATCGGCATGGCTTGGTATATTATTGCTACTGTAGGTGCAGCCTCAGGTGTTGGTATTTATTTATACGCTAAGTGGGTGTATCGCTTACAAAAAGAAGTAACCAATAACCAAGAAAATTCACAAGAACCAACCATGCAAAGTTTATAGTTAATTTTTGATAAAAGCCTGAGTTATATCAGGCTTTTTGACTATCTATTTCACCACGTTATTTAATTCACTTAATTTTTATAAAAAATATATTCAATTTTATCGGACATTTACTCAATGAACCAATTTGATTTTACCCGTGATTACCATTCTTATGCTAATACACATGAAGTTAAAGTAACGCACTTTGACTTAGCACTGGCGATTAGTTTTGAACAAAAAAAATTATCGGGATGTGTAAACCTAACAATAGAACATCAAACAGCATGTTTAGCTAAACAGTTAATACTAGATACTCGCGATTTAGCTATCGATCGGATTGAAAACAGCCAAGGGCAGGCGCTTGATTATCAATTAGATGACGCTAATAATATTTTAGGCAGACGTTTAATTATCGATTTAATCGCTGATGATGCGTGGGTTAAAATATATTACCAAACAAGTCCACAAGCTGAGGGGCTACAATGGTTAACACCTGCGCAAACGTCAGGTAAAAAATTACCTTACTTATTTAGTCAGTCACAGCCTATTAATGCGCGTAGTTGGATTCCACTACAAGATAGCCCAAAAGCTCGGGTCACCTTTAATGCCAAAATCATGGCTCCACAAGGTATGCGTGTTGTTATGAGTGCAGAAAACAACGCTGATGTAGAGTTAAATGGCGCCTTTACGTTTCGCATGGCAGAACCCATTCCAACACATCTTATGGCAATTGCCTGTGGAGACTTATCTTTTCAATCTATCGGTGAACGTAGTGGTGTTTATACTGAGCCTAGTATGTTATCAGCATGCGCAAAAGAATTTGAAGATACAGAAAAGATGATTGAGATTGCCGAGAGTTTACTCGGCCCATATCGTTGGGGTCGATACGATATGATTGTCTTGCCCCCAAGCTTTCCTTTTGGTGGCATGGAGAATCCTCGTTTAGCCTTTATGACACCAACGTTAATTGCTGGAGATAAAAGTCTTGTTTCCACAGTAGCACATGAATTAGCGCACTCTTGGACAGGTAACTTAGTGAGTAACGCAACTTGGCGTGATTTGTGGCTTAATGAAGGGTTTACCACCTACTTTACAAACCGTATTGTCGAAGCCGTTTATGGCAGGGAAATGGCAGAGCTAGAGGTTGTCTTAGAATATGGTCGTTTGCTAGAAGAATTTAAAGCGATGCCAGTTGACAAGCAGACAGTCACGGCAAATGTTCAAGAAGAAGACCCAAATAATGCCTTTGACCGTTTTACCTATGATAAAGCTTCAATGTTCGTACATGATTTAGATCGCAGATTAGGGCGAACTGATTTTGATAAATTCTTAATAACCTATGTGCAGCACTTTTCATTTAAAGCGATAACGACAGAAGACTTTATCGCTTATGCTAAGCAAACGTTATTAGTTGATCACAGTGATAAAATTACTGAAGTCGAGCTTGTCGAGTGGATACATGGCGTGGGTATGCCAAGCTGGTTTGTGCCGCCAAGTTCAAGTAGTTTGGATAAGGTTGTCGCTAGTCAACAACAATGGTTATCAGCTAATGATGCTAACGCACTTGATGTTTCAAACTGGTCTGTACATCATTGGCAGTATTTTTTAACGACTTTACCGACTGTTTTAACGCAAGATAAGTTAGAAAACTTGGATGAGTGTTTTAACTTAACGCAATCAAAAAATGCAGAAATAGCCTTTGCTTGGTTCACTGTCGCTATTCGCAATAACTATCAAGTGGTTCTCCCTGCCGTTGAGCGTTACCTAAAAGCTATTGGTCGTGGTAAATTTGTGCGCCCATTATATAAAAGTCTTAATGACGCTGGGCATTGCGGGTTCGCTAAAGAGATCTATCAGATAGCACGTTCGGGCTATCACCCATCTATTGTCGGTATGCTTGATAAAATTGTGAAGCGTTAAGTTTTTCTAGGAAGTGAATACATTGCCGAGTTGTGTTGATTAAGCGTGTCGGCAATGTATTTTATTCCGTATTTTAACTTACTAAATAACTTGAACTCTGGATAATGAGTACTTGATTTTTAGCTTAAAACAATGAATTACGATTATTAATCCCAATTCCATTAAATTATTGCCCACTTGTGCTGGTTAAAATCCCCCAAGAATTCGTTGCTCTCAATTACAATAGCCAGCTATTGCTCAATCGAGCGCCTTACCTTGATTTATTTTTCCTTCGCACAACAAGATCACAAACTTAATGGAATTGGTATAACAATGAAATTTATTCGATTATCAAGGCAAAACGTTTATGAATAACGGGTTATTTATAAACGTTTTAACGTTGAGAATCGAATAAAGGGGAATATTGAGTAAGGGCTGCTTATCCAAAATTCAGGTTAAATACGTAAGCCCTTATCTCCGCGCGCCATACCTACGCACCCTGAACGAGCCGATTCGATAATCTCAGTCTCATTTTGTAGGGCATCAATAAATGCATTGAGTTTTTCAGCATTCCCGGTAAGTTGTACGGTATATACTTGTTTGCCTATATCGATTATATTTCCGCGGAAGATATCAGCTATACGCTTAACTTCAGTGCGGGTTTTGTCATTCATTGCGGCTACCTTTACTAATAGCAGTTCACGTTCAATGTGTTGTCTATCGGTAATGTCTGTAATTTTAATAACATCAATCAGCTTATTCACTTGTTTGACTATTTGCTCTAATACCTTGTCATCGCCTTTAGTGGCTATGGTCATACGTGATAAACTATTATCATCGGTGGGTGCTACTGTTAAGCTCTCAATATTAAAAGCGCGCTGAGAGAATAACCCAACGATGCGTGATAAAGAGCCTGGTTCATTCTCCATCAATATAGCTAAAATTCTACGCATTATGCTTTAACTCCTTTTTTTAACCACATTTCATCAATTGCACCGGTGCGAATTTGCATCGGATATACGTGTTCTTTTTCATCAACCATGACATCAACAAAAACTAAACGGTCTTTGATATTAAAAGCTTGTGTGAGTTTTTCATCTAGCTCATCTAAAGTGTCAATTTGAATACCAACATGACCGTAAGCTTCAGCAATTTTTATAAAGTCAGGTAGAGACTCCATATAAGAAGATGCATGACGACCATCATAAACCATATCTTGCCATTGACGTACCATGCCAAGTGAGCGGTTATTTAACGTAACAATAACCACAGGTAAGTTATATTGTGAACATGTAGACAGCTCTTGAATATTCATTTGAATAGAGCCATCACCGGTAATACAAATAACATGTTTGTCAGGAAAGGCTAATTTCACACCCATCGCAGCAGGTAAGCCAAAGCCCATAGTGCCTAAACCACCTGAGTTGATCCACTGGCGAGGTTTTTCAAAGGGATAATATTGGGCAGCAAACATTTGATGTTGGCCAACATCAGAGCAAACATAGGCTTCACCTTTGGTTATTTTATACATAGCTTCAACCACACGTTGCGGTTTTATTTTTTCGCCAGGTTTTTCTTCATAAGCATTACTTTTAACCGCACGCCATAAATTAATTTGTTGCCACCATTGGCTTAACGCCTCATTATCAGGGCTAAAGTTTATTTCTTTTAACTCATCCAATAACTGCTGCATAACTATTTCGACTAAGCCAACAACAGGCACATGTGCATTGATGGTTTTAGAGATGGATGTTGGGTCAATATCGACATGAATAATGGTCGCGTTAGGGCAGAATTTTTCAACGTTATTGGTTACCCTGTCATCAAATCGAGCACCAAGGGCTAAAATGACATCGGCATTTGCCATGGTTTTATTGGCTTCAAGGCTGCCATGCATACCTAACATACCAATGAACTGTTTGTGAGTACCAGAAATCCCACCAAGCCCCATCAATGTATTTGTGATTGGCGCTTTGAGTGTTTCTACTAATTCTGTTAGTAACTGTGATGCGTCAGCTATAACAATACCACCACCTGAATAGACCACTAACTTTTTAGCATTGGCAATGGTTTGCGCTGCTTTTTTTATCTGTTTAGGGTGGCCCTTGATATTTGGGTTATAAGAACGCATTTTAATATCAGTATTGATATTAAAATGCCCTGTATTTTGAGGGACGAGTATATCTTTGGGGAGTTCTACCACTACAGGACCTGGTCTACCAGTATTGGCTAAGTAGAATGCTTTTGAGATGGCGTCAGGTATATCAGCTAAGCTTCTACAATTAAAGCTGTGCTTGATAATAGGCCGAGTACAACCCACTATATCTGTTTCTTGAAAGGCATCATTGCCAATAAGCGTGCTGGCAACTTGCCCAGCAAGCACAACCATAGGTATTGAGTCCATATAAGCAGTTGCAATACCTGTAACGCAGTTGGTAGCGCCAGGGCCAGACGTAGCTAAAACAACGCCAACTTCACCTGTTGCTCTAGTGTAACCATCAGCCATGTGAGTGGCCGCTTGTTCATGACGTACTAGAATATGCTCAATTTCATCTTGCTGAAAAATAGCATCATATATATCTAATACGGACCCTCCAGGGTAGCCAAAAATGTATTTAACTTTCAGTGCGGATAATGATTTAACTACCATTTCTGCACCCGTAAAAAGCTTTGTTGTCATACCATCACCTTGATTTTTTAATTTATTTTAATGTAAATATAGTGTTTTTTTAGTTGAACATAGAAGTATTGAGATAATAAAAAACCCTCGGCCTTAAAAAGAGCGAGGGTTTCTTGATATTACTGCTTAATAATTTTTGCTAAGCACAAGGTATCCCCGCTAGTGATGGAAGCACCACTACGACAAAGAGGACGACATTGAGGACAAAGATGTTAAAAATCATATTAACTTTAGCAAAAATTCAAAATATTATAATTAAGACTATTTTTAAAGGCTTTACTCGTCTGTGTCAACCTATAAATACAAAATCACTACAAAAGTGTTTTATATTCTTTTGTTTTACGTATTGACCATTATTATATTTGTTTTATTTACATTTTATTATGGCAAAGTGTACTGCTTGGAAACAATTTAAATCACTGTTTTATCTGTATTACTAATCAATTATGATTTATATTATCTTAAATGCTAACCATATCCTTACAGACTGAGTATATAGGTCTTAATACAAAAAACGGAATAGATATGACTCCTATTAAATTATTAATAATTTCTACCTTAATTGCCTTTACCACCGGTTGTGCGACTCATTCAGCTAAAGTTGATTTTGATAAAAACACCGAAATTGAAACGGTTAATTATAAAACGTTTGCGTGGTTAACCCAGGCAAAAATTATGGCTCCCGCTGTTGATATCAACCCTGTAATGAAAGAAAGAGTTGATAACAGTATTGAGCAAGCTTTTATGGCGAAAGGGTATCAATTAGTTGATGATGCTGAAAATGCCGATTTTACTATTTCTTATACTGTTGGTAGCCGCGATAAAATTAAAGTGAATAGCTACCCAGCAACCTATAACACTGGTTTTGGCTGGGGACGAGGTTATTATGGCGGCCGAGGTTATTACGGGTCTATGTCTATGGGTACAGAGACAAGCGTTAGACAATATACTGAAGGTAAGTTAGCTATTGATATTTATGACGTTAAAACACATCAACCAGTATGGCATGGTTGGGCGACAAAGCGCCTTACTTCAGAAGACAAAGAATCACCATCAGCAGCTTTGAACGATATCGTGATTAAAGTAGTTAATCAGTTTAATTAAGTAAAACTGACTTTTTGACAAAAAAACGGCTTTGCCGTTTTTTTTTGCTTAAAATAAAGCAGGTTAACTAAAATATAGATAGTAATTATTTTAGATACTTTTTTGTAACCTTTCTAGCTAATTACTAGTAATTTAACCGTTCTGAATTACACTAATATTATGGTTTCATCAACATAACAGATATCAATGAGTAACTTTATTTTTCAAGACGAAATTGAAGAAGAAATTGACGACCAGCAAAATAAATCAGAAAAATTTTGGCGTATTCTAGTCATTGATGATGATGAATCAGTTCATCAAGTGACAAAGTTGGTACTTGCCGATGCTGAAATAGAACACAGAAAACTTGATATTGTCTCTGCTTTTTCCAGTAAACAAGCGAAAGAAATCCTGCAAAATGATAATTCTTTTTGCATGGCTTTTGTTGATGTTGTTATGGAAACAGATCATGCTGGTTTAGAGTTGGTTGAGTGGATAAGAAAGGAGCATAAAAATCAATCTATTCGATTAATATTAAGAACAGGTCAAGCAGGATCGGCTCCTGAAGCTAAAGTCATTAAGGAATTTGATATTAATGACTATAAAGAAAAAACAGATTTTACCGCCAATAAAATGATCACTACCGTGTATGCAAGTATTCGTGCCTATCGTGACATTATCACCATTCAACGTAGTCTTGACGCTTTTAAAAAATTAATTGAAGCGACCCATGACCTACTAAAAATTAACCAATTAAAGAACTTTGGTTCAGCTGCACTTAATCACTTACTTGCGCTGATGAATGTAGAAAGTTCAGCGCTTTATATTGCTAGAACGCAAATAGATTTTGCAAAAAAATCAACTAGCTCAATTCTTGCTTGTACTGGAAAGTACGTTTGTGAGTCTGACTCGTTAGAAACTTCAGATATTCATGACGATGTTAAGGCGAAAATACTGCAAGTTTTTATTGATAAAGCTCACTATCGTGATGATACCTGCTTTGTAGGCTTTTATCAGGCCTCCAATAATGCAGCATCAGTTTTATATATTGAATTTGAAGATGATAATGAACATTTTAAAGCCAATTTAGCCGAGTTATTTGCTACTAATGTAGCATTAATACTGGAGAGCCTAACTAAGCAAAAGGAAATTGAGAAAACTCAAAAAGAGTTGCTGTTTATTGTGGGGGAAGCGGTGGAGGCACGTAGTAAAGAAACGGGTGCCCATGTACGTCGAGTTGCCATTATTTGCGATATGCTGGCAAAAAAACTTGGCTTAGAAGAGGGGTTTGTTGAAGCTATTCGACAAGCGGCACCGCTACATGATTTAGGTAAAATAGCAATTCCTGAACATATTTTACATAACCCTGGAAAATTAGAGGGCGATGACTGGGAAGTGATGAAGTCTCACGCACAAATAGGCGCTGATATACTGGAAAAATCTACGGTGAGTGTTTCAAAATTAGCTGCACGCCTTGCCAATTACCATCATGAAAATTGGGATGGTAGTGGTTATCCTGAGGGGTTGAAAGGGGAGAATATCCCTGTTGAGGCTCGTATTATGGCAGTTGCTGATGTCTTTGATGCTTTAGGGTCAAAGCGTTGTTATAAGGAGCCTTGGACTGCAGAAAAAATAAAAGACTTTTTATTATCAGAGCGCGATAAAAAGTTTGAGGCTAAATTAGTAAATATTATTATTGATGACTTTGATGAGTTTTTACAAGTTAGAATTGATTACCCTGACTATGCAGACCCTGAACATTAATTTGATAGTCATGAATTATGATATTTTTGTGTCGTTACTAATCTTCTGATAGTTTATCAACGGTCGCTAAACAGGCGGCCATAAAGGTCTCAATAAAATACTCAACTTCGGGCATATTTACCTTTAAATCAGCTATTTTTATCGATAACCGTTTCTCTACATGGTCAAACTCAGGGTTTTTATGGTTTATCTCATCTAAGGCTTTAATATAAGCAACAATTATGTCAGCTGCTTTTACAATTGCTTTGTATTCTTGTGAGACGTTATCTTGTACGATAATGTCACTGAATAGCGCTTGTAATTCTTGTGGCAGCGATGCTAAACATTCTTCTTCTGCCAGTAATTCTATTTTTTAAACTCTCGCGCTATTGCTTTATTGGCGTATTTAGTAGGGCTAACAATATCACCATATCGAGTTTCACTGGCCTCACGATACATCGCTATAGTTGATATTTTATCGGCATTAATTTGACCATTAAATTTTTTATTTTTAATTACTGCCAATAAATGCGCAACGATAGCTACTTGATGTGAATGCTCCGCAATATTTTCAGGCTTTACACAGAACATTAATGACCATCGTTTGATTAATGGCATGCGAAACATCCACGCTAAAAATGAACTTTGCATATTTTGCCCTCAGTACCAATAGCAGTGTTATTTAATCGTTTAACCTTTTGTACCGCTAGATTTTCACTTGCTTATAAGTCGCAAAGAAGTTCTTTAACTTCTCCAGTGCTGGAATTAACTCATCAACATGAGGTAAAAATACTAAGCGGAAATAATTATGTGCTTTAATATTAAAGGCACGACCATGAACTAATAATATTTTTTCTTGCTTGAGTAAGTCTAAAATCATACGTTCGTCGTCGCTTATGTTAAATTTTTCATTATCAACTTTGACAAACATATACAAAGCACCCATTGCCGGGTTACATGACAAACCATCGATGTCATTAATCATTTCGTAAGCAACATTACGTTGTTTGATTAAACGTCCATCATCACTGATTAATTCGTTGATGCTCTGGTAACCACCTAAAGCGGTCTGTATAGCATGTTGGCTGGGTACATTTGCACACATTCTCATTGATGACAATAATGTGATGCCTTCAATGTAATCTTCTGCGTGTAGCTTGGGACCAGAAATCACCATCCAACCCGCTCTAAATCCGGCAATGCGATAATTCTTTGATAATCCACCCAATGTGATGATCAATATATCGCTTGCTAAGCTTGCGGTTGGGATATGTTTAGCTTCATCATAAAGAATTTTATCGTAGATCTCATCGCTATAAATTATGAGTCCGTATTTTCTGGCAAGGGCAATAATGCCTTGTAGTACTTCTTCTGAATAAACAGCTCCAGTAGGATTATTAGGGTTGATCAATACAATCGCTTTGGTTTTTTTTGTTATTTTACTTTCCATATCCTGTAAGTCAGGGAACCACTGATCCTCATCATCACAACTATAATGTACTGGTTTACCGCCTGATAATGATACTGCAGCAGTCCACAATGGATAATCAGGAGAAGGGATCAATACTTCGTCACCGTTATCAAGTAGTGCTTGCATAGCCATTACAATTAACTCGCTGACACCATTGCCTATAAAGATGTCATCAACCATGACATCTTTAATGCCTTGTTGTTGAAAATATTGCATTACCGCAACTCTGGCTGAATATATTCCTTGTGATTCAGAGTAACCTTGTGAGCTAGGCAAATTATGAATAACATCTTTTAGGATATCATCAGGAGCTTCAAAACCAAATGGGGCAGGATTACCTATATTAAGCTTAAGAATTTTATGACCTTCATCTTCAAGGCGCTTGGCCTCGGCGGCTATTTGCCCTCTAATATCGTAACAAACATTATTTAATTTAGATGACTTGGTAATAGCTTTCATGAGTAAGGTACTTCTTAAGTAAAATGAGGAGAAAGTGACTCTGTTATTGTTGCCAATAATGAGCTGCTTTGAAAGCCTTATTTAGGCTTTTTTTAATGATAAATTATCAACTTTCTTAAATAAAATGCATATTGAGCTAAAACTTTACCAATGGTACAAAAAACAAAGTATAAAAAGTGAAAATAGTGTTAAGTTCATTGTTTATAAATAATGCCCAATAGGGACTATTGGCTATACAAAAATTAAAGGTACTGATATGTATTTGGGTAAATGTTTATGTGGCGATATTCAAATTAAAGTGAATGGAAACATTAGTGATATTATTCATTGTCACTGTTCTTTATGTCGAAAGAATAGCGGTACGGCATATGCAACAAATGGTTTTATTAACACTGCTGATTTTGAGATAACCTCGGGAGTAACAAAGTTAACATCCTTTTCGTTTAAACCTGGACGTAATAGACATTTTTGCAGTCAATGTGGTTCACCGGTATATAGTACGAATGAAGATGAGCCAACCCGTCTTAGAATCCGCTTAGGCATATTTGATTCAGAAATTAGTGAACGGCCAATTTCTCATAACTTTGTTAGTTCAAAAGCAAGTTGGGAAGACTTAGATGCTAACTTACCTCGTTATGACGCTTTTGAGCCTAGTCGTCAGTAAGCTAAACTCTTTCAGCAAGCACACTCCTTGCTAATACCAATTCCATTAAGTTTGTGATCTTGTTGTGCGAAGGAAAAATAAATCAAGGTAAGGCGCTCGATTGAGCAATAGCTGGCTATTGGAATTGAGAGCAACGAATTCTTGGGGTATTTTAACCAGCACAAGTGGGCAATAATTTAATGGAATTGGTATAAATATGCCAGGCTACAATAATTAAATGAATAAAAAAGGGGCCTATGCCCCTTTTGTATTCATACGCTGGTTTGTTTAGCTAAACAAAGACATTACTTCATCAATAGCAATTAATGACTTTTCACCGGTAATACGATTTTTAAGTTCAACCTGTTGCGCATCTAAGTTACGCTCACCAATGATCACTAATAAGGGGGTTCCCATTAATTCATGATCAGCAAACATAACACCAGGGCGCTCTTTTCTGTCATCAAACAGTACTTCAATGCCGGCTTGGTTAAGTGACTCATATAAAGCCTCAGCAGTTTCTTTTACTCGTGCTGATTTCGCCATGTTCATTGGAACAATCGCAACTTGAAAAGGTGCAATTGCTTTTGGCCACTTGATGCCATATTTATCATGGTTTTGCTCAATAGCAGCCGCAACAATACGAGACACACCAATACCATAACAGCCCATAGTTAAGGTTTGATTTTTGCCGCCTTCATTTAATACTGAACAGTTCATTGCTTGTGCATATTTACGACCTAACTGGAAAATATGACCTACTTCGATACCGCGTTTTATTTCAATCTTACCTTGACCACATGGGCTTGGATCACCTGTAACTACATTGCGGATATCTTGAATGTTAATCTCACCACAATCTCGTTGCCAGTTAACACCGGTAAAAGAGTGATTATTTTTGTTAGCGCCACAAGCAAAGTCGCTTAAGTGAGCGGCACTGTGATCAACAATCACTTCAATGTCTAATCCTTTAGGACCTAATGAGGTGCTATGGCAGTTTGCAACTGCAGATACTTGTTCATCACTTGCTAAAGTAAATGGTGAAGCAATACTTGATAAGTTCTCAGCTTTAACTTCATTAAGTTGATGATCGCCACGCAGTACTAGTGCAACTATTTTTTCTGGCTGACCTTCTTCGCTGCTGCCAAGCACTAGTATCGTTTTAACGGTAGTGCTTATATCTATATCGGTGGTTTTTATTAAACGTTCAAGCTTTAATTCTACAGTTTCGATATCTTTAGTTGGTTCACCGCGTACACCTGTTGGTGGCAATGCTTCCGCTTTTTCAATGTTAGCAGCAAAATCACTACCATCACTAAAGGCAATATCATCCTCACCTGACTCAGCAAGCACATGAAATTCATGAGACTGCTCACCACCAATAGAGCCTGTATCAGCAATAACAGGTCTAAAATCTAACTCTAATCGTTCGAAAATACGGCAGTAAGCATCAAACATTATTTGATAGGTTTTTTCTAGACATTCATCTTCTAAATGGAAAGAATAAGCATCCTTCATTAAGAATTCACGGCCACGCATTACACCAAAGCGTGGGCGTATTTCATCGCGAAATTTTGTTTGAATTTGAAAAACATTTAAAGGTAACTGCTTGTAGCTGCTCAGTTCATTAGCAACTAACCGTGTAATTACTTCCTCATGTGTTGGCCCTAAAACGAAAGGGCGCTTGTGGCGATCATTTATACGAAGTAGTTCTGGACCGTAATCTGCTAGTCGGCCAGATTCTTCCCATAAATCGGCAGGCTGAACCATAGGCATTAAAACTTCATTGCCACCAGCACGTTGAATTTCTTCACGGACAATATTCTCAACTTTTTTCAACACGCGTAAACCGGTTGGTAGCCAAGTATACAAACCCGAGGCTAAGTTACGAACAAGACCAGCTCGTAACATCAATTGATGACTGATAACTTCTGCATTGGCAGGGGTTTCTTTAAGGGTAGACAGTAAATATTGACTGGTACGCATTGTTAAAGGTTTCCGTAAAAAATAGGGGGATACATAATTGGCGCTATTCTATCAGGGGGTTAGCATATGAAAAAGTAATATATGTAATATTTCTGCCTTATATCAAGTTGATTAAGTTCTTTCCCACTTAGTGAGAGTTAAAGGGGTAAGAGGCAATACATTGATTGAAGAGAATAGTTTTCTCCTTGTCCAAACCAATAACGCCACTGCGAGTCCTTTAAAATTGCTATGTAGGGGCTTACTCAATAGCCACTAATATCGTTAAATAATGACTAGTTCTAAACAGATTTTTTTTGATATTGCCCACTTGTACTGGTTAAAATACCCCAAGAGTTCGTTGCTCTCAATTCCAATAGCCAGCTATTGCTCAATCGAGCGCCTTACCTTGATTTATTTTTCCTTCGCACAAAAAGAGCACAAACTTAATTGAATTGGTATTAGTCATTATTTCTATAAGTTTTAGACAAAAAAATGCCCAAACATACGTTTGGGCTCAAGGATTGGCTCAAGGGGTTTGAGCCGTGCGCTAATTAACCATAACTACTAAATAAGATAAAAACAAAAACAAAATAAACTAGGGTGTGTAATCCTGTTTACTAACACCTTAGCTGGAAAATATTGCCTCCCTGCTAAGCTTGTGTAACTAAGTGTAGTGTATGTTTTTTAAATAGCGAATATTTTTTTATTTATTTGAAGTTGTCAATTAATACAGTGGTTTACGTGTTATTTGGTCTAGTTCAATACTATGTTTTTCGTACTTTTATCAACAGTTGCAACACGGGTTTGTAACAGGTTGTGCACAGGTTCTTCATCACTATGTTTGATGCAAATAAATGGGGGTGTAAGCCTGTTACTTTATAGTATTCCCCCCAGATAACTGCTGAATTATGATATTAAAACCCTATCATTATCACTGTGTTTTAGGTAATAAAGCTAAGCTTTCTTCAGCAAAACCGACCCCAGCTTCCGTGTAAAAGTTAAATACTTTATCAATGCCGAATTCTTCGAGCTGTAAACGCTCATCATCGTAGCGAGCAACGGCAGCAATTTTACCTTGATAATTTGCTGCATTTAGCTGCGTGGTTATACTTATAGCGTCTTGTACTGAAGGTAGCGCGAGTAATACCAGTTCAAGTTGCGAAAGATCAATGCTTTCCCAGAAGTGGATATCTTCAGCATCACCATAGTAGGCTTCAACTCCTTCTTTGATTAACCAGTTTATTTTATCTTTGTCTGCATCTAAGCCCCAAGCTGGATTTGTTCCATGGCTATTGATAGCTTGATAAGCGCCCATTCCGACTCGGCCCATACCTATTATTACAATCGGTCGCTGACAAGGTTGGCAAAAGCTATCTTCCTCTAATTTAGTTTTCCGCTCAAGGTGTGATAATAAACCTCTATACTTTGCAAAAAGAGTATGAGCAAATCTATAAATTATATTGGTTAAAATAAAGGAGATGGCAACACTCAATGCTAGGATCACTAGCCAGTCGTTGCTAAGCCAACCAGCAGTTACACTCAATGCCCCTACAATTAAACCAAACTCACTAAAATTACTTAAAGATAAAGCGCTAAGAAAAGCACTTCGACAGCGCATTTTTAATAGACTGAAAATACCGTAGAACATTAAAAACTTAATTGGTATCAGTAACACGAGCAAACACGCTAAACCTAACATTTCTATTGTGGGTATTGCGGTAAAGCCAATAGATAAAAAGAAACCTATTAGAAAAATATCTTTAAAACTCATTAAGGCTTTATTGATTTCAGTTGCTTTAACATGTGAGGCTAAAAACATGCCAACAAGCAGTGCGCCTAAATCACCTTTGATATTAACTAGTTCGAATAACTCATAGCTACCTAGAGCAAGAAAGAACCCCATTAAAGGAATTAATTCACCATGACCAACATGACTAATTAATTTGTTAATAAGTGGCTTGATGAGGAATAAACCGAGCAGTGAAAATGCCCATACAGAGGGGATTTTACCTGTAGCAGCAACTAAAAACATAACTGCAATGATATCCTGAATGACCAGAATACTTACCGCTAACTTGCCATGACGAGTACGCATTTCACCATTTTCTTCTAATAACTTAATGACACAAACGGTACTACTAAAGCTTAAGGCAAAAGCTATTAGCGCAGCGGTTATTAGGTCTAAATCGCTAAAGTAGCTCACCGACAGTAAAGCGAGTAACTTAATAAACGTTATGGTGACTACCATCCAAAGCAGCGTATGTAATGAGCAGCCAAGCCAAACCTCTGTTTTAAAGAGATTTTTTATGTTTAGTTTCAAACCTATGGTAAATAACATAATAGTTATACCTAAGTCACTGAGTAAACTTAAGCTTTCATCAGCTTGATAACCTGCAATATTTAGAATGAAGCCAGCGGCTAAGAAACCAATTGAAGGTGGCAATGCAATTGTTTTTGCAACTAAGCCACAGATAAATGCGAAAAGTATCCAGATAAAGTCCATAATATTGCTCTAATTTAGGTTGGTTTGTTAAGCAGAATAAGTGTTGACTCTTATTGAAGTTTTGTAGGTTTATACGGTGAGAGCTATAAATCGACCAGGCGTTACTTTGTAACGCTAAACACCCCAGTAAAGTTCTCCATGTTATTGAGAAGTTTACCTTAAAAACAACCCCTTATACCAATAAAATTAATGGGTAGTGGGAGTATTTATCAGAATATATTATAAATAACCAGCTCTTGATTTAATCATTACTGGTTATTGAGATTGAATGACAGAATAGTCATCGTATATTTTAGTTATGTTTATTGATAACAACGCAGTTAAATTTTCAAAATTACAGATCCCTATTGAGCTATTTTTGCAGCCATCTATTAATTTCACCATACATAAAGTCACGGATTATGGGCTGAGCTTTTGCGTTGGGGTGTAAATTATCATTTAGCATTAACGAAGAGTCGATAGCAATATCTGTCATAAAGTAGGGCATGAGGTAAGCGTTAGTTTTCTTTGTTACCTTGCTATAGCTATCGGTGAACATTTGACGATATCTTGGGCCTAAGTTTGGCGGTATTTGGATTTCCATTAAAGCTACTTTCGCGCCATGTTGCTGGCTTTTGGTGATGAGCTCTGTTAAATGTTTTTGCAGTAACTTAACCGGAAAGCCTCTAATACCATCATTGCCACCGAGCTCAATTAATACATGTGTAGGTTTATGTGCGTTTAACCAAGCATCAATTTTCAATAAAGCATTGTCTGTTGTTTGTCCGCTAATAGCAGTATTGACGATAGTGATAGCTTTATTATTATCATTATATTTATTTTGTAACAAATGAACCCATGCTTGGGCTTGCTCAAGTCCATAGCCTGCGCTTAAGCTGTCACCAATAAGTAAAATTTTGTCATCTGCATAGCTGGTCAGTGACAAGTTTGTCAAAATTACGATAATAATAGATTTTAGGAAACAGCGTGTCATGTCAGTACTTTCTCAGTTAAATGTTATTCAAGTGTCAGGGCTTAGTAAGCGTGTTAGTACACTTGAAGGAAGCCTCACTATCCTTAGCGATATAAACTTTTCTGTCAAGTCTGGGGAGTCAGTTGCTATTGTTGGTGCTTCAGGCTCTGGTAAATCGACGTTATTAAGTCTACTTGCCGGGTTAGATGTTGCAAGTAACGGAGAAGTTCATCTTGATGGTGATGCGTTAAGCACCCTTGATGAAGAAGACCGAGCTCGTGTACGTGCCGAAAAGATTGGTTTTGTCTTTCAATCATTCATGTTGGTACAAAGTTTAACTGCGCTTGAAAATGTCATGTTACCAGCAGAGCTTGCTGGCGATCATGATGCGAAAATACAAGCGATGGAATTATTAAATAAAGTGGGACTATCCCATCGCCTGGAGCATTATCCTTCTCAGCTTTCCGGTGGAGAACAACAGAGAGTTGCAATTGCGCGAGCATTTATAGGCTCGCCTAAAATACTCTTTGCTGATGAACCGTCAGCAAACCTTGATAGCAAAAATGGTCATTTGATTGAGACATTACTGTTTGATTTGAACAGACAAAATGGCACAACATTAATACTTGTTACTCATGATGAACAGTTAGCAAAGCAATGTCAGCGCATTATACATATTGAAGCCGGACAACTGGAGAAAATCAGTGAAGGGGTGTCTGCCAATGTGGGTTAAGCTCGCTTTTAAGTTATTCTCTCGTGAATTTAGGCGAGGAGAATTAACGATCATTTTTGCCGCAATAGCCCTTGCGGTATTGACTGTATTTAGTTTGTCAGCGATTACTGAACGTATTAGTTTAAATATTGCGCAGAAAAGCAGTGACTTTATAGCTGCTGATCGCCGTTTATCAAGTAATCATGCGTTTAATGAAAAGGTATTAACTCACGCCGAACAATTTGGTCTTGAAACAGCAAAAATGCTGTATTTTGATTCTATGTTATTTGCCAATGATGAATTGGTTTTAGGCTCAGTCAAAGCAACTACAAAGACTTACCCATTACGAGGAAAAATAACCATAAAAGATAGCCTTAATGGTCAAAGTTACGAGGTATCTACAGGGCCTAAAGCTGGAAATGTCTGGCTAAGTGAAGGTTTGTTTTATAGCTTAAACGTCAATGTTGGTGACAGTGTTGAATTAGGAGCTGGATTATTTTTGGTTTCTAGGGTGTTAATTAAAGAGCCAGATGCACCTTTTTTTTCTTTATCTGGGAATAAACGTGTTTTATTAAATTATCAAGATATTCCAATGACTAAGGCAGTTCAACCAGGCAGTAGAGTTTTTCATCGCTTACTGTTTGCTGGCACTGAAAAACAACTAACTGACTATTATACCTGGCTTAAACCTGAGCTTAAAAGTAATCAAAACTGGGAGGGAATAAAAGATAGGCAATCACCATTAGGAAATAACTTAGACCGAGCGGAACGATTTTTATTATTAGCAGGGCTTTTTGGTATCATGTTAGCCGCCGTTGCAATGGCTGTATCAGCAAAACGTTACTGTGAGCGGCAGTATGATCCCGTCGCCATGATGAAAACCCTTGGCGGTAGTCGAAAGGTTATTCGTAATATATTTTTATTACATTTGAGCTTAGTGACTACATTTTCTATTTTGGCCGGTTTATCAATCGGTTTTATCTTACAAACTATTGGCGCCGATTATTTGGCCACCTTTATGGGAACTGAGTTACCACAAGCAGGTTTTCGACCTTGGTTTTTATCTACTCTCATCGGTCTTATTTGTGCGTTGATGTTTTCTTTAAAACCGTTACTCGATTTATTTGATATTCCGCCGCTTAGAGTATTGCGCCGACATTTAGGTGACACCTTGGCCCTAAGTCGTATACATATATCGCTGTGCCTAGTGACTATTTTTGTTTTGATGTGGTTATTTAGTGGTGAAATTGTTACCACATTAATTTTGTTTGCTTCTACCTTGCTTGTGATTATCATTTTGTTTGTTATATCACGATTATTATTCTCTGCAGGTCGTCGGCTTGGTCTTAGGCCTGGTTCTAGCTGGTCTTTAGCAATAGCAACCTTACAAAAAAGAGCCAATGCAAATGCTATTCAGTTAATTAGTTTCGCTTTAGCTATTAAATTAATGTTATTTCTGGTGGTTTTAAAAAATGACATCATTTCAGATTGGCAAATGCAAGTGCCTGCAGACGCACCTAATATGTTTATTATCAATATTGGTGAACAAGAAGTTGCTCCAATAAAGCAATTTTTCCAAGATAATGATATTGCCCATGAAGACTTTTACCCAGTTTTTAGTGGTCGAGTTGATGCTGTTAACGGTGAAAAATTTGCGCGCAGAGTATCAAAACAAGAAGGTGAAGAAAAAGATGAGGATGCTAAAGAAGGAGTGAGAAGAGAGCCCAATTTAACTTGGTTAGATTTATTGCCAGAGGGCAATGAAATAACTGAAGGTAAATGGTTTAGTAATAGTGATGAAATTGAAGTATCTGTTTTTGAAGGTTGGCGAGAAATACTTGATGTAAAACTAGGGGATACCATCACGTTATTAGTGAATGAACAGCCAATTGAAGCTAAAGTGACAAGTTTTAGAGATGTAGATTGGGGCACGCTAAAGCCAAATTTTGTGATGATATTAAGCCCTAATATCGCAGGCGCTGTGCCGGTAACATACTTTAGTGCGGCTCAGTTACAGGATAAACATACCAAAGATATAAGCCAATTGTTACAGCGTTATCCAACGATAAGTATGATTGATATTAAGTCCCAAATAGAGCAGGCTCAGTCAATTATTGCGCAAGTATCTTTGGCAATTGGCTTTGTTTTATCTATCGTTCTGATCAGTGGTGCATTAGTGCTTGTGTCTCAGGTGCAAGCAAGTTTGGCTGAGCGCATGCAAGAAGTGGTAATACTGCGTACTTTGGGAGCCAAAGGTCGTTTGATTAAATTAGCGACTCTATATGAGTTTTTATTATTAGGTGTAATTGCTGGCTTAGTCGCTGCAATTGTAAGTGATGTAGCGCTATTGGTTATTCAGCAGCAACTCTTTAGTATTGAAGGCAGGTTACATCCTTATATTTGGTTATTAGGACCTGCTAGTGGTGCAATTTTTGTCTCATCAATAGGGTACTTTATGGTGGCTAGTACGATGAGACAAAACACGCAGGGGTTATTAAGAAAATTACTTTAGTCAATTCAGAGGCTCTCGGTTGATAACTTGGGGCGATCATGCACAATGTAAATAGAAAATATAACTACTTGATAACCCAAGCTTAAGCATAAGTTAGCTAGTGTAACCTAAGTATTTAAGGTATATTGAAGCCATAGAAATTTAAGGAATAATTTTCATGGTTTCAACCTCAAATCATAGCTCCATAGTTAAAGCATTTGTTACAGTCGCTGCTATTTTCATCATTTTCGCGGGAATTAAAACTGCAGCGAATATACTGGTACCATTTTTACTGTCTGTATTCATCGCCATTATTTGTAATCCATTGATTAATAAGGCAAGTGAATTTAAAGTACCTAAAGCATTCTCTATTGTTTTTGTGATTGTAGCATTTGTAACTATGGCTATTTTCTTAACGGGTTTAGTGGGGAGTTCATTAAATGAACTTTCCCAATATATCCCAGAATACCGGTTACAACTCAAAGCACAATTTGCTTGGTTAACTGACTTTCTCAGTGGTCATGATATTCAACTTTCTTCTTCGATCGTCACTGAGTATTTTGATCCCGCGGCGGCAATGGGGTTAGCTACTGAGGTGTTATCAAGTTTTGGCTCAGTGATGACAAATTTGTTTTTGATCATATTAACCGTGGTCTTTATGCTTTTTGAATCATCTTCTTTTCCGCATAAATTACATTTGGCCTTAGATGATCCACAAATGCGTTTAAAACAAATTGAGCGCTTCTTGTCTTCCGTAAATCATTATATAGCTATTAAAACGCTGGTCAGTATTGCTACGGGTTGTATTGTGTCGCTAATGTTATGGGGATTTGGTTTAGATTTCTTTTTATTATGGGGTGTATTAGCCTTTTTACTTAATTATATTCCAAATATTGGCTCTATCATTGCAGCTGTACCACCAATGACACTCGCGATATTACAATTAGGTATTGGTGAGGCCGGTGCAATAGGGCTAGGTTTTGTATTCATTAATATGGTAATGGGTAATATTATTGAGCCTAGATATCTAGGTAAAGGCCTGGGTTTATCTACCTTAGTGGTATTTTTGTCGTTAATATTTTGGGGGTGGCTGCTTGGCACTGTTGGTATGTTGTTAAGTGTACCACTGACCATGATATTAAAAATTGGTTTGGAAAGCTCACCAGAGGGGCGTTGGTTAGCAGTAATGCTAAGTGATGAAGATGAATTGGATGATAAAACCAAGCAAGCGTTACTTGATTAAGTTTTAGTGAAGGTTTTACTTATATTCTACCAATATTACCTAAAGCTAAATTAGGCCTTAGTTAATATTGGTTAGTAAAAAATCGTTAATACACTATCAATAAAGCTATTGCGCGGTATTTGTTGTATCAATCTTACTGAGCGCGGTTATTCTGCTTTGGCTGGAGAGAACATAGCAAGTTTTATAGGCTAAATCAGCTCCTTTTTCTGGTGATATAGCAAGGTATTGCCAGCGACAGTCATTCTCTCTATAGGTAATAAAATTGCTTTGTGAACGCTTAAACATTTTTAATGCGGAGTAGCGGCCATTTATTAAAGCTTTTTCTTCTAAATTAAAGGTATGTAAGTTAACCCAAGTTTGTAACTCCCTGTCTACAAAAGAAATAACCCCATCTAAACACCGGGACATAGGCGCAGATGAAATTTCATCTGCGGTTTTTTTATGACAATCGGCAATATCCTTTGCTGCATTTGCACTGGATATCATCAATAAAGGATATAAAAGCGTTGATAGTAAAAGTGTTTTCTTATGGTTCATTTTTCGGTTAAAAACTCAAAATAGTTATAATTATACAGTCGGATTAAGGTCTTAACAATTCCATTAATTTTCTGAGCTAATTGTACACAGAAAATATAAATTAAAATGTTCGATTGACCAATAGTTAACTACTGGAATTAAGAACAGTGCCGTTTTGACGTATTTTAACCAGCACTACTGGGCAATAATTTAATGGGGTTGGTATTAACTACCTTATCTAGTAAGTGGCTAAACTTAGTCGGTTGTGTAACGATAAGTTTAGCTGATAATTTTATTTAATTAAGCAGGTAATACCTTTTTATAAGGTTTCACCGTTACTTTCTCATAAACACCAGCACTAATATACGGGTCTTGGTCAGCCCATGTTTGTGCAGCAGTTAAACTGTCAAACTCTGCAACAATTAACGAACCAGTGAAGCCCGCCTCTCCAGGGTCTTCACTATCTATAGCAGGACACGGGCCAGCTAATAATAGTTTTCCTTGTGCTTGTAAGTCTTTTAATCGCGCGATGTGTTTATCTCTGACAGAGAGGCGCAGGCTGAGTGAGTTTTCAATATCTTCGGCATAAATCATATAAAACATGGGATAGTCCTGTAAATAATAGGGTGGCTAATTTATTGGTAAATATTTAAGTTAATTCGATTTGTTACTTTCTTTTTTGCTAGCGTCACTAAGTACAGGATTTTCATCTTCATCAAGTGGTAAATACTTATACAGAAATAAGATAGAAGTAATAGAGAAAAGAAACATCAAGCCCGTTAAGCCAAATACTTTAAAATTTACCCAAGTATCAAGGTCAAAATTGAAAGCAACATAATAATTTAATCCGGCACAAAATAAGAAGAACATAGCCCAAGCGAAGTTTAACTTTGACCAGATGCTTTCAGGCAGTGTTAATGATTCACCTAAAAACTCTTTAATGATATTTCTTTTGAAAAATTGATCACTGACTAATAAAGCAATAGCAAAAAAAGTATTGATAATGGTCACTTTCCACTTTAAAAAAGCATCATTTTGTAAATATATTGTTAGGCCGCCAAATACAACGATCAAGCCAAAGATTATCCATTGTTTAGCGGGAATTTTCTGTTTTTTGACTTTGTAGTAAATAATTTGCACAAAAGCGGCAACAATCAAGCTACCGGTAGCCCAGTAAATTCCTGCAATAGAGTTGACAATAAAAAATATAAATAGCGGGAAGTATTCAAGAAATAACTGCATATAGAACCATTATAAAAGTGATATTAGAAGTGCCTTTAACGGTGAATCACAATAGAAAATAAATCACCGTACGACGAATAATACAATTTTAACGAATGCGAGTTTAATAGCCAAGCTTATATTTACTTATTGATGAACTATAAAAGATTTATTTCAACTTGGTCATTGATCCTTATCAATGAATCGGCTTTGTCTAATTGTACTTTAAGGAAGAGCAAGGTAATTTAGCGACATGTTTAATTACCACAGATAATATTCTCTTATGCCTGCTGACAAGTTATTTTACCAAGAACAAAATAATGAAGTTTCATTGTTTAATTATGCTTTTGAACATCAACTTCCTGTCTTAATAAAAGGGCCTACAGGCTGTGGTAAAACACGTTTTGTTGCTCATATGGCAGAAAAACTTAACAAGCCTCTATATACAGTTGCTTGCCATGATGACTTAACTGCAGCGGACTTAGTTGGTCGACACTTAATTGGTCCTGACGGTACTTATTGGCAAGATGGGCCACTTACCAGAGCCGTTCGTGAAGGTGGAATTTGTTATTTAGATGAGGTTGTGGAAGCACGTAAAGACACAACTGTTGTTTTACATCCTTTAGCGGATGATAGACGTATCCTACCTTTAGAGCGTACAGGTGAATTACTCGAGGCGGCCCCTGGTTTTATGTTAGTAGTATCGTACAACCCTGGCTATCAAAATCTGCTAAAAGGAATGAAAGCAAGCACCAGGCAACGTTTTGTTGCCTTACGTTTTGAATACCCTGATGCAGCATTGGAACAACAAATATTGATCAAGGAAGCTGGGGCTGATGCTCATTTGGCTTTTAAACTTGTGGAACTTGCTGGTGCATTACGCCGCTTAGAGCAAAGTGATTTAGATGAAGTAGCATCAACACGTTTATTAATTTACGCAGCCCGTATGATAAGCTCGGGTATGAATCCTTTAGAAGTGTGTCGCTGTTGTTTAGCTGAACCTTTATCTGATGACCCTCAAACTGTGCAAGCATTAATGGATGTTGCTCGAATCTATTTTGATTAACCCTTTGCTACTTCATGACCCGTTCATCAATAATTATTGACCTAGCTGAAGCTAACATCAAGGATAAAAGATTACCTGGTGATTTGGCTATGTGGTTTTTTATCTTGGCAGAGCTTACTGTTTTTGCCATTTTCTTTATTGGTTTTGCTATCAGCGAGCAATTAAATCCTGCAATGTTTAGTCAAGGAAAGGATCATTTACATCCAATAGCAGGCTTGATTAATACTATAGCATTGATAACAAGTAGCTTTTTTGTTGCTTTCGCACTAAGGGCTATGCATAAAGAGCAAGTAAAAAAATCTGTGCTGCGATTATTTTTTGCTAAAGTCTTCGGTACTATTTACCTCGCTGTCAAAATTTGGGAATACCTTTCACTATTTGAACAAGGTATATCCATCGAAACTAATACCTTTTTTACTTTATATTTTTTAATTACAGCCTTTCATTTAATGCACGTGTTATTGGGGATGGTTATCCTTGTATTCATTGCTCATAGTATTGGGCAAAAAAAATATACTAAGAACCATAATTCAGGTTTTGAAGCAGGTGCTAGTTATTGGCATATGGTGGACTTATTGTGGATTATTCTATTTCCTTTAATTTATGTTATTTAACCAGAAAATAGCCATTAAATAACGCGATGCTTATGCCATTTTGAGAGGATAAACTAATGCAGAAAACCAAAGCTATTAATATCCTAATAAGTAGTTGGATGTTACTAATATTATTAAGTGTTATCGCTATATTTTTACCCACTTTTATTGATAACAACAACCTATATATTTTAAGTGCTTTAATGATAGTTATGATTAAAGGCCAACAAATTGTTGACGTATTTATGGATCTTAATAATGCGCCCAAGTTGTGGCGTTGTCTATTTTTAGCTTATATCGTCTTGTTACCAATAATTATTGCGGGTATTTATCTAATGTAGATATATATTCACCGATATAATGAAGGAGGAAAGGATGACAGAACGAACCCAGAGCGCGAGCACAAAGTACGCAGTGATTTATCAGTCTATATATCTGGCTAACTTACTTTTACTACCGGGGGTATTCTTTATAATTTTGTTGTACTACTTTTATCAATATCACCAGTCAAAAAATGACAATGACGGTATTAAAGGGAACAGCTATAAAATAAAAATGAGGAATCGAGGTATAGGTAAAATTCACCTGATACGCAGTATACAACTATCAGTGGTGGCAGGAGTTTTATTGGCTGTTATACCACTATTAGTGATATGTCTATCCTCGCAATTACAAACTTCAATTATGGTGGGCCTCGTTTATTTTGTGATAATACATGCTGGATTTGTACTTATTGGAATGTTTAACCTTTCTCGTGCGATGACTAAAAAAGCACCTGTTTTTTGAGCTTTCACTCATGGTGTTATTTTACATTTTGATAAGCCAACATCGCTTTCTATTGACCCATATCACAGTAATATTTCTTTTTGTTGATACAATTTCAATATTATTTATCAAGATGAATGTTATCAGTTATGGAAGAATGGATTGGTGGTCTTTGGCATAAATATATTACTCGCAAAGCCAACCCTGTGTTTGATGATGCACGAGTAGATTTTGAGCAAGTAAATAAATCTGTGGCAATGGTCTTTCGCGCTCTAGGTGGGGATGTTGTAAAGCGGGTTGAAGCCGCCACAGGAAGAGAATATTTAACCCGAAAAAGCCTTTTGCAAAAAATATCAGGAGACAATCAGCTAGTGAGTCTAGCCTGGCAAGATGAAGAAAGCTTACGCCTACCTGAATCTCTCGCTGTATTTAATGAATCCAGTCTTAATTATGACTTATATATTTGGCTAGCTGTTTTAGCAGCACATCATCATGGCAGTTTTCGACATTGGGCGAAAGACAACCAAACCTTAGTCGTTACAGTGTTAGAAAAATTCCCTGCACTTCATAATCGTTATCGTCGTTTAGCAAAATCATTTGTGGCGATGCGCCCACCTTTGGATAAAATGCCGCAAGCTGAACAAATCATGGAGCGGGCAATAAGAGGTGCTATATTAACTCCGGGCTCTATTATTGATTTTCCCCTCGTTAATTTTGCTCCCCAAGCAGTGTATTTATGGTTATATCCCTCTGCGTACAGTGATGATGTACTACCCGCAGAAATTGACAAAGACGGCTTATTAAAAGAGGACGAAGACCCTAGGAGCAAATCAGCCAAAAAGTCACAGAGTACTCGTAAAAAAGCAGAAAGGGTAGATTCACCTGATAGTCGGGGTGGGATGATGATTTTCCGATTAGAAAGTTTATTTTCATGGAGTGAGTTTTCTAAAATGGATCGCGGTAGTGATGATAGCGATGAAGATGAAGAAGACTACCAAAGCACCATTAACGATTTAGATAAAATTACCTTAAGTAATAAACAAGAACAACAAAAAAGCGGCCAAATTAAAATAGATTTGGACTTACCATCTGCATCTGAAGATGATATCCCTCTTGGTGAAGGCATTAAACTACCTGAATGGAATTATAAGAATCAAACGTTACAAGATAACCGTTGCTTATTACAGCCAATGCTCCCGCGAGATGCTAAGCCTGCAAAGTTGCCAGTAAAACTTCAAAAAACATCCAAAATAATTCAAGCACAATTTGAACAGCTAAGAAGTGTGCGTCACTGGCTAAAAGCACAGCCGCAAGGTGAAGAACTTGATTTAAACGCTTGGCTTGATTTTCATGTGGAGAGTCAAAATTCAGCGACGGCAGATAATGGCTTATTCCAATCTTATCGAGGCAACAATCGAGATTTATCTTGTTTATTATTGGCAGATTTATCTATGTCTACAGACTCTCACTTAGATAACGATAATCGTGTAATTGACGTAGTACAAGACAGTCTATTGTTATTTGGTGAGGCGCTGGAGTCGGTAGGCGATAATTTTGCAATGTATGGCTTTTCGTCAGTAAAGCGTAGCAATATTCGCTTTACTCTGTTGAAAAATTTTAATGAAAAATATAATGATCAGATCAGGGGGCGTATTCAAGCCATTACCCCTGGCTTTTATACACGTATGGGTGCGGCTATTCGACAAGCGACAAAGATCATCAATGAACAAAAAACGGTGGATAAGCTACTACTTATTTTAACGGATGGTAAACCTAATGATATAGATCATTATGAAGGTCGATTTGGTATTGAGGATACTCACCAAGCAATAAACGAAGCCAAACGTTTAGGTATTAAACCTTTTTGTATAACCATTGATGCTGATGCGCAAGATTACCTACCCTATTTATTTGGCAATGATGGTTTTACTCAGATCCTAAGACCCGCACAATTACCATTACGTTTGCCGCAGTTATATCATCAGCTGACGTCACAGTAATCACAAAAGTGAATACTTAAAGAGGAAAATATGGTTCAACTATCTAAAACCTGTTTATATTGCCAAACAGAAAATAGCGGTAATTCTGGCGATGAACTCTGTCATCACTGTGGCATGGCGTTACCAGAAAAGCATCCAAATGATCGAAGTATTAAAGTAAAGTTTTTTGTTAAAGCATTCTGGATTATTGCATTATTTTGTTTGATTATGGTCTTGTATTTACCGCGCTAAAACATCAAATAAGAGAACCGTATTCTTTAATTCGGGCTATATTAAGCCCTAAAAAGTGTAAGGGAACATGATTCTCCTTGCGCTTTAGCATTTTTATGCTAGCAAAAAGCTAGCGTAAAAACTGAATTGAGTGTTTTAATATTTAATTAAATATCCTTTTATTTCAGTTAGCTACAAGAACGTTTTGTTTTTATAGTCTCATCCTTGCATTCCGTTAAATCTGTCATATGCTTTAAGTCACAAGGTAAAATAATAAAAATACGGATATTTTAATATAATGATCAAATTTCCCAGTGACTTAACAATTGCTCAGGTTGACGAATATCAAGCTCAAATCATCCCATTAATCGATAATCAAGATGTGATAACCATTGATGACAGTGCGCTAGCGCGTATTGACACTATTGGAGTGCAATTCATTCTTGCTGTTGTAACCTACATTATTGCCCAAGGTAAAGAAATTAAGTGGCAATCCAAGTCCAGCGTCTTAAAAGAAAGTATTCAACAACTTGGTATCAGTGATGCCATTTTATTGCAATACATCATGGATTGATAATTATTACGTATAGAAATCGATCAACATTTCAAAAGTAAAATGCAATAAACGTGAGGAAACCAGTATGACTAAAGTATTAGTTGTTGATGACTCAAACTCAATAAGAGACATGGTCAGTTTTACCTTAAAAAGTGCCGGCTACCAAACTGTCGAAGCTAAAGATGGACAAGACGGTTTAAGTAAGGCGCAATCTGGTAATTTCGACTTAGTAATTTCAGATGTAAATATGCCGAATATGGATGGTATTAGTTTGTGTTCTGAGTTGAGAAAGCTAGTTGAATTCAAGTTTACTCCAATTTTGATGTTGACCACCGAAAGCTCCACGGATATGAAAATGCGAGGTAAATCTGCAGGGGCAACTGGCTGGCTGGTGAAACCATTTAACCCAGAAAAGTTATTGGCTACTATTAAACGCGTGGTTAAGTAACCATGTGAGCAAAATAAACTAAGTTTAGTCTATTTAATACCGCAACGTACTTATCTTAGGTGCTTTTTTTCCAAGCCTCTTGCTGTGATAACGTCCCTGATTTTGACAAGGAAAGAGTAGGTGATCAGTTATGAGTGTTGATTTATCGCAATTTATTCCAAGTTTCTTAGAAGAGAGCTTTGAAGGCCTTGAACTAATGGAGACCGGCCTTTTAGATTTACAGCCAGGTGACAATGAAACTATTCACTCGATTTTCAGAGCTGCTCACTCAATAAAAGGCGGAGCAGGGACATTTGGTTTTGACAATGTAACTGAGTTTACTCACTTGGTAGAAACCTTACTTGATGAAATGCGAGACGGCCGCCGAGAAATTACCAATAAAGATACTGAGATCTTACTTGAGTCGGTTGATTGTATGCGGTTGTTAATTGAGTCAGCTCGAGATGATTCCGAATATGACCATGATAAAGTCGCGAAAACTTCCATACGCTTATCTGAAACCTTGGGGTGTGAGCCTGCAACAGGAAGCAATAGTTCCAGTAAAAATGGTGCACAAAGCAATGAAGTAAATCATACCAGTGGTTTTAGCATTAAGTTTATTCCAGAGCATAGTTTAGCGAAAACGGGTAATGATCCTATTTTTCTTTTTAGTGCGTTGGCAGAGCTTGGTGAACTAACTATTTGTGCTAACACACAAGATTTACCAGGCTTAATGGATATTGATGCACAAGAGCTATATTTAAATTGGCAATTAACACTTTACACTAAGGTTGCAGAAACCGAAATTAAAGAAGTTTTTGAATGGGTTGAAGATGAATGTTTATTGGAGTTAGTCCCAATAAAGGAAGCAGCTGATATTAATCAAGCACTGATTCAGAATAACGAGTCAGTATGCAAAAAAGAAGAGCCGACAACGGTAAATAAAGTCAAGAATCAACCATCTATTGGTACAGCAGATGCGCCCAATAACTTAAACGATACCAATAACGAGGTTGATGAAGATAAAAGTAAAACCACGAAATCTAAATCGAAATCAAAGTCCGATGTTGGTTCAATTCGAGTAGGGGTAGATAAAGTCGATAGTTTAATTAATTTGGTTGGAGAATTAGTTATCACTCAGTCTATGTTATCCGAGCTTGGTAACGATTTTGAAATGGATAAAGTTGAACGTCTAACCAGTGGTTTGGAACAATTGTTACAAAATACTAAAGAATTACAAGAAAGCGTAATGCGTATCCGTATGCTACCTATTAGCTTTGCTTTTAACCGCTTTCCACGCCTTGTTCATGATCTAGCGATAAAAACAGGGAAAGAAATGGAGTTAGTTATTAAAGGCGAACAAACTGAATTAGACAAAACCGTGATGGAGCAAATTGGTGACCCATTAGTGCATTTAGTAAGGAACGCTGCTGATCATGGTATTGAAATCGGTGAAGTTCGTATTGCTAATGGCAAACCAGAAAAAGGCACGATCTCATTAGATGCCTATCATCAAGGAGGCAACATCGTCATTGAGATTAATGATGATGGCGCCGGTATTAACCGCCAAACAGTCTTAGCAAAAGCGGTTGATAAAGGTCTTATTGATAGCAATGCAACTTTAACTGACAGCCAAGTCTATGATTTGTTGTTTGAACCAGGTTTCTCAACTGCTGCAGAAGTTACTGATATTTCAGGTCGTGGTGTTGGTATGGATGTGGTTAAACGAAATATTCAAGCGCTTGGTGGCAGAATTCAAGTTGAATCAACACTAGGTAAAGGCAGTTCTTTTAAAGTTAACTTACCATTAACACTTGCCATTTTAGATGGGCAACTCGTTAAAGTGGGCACTGAAACCTATATCATTCCGCTCATTGCAATTGTTGAATCACTTCAAATAGATAACAAACTAATTAATCGAGTTTCTGGCGATATGGTGTTGTATCGATTACGTGATGACAATGTCCCTGTATTGCCTATCTATCAATTATTTGATTTGGCGACGCAGTGTACCGAAATCGACAATGCACTACTTGTTGTTGTTGAGGCAGACGGTCAAAAGATAGGCTTGATGGTAGATGACTTACTTGCCCAGCAGCAAGTAGTGATTAAAAGCTTAAAAGATAATTACCAACAAGTTGCTGGCATTTCTGGAGCAACAATTCTAGGCGATGGCTCAGTCGCTATGATTTTAGATATACCGGGGATAATTCATATGGCATTAGAACAGGCTCAACGAGCCCAACAGGTTAAAAATGTTGGAAATATCAATGCTGCAACGGAGTTATGTTTATGAATATTCAAGCAATGGCACAAGATATTCCAGTTGAAGGGGAACACGTCATTGAAGGAGTGGACTTCATCACCAGCGGTGATCAATATCTAACTTTTTTATTAGCACAAGAGCAATATGCCGTGGATATATTGTGTGTTGAAGAAATTAGGAGCTGGGAACAACCAACCAAAATTCCAAATGCGCCTGCTTATATTAAAGGTGTTATCAATATGAGAGGGATAATTGTACCTATTGTTGACTTACGCCTTAAATTTAGTATCGGTGAAGCGAGTTATTTAGAAACGACAGTAGTTATTGTGCTGACTTATCAAAGTGAAGAATCGTCACGTACTATCGGCTTTGTTGTTGATGCTGTTTCCGATGTACTTAATGTGGATAGTGTTGATATTAAACCTGCTCCTGCTTTTGGTGGCTGTGTAGGTCAACAATACATAGATGGCTTAATTAATAGTGAAAATAAGGTGGTAACAATTCTTAATGTCGCCCATTTACAAGAAGTAGAGAAGCACAGACTACACAGTTAATTGTTACTAAGACCCGCTGTATTTTACCGAATAAGTCGCGGGTAATTATATAAGAACGAGAATTACCCTAACTATTTTGTTTAAGGAAAGAGCATGGCTGATATCGAACAAGAGTATCTTACCTTCATATTGCAAGGAGAGGAGTATGGTGTTGACATACTCTGCGTACAAGAAATTCGAGTTTGGAGCACTGTTACCGAACTTCCAAATAAGCCGGGTTATATTAAAGGCGTTATAAACTTACGGGGCGTGATCATACCTATTATTGATTTACGTTTGCGCTTTGGTCAACCTGCACTAGATTACGATGAACAGACAGTCACTATCATATTACGCCAGCAATCTACGTCAAAAACTATGGTCGTTGGCATTGTTGTTGATGCAGTCTCAGAGGTTTATAAATTTACCAATCAATCTATACGTCAAGCACCGGCTTTTGGTAATAATATTGATAGCTGTTTCTTAAAAGGTTTGGCCTCAGTCGAAGAGAAATTGGTAATTTTACTTGACAGTAATTCGCTGCTCAATGAAGACGATCTTTATTGTGTTGCTCAAAGTAATAAAGAGAATGTTGAATCAGATCAGCTAAACCTTAGCAGCCAACAACAAAGCAATATTACACCTAGTTTATCAAGCGCATAAGTTGAGTCGCTATATAAATATTTAGCACAAAAAATAATAAGCAAGTTTAGAACACCAGTCATTGATTAAAAATAACAACACAGGAAATAACTTATGACCCCGAAGCAAATAAGTTTAGTGCAAAACAGCTGGAAAAAAGTATTACCCATTGCGTCACAAGCTGCAGATATTTTTTATACCACCTTGTTTGAAATGGACCCTTCATTAAAAGCATTATTTCCTAATGATATCACCGGTCAAGGGAAAAAATTGATGACCATGTTAGATACTGCGGTTAAGTTGCTTGATAACCCAGATAAGTTAATTCCAGCCGTGCAAAAATTAGGGGCTAAACACCGAGGTTATGGCACAGAGCCTGAGCATTACGATACGGTGGGTGCCGCACTACTAAAAACTTTAGCACAAGGATTAGGGGAAGATTTTACCGCCCCAGTTAAAAAGGCTTGGACAGTGGTATACCAAACCTTAGCAACTACTATGATTGCCGCAGCAGAAGATGTAGCAACAACTCAGTCAGCAAAAGGAACTACCATGGAACAGAACACTGTCGACAATGAAGAGAGTAACTTAACCGCACAACTGCAAGGTGCACTTGACCAATCGGCCACTGCATTTATGATGATTGATAGAGACTTTAATGTAACGTATGCCAACCAAGCAACGATGTCTCTATTAAAAAAACATGAAGCAACTTTAGCGGAAAACTGGCCTGGTTTTACAGCCGATAAAGACGCTTTACTTTCGGCTAACATTGATAGTTTTCATAAAGAAGCGAGTCATCAAAGGCAACTCTTATCAGACCCTAATAATCTACCTTATAAAACAGATATCACTATTAAACACCTTACTTTTGAACTCAATGTTAGCGCTATTTTAGATGCAAATGGTGAATACATTGGTAATGCTCTTGAATGGCAAGATGTAACTGCCGCGAGGGCGCAAGAAAATAAATCAGTACAATTGCAAGGCGCTATTGATCAGTCGGGTACTGCCAATATTATGATCGATAGAGATTTTAATATTACCTATGCTAATGCAGCGACATTAGCTTTACTGAAAGAACATGAAGCCATATTTTCTGAAAATTGGCCAGGCTTTAAGGCTGATCCTGATGCGATAATTGGCACCAATATTGATAGCTTCCACAAGGAGCCATCACATCAGCGTAAATTACTTGATGATCCAAATAACTTACCTTATAAAACTGATATTAAAATTAAACATTTATCTTTTGAACTTAATGTTACTGCAATTATGGATGCTAGCGGTGCATACATAGGTAATGCACTTGAATGGCAAGATGTAACTGCCGCAAGAGCGCAAGAAAATAAATCAGTTCAATTACAAGGCGCTATTGATCAGTCAGCGACTGCTAATATTATGATCGATAGAGATTTTAATATTACTTACGCTAATGCAGCTACGTTAGCTTTATTGAAAGAACATGAAGCTACTTTTGCCGAAAATTGGCCGGGTTTTAAAGCCGATGCTGATGCTGTTATCGGCACGAATATTGATAATTTCCATAAAAATCCAAGTCATCAACGTAAATTACTAAGTGACCCTAATAACTTACCATATACGACCGATATTAAAATAAAACACTTATCCTTTGAGCTTAATGTTACTGCGATTATGGACGCTAGTGGTGAGTACATAGGTAATGCGTTAGAGTGGCAAGATGTTACTGCTGCTCGTGCTAAGTCGGTTGAAGTGGGTCGATTAACCTCTGCTGTTGAAGGGATGACCACTAATGTAATGATGGCCGATACTCAGGGAAATATAGTATATGCCAACCCTGCTGTTGCAACGATGTTGCGTCGTCGAGAGGCACAATTACGTACAGTGCTACCATCATTTAGTGTCGATACTATGGTCGGGACAAACTTTGATACCTTCCATAAAAATCCAGCTCACCAACAAAATTTATTGGGTAACCCGGACAATCTTCCTTATACCACAGAGATTTCAGTAGTTGGTCTAACCTTCCAATTAATCGCTATACCACTAAGAGATGAAGAGGGAGGTCATGTAGGTACAGCTGTACAGTGGATTGATTTAACAGAAGAAAAAGATGCACAAAGCCAGATTGACAACTTAATTACTGACGCAATAGCCGGTAAATTAGATAGCCGAATTGAAACGGCGGAATATCAAGGGTTTATGAAAGAGTTGGGAGATAATATAAATAATCTGATGAACTCGGTTGTTGAGCCTATTGATGACGCAATAAATATTGCCCAAGCACTCGCTGATGGTGATTTAACACAGAGTATGCGTAATGATTATGGTGGTCAATTCTTAGCTCTTGCTAATGCGATGAATGGCTCTATTGAAAATTTGAGTAATATGGTTGAAGAGATACGTGGTGCATCAACTAATGTGTACGATTCAGCACGCGAAATTGCTTCGGGTAATAATGAATTAAGTCATCGAACTGAATCACAAGCTTCAAGCCTTGAAGAAACTGCTTCTGCGATGGAAGAATTAACCAGTACGGTAAGGCAAAATGCAGAAAACTCAACCGAAGCGAGCAAGCTATCAAATTCAGTTATGGATAAAGCCAGTAATGGTGGTGCAGTAGTTCGAAATGCTATAACGGCGATGAGTGACATTAATAAATCGAGTAAAAAGATTGCTGATATTATCAGTGTTATTGACGAAATTGCTTTTCAGACGAATCTTCTTGCACTCAATGCTGCAGTAGAAGCAGCAAGAGCGGGTGAACAGGGCCGTGGCTTTGCTGTAGTTGCTGCCGAGGTTAGAAATCTTGCGCAGCGCTCAGCAGGGGCTGCAAAAGAGATTAAAGGTTTAATCAATGATAGTGTTGAAGCTGTCGGACAAGGCACTAAACTCGTTGATGAAACAGGTCAAACTTTTAGTGAGCTAGTAACTGCTATTGAAGATGTTAGTAAAATGATTGGTGATATTGACAGTGCAGGTAAAGAACAATCTGCTGGAATTGGTGAAGTGAGTGCAGCGGTCAGCCAAATGGATGAAATGACACAACAAAATGCAGCTTTGGTGGAAGAGGCTGCGGCTTCAAGTAAATCGATGGAAGAACAATCTCAATCTTTATTAGACCAAGTAGCATTTTTCAATAATGGCGAAACGGCTCAGCAGCCAGTAGCTGTTCAACGACAAGTAAGATCAGCGCCTAGGCAATCACCTCAAAGAGCAAGGCAATCAAATTTCAGCCCAGCTGTAGCACCTACACCAAGTCGACGAGTAAAACGCCCAAGCACTGCTGTTGACCAAGAATGGGAAGAGTTCTAAAGGAGAAGCTTTTTAGCAACACTGGATAACCAAGTAGGCTTAATGGAGAGATAAGGATGGCGGAACTTAGGAGGAGTGCTGACAATTTACAAGGCCATCCGAAGGAGCGGCGGGCAAGTAGAGAGCAGGCAATGAGACTTTCAGAAGGTGACTTTAAGTTTATTTGCCAGTTCGTTTATGAGACTACAGGTATTGTACTTAATGACAGTAAACGAGAGATGTTATACCGCCGTTTAACACGGATTATCAGGGAACGAAAAATAAGTACTTTTACTGATTATTGTACGTTATTACGGGAGCAAGGCGAGCAAGAAAAAGACTTCTTTATTAATGCTATAACGACTAACTTAACGAGTTTTTTCAGAGAAAACCACCACTTCGAATATTTGACAAGTGAAGAGGTCCCAATGTGGATTAGTCAAAAACCGATTGGTGTAGATGGAACAAAGCGTTTAAGAATATGGTCTTCGGCAAGCTCTACGGGAGAAGAGCCTTACAGTATTGCTATTACGGTACTTGAAGCAATAAAAGAAGAAAAAAAGAAGTGGGACGTAAAGATTTTGGCTACCGATATTGATAGTGACGTTCTCGCTAAGGGGAAAGCAGGTATTTACGATGTTAATCGCATTGAGGATATTCCTAAACAACTGAAGCAAAATTATTTTTTTCAAGGGTGCGGACAAAGCAATCAAAGTGTAAAGGTGCATGACAAGTTAAAAGATATTATTACTTTTAAGCAATTGAACCTGTTACACGACTGGCCTATGAAAGGTCCTTTTGATGCTATATTTTGCCGAAATGTGATCATATATTTCGATAAGAAAACCCAGCAAGAATTATTTGCTCGTTATTATGAAATGCTTGCACCTGGTGGTTTACTTTTTCTGGGTCATAGTGAAAACCTTGGTAACTATCAGCAGTATTTTCGAAATGTTGGTCGAACGATTTTTAGAAAACCGCTTTAGTGTGTATAGGCTCGCTTTAATAAGGATGTTTTGTGCTAAGACATGATCACCCACAGTTATCTAAGTATATGGCGCAATGCCTGCCTGAATTTTTACAGGTTAACCATTATTGGGATAAACAAAGAGATATGGTAATTGCAAAGATTCTACCCGGAGAATTTTATATGACAACAGAAAATGTTGCGATAGCAACAACCTTAGGTTCATGTATATCTGCTTGCATTTGGGATGAAAACAGAAAAATCGGTGGCATGAATCATTTTATGTTACCCATTACCAATAAAGAGGCACATGAAGTTAATTGGGGTCAAAGAGATAAAACGGCTGATGCTACCAGATATGGAAACTTCGCCATGGAACACCTTATCAATACCATTTTAAGATCTGGTGGGCGCAGATCAAAATTAAAAGCAAAGTTATTTGGTGGTGCAAAAGTACTTAATCAAATGTCTGATGTAGGACAAAAGAACATTGATTTTGCTTTTGAATATTTAGATCAAGAAGAAATTATGGTTGAAAGTAGTGATATTGGTGATGTTTATCCTAGAAAAGTAATTTTTGAGCCATGCAGTGGTAGAGCGTTTATTAAAAGGCTTGATAACTTACACAATGACACAATTATTCGTCGAGAGAGTGATTATCGCAGCAAAATTAATAAGAAAGAAGTTAGTGGTGACGTTGAGCTCTTCTAATAGCCACAATAAGGAATTAAATTACATGGACATAATTAAAGTGCTTATTGTTGATGACTCATCTGTTATCCGAAACATAATAAAGGAATCGTTGAGTTATAGCAGTAATATAGAAGTTGTTGGAGAAGCAGAAGATCCGTTAGTGGCACGTGAGTTAATTAAAAAGCTAAATCCTGATGTATTAACATTGGATGTTGAAATGCCAAAAATGGATGGAATTACCTTTCTTCTCAATTTAATGCGTTTACGACCTATGCCAGTGATTATGCTTTCGACCCTTACTACGAAGGGAGCTGATATAACTTTACAAGCGCTTGAAATTGGGGCCCTTGATTTTATAGCTAAACCCACAGTGCAAGAGCTGCTTGCTACTCAAGCTAGCTTTAAAGAAGTGCTCATTGAGAAAATTACTCAGGTAGTCACGATAGATCAAAAGAATTTTAAATTATCAGATACATTAGCTAATAATAAACCAGCAAAAAAAGAAGATAGGATCTTGTCTTTTGCTGGCGTCAAACGTGCTAACCACCTTATTGCGATAGGAGCTTCAACAGGGGGAACTGAAGCAATTAAAAAACTTCTGTTGAGCTTGCCTAGTAATTCCCCCGCTATTGTTATTACTCAGCATATACCAAAAACTTTTAGCTTTCGATTTGCTCAGCGGTTAAATGAAAACTGTCAAGTTGAAGTACATGAAGCAACTCATGGTCAAAAGATAAAGCAGGGTCATGTTTATATAGCGCCAGGAGATAAGCACCTAGAAGTCGTTCAGAAAAATGGCACCCTATTTTGTACCTTAATGGACGGAGATGAGGTGAATAGGCATAAACCTGCGGTAGATGTTTTATTTGACTCTGTTAGTGATTTTGCTGACAACGTGCAAGCAGTGTTGTTAACAGGCATGGGGCAAGACGGCGCTCGCGCTATGTTAAGGCTAAAGAAATTAGGCTCACGCACCATAATTCAGGATAAAAACTCGAGTTTAATTTGGGGAATGCCTGGTAGAGCACACGCTATTTCGGCTCATACTATAGAGTGCCCTTTATCAAGTATAGCGAAGCAGCTACTTAGTTATGCATGTTTAACCAGAGCTGAAATGCAAGACGTGTTGGCAAAAGATTGCGTAGGAGAGCTTTTATGAATCAAATAAAATATGCACTATATTTATCTTGCGCATTAAGCTTATTAATATGGGCAAACTATCTATTCATTCAAGGAGAAACTCTTTTTGTGCTGTTATCTTCTGTTTTGTTTATTTTGCTCGTGGCATCTACAAATAAAATAATTAAAGACGCCACGGAGAGAAATGAAATCGAAAACAGCAATACAATGCCGATAGTTGCTGATGAGTTAATCCATAGTGTTATTTTCGAATTACAGCAATTTATTCACCAAGAAGTAAATATTGTTGAAAAAGAATTACAACGTACCAAGGAGTTAGTATCTGAGGCTGTTACTGGAATTTCAGATAGCTTCAAACACTTACAAGGTTTAAGTGCAGATCAACAGCAAATGATCCAGCTACTGATTTCGCACTCCGAAAGTGTGGGAGACGACCAGAGCTCATCATTAGAAAGCTTTGTTGTCGATTCCAATAACACCCTTGATGATTTTGTTAGTGTAATAATAAATACCAGTAAACAAAGTTTAGAAACCATGACATACACTGATGATATGGTAGCGCAGTTTGATAGTATTTTTAAATTGTTATCACAGGTTGAGGGCTTAGCAAGTCAAACAAATTTATTAGCACTTAATGCGGCTATTGAAGCGGCTAGGGCAGGAGAGGCAGGCCGTGGTTTTGCAGTGGTTGCTAATGAAGTACGCAGTCTATCGGTTGGCTCAACAGAGCTGAATGAAGATATTCGTATGGAAATTAATAAAGCTAAAGAAATTATAGCTAAGCTACGTAATTCAGTTGAAACAATGGCTTCTGCGGATATGACATCAACGTTAGAGGCGAAAGATAAAATGACTGAGATGATGGTGCATGTTGAACAGGTAAATAAACAAACCACTAATAGTGTTGAAAGGCTTGCAATTATTGCTCCTAAGATCACCGATACAGTTAATCTTGGTATTCGTTCGCTACAGTTTGAAGATTTAACGCGACAATAATTAGAGTCTTTGCAAATGAATGTCGGCAGTCTCCATGAGATAAGTGATGTATTAGCTACATTTGATCAAAATCAACATATCGGGGTACACCAACAATTGATTAAACTGAAAGCAACTTGTCAGCATGTCTATCATGAGACTTGGCAAGCAGAGAATACGCGTAGTGTTAAGCAGCTCAATATGGATGAAGGTGAAGTAGATTTATTTTAATTAATGTAAATTTTTCAAACTAAAAGGAACATAGCTATGACTGTTAGTAGTAGAACTTCTGGCGATGGAAAAGAACTTATTATTGCAATCGAAGAGCGTTTTGATTTTTCATTACATCAGCAATTTCGTGACGCTTATAACCGAGTGACTACCCCAGACCTAACGTTTATTCTTGATTTAAGCCAAACCGAGTATATGGATAGCTCAGCACTTGGCATGATTTTATTACTAAAAGATCATGTACAACTTTGTGCTGGTCAACTCATTATCTCTAGGCCTAGCGACACGGTAAGAAAGATATTAGAGATAGCGCAGTTTCAGCGATTAATGACCATTGAATAGTAATAAACCAAGTTAGATGATATCAGCCTAAATACTCGGTATAAGGATAATATATGCCTAAAAACCAAAAACTTGCTCTTGTTGTTGATGATTCAAAGATGCAATGTAAGTTGTTGTCTGTATTACTTCAAGAAGAAGATTATCGAGTAGTTGTTGCTAATGATGGCGCAAGTGGGGTGGATATGTATATTGAACATCAGCCTGATCTTGTCTTAATGGATATTAATATGCCAATCATGGATGGGTTTGAAGCGACAAGAAGGATAAAGAAGCTGTCAGGTGTGGGAACTTTAGCGCCATTAATTTTTATTACCAGTATGGATAGCGAACAGTCTTTTATTGATAGTGTCGAAGCAGGAGGAGATAGTATTTTAGTTAGGCCCTTTACACCTAGGGTTTTTAAGGCAAAGATAAAGGCTATGCAAAGAATAAGTGATTTAGTTGAACAAGTAAAAAGCTTACAGCAAGAACAACTAAACGATGCAGAACTTGCAGAAAAAATGATGTCAGGTGTTATTGAAGCAAGAAATTTTGCTTTAGATAAAATCGGTGTTATTAAGAAAGCTGCAACAATATTTAGTGGGGATATTCAACTAACAGCCTTGTGTCCTAATGGCGATATTAATGTTTTGCTTGGTGACTTTACGGGTCATGGTTTACGCTCATCAATTGGTGCTATTCCGGTGACTGAAACATTTAGAGCCATGACTAAAAAAGGGTTTTCAATACTAGATATTGTCGCTCAATTAAATAGGCAAATGTATACTTTACTCCCTGGTGATTTATTCTTTGCCGCTAGTTTTGCATGTATTTCCGAACATGATAAATCTGCCTATATCTTTAATGCGGGTCTACCAGAAGGTTACTTATTTTCTGATAGTGGTTTAATTAAAAACAGATTTAATTCAACACATCCTCCCTTAGGAATTTTACCTAAATTATTACCAGATGCTCAGCTTGAAGTTGTACAAGTGATGAAAACGGACAGGTTAGTTTTTATCACTGATGGCATCGTAGAAGCTCGAAACAAAAGTGGCGATCTTTTTGGCTTTCCTCGGTTTGAAAAAGCAGCGATTGATGGCATCTTTCATAAAAAACTGGTTGATAGCGTTTTGAACAGTCTCGATGACTTTTGTCAACATTGTGATCAAGAGGATGATATTTCATTAGTTGAAGTTCCTTGTAGTGGTTGGCAGGCGGTCGAATTGAGTCATAAAGTAGCCATACCTGAAACCTTTACCGAAGAAGAAGATTTCTTTGTCACAACCCCAGACTCATCACCTTCTTGGACATACCATTTACACTTAACAGGCAGACTATTAAAAACAATCAACCCTATTCCATTAGTCATGAATCAAATTAATGACTTAGAGGGAGCTGGCGAGCATTGGCAAAGCCTCTATACTATATTGACAGAGCTATTTATAAACGGGCTTGATCATGGCGTTTTAGCTTTAAACTCCTCTTTAAAAAACTCTGCAGAGGGTTTTAGTCAATATTTTAATGAACGATCAAGCAGGTTAGATAAATTAGCCGGTAGTGGCATTGACGACTTTATCCGTATTGCTTTGCAATATTATCCGTTATCGCACGGCGGTAAAGTGGTAATTAATATTAAAGACAGTGGAAACGGTTTTGATATTTTAGATGTTATGAAAGATAACAGTATTGCGATGAACGATGGATTAAAGCTAAGTGGTAGAGGGGTCGAACTGGTGAATCAACTTTGTGATACCTTGGAATATCAAGAGCAAGGTACCTTAGTGACTGCGAGTTATATTTGGCATAACCCAGTTAAGCTAAACTAAGTAGCGAAATAGTGCACAAAAAGGAATTGTAAGATGGAAAAACATAATCTATTAATTATTGATGATGATATTGACTACTTAAAATTATTGGCTGAGAGCTTAAACGACACGTTTAATGTGAGGTGTGCGAGTAACTTGTCAGTTGCGCAAGATTTATTAAAAGAAAATATTGCTTTTGATATTGCTTTAGTTGATGAAAATATTGGTATCGAGAAAGGCTCTGATTGGATTAGAAGTCAGCAAGGCTCCGATAACTCACCTACCTCGTTTGTATTATATTCTGGTTTGGCCACCGAAGAAGCGATTCTTAAGGGATTAGAGTGCGGTGCAGATGATTTTTTAGCAAAACCATTCTCCTTATTAGCGCTGCACTCGAAACTTGAGAAACTAATAGACTATCAAGATAAAATTCATAACTTTGAAGATGAAATCAAATCAAAAAACAATGTCATTAATGTTTCAATGGCGCAGGCATCAAAATATGGCAGCTGTATGCAGCTGACCTCTAAACTTAACCACTGTTTTACCTATGAGCAAATTAGAGACGAGGTGTTTTCATATTTCCACTCAATGGATTTACATGGCTGCATTGCCTTTTATCCTCTAAATGAAAAACCTAGCTTTTACAGTGCTCAAAAAGGTATTTGTTCTCCAGTTGAAATTGAAGTGATGGAATTACTCAAAGTGAAGCCTCGCCTTTATCGCTTTGGCGCGAGAACCATTTTTAATCACTCCTTAGTGTCATTATTCATTTTAAATCTTGAGAATGGCACTGTTGATACTGATATTTATATCGATGCATTGGCATCAGTGATTGAATGCATTGGCGCTAGAATGGCATTTATCACATATAAAAATTCATTGATTAGTGTCCAAGAACAAATTAAACAAGCTGTAAGTACCACTAAAAAAATGGTAGAGATTTCTAAGCATCATCAGCAAGAGGTAATGAATGAAATAGTGCAAAAAATGGGAACTAGTTTTCATATTTTGGATATGACGCAAGAACAAGAAGACTACTTGACAGAACTTGTACATGGGGCGCTTAAGAAACATAGTCAAGATGATATTAACTTTTTAGAGGTCACACAGTTACTTGATCAAGCATTAAATAGTGTCGATCAACTGCAACAACTAAATACAGAAAATGATCAAGTGGATAATACTTATGATATTGATGATGAGGATGAACTATTTTGAACTCACAATCACAGGACTTAACACACAAGGTATTAACAGGTATTGATGAAGCGTACTGGCAATGGGAGCTTGTTAATGAAAGTATCTTTTACTCTGCTCAGCTAATGAAAATACTAGGGTATGCTGATAAAGAGAAGATAGGCACAAGTATAATATGGGAGCAGCATTTAGATAAGAATACACTAAATGAAGTCTATTCAAAGATACAGCAGCACTTAAAGGGAGTAATAGATCGGGTTGATATCACTCTGCCAATTACCAATAATCAAGGCCAGAAATTATGGCTCCACGCTGTTGGTAAAGTTGTTGAGCGTATTGATGGTAGGGCAAGCTTAATGTTTGGCACCGTAAAAGATATTACTGAAACCAAAAGCATGATTGTGCAATTAAAAAAGCAAAATGATTGGTTAATGTTAGCTGAACGAATTAGTAACTCAGGTCATTGGCGTTTTGATATAAAGTCAGAATCAATGAACTGGTCTGCAGAAGTCTTTAGGATTCATGGTCTATCAAATAAGTCAATAATACCAAATTTACCACACGCCCTTGATGCACTTGTAGCTAAAGATCGCCCCAAATTTAGAACAAGCTTTCATAATGCCATCCATCAACAACAGCCTTTTTATCTGAAAACGGTCCTCACGCAACCATCTGGTAAAAAGGTTAAAGTAGAGGTTATTGCGGAAGTAGAGCGTGACTGTGATGGTAATGCTCTGGCCGTTTTTGGAGTATATAAAGATATAACTCGCAGTGAAGATTTATTCGAAAAGCTAAAGCTTTTGGCTATGGTTAACTTCACTATAAAAGTGCCGATATTTTTTATTGATGATAATGATAATGTTGTTTACCAAGATATTTCTCCCCATCATGATGGCGTTAGTGCAGTACTTTTTAATTATATAAATTTTAGTATTACTGAATATATGGAGTTTAAAAAGTTAGCGAAAGTACAGGGGCAAATAAAAGAGAATAACGTTAGTTTTGATAAATATACTACGGTATTTGATTTATCGGTGACGTACGAAGCCGATGAAGGAATTTATATTTGGATAGTTGAAAATGTTACTGAAAAATTTCGCACCGAACAACAGCAAGTCATTTCTAATCGATTAGCTTTGTTAGGCAATACTTTCGGTAATGTCTCTCATGATATAAATAATGTTTTAGGTGTTGCGCTTGGCGCAATTGAAATGTTAGAAATTAAGTTTTCGCGTGGTGAAAAAGACATCTCTTCATATATCGAACGAGTGAAAAACGCGATAGATAAGGGCAAAGATGTTACTGAACGATTATTAGCATTTACCCGTAAACCTACCGTGAAGGTAGTAAGTTTTGACCCTATTCAAGATATTTTTGATAATCAGTATCTTTTTAAGCAATTATTGTTGAGTACGATAAATATCACTTTTAATTTTCAGCCTATGCACTGTTTGATTAACTTTCCGCAAGGTGAGTTTATAAATATATTACTAAACCTGGTACTAAATGCTCAAGATGCTATTCAAGAGAAAGGTCTTAGTGGTCAAATTGAAATTTCTGCAAACCTGCTTGATAACAATCGTTTAGAGATTCACGTTAAAGATAGTGGTATTGGTATTGCCAAAGAAAATTTAACTAAGATATTTGACCCATTTTATAGCTCGAAATCTGTTAATAAAGGCAACGGCATCGGTTTAGCAAATGTATATAGTACTATGTATAAACATAATGGTTTGATACAGGTTGAAGGCATTAGTGAGCTTGGTGGAGCACATTTTACCTTAGTGTTTAAATGTAAAACCTTAAAAGAGAAATACTTACCTAATGAATCCCATTTGAGCTCACTACGTTATCAAAATACTAATATTTTAGTACTTGATGATGAAGTTAGCATTGCAGAGTTTGTCGCTTTATTTCTGGAGAGCAAGGGGGCAAATGTAGTGGTAGCTAATAACAAAGAGCAGCTGATAGAAAAGATTAATTCAGATATACCCTTTGAAATATTTATAACTGATATGATTCTGCCTGATTTATCAGGTAAAGAAGCGGTTAACATGGTGACCGAAAAATATCCTGACATCAATGTCTTTTCAATTAGCGGTTATATTGCTATTGAAGATAGGAGTTGGGATTATCCTGTACTGAGGAAGCCATTTAATTCAAAGGAGCTTGCTGAATTTCTCGCTATATAATGGGAAAGTGTACATAATGCTCTATGCTTTCTTTTTTAAATATAGATTAATCAAATAATTATAGCTTGGTGATGACTAAATGGTTTTAGATAAAGAATATAAAATACTTGTAGTTGATGATGCGAAAGACACTCAGATGTTATTAGAATTCGATCTAAGTGCTGCGGGTTATCAAGTAACAAGCTGTGATAGTGGCGAGGAGTCACTTGCTCTATTAGAAAATAGTATAATTGATCTAATTTTACTTGATATGTATATGCCCGGTCTTTCTGGGTTAGAAACCTTAACGAAAATTAAGGCCCAAGCTATAAGTAATCAAATACCTGTCATTATGCTCTCGGCTTCAACAGATGAAGATGAAGTTGTTGCGGCTTTAGAGTTAGGTGCAGGGGATTATGTCGTTAAGCCATATGTGGCAAAAGTACTGTTAGCTCGTATTAGAACGGCTATACGATTAAAAGAAAAGACTACACAACTTGAATATTTAGCTAAAACTGATTTTCTGACGGGTATGAATAACCGCGGCAGTTTTTTTGAGCTTAGTAGTAATGCTATTAGTTTATCCGATCGGGCTGGGCACCCACTTGTAGCGGCTATGTTTGATATTGATCTATTTAAACAAGTTAATGATAATTATGGACATGATGTCGGTGATCAAGTTTTACGTACTTTTAGTAAAACGATGATAGAAGTCTTTCGAGATTATGATATTGTGGGAAGGATTGGCGGGGAAGAGTTCGCTGTTTGTTTGCCAAATACCAGTAGTGATGATGCCTATATTGCTTGTGAACGGTTGCGTAAGCAAATTGAGCAACTTAATATCGCTATTGTCGATGATCAAGGTAAAGAGTCAGAGATTAATATAACGGTTAGTATTGGTTTAGTTTTAGCTCAGGATGACTATCAGACGATAGATGAATTACTTAAACAGGCAGATAGTGCGTTATATTTTGCTAAAGAACATGGTCGAAATCAAGTCATTGATGCTAGGACACTTATCAACTCACCAAGTCTAGAAAGAAGCTCAATTGAAGCGAGCTTAATTGCAACGGATAAACATATGTCTGAGGAAGTGATCGGTATAATGAATTATGACGGAATAGATTTTGACGTCGGTGTTAATAATGTTTTAGGTGATGAAGCTTTATTTAAAGAAATTTTAGTGATGTTTTATCAAGATCATCACCTTGATGGTAAAAAGCTAGAGAGTGCGATACTAGAGCAAGATATAGTGACAGCGAAACATATTGCGCATACTTTAAAAGGTGTTGCATGTTCAGTTGGTGCTATGGATTTATTTGAAGCAACTAAAGCGCTTGATATAGCTATTAATGACAATCAGCAAGCTAAACTTGATGGTTTATTTACGAAGTTATCACCGGAGCTCAGTCGTGTAATGAAAGGAATAGAGTTACATTTGGATGTGAGTTAACGATTATTCATCTATGTTCAAGGTAATATCGGTAACTGGAATACAGCAACAAGGTAAAATTTCACCTTGGCCGACAAAAGCTAAAGGTTCACCTTGTGGGTAATTAATTTCACCTTCAACTAGGGTTACTCTACAGGCGCCACAGAAGCCATCACGACAGTGATAATGTACTTCAACATCAGCAGACTCTAAACAGTCGAGTAAGGTTTCTTCGTTATTTTCATAGGGAATAACTTTACCCTGTACGGTAACTTTAGGCTGCAACTTGATGGTTTCCTTCGCCTTTTGAGTGCTATTCTTTACATTCATACTCATTCAACTAGCCTAAAGTAAGGCTAGTCTCACCATCAATTATTTATTATAAGTCAAAATCATCAAAATCGTCAGCATCAACGGATGAATCAACTTGTCCAACTAAATAGCTAGATATCTCAGTTTCTTGTGGAGCAACCTGGACATTATCACTAACCAGGTAGGCATTCATCCAAGGTAATGGATTGCTTTTAATATCAAAAGGAGCGTCAAAGCCAATAGCAGATAAGCGTTGATTAGAAATGTATTCGATGTACTGATTTAAAATCTCGGCATTAAGTCCGATCATTGAACCATCTTTGAACAGGTATTGCGCCCATTCTTTTTCTTGTTCAACAACGTCTAAGAAAATTTGTAAACCTTCATCTTGCATTTCTTCGCTGACAATTTTCATTTCAGGGTCATCATTACCAGCTTTCCAATTATTTAGAATATGTTGGGTACCAGTTAGATGAAGTGCTTCATCACGCGCAATCAACTTAATTATTTTAGCATTGCCTTCAAGTAACTCTCGCTCAGCAAAAGCAAATGAGCAGGCAAAGCTGACGTAGAATCGAATCGCTTCAAGAGCATTAACAGAACAAACAGCAAGGTATAAACGCTCTTTAAGTTTTCGGGTATTAACTTCTACTGTTTTACCGTCAACTTCATAAGATCCCTCGCCCTGAGATTGCAATAATTGGGTGGTTAGGATTACATCATCAAAATATTTAGCAATACTAGAAGCGCGCTTCAAAATAGCTGGATTTACGATGATATCATCGAATATTTCACCGGGTTCAGTAAATAAATTACGTAATATATGGGTATAAGAGCGTGAGTGAATAGTTTCACTAAAGGCCCAAGTTTCAACCCAAGTTTCAACTTCAGGTAAAGATACTAAAGGTAAGAGCACCGCGTTCACTGAGCGGGCAGCCATAGAATCTAAAAGTGTTTGGTATTTTAAGTTGGATATAAATATATGTTTTTCAGATTCAGTTAAGCTCTGCCAATCGGCTCTATCTTTCGACACATCTACTTCTTCAGGGCGCCAAAAAAAGGAAAGTTGTTTCTCAATTAATTTTTCAAAGGCAATAAAGCGCTGTTGGTCATAGCGTGAAACGTTAACGCTATTACCTAAAAACATAGGTTCTAAAAGTGCGTTATTAGGTGTTTGATTAAACGTGGTATACGTCATGTTTTTATTCCTTTGGGACTACAAGGCTGTAGTAACACAAGCCTAGTACTTTGCTAGGCTCTATATGTATATATTAGGTTTGATATATAGGGGATTAAGTAAAACGATTAAATTTTACAAGCGCCACCAGCACAACCATCATCTTCAACTTCAATATCATCGCTAGCACCATCACGGGTGTTATGGTAATACAGCGTTTTAACCCCCATTTTATAAGCAGTTAATATATCTTTCAATATTTGCTTAACAGGCACTTTTCCACCATCAAATTTATTTGGATCATAATTAGTATTAGCCGAAATCGCTTGATCGACAAATTTCTGCATAATACCAACTAGCTCTAAATAGCCTTGATTATCAGGTATATTCCAGAGTAATTCATAGTTACCTTTGAGTTTTTCATATTCAGGAACAACTTGTTTTAACACACCATCTTTACTCGCTTTAATGCTTATTAAACCACGAGGTGGTTCAATGCCATTAGTTGCGTTAGATATTTGTGAAGATGTTTCTGATGGCATTAGCGCTGAGACTGTAGAGTTTCTTACGCCATGTTCTTTTATGCTTTGACGCAAACTTTCCCAATCAAGGTGCAGTGGTTCGCCGGTAATATCATCGATTGATTTCTTATAAGTATCAATCGGTAAAATGCCTTGAGATAAACGTGTTTCATCAAATTTAGGACACGCACCTTGCTCTTTGGCTAATTCATTTGTTGCTTTAAGTAAATAAAACTGAATAGCTTCAAAGGTACGATGCGTTAAGTTGTTCGCACTACCGTTAGAGTAATACAGGCCATTTTTAGCGAGGTAATATGCATAATTGATAACACCTATACCTAGAGTCCTACGTGCCATACTAGCGCTTTGTGCTGCAGCAATAGGGTAATCTTGATAATCTAACAAGCTGTCTAAGGCTCGTACGGCTAAATCTGCTAGCCCTTCTAATTCATCCAATGAGTCGATAGCGCCTAAATTAAATGCTGACAGAGTACATAGCGCAATTTCGCCATTTTCGTCATTGATATCATTCATTGGTTTAGTCGGTAAAGCTATTTCTAAACACAAGTTACTTTGACGAATAGCGGCTTTAGTCGGTTCAAATGGACTATGCGTATTACAGTGATCTACATTTTGCAGGTAAATCCGACCGGTACTAGCACGTTCTTGAGCAAACAAGGTGAATAACTCAATAGCCTTAATACGCTTTTTACGAATAGAGTCGTCGTTTTCATATTGCTCATATAAGCGCTCGAATTTTTCTTGGTCTTCAAAAAAAGCATCATAAAGCCCGGGAACATCACTAGGACTAAATAAGGTTATAGAGCCGCCTTTAATTAAGCGTTGATACATTAACTTATTAAATTGAACACCATAATCTAAATGGCGAACACGGTTCTCTTCTACACCGCGGTTATTCTTAAGTACGAGTAAGCTTTCTACTTCAAGATGCCATAAAGGGTAAAATAATGTAGCTGCACCGCCACGAACTCCACCTTGAGAACAACTTTTAACAGCCGTTTGGAAATGCTTAAAGAATGGAATACATCCTGTGTGGAATGCTTCACCGTTTCTTATGGTGCTGCCTAAAGCACGAATTCGACCAGCATTTACCCCAATACCTGCACGTTGAGATACATACTTAACGATGGCGCTTGATGTTGCATTAATTGAGTCTAAACTGTCACCACACTCAATTAGTACACAAGAAGAAAACTGACGAGTTGGCGTGCGCACACCAGCCATAATAGGCGTAGGTAATGAAATTTTAAAACGAGAAATGGCGTGATAGAAATCTTCTACGTAACGCAAGCGAGACTCAATCGGGTATTTAGCAAATAAACATGCAGCGACTAAAACATATAGAAATTGCGCACTTTCGTAAATTTCGCCTGTTACTCTGTTTTGTACTAAATACTTACCTTCAAGCTGTTTCATGGCAGCATAGCTGAAGTTAAGATCACGACTATGGTCCATAAATGATGCCATATGTTCGAAGTCATCTTTAGTATAATCAGCTAATAAGTGCTGATCATATTTACCCGCTTCAACTAATTTAACTACATGGTCATAAAGCGCCGGTGGTTCAAATTGTCCATAGGCTTTTTTTCTTAAATGAAAGACAGCTAAGCGAGCTGCTAAGTATTGATAGTCTGGAGTTTCTTCAGATATCAAGTCAGCGGCGGCTTTTATAATGGTTTCATGAATATCTTCAGTTTTGATACCGTCATAAAACTGAATGTGAGATTTTAATTCTACTTGAGAAACTGATACTTGTTCTAAACCATCAGCAGCCCAAGCAATGACACGGTGAATTTTTTCTAAATCAATGGTTTCTTTTTTACCATTTCGTTTAGTTACAAAGAGGTTGTTATTCATGAAATACCTGCAAAGCGGTTATTGTTATTGTTTATTTAGTATCCTTAGCAAAAGGATCTAACAAACGTCCCTAATAAAAACCCCATACTTACTTTAGTAATAGGTGACTAAACAAGTAGTATTAAAAATAACGACTGGGCATCTAATGCACAATATCTAGGGTTTTTTATAATTCCAGACACAAGATAGTGAGGTTTTACCAGTATTGCAAGTGATAAAATATGTTGATCTTTGTGTTTATTTTTGCCCTGTTTTTAGGGTTAGTAATGACTAACCTAGCAAGACTATTTCATTTAGGAATATGCTAAAAGCAACGATTATTTTTATTATTTTAGATAGTGATGATTTTTATAAATTATTTTTGTTGAATTTTAAGAGTAACTATAGTTATTTATTCTAAAGCTATTAAAGTACAAATAATTCAACATCTTACTAATATTATCGTACTGTAGTTCAATGTTTAAACAACTTGATTGTTTATACGTCACCGAGCCTTAGGCTTATGCCAATATCAGCAAAGTTAACGTGACTTAACTATCTTAATAGCTACTCTGTTCTACACTTTAATTAAAGCTTGCGACAACACAATATATAATTCACATCAAGTGAATCAATTAACTTATGGTTACCTGTAAGAGGGTTATAATTAATTCCACAAGCATCAATACATTTTAAACCACTTTCTTCTGCCCAACCAATGAGTTGTGAAGGGCGAATGAATTTATCATGGTCGTGTGTGCCATCAGGAACTATCTTTAGGAGTTTTTCTGCTGCAAGTATTGCGAGTAAATAAGATTTAATATTTTTATTAAGCGTTGAAAAGAATATCAAACCTCCGGGCTTAACCAATGTTGAACATGCGCGGATAACGGATTCAGGTTCAGGAACGTGTTCTAGCATTTCCATACAAGTGACTACATCAAATTCCCCCGAACTTTCTTGTACTTTTTCTTCAGCAGTAATTTTCTGGTAGTTAATTGATAACTTCGATTCTAAAGCATGTAATGTAGCAATATTCAGAGGTTCAGTGCCCATGTCAATACCAGTAACATTAGCTCCTAATTTTGCTAATGATTCGGATAAAATTCCTCCGCCACAACCCACATCGATAATTTGTTTACCATAAAACCCATTATTCGTTTCTATATTATCTTGTTGAGTAATATGTTGACTGATAAATTGGACTCTTAACGGGTTAACTTGGTGCAAAGGTTTAAAGTCACCATTCAAATCCCACCATTGGCTGGCAACTTGCTCAAATTTTGCAATTTCATCTTCATTTACATTAAGGTGTTTGACTGACATATATTTCACTGTTTAAATTAATTCTCAATATTTGGATTCTAAACGAAAGTTATTTTTAAACAAAGGGTATAGATCAAATCTAAGACTTTTAGTCGCTTTTTTAATCTGATTTTCATCTCCAAAAAAACCTTTACATAAAGCGGTATGGCATCAAACATTTTTATGCTAGTATGCTGCGTTGATTACTATTATTAGTGTCTGTTATATAACACTTACATAACAATAAAATCTTTAAAATACCGTTTTACAAAACTAAAAAGTAGCTAGGCTATTTTAAGTAGTAATGTTAAGCAAAAGAATTAGTTAAGGGATACCATCGACTTATGTCCGATCTGGCCAAACAAATAGTTCCAGTTAATATTGAAGATGAACTAAAAACCTCCTATTTAGATTATGCTATGAGCGTAATAGTTGGGCGTGCATTGCCTGATGTTCGTGATGGCTTGAAGCCTGTACATCGCCGGGTATTATTTGCCATGGATGTACTAGGTAATGACTGGAATAAAGCCTATAAAAAATCAGCCCGTGTGGTTGGTGATGTAATAGGTAAGTATCACCCTCATGGTGACACTGCTGTATACGATACTATCGTACGTATGGCTCAACCATTCTCACTCCGCTATATGCTAGTTGACGGCCAAGGTAACTTCGGTTCAGTTGATGGTGATAGTGCAGCTGCAATGCGTTATACCGAAATTAGAATGTCAAAAATTGCACATTCTATTCTTGCCGACCTAGATAAAGAAACTGTTGATTTTGTGCCTAACTATGATGGTACTGAACATATTCCAGCAGTTATGCCAACCCGTGTACCTAATTTATTAGTCAATGGTACGTCAGGTATTGCTGTAGGTATGGCAACAAACATTCCTCCTCATAATTTAACCGAAGTTATCAATGGCTGTTTAGCACTTATTGATAACAGTGAAATTTCTTTCGAAGAATTATTAGAGCATATTCCTGGTCCTGACTTCCCAACCGCGGGTATCATTAGTGGTCGCGCTGGTATTGAAGAAGCATACCGAACAGGTCGTGGTAAAATAAAGATCCGTGCACGTGCTGAAATTGAAGTACATGAGACTACGGGTAAAGAAACGATAATTGTTCATGAATTACCTTATCAAGTAAACAAAGCCCGCCTGATTGAAAAAATGGCTGAACTTGTTAAGGATAAACGCCTTGAAGGTATTTCAGCTTTACGCGATGAGTCTGATAAAGATGGCATGCGTATGGTTATTGAAATTAAGCGTGGTGAAGTTGGCGAAGTTGTTTTAAATAACTTATATAAGCTGACACAAATGCAGGTCTCTTTTGGTTTAAATATGGTGGCATTAACCAATGGCCAACCGAAGATATTTAATCTTAAAGAAATGTTAGAAGCATTTGTTTTACATCGACGTGAAGTCGTTACTCGCCGTACTATTTTCGAATTAAGAAAAGCGCGTGACCGTGCTCATATCTTAGAAGGTTTATCTATTGCACTTGCAAACATAGACCCGATCATTGAATTGATTAAAAGCTCAAGTAATAGAAAAGAATCTGAAGAAAAGCTTGTTGCTCAAGGTTGGACCTTAGGTAATGTTGCCGACATGCTGAGTGCTGCTGGTAATGATGCTGCCCGACCTGAATGGTTAGAGCCAGAATACGGTATTCGTGATGGTTTATATTATCTAACCGCTGAACAAGCAAAAGCAATCGTTGACCTGCAGTTATATAAACTCTCGGGCATGGAACACGAAAAAATTCTAAGCGAGTACAAAGCGTTATTAGACCTAATCGCTGAATTGATGCATATTCTAGCTACACCTGCGCGTTTGATGGAAGTTATCTGTGAAGAGCTTATTGCAATCCGTGATGAGTTTGGAGATGAACGTAGAACTGAAATTACCAATGCTTCACATGATTTATCTTTAGAAGATTTAATTACTGAAGAAGATGTTGTGGTAACACTGTCACATGAAGGTTATGTTAAATACCAAGTGTTAAGTGATTACGAAGCGCAGCGTCGTGGTGGTAAAGGTAAAGCAGCGACTAAAATGAAAGAAGAAGATTTCATCGAACGTCTTCTTGTTGCTAATACCCATGATACGATTTTATGTTTCTCAGATCGCGGTAAATTATACTGGTTAAAAGTTTTCCAATTGCCACTAGCCAGTCGTACAGCGCGTGGACGTCCAATTGTTAATATACTGCCATTAGAAAGTGATGAACGTATTACTGCTATTTTACCTGTACGTGAATATGCAGATGATAAATATATTGTTATGGCTACGGCCTCAGGTACAGTAAAGAAAACACGTTTAGATGCATACTCTAACCAACGTGCTAACGGTATTATTGCGTTGAATCTTCGTGATGATGATACGCTAATCGGTGTTGATATCACTGATGGAAATAACGATATAATGTTGTTCTCTGATGCTGGTAAAGTTGTACGTTTCAATGAAAAAGTACGTGATAGCGAAACAGGTGAAATAAAACTTGATCCGGAAACTGGCGAAGAACGTTGGGCATTAAAACCAATAGGTCGTACTGGTACTGGTGTTCGTGGTATGAAGCTTGAAGGTGATCAAAAAGTAGTTTCACTTATTGTTCCTAAGAATGATGGACCTGTCTTAACTATTACAGAAAATGGTTTTGGTAAGCGTACTGACTTAGCTGAATATCCTGCTAAGAGTAGAGCAACGAAAGGTGTAGTTTCTATTAAGGTCAGTGAGCGTAATGGTAAAGTAGTTGGCGCCGTTCAAGTTGAAGAACTTGATGAGATTATGTTAATTACTGATAATGGCACACTGGTTCGTACTCGCGTGAATGAAGTCAGTGTTATTGGCCGTAATACTCAAGGTGTGCGTATGATTCGCACTGCGGATGACGAGCATGTAGTTGCATTGCAACGTATAGATGAGATAGAAGAGCCGGAGCAGCTTGAAGACGCTGTTGAAGGTGATAATGTTATTGAGGGTTCACAAGAGCATAATCCTGAGCATAGCGCTCAGCAGGATGTGACTGATAACTCACAAGACGACAATCAAGAATAGTCGTCATCATAACATTAAAAAAGGCGGCTAATTACCGCCTTTTTTAATGGATTTTTAAAGCATTTATTACGTATTGAAATACGTAATAAAAATAAAGTAATTCAAATAGTAGTTAAGAGAATAGGAACGATAATGTCAGAAGTATTTAATTTTTGTGCTGGCCCAGCCATGTTACCAACACCTGTGATGGCAAAAGCGCAACAAGAGTTTATCAATTGGCAAGATACTGGTAGCTCTGTGATGGAATTAAGCCACCGCAGTGGTATTTATATCACCATGGCTGAAAAGGCTGAAGCAGATTTACGTGCGCTAATGTCGATTCCAGATAATTATAAAGTTTTGTTTTGTCACGGTGGTGGACGTGGACAGTTCTCAGCAGTTCCTCTTAACTTATTACCGCAAGGTAAATCGGCTGACTATATTGTTTCCGGCTCATGGTCTAAAGCTGCTGTTGCAGAAGCAAATAATTTTGGTGAAATTAATGTCATAAATATTAATCAAGATACTGATAAGAGCTCAAGCCTATTAGATAGCTCTGAGTGGCCGCTTGATCCAGAAGCTGCCTATGTACATTATTGCCCTAATGAAACTGTTAATGGTCTTGAAATAAGTAACATTCCAGATACTAACGGTGTACCACTTGTTGCTGATATGTCTTCAAATATTTTATCTCATGAAATTGATGTCAGTAAATTCGGTTTAATTTATGCGGGAGCTCAAAAAAATATAGGTCCATCAGGGTTAACTATTGTTATCGTTCGTGAAGACCTACTTGGTCAGGCTCAAATTGCTACGCCGTGCATTATGAATTATAAAACGGCCGCAGATAATGACTCTATGTATAATACGCCGCCAACCTATGCTTGGTATCTTGCAGGTTTAGTTTTTCAGTGGTTAACTGAGTTAGGTGGCGTTAAAGCTATCGCTAAAGTGAACAAAGCAAAAGCTGAACTATTGTATCAAGCGATTGATGGCAGTGATTTGTACATGAATCATATTGAAACTGAATTTAGAAGCAAAATGAATATACCTTTTTGGTTGAAAGATGAAAGCTTGAATGACAAATTTTTAAGTGAATCTGAAGCTGTGGGTTTGACTGCGCTGAAAGGTCATCGAATTGTGGGCGGTATGAGAGCAAGTATATATAACGCTATGCCACTTGAAGGTGTGCAAGCACTTGTTGATTTTATGGAACAATTCGAAAAGAGGAATAGATAAATGGAGCAATTAACATTAAACCCAATAGGTAAAATTAATGGCGAAATATTTTTACCAGGTTCAAAGAGTTTATCTAATCGTGCATTATTAATTGCGGCATTAGCTAATGGAACAACAAAAATTACTAACTTATTAGTGAGTGATGATATTAACCATATGCTAAATGCGTTAAAAAAACTCGGGATTCACTATTCATTAAGTGACTGTGGTACAGAATGTACTGTTAGCGGTAATAATGGATTTTTTAATACTGAAGAGCCATTGGAGTTATATTTAGGTAATGCAGGTACGGCTATGCGCCCACTATGTGCTGCACTTGCGGCGAGTGAAGGTGAATTTGTCTTAACTGGCGAAGAAAGAATGAAAGAGCGACCGATAGGGCATTTAGTTGATGCTTTAGCGCAGCTTGGCGGTGATATAGAGTACATGGAAAATAAGGATTACCCACCGGTTCGAATTAAAGGGAAAATATTAACGGGTAATACCGTGGCTATTGATGGCTCTATATCGAGTCAATTTTTAACCGCGATTTTGATGATTACACCATTACTAGCAACAGATACCACTATAGAAATCGAAGGTGAATTGGTTTCCAAGCCCTATATTGATATCACGCTTGATATTATGCGTAGATTTGGTGTAAATGTTTTAAATAATGACTATAAGTCTTTCAACGTTAGCGGTAACCAATCATACCAAGCGCTGGGTAAATACATGGTGGAAGGTGATGCATCGTCTGCTTCATATTTCTTAGCGGCTGGTGCGATAAAGGGCGGCGAAGTCACAGTTCATGGTGTTGGTAAACTCAGTGTGCAAGGAGATAAACATTTTGCTGATGTTCTTGAAAAAATGGGAGCAGAAGTCCATTGGAATGATGAGTCGATTACCGTTGTAGGTAAGCCGTTAACTGCGATAGATATGGACATGAACCATATCCCTGATGCAGCAATGACTATTGCTACTACAGCACTATTTGCTACGGGTACAACAACAATTAGAAACATCTACAACTGGCGTGTAAAAGAGACAGATCGATTAAAAGCAATGGCTACCGAGCTTATAAAGGTTGGGGCTGAGGTGGTTGAAGGTCGAGATTACATTTCAATTACACCACCAAAATCACTTAAGCATGCAGAGATTGATACTTATAACGACCATAGAGTAGCGATGTGTTTTTCTCTTGTTGCATTAAGCGATACAGCCGTCACTATTAATGATCCTAAGTGTACGGCAAAGACTTTTCCTGATTATTTTGACAAGCTAGCGCAAGTTTCTTGTTAATTATTTTTGCATAACAATATTTTACGCGATTTTACTATATAAATGCCGTATAATTTCGCCGATTTTTGATGTTAGGAGAAAAAAGTATGCAGGAAAGCACGCCCGTTATTACCATTGATGGCCCAAGTGGCGCAGGTAAAGGGACCGTCGCAAGGATAGTTGCGGATCAATTGGGCTGGCATCTACTTGATAGTGGAGCTATTTATCGTGTATTAGCCGTAGCCATACAACATCATCAACTTGCGCTTGATGATGAAGAGCCGTTAATTCCTATGGCTGCGCATTTAGATGTGCAATTTGAAATTAGCAGTACAGGTGAGGCAAAGGTTATTCTCGAAGGGGAAAATGTTACTGACATTATTCGCAGTGAAGAGATTGGCAATTTAGCTTCACAAGTTGCAGCATTTCCCCGTGTTAGAGAAGCATTACTTCGTCGACAGCGCGCGTTTAGTGTAAGCCCCGGTTTGATTGCTGACGGTCGTGACATGGGAACCATTGTTTTCCCACAAGCAAAAGTTAAAGTATTTTTAACCGCTAGCGCAGAAGAACGAGCGCAAAGAAGATTTAATCAGTTGAAAGAAAAGGGGATTGATGTTAATATCGGGCGCCTTTTGGATGATATACGTCAGCGAGATGAGAGAGATCAAAACCGTAAGGTAGCTCCACTTGTCCCAGCAGAGGGTGCGTTAATTATTGATTCTACTGATATTTCTATTACTGAAGTGGTCAATGAAATCCTTATATTTGCCAATGGCAAGTTAACGTAAAACACACCTTTAAGTTAGCTAAATCGGTAATAACTGCTAGCATTAAAGAACTTTTATTTGAAAGCCTACTGTATGGATGCACTGGGCATACTTAACCACCCCATGAAACAATGACGTTGAATGGATTAATAGCTGAGTTTATAACAAGTTATGACTGAAAATTTTGCAGAACTTTTTGAAGAAAGTTTAAAAGAAATCGAAACACGTCCGGGTTCTATCATTCGCGGAACAATCGTAGCGGTTAACAAAGACAATGTAATTGTTGATGCTGGCCTTAAATCTGAGAGTGTTATCTCAATTGATCAATTTAAAAACGCTGCTGGTGAAGTTGAAGTAGTTGTTGGCGATGAAATTGATGTTGCTTTAGATGCAACAGATGATGGTTTCGGTGAAACTATCCTATCTCGTGAAAAAGCTAAACGTCACGAAGCATGGCAAGTGCTTGAAAAAGCATATGAAGAAAAAGAAACTGTTATCGGTGTTATTAACGGTAAAGTTAAAGGTGGTTTCACTGTTGAAGTTAGCGATATCCGTGCTTTCTTACCAGGTTCATTAGTAGATGTTCGTCCAGTACGTGACACTGCTCACCTTGAAGGCAAGCCTCTAGAATTTAAAGTTATTAAGCTTGATCAAAAGCGTAATAACGTAGTTGTTTCTCGTCGTGCTGTTATCGAAGCTGAAGGCAGTGCAGAACGTGATGAATTACTTGAGTCATTAGCTGAAGGTCAAGAAGTTAAAGGTATCGTTAAGAACCTTACTGACTACGGCGCGTTCGTAGATCTTGGCGGCATTGACGGTTTATTACATATCACAGATATGGCTTGGAAGCGTGTTAAGCACCCAAGTGAAATCGTAAATGTTGGCGATGAAATTCAAGTTAAAGTATTGAAATTCGACCGTGAGCGTACTCGTGTATCTCTAGGTATGAAGCAGTTAGGCGAAGATCCATGGGTAGCAATTGCTAACCGTTACCCAGAAGGTTCTAAACTTTCTGGTCGCGTAACTAACTTAACTGACTACGGTTGTTTTGTTGAAATCCAAGAAGGCGTTGAAGGTTTAGTTCACGTTTCTGAAATGGATTGGACTAACAAAAACATCCACCCATCTAAAGTTGTTAACTTAGGTGACACAGTTGAAGTACTAGTATTAGAAATTGACGAAGAACGTCGTCGTATTTCTCTAGGTCTTAAACAGTGTATTGCTAACCCTTGGGAAGAGTTTGCTAAAAACTTCAACAAAGGCGACAAAGTATCAGGTAAGATCAAGTCAATTACTGACTTTGGTATCTTCATCGGTCTTGACGGCGGCATTGACGGTTTAGTTCACTTATCTGATATTTCATGGGCTGGCGGTGAAGAAGCTGTTCGTGATTATAAGAAAGGCGATGAAATCGACGCAATCGTACTTCAAGTTGACCCAGAACGTGAGCGTATCTCGTTAGGTGTTAAACAAGCTGAAGACGACCCGTTCAATATGTATCTGACAGATAAGAAAAAAGGTGCTATTGTTACTGGTAAGGTTACTGAAGTTGATGCTAAAGGTGCAACGATTGAGTTAGCTGAAACTGTTGAAGGTTACCTACGTGTTAGCGACATTTCTGTAGAGCGTATCGAAGATGCATCTACAGTGTTAAAAGTTGGTGACGACGTTGAAGCTAAGTTTATGGGTGTGGATCGTAAGAACCGTACTATTAGCTTATCTATCAAAGCAAAAGATCAAGCTGACGAACGTGAAGCTATGGATAACCTAAACCAAGTTGAAGAAACTGGTTTAAGTGCTATGGCTGCAGCGTTTAAAAACGCTAAAAACTAATATTCCTTAACAGGATATAGTTTTACTTTGCAATGGTGCTGTAATTAATTACAGCAGGTGAAAGGAGTATTTATCACTATTGTGGTGATACTCTTTTCTTATTTTTAACGCCATTGGCGGAGCCAATTTTACTTTTATTCATATAAGTAATGTTGCGCGGTGCTAGGTAAATACTGAGAGGTCAAAATGACTAAGTCAGAACTTATTGAAAAATTAGCCGATAAATTAAGTCATTTATCCGCTAAAGAAGTGGAAAAATCTATAAAAGAAATCTTAGAATTAATGGCGCATTCCTTATCAAAAGGGGAGCGTATTGAAATCAGAGGTTTTGGTAGTTTTTCATTGCATTATCGCGCACCTAGGGTTGGAAGAAATCCAAAAACTGGTGAATCGGTAGAGTTAAGTGGTAAATACGTACCTCACTTTAAGCCAGGTAAAGAGTTACGCGAAAGAGTGAATCTTTCTGTAGCTTAAATTGCAAAGCTAGCTAAAAAATTAGATAATAAACGGCATCTTAACCATGCCGTTTTTTTTGGGCAAAATTTAATAGGGCTGATTAAAGTGCGATTATATATAACACTCTTTTTTATTTTATTTTTACTTGCTGTAGCATTTATTTTTGGTAGTCAAAACGATCAATTACTCACATTAAACTATCTAATTGCGCGAACTGAAATGACTGTAGCCGCGGCGATAAGCCTATTTACAGGCATTGGTTTTGTCTTAGGTTTATTAGTGACTATTTTATGGCGTATTGTTCGTAAAAGTAAGAAAGCATTCGCAAAAAATAAGTCTCAGGAAACATAAGTAGCATCTTATTTAGCACTTTACGTTACCTTTCTCTATATAACTATTCTCAAGAGCACTAATGATTGAATTACTCTTTTTATTATTACCCGTTGCCATGGCTTATGGTTGGTTTATGGGTCGTAATAGCATTAAGCAAAACCAACAAATTGCCAAACAAGATTTATCAATAAAATACTCCACCGGCTTAAATTACTTATTGTCGAATCAACAAGATAAAGCCATTGATTCACTACTTGATGCTTTAAAGGTTGAGGATGATAGTGTTGAGGCTCATTTTGCTATGGCGAATTTATTTCGCAAACGTGGCGAGTTAGACCGTGCATTGAAAGTACACGAACACCTAGTTAGGCTCAATCACCTGCCTACTAAAGATAAGCAACAAGCTGTGTTTGAGTTAGGTAAGGATTTTCTCAGTGCTGGTTTATATGATCGCGCTGAAACTATGTTTATTAAGTTATTAAAATCTAAAGATTATGGCTTAAAATCATTAACTTATTTATTAAAGATATTTCAATCAACTAAAGATTGGCAGCAAGGTATAGATCACCAGAAGCTCATTGTTAAATTTAACGACAAACGTTTGTTACACACACTGGCTAATTTTTATTGTGAATTAGCAACAACAGCTTTTGAAAAAGATGAGTTTATTGCAGTAATTGAGCTGTTAGAACAAGCACTTTCTCTTGACCCAAATTCGTGCCGCGCTAACTGGCTTATGGCACAGATTTACGAAAACCACCAGCAATGTGAATTAGCGGCTAAGTGCTACCAAGCTATTTATCAGCAAGATAATGAGTTTTTTCCTGACGTCATTGAACCTATGCTTGCTTGTTATACAAGACTGGATGATCTCGATGAGTTTTATTGCTTTATTAAAAAGGTTTATGACGAAACCGCTGGCTCGGGTGCTTTAATTTGTTACCTTAGTCATGTTGAAAATAAACATGGTAAGAAAAAAGCGTTAGAATTTATTTTGTCGGCATTAAAACGTAGGCCAACTATTCGTGGCTTTGAGCACTTTGTTAATATGCAAATGACCCCAACTGAAACAGCGGTTAGCAACACAAGTTTAGATCTGATTAAAGAGTTGATTAGCGAATACTTAAAAATTAAGCATAGATATAGCTGCCGAACGTGTGGTTTTAATAGTGCAACTCATTATTGGTCATGTCCCTCATGTCATGAATGGGAACAATTAAAACCCGTCCGCGGACTCGAAGGGGAATAATAATCCCTTTCTTTGCTGTAAAGTTCAATAGCTTCATCGAAAGTACTCACTGACATTCGTCAGCTCCGTGCTTTTTCTTTGCTCTTAAACTTTACAGCGTTGAAACGAATAATTATTAGTTTTAAAAGCTAGATCTAATAGCTAACTTAAATTTTAGTTAGTACTAGTACTAATACTAATACTAATTTAACATTATTCTCGAAGCTTCTTATCGAGAATCTATTGTATTAAATACAGGAAAAATCATGAACGATCCAAAAGTTGTAGTCGCGTTAGACTTCGATAAAAAACAAGATGCTTTATCATTTGTTGATAAAATTCAGCCTACAGATGCTCGCTTAAAAGTTGGCAAAGAAATGTTTACTTATTTTGGTCCTGAATTTGTTAAGCAGCTAACAGGAAAAGGCTTTGATGTTTTTCTTGATTTAAAATTTCATGATATTCCTAATACGGTAGCTAAAGCCGTAACCGCGGCTGCCGACTTAGGTGTTTGGATGGTAAATGTTCACGCTAGTGGTGGTAGCCAAATGATGACTAAAGCTAAGCAAGCACTTGATAATTACGGCAATGATGCGCCATTGTTGATTGCAGTGACTGTCTTAACGAGTATGAATGAAGCTGATTTACGCGGTTTAGGCATTAATAAAACACCAGCTGAGCAAGTCGATTTTCTAGCAAGCTTAACAAAGCGAAGTGGTTTAGATGGCGTAGTGTGTTCAGCTTGGGAAGCAGAACAATTAAAAAGAGATTTAGGAAAGGATTTTAAATTGATAACCCCAGGTATAAGACCTGCGGGCTCAGCACTTGATGACCAACAGCGCATTATGACACCCAAACAAGCCATAGATGTAGGTGTTGATTACTTAGTGATAGGGCGCCCAATTACTAAAGCTTCAGATCCACAATTTGTATTAGAACAAATAAATGCTTCAATTAGCTAAGTAATTACCAGCTTAGCGTACACAAGACAAAAAAAAGCTAGGATGAAATCCTAGCTTTTTGTTTATTACGCTCTAAATATTGATCGAGAGTCTATTTTTCATATTGGTTGATAAAGGCAACAAGATCTAAAACCTTGTTAGAATAGCCAATTTCATTATCGTACCAAGACACTACTTTTACGAAAGTATCAGTTAACGCAATACCCGCTTTAGCATCAAAAATTGATGTACATGTTTCGCCAATAAAGTCATTCGATACTACGGCATCTTCAGTGTAATCTAAAATACCATTTAACTCACCTTCTGCAGCAGCACTCATTGCTTGACAGATTTCAGCGTAAGTTGCTGGCTTTTTCAAATTAACGGTTAGATCAACAACTGAAACATCAGGTGTTGGTACACGAAATGCCATACCTGTTAATTTACCATTCAATTCTGGAATAACCTTGCCAACTGCTTTAGCAGCGCCAGTAGATGAAGGTATAATATTTTGACCTGCACCACGACCACCACGCCAATCTTTAGCTGAAGGGCTATCAACCGTTTTTTGCGTTGCAGTAGTTGCATGCACAGTGGTCATTAAGCCATCTTGGATGCCCCAGTTATCATTCAATACTTTAGCAATAGGTGCTAAACAGTTAGTGGTACATGAAGCATTTGACACAATATCTTGGCCATCATATTTATCTAAGTTAACACCACAAACAAACATTGGCGTGTCATCTTTAGAAGGGGCACTAAGTACAACTTGTTTAGCACCAGCAGTGATGTGTTTACGAGCTGTTTCATCCGTTAAGAATAAACCAGTTGATTCAACAACAACGTCAACATCAATGTCATTCCATTTTAAATTTTCTGGGTTGCGCTCTGCAGTCACTCTAACAGTGGTACCGTTAACAACTAATTGACCATCTACTACATCAACAGTGCCATCGAAACGACCATGTGTTGAATCATACTTCAACATATATGCCATGTAGTCAATGTCCATTAGATCATTGATACCAACAACTTCTATATCATCACGTGCAGCAGCAGCTCTAAAAACAAAACGACCAATACGGCCAAAACCATTTATACCAACTTTAATTTTCATGGAGAACCTCTTAAATTCATTATGTAGTAAAATTACACCATTTTGAGATTATTACAAGCAAAAGATAGAATATTTGACTGGTAATTACATATTTTAAGTATTGTTTTGTTTAAATTACTAAAATTTTAACTTTTAGATGAATTAATTACTCATTTTGTATAATACTTTTGAAATAGCATGGTAGAATGCGAAAAATTTTCAAGAAGTGTTGATTGATTAATACATTCAGCCTTATTTGACATAGGAAAAATATTTATGACACAGGACAAAAAATTGTGTGACATTGGCTTTATCGGGCTAGGGGTTATGGGTAAAAACCTAGTGCTTAATTTAGCTGACAATGGCTTTAATATTGCTGCTTTTGATTTAAGTGATGAGAAAGTCCAAGCAGTTAAAGCGCAAGATGAAATAGAAAATACTTCTAATATACCACGTGTATATGGCTGTTCATCTTATACCGAGTTATTGTCGCAACTTAAAGCACCACATTTAATTGTATTAAGTGTTCCTGCTGGAGCTCCTGTGGATCAAGTATGTGAAAATCTTATTGGTGCAGGTATTCAACCAGATGATATTATAATTGATACAGGTAATAGCCTATGGGTCGATACTGTAGCCAGAGAGAAGAAATATAAAAATAACTTCTTATTATTCTCTTCTGCTGTTTCAGGTGGAGAAGTAGGAGCACGTTTTGGTCCTTCACTTATGCCAAGTGGCTCTCCGTATGCGTGGACTCGTGTTAAACCTATTTGGGAAGCAATTTCTGCCAAAGTTGATTCAACAACAGGAAAACCAATTGATCGTACTAAGCCAGGGCAAGTCATTACTGAGGGTGAGCCTTGTGCAGCATATATCGGTCCAGCTGGCGCTGGTCATTACGTTAAAATGGTTCATAATGGTATCGAGTATGCGGATATGCAAATTATCTGTGAAGCTTATCATGTACTGAAATCAGGTTTAGGCCTAAGTTGTGATGAAATAGCTGATATCTTTTCAAAATGGAATAATGGCCCATTAGATAGTTACTTAATGGAGATTTCAGTTGAAGTATTACGCCATAAATCCTCAGACACTAACACGCCACTTGTTGAGTTGATATTAGATAAAGCAGGGCAAAAAGGTACAGGTCTTTGGACTGCCATGAGTAGTTTAGAAGTGGGATGTCCAGCTCCTACTATTGCACAAGCCGTATATGCTCGTTCTATTTCTTCATTCAAAGATCTTAGAACTGAGGCGTCATCGCTACTTGCTGGTCCACAACATTCACTCTCTGAAGCCGAAAAACAAGAGGTTATTGTTCAATTACATGATGCAATGTACTGCGCTAAAATTTGTGCTTACGCGCAAGGGTTTCAGTTAATGAAGCTTGCAGCAAAAGAGCATGGCTGGACATTAGATTTTGCAAGTATTGCAAAAATCTGGCGAGCTGGATGCATTATTCGAGCTGCATTTTTACAATCAATTACTAACGCCTATGAACGTAACGAAAATTTAGACAATTTATTACTTGATGATTTTTTTATTAAAGAATTAAATGATCGTCAACTCAACTGGCGCAAGGCTATTTGTCATGCGACAATGCTGGGTGTACCAATAGGTGCATTATCTTCGTCACTTGCCTATTATGATTCAATGCGCAGTGAGACATTGCCTGCTAACTTGTTGCAAGGCCAGCGAGATTTTTTTGGTGCACATACTTTTGAACGAACCGATAAAGCAGCAGGTAAAAAATATCACGTAAATTGGTCAACCAAAGAGAGAGAAACCATCTCGATTGATGGTTAAGAGTGAAAACTATGCCAAAAAACAATGATTATTATAAAAACAAACTAACCGATGAAGCTTATAAGGTTTGTCGTTTAGCGGCTACTGAGCAGCCCTTTAGTGGTATATATAATGATCATTGGCAGCAGGGCACATACCATTGTGCCTGCTGTGAGCAAGCATTATTTAAAAGTGAAAGTAAATTCAATGCTGGCTGTGGTTGGCCAAGTTTTTTTTCGGCCATTGAAGATAAAGTTGCCTATAAAGCAGATGAATCACACCATATGCAACGTATAGAGATACAATGTGAAAATTGTCAATCTCATTTAGGGCATGTCTTTGATGATGGCCCTAAACCTACGGGTAAACGTTATTGTGTTAATTCACTTAGCTTAACGTTCCAGTCAACATAACCGCACCTGCCTTCATTAGATCCAATTAATAATTAGGACTTGAAAATTGTCCTGCTTCAATTTTAGCTAGTGTAGTACTGGCGACTTGATCAAGGAAGTCAGCGTCTAATGTTTCGGCTTGAAGGTAGCTACGTAAACTAGTTTCTATCATCTCATTGGGCTTATCAATTAAAATTTGATAAGTACGAAGCCATATATATGCCTGTTTATATTGCTTTTTCTTAGTGAATATCGTTGCCAGGGTTTGTAATATTTCTGCAGGTAATATTGTGCCTGGTTGATGGAGTTCAAGTGCTCGATATAACAATCCTAAGGTTTTGTTAGTGTCTCGCTTGATATAGTACGTTGCTAAATGAAACTGTGCTGTTGAGTTTTCCAGTACTGATGTACCTTCTAATTGTAGAAATTCTTGTAGCGCTAATTCGTTTGATTCTCTTGACCAGAAATAATACAGCAGGTGGGGATGCTTAGAGTTGGCATTTTGTTCAGACAGAAGTGATAAATTAGCCTTTGCTTTTAATAAATTATTTTTTCTAAGCGTTGTTTTTTCTTTTAATTTTATGTGCTGTATTTGAGAAGCCAGTGACATACACTTTACGTAACCTTCATAAGAAACGAGTAAGTGATATTTATCTACATCAAGCTGGTGTTTTTTAACTTCAATTCTGTTTAGCACTACGTCTACCCGTTGACTTTTACACCAACTATCTTGGCCAAACTCATTACATATCTCTGCATTATCATTGCAAAGTTTCACTAAGTTCACCTTATCACTACAACCATTAATGAGTAGCACTAATATAGCTATGCCAAATCTCATTGCGTAAGACCATTTTAGCTGCTTTAATTTTGTAGAGTGAATCATAAAAATACCAAAAAGTTTTTTGTAACCTATAGAGAAATATTTCATACTGAATTACAATACGCCTGTAAATATACTCTCAACTAGCTATTATCGTCTTTAGTACTCTATGATAATAGCTTAATGTTTAATTGACTGAAATAAAAGGTTTAAGTAATGACTTCTCATCTTGAGGAAAAGTATCAAGCAAGCTGGCAAGAACGTCAAACGTTCGCTGAAAATATGCAACCAATTATTGGACAGCTTTTTCGCAATAAGGGCATTGAAATCTTAGTGTATGGTCGCCCATTATTAAATGCATCTTCTATTGATATTATTAAAGCACATAAATCTGTTGCTCTACATGAAGAAAGTAAATTGCGATTACGCGAAAGTTTCCCTTTTGTAGAAGCAATTAACAAAATGGATTTAGCGCCTGCTCGCATAGATGTTGGTAAGTTAGCTTATAGCTACTTATACCTTGGTCAAGCTAATGACCTTTCTATTGAACAATATTTAGATAAAGAATTATCAGCAGAAAGCCGTGAAAATTCTGGTCAAGAAAGCCAAGACGTAGTTCTTTATGGTTTTGGCCGCATAGGTCGCCTTCTAGCTCGCTTATTAATTGAACGCGCGGGACCGAATGCGAAGTTAAACCTTCGTGCAATCGTATTGCGCCCAAGTAAAGGTGGTGATGACCTAGAAAAACGCGCTAGTTTATTACGTCGTGACTCTGTACATGGTGCTTTTAATGGCAGCATATCTATCGATAAAGAAAATAATGTAATTAAAGCCAACGGTGCTTTCATTAAAGTTATTTATGCAAAATCGCCTGCAGAAGTTGATTACACTGAGCACGGTATAACTAATGCGTTAGTTGTTGATAATACGGGTATTTGGACTGATGAAGATGGTTTAGGTCAACACTTACAGTCTAAAGGTGTAGCTAAAGTTTTATTAACTGCTCCAGCTAAAGGCGATATCAAAAACATCGTTTACGGTGTTAACCACGATATGATTTTAGCCTCAGATAAAATAGTATCTGCCGCTAGTTGTACCACTAATGCTATCACCCCTGTATTAAAAGCATTAAATGACGAATACGGTATTCGTAATGGTCATGTTGAAACTATCCATTCTTATACTAATGACCAAAACTTAATTGATAACTATCACCCAGCTCCGCGTCGTGGTCGTAGTGCTCCATTAAATATGGTTATCAGTACTACAGGTGCAGCAAAAGCTGTTGCTAAGGCATTACCTGAGCTTAAAGGCTTATTAACAGGTAACGCAATTCGAGTACCTACGCCAAATGTTTCAATGGCAATTATGAACTTGAATTTAAATAAAGCGACTGATAAAGACGCGTTAAATGATTACTTGCGTAATATTTCATTAAATTCGCCTTTGCAAAATCAAATTGATTACACAGCTTCGAGTGAAATCGTTTCTACTGATTTAGTTGGCTCTCGTTATGCTGGAGTTGTTGATTCACAAGCAACAATCGTTGATGGAGATCGCGCTGTATTATACGTTTGGTATGACAACGAGTTTGGTTATAGCTGTCAAGTTGTTCAAGTGATGCTTGAAATGTCTGGGATTACCGTTCCTTCATTACCACTAAAATAATAACTCGCCATTAAGCTAAGTGAATAAAAAGAGCATATTATTGAGTGATATGCTCTTTTTTTATTTTAAATAAGCTTAAACTTAATAAAAAGCTTAAGCTTTTATGGCGTTTGCCGATAAAGCTATATTAATTATTGAAGTCTCGGGGATGAGGTCATGTCTATCGGTATCGGTCAAACAAATTCTGTAACAGCACAGCAAACGTCTGGTGCTGAATTACTTACTGCAGCTTTGGCTAAAAATAACCAGGTAGCGGAAGGGAAAATGGCATTGCAGCTAATTCAATCTGCAAATATTAATAGTGTTCAAGCTCCTGCGGGCAATAGTGGTTTTAATGTGAATATTAAAGTCTAAACATTAATTTGCCGTGTATTGTGTATTTAAGCCAATAGTTGAGGTCGTTATATACAACGAGCGGGTTTAGGTAAACCAGCGTATTTAGTTGCTTGTTTAGCAGGGCCTTCAGGAAACAACTTATATAAATATCGGCTGCTCGCTTTTTCTTCGCCAAATTCGCTTTTCATCGCTTTTGTTAATGCACGAATAGCAGGGGAGGTGTTATAGGTTAAATAAAACTGCCTCACAAAGTTAATCACTTCCCAATGAGCTTCTGTCAATTCAAAACTATCGTGTTCAGCCATAACTAAAGCTAATTCTTTGTGCCATAACCGGTGGTCAAGTAAATAACCATGTTTGTCTGTTGCAATGGTATTATTTTCAAAAATTAAAGTTACTGCCATGTGATTACCTTTTCATGGTTAAAGGTAAGTTGAACAACGTCGGACATTTCAATTCTTTTAACCTCAGTTGTGGGCTCTATCGCTCTGGCCTGTGCGTGGCTGGCTATAACATTGATATTAATTGTACCGTCAATACGTTTAATTAAACTATCCATTAAGGTATGTTTAAGATTATAACAACCGTCATCCATCAATACGATAGAGTCCTGATGATCTAATACACTTAGGCATTGTGCAAAATCATTGCTGGCAAAAGCTGATTGCCTTACTAAATGTAAAGTACTCATGGTGCTTTCCTTAAATATAAAGCGTTGTATATTATGTTTTAAAATCTTAAGACATGTTGGTGAGAGTTAAGGGCTGTACTAAATTCAATACTTGTTAATACTTGTACGCCATCAATATGAAATTTTTCATCAAGCTGTCTATTAACTAATGATTGCTGGCAAACATAAATATCTTCAATATCGTAAAATTCAAAAGCAGAAAATGTCTTTAAATAATCTTTAATAGATACTAACTTTCCATCTTGGTCCGCAATTAATTGATAAACGCCATCACCTTGAAAAAAAAGTGATACCTTTTGTTCAAATGAAGCAAAAATTAAGGCAATATCAAGGGCATCTTTACCATGATTACTACTAAAAGGTGCTTTACTATTGATAATGGCTAAGCCACTTTCTTTTGGCAAAGCATTAAGGGAGGTTTGCTCTATCGACGTCATTAAAACTGTACCAAGCGTGATGCTTTTGTTGTTAACTCAACCAGTTCACCTAAACCTGATATGGTAAAAGTCTCATTTACTTGCTCGTTATCTATTGAGTCACAGACAATACCGCGCTTTTCAGCGGCAGTAATACATACATGTAAAGGTAATTGATATTGTTGCTGTAATCGTTGCCAATGAGCGATTGCCTGGTATTCATCACTAGCAATACTAATATTTTTATTTGCATGTAGCACACCGCCTTGATAAAAAAACACTCCAATTACCTTGATACCTGCAACTAATGCCGCTTCAACATAAGTTAATGCAGTAATTGTTAAGTGGCTATAAGGGGGGGTAGTTATTACTACAGCAAGAGTTTTCAAAACACATCCAAACTAAAAAGTGATAATTAAAGGTAATATAGAAACGCTTATGGTAAATAAGGCCATAAAAAAGCCCCGCAATTGCGAGGCTTATATTATAAAGAATTATAACGGATTATAAATCTTTTTGACTTAAATTTTAGTGTTAACTAATCATCGCTGCCAAGTACACCTAATAAACTCAATAAATGTACAAAAATATTGTAGATATTTAAGTATAAAGAAACTGTGGCACGAATGTAGTTACGTTCACCACCATTAATTATACGGCTCGTATCATACAAAATTAAACCAGACATAATCATGATAACTGCTGCACTAATAGCTAATGAAAGCGCGGGTATAGCGAAGAAGAAATTGGCAACCATTGCGACTAACACAACAATTAAACCAACCATTAAAAAACCACCCATAAATGAGAAGTCTTTTTTACTCGTTAGTGCGTACCCTGAAAGTGCGAAAAATATTAATGCAGTTCCGCCAAGCGCTTGCATTATCATTGCAGGGCCACCAGGCATTGCAGCGTATGCACTAAGCATAGGGCCTAATGAGGCACCCATTAAACCAGTGAAAGCAAAAATCCAATAAACACCACTCGCTGAATCTGCTTTTTTGTTTACAACAAACATTAAGCCGAACGCGACTAACATCATAATAAGCGCAGCACCATGTGGTAGGTTCATTGCCATTGAAATACCAGCTGTTACGGCACTAAATGCAAGTGTCATTGATAACAACATATAAGTATTTTTCAATACTTTATTAATTTCTAGCGCCGAACTCTTACTCGCCGTTTGAAAACTCATATTAGATTGCATAAAACTTCCTTAAGAATTTAATTCTATTTACTTGTTATAAACTAAGATAAGGTCATTTTAGATAAGTTCAAGTTTTTATTATTTAAATAACTGACTTAAGCTAACTTAGTTCCTTATGACATATTATGGCATGGTGGTTTTTAAAATACCACGCTTAGCTTTGTATATAAGTGGCAATAATTTGTTTTCTTTTGTAACAATCAATTATTTTTATCTAACCATTTTAGCGATTAACTGTCACCGAAGTTAACATTGCTGCCATTTTAGTCCTAATGTGTGGTAACTATTTATTATCTCTTGTTTCCTTATACAGTTATTACTATGGTCATTAATTAAACCTGAGGCTTGTAGGTGAGCATATATCGTTGTAGAGCCAACAAATTTAAAACCACGCTTTTTTAAATCCTTACTTAAGTTATCGGAGATAGGTGAAGTAGCAAGGTAGTCACTGGAATTATTTATATTACTGACTTGAACTTTATTATCAACAAATCGCCAAATGTAATTAATAAAACTGCCAAACTCTTTTTGAATAGTAATAAAACACTTAGCATTATTAACGGTTGCCGCAATTTTCCCCTTATGGCGAATAATACTAGTGTCGAGCACTAAACGCTCTTCATCAGTGACAGTAAATTGCGCTACTTTATCAACATCAAAGTTAGCAAAAGCCTTTCTATAACCTTCACGCCTTTTTAATATGGTATACCAACTCAAACCAGCTTGGGCAGATTCAAGAACCATGTATTCAAACATCTTATTATCATCAAGAACAGGCACTCCCCATTCTTCATCATGGTATTTTACATAATCCGCTTTAGTGGTATCTAACCAAGGGCAGGTGCAAGATAGTTTGGTTATCATTGTTTATTCCTTAAATGAAATGGCTAAGTTGCTTGAAAATAGAGCAAGCTGACTGTTTTTTAGTAAACAAAGTTAAAACAAGACTAAATATTACAAATAGTGCTTTACAACTTATGACAGAGACTTTAATATTCGCCTCGTTCTCAAGCAAGCATTGTTTTACAAGCTTATTTGTTAACTTCAGGTGAGATGGCTGAGTGGTCGAAAGCACCGGTCTTGAAAACCGGCAAGGGTTTGTAGCCCTTCTAGAGTTCAAATCTCTATCTCACCGCCACATTAAGAAAAACCCGTTGACTGAAAGGTTAGCGGGTTTTTTGCTTTCTGGTGTTTAAGAATACTAAAGGGTTTGTAGCGCTAACCCTACAACGTAGAGTTCAAATCTCTATCTCAGCGCCACATTAAGAAAAACCCGTTGACTGAAAGGTTAGCGGGTTTTTTGCTTTCTGGTGTTTAAAAATACTCGAGGATTTGTAGCGCTAACCCTACAACGTAGAGTTCAAATCTCTATCTCACCGCCACATTAAGAAAAACCCGTTGACTGTAAGGTTAGCGGGTTTTTTGATTTCTGGTGTTTAAGAATACTCGAGGGTTTGTAGCGCTACCCCTACAACGTAGAGTTCAAATCTCTATCTCACCGCTACATTTAGAGAAAACCCGTTAGTCGAAAGATTAACGTTTTTTTTGCTTTTACGATATATTGAATAAGAAAATGGTTTGTAGTCCACACCTACTGTAGCGTTAAAACCCTTATCTAACCGCCACATCCTGAAAACCACATCTTCTAGGTAGTTTTTAGGATAGTCATAATAAGATTTATTCGATTATCAATAAGTTGCCTAAAGTGATATAAAAGTCATATAAAACAGAAACGAGCATGAATAATGATAAAAAAGAAAAATAATATGTTAAAAGGTATCCGAGGGTTGTGTCTTGTTTTATCAACACTCATCTTTGCGACAAACCTTATGGCTGACGATAAAGTATCAGTAAACGCGGATAAAAAATTAGAGCAGCTGATCGCACAGCATTGGGATTATTCGATGAAAGAGAATCCTTTATCAGCAACATCAGAAGGTATCAGTAAATATAATCATTTACTCAACCGAGTATCAAAAATTGATAATGATAGGCGACTTGCCGCACAGACAAAATTACTGAGTCAATTAGTAAAAATTGATCCTGCGAAATTGTCTGACTCCAACCGAATAAATCACCAACTATTTAAATGGGTGATTGAAGGCTCTATAGAAAGTTACCAACTTAATTTATCACGTATTCCACTCAATACTTTTTATAGTTTTTTTCTACAAGTATTAAATATGAGTAATGGTTTGCCGATGAATACAGCGAAAGACTACCACGATTACATTGCAAGAATTAACGAGATACCGCGCTATTTTAATGAAAACATAACCAACATGCGATCAGGTATTAATACCAATTTTACTCTACCAAAAATTGTTGTTGAAGGTATTCTTCCTACGGTACAAGCACAGATATATGAAAAGCCAACGGAGAGCAGTCTTTACAAACCTTTTGTGAAAATGAGCACTAAAGTATCAGACAAAGAACAAGAACAACTTAGAGAAGCGGCCAAGCAAGCCATATCACAATCCGCAATACCAGCTTTTAGAACATTTGCCGAGTTTTTTGGCGGAGAATATTTGCAGGCCGCTACAATAACGCTTGGCGCAGAACAAATGAATAACGGTAAAGCTTATTATGCTTCTCAAATTAAAAAATATACGACATTACCTAATATCACGGCTAAAGAAATACACCAAACAGGGCTGAGTGAAGTAAAGCGCATCCGAGCAGAAATGCTTGAAATAATAAAAGAGACAAAATTTGAAGGATCATTTGAAGAGTTTACCCAATATCTGCGAACAGACTCTCAGTTTTACGCAAAAACACCAAAAGATTTGCTAAAAGAAGCAGCGTATATTGCTAAACGCATTGACTATATTATGCCTGAATATTTTAAAACCTTACCTCGTCTGCCTTATGGTGTTGTTGCTGTGCCAAAAGAAATAGCCCCTAATTATACTACCGCTTCCTATAATTCAGCCGTTGTTGGTGGAACACGTGGTGGTGCTTATTGGCTAAATACTTATCAACTTGACCAACGACCATTGTATGAACTTACCGCGTTAACATTACATGAATCAGTACCTGGACATCATCACCAATCCGCTATATCCAGTGAATTGAAAAATGTGCCTAAATTCCGTTTAGGTTTGTATTTTAGTGCCTATGGTGAAGGTTGGGGATTATATTCTGAGAAGTTAGGTGTTGAAATGGGCTTATATGATACACCTTATGATGATTTTGGTAGATTAAGTTATGAAATGTGGCGCGCATGTCGTTTGGTTATTGATACAGGAATACATGCAATGAAATGGAGTCGACAACAAGGAATAGACTTCTTATCAAGTAATACCTCATTATCACCAACGAATGTTAGAGCTGAAGTAGACCGTTATATATCATGGCCTGGTCAGGCACTTTCATATAAATTGGGTGAATTACACATTTGGAAGTTAAGACAAAAGGCAGAAAAATCATTAGGGAAACAATTTGATTTACGTGAATTTCATGATGCTTTATTGAGTAATGGTGCATTGCCATTGGCTATGGTTGAAGCTGAAATAGATAGATACATTGCTTTAAATAAAAATTAAGAAAGAATACCCATTCTGCTTGCCATATTAAGAAAACCGTAACTTTAACGAGTCGCGGTTTTTTTTGATTGAATGTGATACGTTGAATGGTAACGGGTATATAATATGCGGCATATGTACTCATAATTTATTATTTATCACGGAATTCACATGAATTTACAACAAGCTTTATTGGCAATAGGTGATGCTCAAGACAACGAATTACCTATTACCGGCCTCGAAGTGGTTAAAGAAAATTGGTCAGAATTTTATCCTGAATTAGTACGACTGATTGATCAATTTATCGCAGATGATATTTCGTTAACAGATGAGCAGCAGGCTATTTTATTTTTTGGTACTTTGTTATTAGCGGAATTAAAATATTCTCCAGCGTTAGAAAAGTGTTTGCAGTTATTTGCACGTAGCGATACGTTTTTATCTCCTCTAGAAGCTGTATTTGGCGATGCGCTTACTGAATTAACGCCGACTTTATTTTATAATGTAGTCGATGGTAATACACAAGCATTGTGTAATTTTATTGTTGATGGTCATCAAGCGATGTACTGTAAAGCTTCTGCTATTGAAGCGGTATTTGCTCAGTACGAATCGGGTATTATTGATGAATTCGTATTAAGTGCACATGTAACTCGATGGCTAACTGAATTTTCGGCTTTACCGAGTTCAACCAATAGTTTTTTACTTAGCGCATTAGCCGATTCATGTATCGATTATGAACTTGATGATTTTAAAAGTCAGTTTATTGGTCTATGTGACAAAGATTTATTTGATGAAGACCGTTTTAAACAAGATGAAGTTAAAGCATGGAATAGGGTTGGTGCACGTAAACTTATAGAGTCTGGCATCATTCAAACCCAATTTAATGTTGTTGCCACTTTAAGTGCTTGGGCTGATGATAACTCAGAAGATGAAAGTGAAGAACTCAACAATATGTTAAGTGAAGACCTTGGAGACTTTGAGGGCTTTGATTCGTTAATGGGGGACGGCGGGTTATTGGCTAATATCCTGTACGACGAAAATACAATTTTAGAGAACAGTGTGCCTGTTAGTTCATTACCTACGGCTGGTCGTAATGATCCTTGTCCGTGTGGCAGTGGCAAGAAATATAAGAAGTGTTGTTTACGATAGAGCAGTAGCTGCTTACTCAGACATAGCTCAATGGTAATTTTATTGAATAAAACCAGTGCCCATACTCGTGCTATTCTGCCAACCACCTTAAGATAAACCCGTTAATCGAAAGGTTAGTGGGTTTTTTGCATTTAGGGATTAAAGGAAATGGGGTTGTAGTACAGTGCCTGTTTGTAGAGTTCAAATCCCTAACTCATCACTGTAATAGTTAAAGGGCGACTAAATAGAGCTCTTCAATTTTTCTATTAAAATCTAATAAGATCACATCTTGCTGAAATACTATAAAAGTATTCTAGGTAAGTTTGTGCGTTCATCTTCCTTTTTTAAATAGTTGAAATGTTAAACTAATCATTGCTTTCATTTAGTTTATTTTAGTTCATTGGCTTTTCGGTATTTACCTTGATAGTCAAAAAGTCTGTCTCTAATACGCCAGTAGTATTTTTGTTTTCTGGCAATGACAAAATCTGGACAAGGTAATAGGTTAGCAAGTTTTAATGCTTGCTCTAGGTTAGTCACTTCGAACGATTCAGTTGAACCTAGTTGAACACTGATTTTAGCGCTTAGGCGTTTAGAAAATATATCGTTGAACGCTTTAACCTGGTTAGGCCTAGTAAAGTCAAAAGATTCAGTAAGCTCTGCACCTTCTTCATCATGGTAAATTATTTTTAACTTATCAGCGCCTTTATCACTTACCTTTGTTAAATTAAGGCCCGAGCAGCGAATAATTTTTGAGTCTTTTAGTTGTAGTGCTTTTTTTAACATATCATCGGGATCAACTAAAACCTCAAAGCACTGTAAACATTTTCGAGCTGCAATATCGTTTTCACCACCACAGTGAGGGCATTCTTTGAAGACAAAGCGATAGTCACATTGACTTTCTGTCCCTTTCTCTTCGTTCGGACCATCTACGAGGCCTTGGCATCGTCGGCCATAGTGTTCAACTAAATAACCATCATCATCACAAATGCCCCAGAAGATGTTGGGAAATTCACAACTTGGGCAAACAACTTGCACTGGCTGACTTTTACTATTCGGCTTTTTCTCACCGACTTCAGGATGATAGAGGTCAAAATCATTGCCCGTATAGTCAATCACCAAGCAATCTTTTTTGTTATCACTCAAACGAAGACCACGACCAATAATTTGCTGATAAAGACTAACCGATTGTGTTGGGCGTAATATCGCAATCATATCGACATGAGGGGCATCAAAGCCAGTCGTTAATACTGAAACATTTACCAGGTATTTAATTTCTTTACGTTTGAATGCCTTAATTAACTGATCGCGCTCAGTATTGTCGGTAGCTCCAGTTATTAATGCAGTTAATTTGGCGGGTAAATAACTAAAGATTTCCTTTGCATGTTCAACCGTAGCGGCAAATATCATAATACCTTGGCGCTTATGGCCTAGTTCAATAACCTGTTCAATAATTCCTTGAGTCACTCTTGGATTTTTATTTAAAAGATGATTAATATCCGTAGGACTATAGTCGCCAGCGGCGTTTGAACGCAGGCTACTAAAATCATAATGCGCTATGGTAGCATCGACTAGATTGGGCTCGGTTAAATATTTTCGTGTAATTAAATAGCGTAACGGTAGTTCATAAATACAGTGTTCGAAAGGCCGCTTTTCTTCACTTCGTATGAAACCACGATAATGCTTTTTATAAATCCAGCCCATACCTAAACGGTAGGGGGTTGCGGTTAAACCGAGTAATTTTACCTCGGGATTAACTTCCATCAGCTTTTCAATGATTTGTTGATACTGATTACTATTAGACAGTTTGCTTGCGCTTTCCTGTGCCTGATCCTTATACAGCTCTTTTGATTCATCATTTGGAACGTTTGTAGCTTTATCTTTTGAAATCTTAGTGCTGGTCAAATTAACTCGATGACATTCATCAATAATAATTAAAGAGTAGGGTTCATTAAAATCATCTAGATTGCGAGCTGCCGATTGTATGCTGGCGAACGTGACTTGGTGTTGAGTTTCTTTAAGCTTTAATCCCGCAGAATAAATACCAGCAGTAACACCATAGCTTTCATATTTTTGATGATTTTGCTCGACTAACTCTTTCACGTGAGTTAGCACGAGTATTTTTCGTTTTGCTAAGCGAGCAAGTTCGGCAATTACCAGGCTTTTACCTGAGCCAGTAGGTAAAACAATCACCGCAGATTCGTTGGTTTTTCGAAAGTGTTTGAGCACCTTAGATACGGCTTCTTGTTGATAATCTCTAAGTTTAAAAACTGCCACGCAGAATTGCTGCCTTATGGTTTTGAAAAACCGTTATGATAGCAAACCTAGGTTGATATAGTATCAAATGATAAAAAGCTTCTCTCTAATGAAGCCTGTTGACAGCAACAAGTGAATTTAGTTCGGTAAAGCAAAGGGGCTAATGTTATATTTCTAGCATTTACAAGCGAAAAGAGTGGCTTTAGCCGTTAAGATAGATGCTTTACATTAATAAGATCATCCCCTAGGAATCGATTTGTTAAGAGTAATATTTCATCCTAGTTGTAATCAAAACTTTTCAAAATGCCATATGAACCTTATCCTAAAAGCACCTCAAGTTTTCGATAAAGCGTTCATAGGAAAAACATAATGAACATATGGTTTTTTTTATGCGGTAAAAGGAATGTGTAAGGAGCTAAGTTAATGAAAAAACATACCGTTTAACTGTTATGAAAATTAGTGATGTACCAGAAGTAGGCCAATTTTAAAAATCACATTTGGCTAAAACTGAGCTTAGCAAGTACTCTCTTTGTTGCGAAAGAAAGGAAAAGGAGACACCTTACAACAGAGTTCATCTGATTACTTAAATACAAAAATGTTTAATAAAACACTATTTAACCTGTCATGTTTGTTTTTTGTTTCGAATTTGACTGTTTTTCTAGCAAACAAACTTAAATGTTAAAATAGTGCTTTACAACTTATTAGAGAGACTTTAATATTCGCCTCGTTCTCAGGCAAGCATTGTTTTACAAGCTTATTTGTTAACTTCAGGTGAGATGGCTGAGTGGTCGAAAGCACCGGTCTTGAAAACCGGCAAGGGTTTGTAGCCCTTCTAGAGTTCAAATCTCTATCTCACCGCCACATTAAGAGAAACCCGTTAATCGAAAGATTAGCGGGTTTTTTGCATTCAGGGATTAAAGAAAATGGGTTTGTAGCGCAGCACCTATACGTAGAGTTCAAATCTCTATCTCACCGCCACATTAAGAGAAACCCGTTAATCGAAAGATTAGCGGGTTTTTTACATTCAGGGATTAAAGAAAATGGGTTTGTAGCGCAGCACCTATACGTAGAGTTCAAATTTCTATCTCACCGCCACATTGATACGAAGATGGGCACCTCATTAGAGGTGCCCATTTTTGTTTTTGAAATGGCATGAATCATTCCCATATTAGAGCCTACAATATTTATATCCTCAACAGATACATCAATCCGTTCTATTACCGTTTTTAGAAATGACTTTACTAAAGTGATGTCTTCAGAAAACAATACTTTTTTTACAATCTCTGTAAATTTATTTATTTTTGACTCTCCGAATTTCCAAATAGGTAAATGAGCTCTTTGTTTTATTTGCATCAAGTCATTCTCCAGTGTTTTTCGTTTTAAGTCATCTATTAACTCTTCCAAATCTTTGTCAATCGCAATTTCTTCACTGCCTAACATTAAAAATAGTTTTTTAATTTGTGATTTTGTTTCAGCTAGTTGACTCTCTTTTGATAATTTTAATTTATTATCACCTTCAGATTTATGTTTAAGTAGTTCTTTTACTTTGTTGCAGATGGCATTTAAATACCCTTTGTTAATTATATGAGTATCTAATATTTCAATGATTTTCTTGTCAGCTAACTCTTTAGGGATAGGTTTTTGTGGGCAGGATTTAACATCCTCTTTTATTTTTTTACTGCATTTATAGTATTTATATTTACCACCTTTCCCTGTATTTATTACCATGTTAGAACCGCAATGAGCACACTTAAGTATTCCTGTTAAAAGGCTTGTTGAACGCTCTCCTTTTGACTCTAGGTTAATTGGTTTGCGAAGCTCTAGTACCTTAGTTACATCATTAAATAGTTCTTCTGAAACAATAGCAGGGCACTTGGATATTATCGGCTTTTCAGAATTGGGTGTATTTTCGCGATTTCTACCATAAATTCGTTTACCTATGTAAGTTGTTTCATGAAATAGCCGTCCTACACTTGTTATATTCCACTTACTAGTTCGATTTGTTAACCCTTGTTTATTTAGGTGAGCTGCAATAGCTTTTATACCTAAACCTTTCCCTTTTGTACCATATAAACTTAAATTAAAGGCTTTACGTACAATTGATGCTTCATTTTCATTAATAATCAGTTTCTTTCTTTTTTTCTTATTAGACTTATCTTTAACCTCAATCGTGGTGTAGCCAAATGGAACTCTACCGCCCGTAAAAAAACCTTGCTCTGCTGTTTCGTTGAGCCTGTCTTTGACATATACAGAGTTAACATCACTCTGGTTTTGTGAAACTGCTCCTGTAATGGCGATTAATAATCTATTTGAACTACGATCCTGAGGTAGGTTCTCATTTACGGAAAAAAAAGAAATATTGTGCTTTTCAAAAAGCTGAACTGCGGTTAGTAGTATTATTAAATCCCTACTTATTCTTGATATTGAGTATACTATGACCCCGTCGATTTCATTATTGGGATCAACTATATAATCCATCATATGTTCATACGCTTTTCGTACTCCCTTATAGCCGCTAAACCCCTCATCAACAAAGTCTTTAACAATCACATGGTCATTTGCCTTTGCCCAAGCATCAGTTTTTAATATTTGTCCTTGTAGGGATTCTCCTTCTTTGACTTGTTTTTTAGAGCTAACTCTTCGATACCTGACTAAGTTCATGTTACTTCCTTAGAATAAATTCGGTTCGGTAACAGACATCAAAACAACATTATGGGATGTTAGGGTTTTAACTATGCTAGTAAATAGCTGTATATCCCTCGTAAGGCGGGAGTATGAGGTGATGACTATTGCTTGATAGCATTGTTTAGGATTACCAAGCTGGTCTAAAATTATCTGTAGTGAAGGTGAAATTTTTTTAATACCTGAAAACCCATCATCAAAATATCTTTGAATAATTTTATGTTTATTTTCATATGCCCACTGCTCGCATTTGATGCATTGTAGAATGACTGAATTTTCATCAAAACATTCTTTTGGTGTTGCTGTTCTATGATATGAGATAATGTTCATAACTTACTCTCCGAGCCTAGTTTTTATGCATTCTGAAGTTATTTTATCTATTGCACTTCGAACTATATTTAGTTCCTCTTTGGATAGTTTTTTTAAATTGGACGGCTCTTTCCACTTTATTTTTATGTGAAGTGGGACATTTTGAATAATTAAATCAAAATCAGACTTAATTTGTTTTGTATTATGTAAATGTCTTAATTTAATAATTGAACCGTTCATTTTGACACCGTATAGAAATGATTAAGGTAACTATATAAATCTAACTACCTTTAATACGAAATGTACAGGAACGGTATATGCATAAGCATTCCATTATCTCATTGTTTTTTATTGACATTCTACCTTGTGTTGACATTTTATGTTGTATTGACATTAATCCTTTTAAAGCTTAATTAGCATGTTATATTCAAATCTTATTTACTAATTTTCTTCTATTGACATTCGAAGTTAAAATGCACTAGTTCTTTATTTCAAAGAGAAATATCAGGGAGGCATTTTAATTTCTTAATATTCTATAAACTGATAGAAAAATTAGTATTCCTATGAAATTATTTTTAATAAATATTTCTTATTCGAATGATGCTCATAATGTTTTTTTATTAAAGCCTCTCCGTATATTTTTATTTCAACTAAGAAACTAAAAAAGATAGTCTAGAGTGCTTTTTTTTGTAATGCAGTGGCTAAAAATACCTAATTTTTGATTTATCACATAAATAGCGATAACTAGTTTGATTTTATTAGATATTTTATGTACTTTATGGGCTTGTGTGGTGTTTGCTACTAACTCAAAATCATCTAATTCAAACACTATTGAAATTTCTATGAAAGTATCAGGGATAGTTAAAACTAATGGCACATGACGCATCAGCTACATGGAGTGGTTTCAATTACCAAGGGAAAATTGCCTTATTTCATACCTTAAAGTTGATTATTCAAAAAGTAAGTAGTGGGCAATCTTTAAATGATTATCAATTAATTTTAGAGAATAACGAAGACTTCGATATTAATGGCCCAGGGGGCTATGAATCCTTTCATCAAGTAAAAGCTATCAATGAAACTGCGTACAGTAAATTTCAAGATGCATTACTTGCAATGTTACTACAACTAGATATGCCTGATTTTCATCCTGTTCAAGGATATATTCATACTTGGCATCCTTTAAATTGGCAGGGTAACGGCTCATTTCCTAATCAGTTAAAAAGTACTATTCAAAAAGTTATTAATGATAAAGCTGCTAACCAAGGGAATTGTACGATAACTAAATCACTTAATACTGCTACCGGTGTTAGTAAGGCTGTAAAAATCCTGCGCCAGGCTATACAAGCCGATTCAAGAATGAATGACTTTTCCTCAGTAGAGACGGTTTTACAAGGTATAGTCGATAATAGGAGCGCTAATGCCGTTTTAAATAGGGTGAAGCAATATGATTATGGTAATGGCACATTATCTTGCAGTATTGAGAACATTGACACGTTAGTTAAAGAGAAGATAGAAGAATTGCAGCGGTTAAGTCGTATCGAAATAGATCAAGCTGCAACAGATAAAATTTATTGCCAACTACTAAGGTTGTTGGATGAAAATGTTATCACTAAACACGCAGACTTAACCAACACCAACCTTAACCCTATTGAAATCACTCATTTATTTGAAATCGTTACCGATGAGAATATTAGAGATAGTGATGAAGCGTATTTGGCAAGCCAATTTAAACTAGTTTTTGTTTCTACATTTGAAAAGTTTTTAGAGGATGATGAGCTATGTCCTATGGAATTGGCGGAAGATTATTCAAATGGAGTGTCTAAATTAAATAGTGTTATGCAAGTGCTTTTATCATTACCCGATACAGAACTTTGGGATTATTATAAGAACTTAAGCCCGCAGGTAGCTTTTGAAGATAACAATGTAATTACTCAAGCTTTTTATACTGAAGTTGCAAACATAAGAAATTTCCTATTTTTAATATTTAGTCGGCTTTGCGATACAAAATTAAAACACCTTAAAGACAAACAAAAGTTTAAGTATTTTGTCGGTAGTGAAAGTTACCTACCTACGACAATAGGTAATATAACGAAAAGACAAATAGTTAGAGACTTGATGAGAAGCCCTCAAGCAATTGTTACTTTATTTGAAGTTTCCACATTAGTAAGCGGTGATGATAGAGCACCAATGATCAACAATTTTGCTATGGAATATAGTAATCAAGCTCATGTTGATATAGAGGAGTTTTATAGTAGTCAACCTGTGGAAGATAAAGAAAAAATATCACAAATATCAAAATCAATTAGGTTAATTAATATGGATACAGCAATACAGGAAGTGAATGATGATTAATTTACTTATTAAGTTTTGTGAAAATAATAATTTTATAGTTAACGAAATTATAATAGACAACTTTAATTATTCATTGTTTTTGGCTTCACCCCATACAGGCAGCACTAATCAAGAATACTTTTTAATCTTAGAATCACCAGATATGAATGATGAAGTCATATCAAACCTAGAAACTAAAGGTTCTGAAATTATTTTTGAGCACATTGAAAAAAATATTGATGTCGATGAGAGCTTCAAAAAAAATTGCACCTTATTGTTATGTTGCTTAGATGGTTTAATCTCGGAAAGGGAGAGATTAAAATTTGAGGAAAGTCCTTATTATTTTAAAAAAAATGTAATTCATTATTCAGATAACGAAATTAATTCTTTAATTGAGGAAATAGGTAGTGATTTTAGTAATGCAAAAGTGAATGAATTACTTCTGGCGGGGTCTGGTCAATCATTTGAATTATTTAAGTCGAATTCAGCTCAACTACAACCGTATTATCCTCTTTTAATGCGTATGACCACTAAATTACCTTTTATTCATTACATACCATCATCTAATCAATTAGGTAGTATAGAGAGCTTTGTTGACGAGCATTTAGAAGCAACAGAATTGGAATTGTTAGATTTGATTTGCAGAGAGCCACTTTCTGAAAGCTCAATGAATGAACTTATACGAAAGGAGTTCTTAAGTAATGAATAGTTTCTATAAGATAGAGAGCTTACTAGTTAAGAACTTTAAACTTTTTGGTGATGAATTTAATATAAATTTCAATGCTAATGATTTAGTTGTATTTGATGGCCCTAATGGTCACGGAAAAACTACTGTATTTGATGCTTTAGAGTTGGCTTTGACTGGAAGTATTAGAAGATTAGCTATAGTAGAAAATCAGCAAACCCCTAACGATGTAGTTGTTGCTCATAAAAACCGTGGGGACTGTTTTGTTCAATTAAAAATATCTAATGAAAGCGGTTCTTTAATTGTTAAAAGGGCACTTAAATCGATTAAACCTAGAAATGGTACAAAAATTAGCAACTTTAGCCTACTTTGGGATTTAACTATTATCGAAGGAGCTTCGGAACGCACTATAACTCAAGAAGAGCTAGGTAAATTCATTAATTGCTCAGAACTAAAACGAGACTTTACTTTTTTCCACTATGTAGAGCAGGAAGATACAGCACATTTTTTGAAGATTAAAAATGAAAAGGAGAGGGCAAAAGCTTTATCCGTTTTATTTGGCGACACTAAAGAAATGCAAGAAAAAGTATCTAAAGTTGAGCTTTTAGAAACTAGGTTAAAGAAGATTGTCGGGAATCTAAAAATTGACCAACAAAAACTAATTGAAAGGATTGGTGAGATAGATTCAGATAGTAAAAAACTTGCAACTGAACAGAGGTTTACAAAGTTATTTGATTGGAAAGGAAATATTGAATGGGATAATGAAGGCTTTTCAAATTTTACCTTTGAAAAGAAGCAGGCATTCATTGAGGAGCTTTTAAAGTTACGCCCATTCATCGAACATAAATCACATTATTTAATTAACCGAAATTATAAAAATGCAGCACAGCAAACCGATGTTTTAAGAAACTTCATTGGATTTTCGTTATATATCGCTCAAGCAAATGAAATAATTCAACTTAAACAGAAGTTTGATGCATGTTCAAACGTACTAGCTATGCTTCAAGCAAACGCATTAGGTAAGTTGATTGAATATCAAGATTTTACTCACGTGTTGGATCTTATTAAATATACGGGGAAAGAGGATCTCTTTTCGGATATTCGTGCCATTTTGGATGGTAATAAAAATAATAGCGATAGTTCCAAGTTGATATCAGAAGTCCTAAGCATTAGAGACAGCTTAATAGAACATCAGAATCATAAAAAGGATGACACAAGTTGTATTTTTTGTGGTCATAGTTATGAATCAACGGGTGAACTTATAAGCTCTATCAAAAATAAAGAGACTGCACTTAAATCAGTTCTGTCAAGCGATGGTCAAAGATTGCAAGTTTTGCTTGATGAATTTAAGAACAATAAAATCAAACCTATCACTTCAAAGCTTGAAGTGTATATTAGCTCTTTAACTATTCCCACAGATTTACATCTTGCTCAATTAAAAACTGCTTTGGAATATGAAAGCAGGTTTGAGAACTTGAATAATTGGCTCAAGAATATAGGCGTAGAATACAAAGATCTAGTCTTAGGGTTTCAACCTGACTCTTTCAACCTGGAAAAAGTTCAAACTAACACCGAAAAGCTACAGGAAAGAATTGTTAATAAAATACCTAATGCACCTGAAGGGTATTCAGATTTAAGCGGTGAACTTAATTTTGACCATTTATTTAGATACTACTTTGACTCTAATAAAGAGCTATTAGATAGAATAACGGTTGCAAATGTAGACTTAAAAGTTTCATATATTAATGAAAAATATATGGAATCTCTTTCAATAGATAAACAACAGTATAAAGAAAACAAAACTAAGCTTGCCAAACTAGAAGTTAAGCTAACTGATGTAAACTCATTAAAAACAAAATTGAAAAAGACGATAAGCCGATATCAAAAGAGATTAATTAAAGATGTCGAAATACCATTTTACATATATTCAGGGAAAGTACTGCAAAGCCATCAATCGTCTGTTGGTACTGGTATTTTCATAAAAGATAAAACAGGTGATGACGAACTAAAAAATATTAGATTTGTTGCTAACTGGGAAAGTGATCACGATGTTTTAAATACTATGAGTTCAGGCCAAATTGCTGCAATAGTTATTAGTTTGTATTTAGCGCTTAACAAGGTTTATTCGCAAGGATTAGGAACAATATTAATTGACGATCCTGTTCAAACAATGGATGAGATAAATATGATCTCATTAGTTGAGCTGCTAAGAAATGAATTTTCAGATCGACAATTGGTGTTATCAACACATGAAGATCATGTTTCAAAATACTTTCTTTACAAATTTCTTAAATATGGCAGAAATGCTCGGCAGATAAGATTGATTGATAGAAAGGAATATCAACTATCAAATAAAATAAAACAAGTAAGCTAGATAAATTACCATTTTTTTATTTGGAATTTTGTATGGGGCGTCACTTACATTGCAGTTTACATTTTTTGTTACTACATGTTGTAGAAGCCTGAGTTCTAGCGTCTAGGGGCGTTCTCAATCTATATTCCAATTTTTTAAGGCTATTTTTGTGATAAATAAAAATATTGGTCGCAACGACCCTTGCTGGTGTGGTTCACAACTGAAATTTAAAAGATGTCATTTGAATCGTGAAAAACAAAAGCCGCTAGAAAGGTGGGAAGCATCAAAAGAGTTTAACAATAAATTTTCTAGACGAATCTGTTCAAGTCCAGATTCGTTTCATCATGACTGCTCGAAGAAAATAATTAAAGCCCATACCGTGCCTAAGTCTTCTAGTTTAAAAGCTATTGCCAAAGATGGGCATGTGCTAGGCATGAAAATGAGTCTAGAAAATATTTTTAAAAACAGAGGCAAACCTCGTTTAGAAAAAATAGGCATTAATAACGCTTCAACATTTAATGGTTTTTGCAAAGTACATGACGATAATATATTTGCTCCAGTTGAAAAAGAAGCTTTTAAAGATAGTGCAGAGCAATGTTTTTTACTTGCATATAGAGCCTTTGCCAAGGAATATTATGCTAAAAACTCAGTATCAGAAATAGACAACTTAAGACATCAAGCAGATAAAGGTAAAAGCATAGATGACCAAATGGCGATTCAAATGCAAAATTTTATGTTTGATATTAGTACAAGGACAGCATTGCTTGATTTAATGCATCATAAGAATTTCTTTGATTATGCTCTTGAAAATTATGACTATTCAAGTACAAGAGCTGTTGTATTCTCGTTTGAGTCACCTCCACCAATAATGGTTTCAGGTGGAGTAAACCCAGACTATGATTTTAATGGCAACTTACTTCAAGACCTAATGGAGCTTGAATGTAGATTGGATAGTATCTATGTGACTGCATTTTATGATGGTACTTCAGGTAAAATAGTCCTTTCATGGCTTGAGCATTGTCATGAAACATGTAAAAATTAGTCGAGTCATTATTTCAAAAATGCCCTGACGATATAGTTACATTTCTTTTTCAATATATAGCTAAAAACTTTGAAAATACCTTTGTTTCGCCTAGTTGGTGGAAGTCTATAACAGCAAGTGATAAAGCAAGTTTTCAATCACTTTTTTCTGATACCGTTAGTATGGAGTCAGAACCGTCTAGTTTTGGCTTAGTTGATAAGTTATTAAATGTTAAGTTTGAACAAAGTAGCAATATAACTTTCTTAAATTGGAAGCTATCAAAGTAACCAATACCATTTTTTTATTTAAAGGAAGGCTCTATATTAATGGATGAAGTTATATATCAATTCCCAGAATATACTCAAGAAATAATCAATAAAATCATAAAATCATAAAATCTGATTGGCTAATTCATGCATTTAATCTAGAGAATGAGAAGGATATTTATAATCCTGCTGCATATTTATATAACGCAGAGTTTAATGGTTTGGAATATACAATCCACTTAGATTTAAACATATATCAGTACGTGATAAGTGCATTTAAAAAGAATAATAAAAACAAATTACATCGAGATGCAATAGCGTTTATGGTCTTTGGTAAAGTTACCAATGCTTTGTTTGACCCTACCATAGCAATCTATGAAAAGTTAAATTATTTAAAACAATGCCCAGATGAACTCGTTGATGATCTTTATCTATTTAGACGAATTGACAACTCATGCATGGACAATTTAGCAGAATTTGCTTTGGGTAATACTGATAATATTCAACTCAAAGGTATAGCTCCTATCGATAGAGAGGGCTTGAAGGTAAGTCTAACTAAATATAATAGATTGAAAAAATGGGATACTTTTTATGTGTTTATACTAAAAATCACAGAATTAACCTATTTTGATAAATCTACAAATGAAGAAAAAATAGATAAGTTTTTGAAATGGTGCTTTAGTGATTTCTTGTATTCTATAGTGACAATATCATTTGTAATTAAGCTATTCGCCAGGGGTAACTTACCTAAATTAATGAAATATAAACCTAATATGAGTACGGCAAACAAAAAAGATGCACTAATTAATATGACATGGGATCTTTTTCTGATAGATAAATTTTTTGAGGGGTGGGCGAACAAAAAGCCAAATAAAGAATCCGTTTATGCAAGTAATGATAAACCATTAAAGTCAGTTCTAGAATTAGCTATTTCAATACAGACTAAAGGGAGTGGAAATCACTTAAGAAGTTATTTAACACACAGTATAATTCAGGAACTTAATGCCCTCGAACATGCAATGAAAATGACTAAAGGTCGCAAAATTAATGATATAACTGATATTAAACCTTATAGAGATAAGCTAATAATAAAGTTTGAAAAAATACTCTTGCCAAGTTGAGTTTTTCTATAAATTTAAACTCCTCAAAGCTTTTACTTTTTCGTTGCTAGTAAAGGTAAATAATTAGGTAATATCGCACCGCTCTAGTAGCAATAAAACAAGTTCTCGCTGGAAGTATTGGTATTCATCTTCAATGTCTAAATTCCAGATTTTTGATAGGTGTTTATTACCAGTGTGTGCTTGAATTCGCTCAATATGAGTATTTTCAAAAACAAAAATTTTATCAGACCACTCAAGTGTTTCTGGTGTACAGAGTGTCGTTCCCGCTTTAGTAACGTACTTTAGACTCAAGCCTGCTGATTTGTATTGATTATCTTTGTTAGCAGCGCTAAATAGTTCTTCGGCTGTTTTACTACGCTGTTTGTTTGCTGTGCAAAGAAAAAGAATATTCATACTAATTACCTACCTATTATGAAAAGTCACCAGTCAATATTCTAGTTAATAGGCTTATAACTAATTCAGGTTTTGAATCTACTAAATCAATAGGGCGCAATCCACACAATTGCTTCCTATTTCTAAGCAACCATCTTTCTGCCGCATCTTGATCATTAAAAACATTAATAAGTAATTCGTGAAGTTCAGGGTTAGTATTTAAAATGCGTGGTAAATTATTTGGTTTATTCATCATTTAACCCCTTGTTCGTATGGTAAATATTAATTTTTAATGTCCAGTGCCCATATTCGTCCCACTCTTCCCGCCACATTAAGAGAAACCCGTTAATCGAAAGGTTAGCGGGTTTTTTGCATTCAGGGATTAAAGAAAATGGGTTTGTAGCGCAGCACCTATACGTAGAGTTCAAACCTCTACCTCACCGCCACATTAAGAGAAACCCGTTAATCGAAAGATTAGCGGGTTTTTTGCATTCAGGGGTTAAAGGAAATGGGTTTGTAGCGCAGCACCTATACGTAGAGTTCAAATCTCTATCTCACCGCCACATTAAGAGAACCCCGTTAATCGAAAGCTTAACGGGGTTTTTCTTTTTAGTTAAAGTGCTACAAACCAACGAAGAGGTTGTAGCACTTAGCTACGATATATAGTTCAAGTATTTATCTTATTACTTCATGCTAATAAAACGCACTTAAACAGGCAAGGTTTGTATCATTTTTAATTTAATTGTTATTTAAAACCAGTATTGTATGGTTCGGTGTGTTTTTTTAATTAGTGCGCGTTTGATTTTTAATTAACACTAATCTAACATAAATCTAACATTTTGGTGTTAATCTAAAATCAACCAATAAATGTTACGGTGGCACATTAGGATGTTGTGCTTAGATAAGGTAAATAAGCGTAAAACAAATGGACAAGGAAGACAGTAATATGGAATTTAAGATTCACCCATCGATAGGCATTTCTCGTTTAGGTAATAGCCCTGAGCAATTTTGTTTATCTCCAGAAAAAATAGGTCAATTACCTTTTGAAGCAGATCAAAATGGTAATAAACAGGGACCAATTATTTCGTTCAAGGATGACGCAGGTCGCGTTAGAAGGCAAGGGCAAGTATTTAAAGTATTTTTAGAGAATGGTGAAGAAGTTACTTTAGATACCCCTAACATTAAAGCCATGGAATGGTCAGTACATTTAGCCAACAAAAAAGCGACTTGGTACCAGTACAGTGAACTACAAGGTAACTTACTTTATGGCCCTCAGAATAGTTATAGTAATCAAAATGTTCCTTTTAGAAATCCTGATGTTCACGGTGAAAACGAACGCCAAAAACTAATCATTGACCCAGGACCACGAACTATTGGTGGCCCATTACAGTCCATTGGTTTTGAACAAGGTAACGCTCCAGCTGGTTATCCTGTCTCTTATCCACCCAAAGTAGTAAAGCATGGTACACCAGTGCTTACCTTAGGTGATTTGTATACTGATAATTTAGGGCGATTAATTGTAGTGGGTGGTTATGGCCATGCTGGTGGTAACGAACCATTAACCAGTTACGGTGGGTCGAATTCTTGGCACGACGATATTTCTGATGGCCCCGTTTATTGTACTGTTTCGTTTAAAGACAATACACCAGATGTTCAACTTCAAGCTTGGGTAGTGGTAGGTTCACCTGACTTTGCACCTGAAATTGTAAATATTTCTACCTTAGACGATAGTGCTTTTGATGTTGGTATCAGAGAGTTCAATTTAGTACCTGATCTTTGCTTAAACAATGTTTTTAATGAAAGTTATCAAGCGAATTATCAGCGTGACATTTTACCTATTGTAGAACGTATTGGCCGATATCAATGGGTATCTAACGTACAATCTATGTCAGCATTTAGTGCTAATGCGTTTGATTATGCAGACAATAGTGAAGCTAACAAAGTCAATCGAGAAAGCTACTTTTCATATTTCAGAGAGCCTGACGATAAAGCGGATGCATCAGCCGAGCAACCTCAGCAAACATTATTTAAAGACAAATTCCCTATGATGCCATTAAATTCGGGCAGCAATTCGGTAAGTAATCAAAATATTGTTAAATTCCTAGCGCTTAACCAAACACAACAATTTTTATTAGGTCAATGGGCGAAAGGTTGTTTTGTTAACGATGAAAATTTCATACCGTATCCTGTTAACCCGCTTGATCAAGGTAGTATAGGCAACTGTGTTGGTTTGCCTATGTGTCCGGGAATAGAGGTTACCTGGAGCGTGCAAAATAAGAATATTTATTCTGCACCTTATATTATTTCAGACCAAAAAGGTGCTGGCGGTTACAACACTACTGGTTTAACGCCATCGCGTGATGAATGTGAAGGTGGAGGCTGTGAGCCTGGAGACTTAACCAAACGTATGGCCTGTCCATGGCAAGCTGATTTTTTCCAATGCACAGTGCAAACAGTTAACTTTACTGTACCAGAAGTGAATAAAAGCAGTGATGGCGAAGGAGGTTTATCGCCATTACCACCAACTTATTATGCTTACTGGTGGCCGCCACAAAGCCCTTGGGATGTACTTACGGGTGAAGTAACAGAAGAAGGGCAGGCTGCTTCTCATGTGCCAGCAGGTCAGCAAATGAATTATGCTCGGGGCATTAATACTTTTGTACAAATGGTAGAGCACTGGTCGGCACTAGCCTTCATTCGTGATAACAACAATGAACACATCGATTATCCGTATTTTACTGAAACTGAACGCAATAATGAGCTCTTTAGTTATCAGGAAGTTGGCGTAGGCAGTATCAGTGGTAATGTCGATGATAACGAAACTACGATTCCGGTTTTTTACATCGAGCAGAATAAGAAACACATTAAACGGAAAAGTACCCGGGCAGCAAGAATGGTTAAAGGTCTTGAAACACGCAATTTCAAAGAAATTAAAATTGCAAAAGACGGTTTAGGTGTTCCACGTTCAGGCACACGTGTACGTCGATAAGATGACGTCATCAAAAATTGAAACTGATGTAACTATACTAGGAGCAGGCCCCTCTGGGGCCTGTGCAGCACTCAGTTTATTAAACAATTCCACATTAAATATCACCCTAGTAGAACAATCCGACTTTTCTCAACAACGTGTTGGTGAACATGTTTCGGATAGCCTTTTTAACTTTCTAGACTTTTTAAACATTACACCTGAATCGTTGGGGGAAAGTTGCTTTATACCAACTTATGGTAGTACTGCTTATTGGGGATCAAATCGACCAGGATTCAGAAACTCAGTCTTTACTACGCAAGAATCCACCTACCAGTTAAACCGAGAACTATTTGATTTAGGTTTAATTGAAACCGCCGTTGAACGCGGTGCACGCGTTTTACCTCGTACCCATTGTATCGCAACTAATCAACTTCCCGACGGTACTTGGCAGTTGATCCTTTCACACCCTCATCAGGGGGAATTTGAAATACATAGTCGTTTTATTGTTGATGCAACAGGTCGCAAAGCGAACATTACCAAAGGGGTTGGCGGGTTAAGTGATAAAACTGATGATTTAATGGGCGTTGGACGCTTCTTTCAGCTAGCCAAGGGCCATAAACAGACTCAAGAATATATGATAGAGAGTTGTGAGCATGGTTGGTGGTATGGTGCATTATTACCCGATCATACTTATGTGGTCACATTTTATTCTGATGTCGATATTATCGCCAAACTACGATTAAATCAGCAGGAGGGGTGGAATAAGTTATTAAATGAAAGCAAGCACATCAAGCATTGTATTAATAATGGTAAAGTCACTGCTCCACATCCATGGTCTCGCCCGGCATTTAGCCAAATAAGTATGGCTGATAATGTTAACAACTTTTTAGCGATTGGTGATGCCGCCTGTGCCTTTGATCCTATTTCATCAATGGGTATAGGTTTTGCGTTATCTTCAGCTTGTCATGGCGCAAATGCGATAATTGCACAGTTGAATGCTAGTAACGCTACCCCCAAAAGTAATCAGGCAATAACACAGTATAATTTGGACTTGAAAAGTCAGTTTGATAATTATCGTTTACTCAAACAGAAGTTTTATCAACAAGAGCTTCGATGGCCTCAGGCAGCGTTTTGGCAACGAAGAGCCCACAACAGCAGTGACGTTGAAGAATTAGCGCTTGATAATATCATGACGTGATTTTATATGGACTAGATTAAATATAAGTTCGTTGCTAACGTAACGAGCTTTTTATTTTATATCTTTTGAACCTCTAAGATAGTCTTTGCGATATGTCTAAAATATGCATTGGTTATTTTAGTATCTATTTGAAAACGATTTCAGCAAACATCTCCAGTACTATTTATAAGAAATTGCTTAAGTTATATTGAATGTTAATTGTAAAGTAAGAGTTTTTTTTAGTTTTTGAATTTGATGCTTTAAATGGAAACGGGAATTAGAAGTGTTAATATATAATATTAGGCACTTGCTACTCAGTATTGATTATTTAACGCGGAACTTACATGAACTTAGAACAAATCTTATTGGCAATAAGTAATACACATGACGACGAATTAACGATTGCTGGTTTAGAAGCAGCGAAAGAAAATTGGGCCTTATTTTACCCTGAATTAGAAAGGCTGATAGATCAATTTATCGCGGTTGATACATCGTTAACAGATGAACAAGAAGCCATTGTATTTTTTGGTACCTTATTACTAGCTGAATTAAAATATTCTCCAGCATTAGCAAAATGTTTACAGTTATTTTCATGCCGTGACACGTTTTTAACGCCCATTGAAGCGATATTTGGTGAAGCTGTTACGGAGTTAACGCCAACGTTATTTTATAACGTGGCGGATGGCAGTACACAAACATTGTCGGATTATATTATTGATGGCCATCAGGCTATGTATTGTAAAGCATCGGCGATGGAAGCAGTATTTGCTCAATACGAAGTAGGCGTTGTTGATAAGAAAGAATTAGCTGAACAGATCACACGATGGTTAGCTGCATTTTTGGCCGTACCGAGTACAATCAATAGTTTTTTAACTAGTGCATTAGCAGATTCTTGCATTGAATATCAACTAGATGATTTTAAACCCCTATTTATTGACCTATGCGACAAAGAGTTATTTGATGAAGCTCGCTTTAGCAATGATGAAGTAAGGGCGTGGGATAGTGCGCATACCCGTAAGCTTATTGAGTCAGGTATGGTTAAAACCGACTTTAGTGTTGTTGATACCTTAAATACTTGGATTGATAATGACATAGCGGATGAAGAACTCGGTGGCCTTTTAAACGAAGATTTTGATGAATTTGATTCGTTAATGGGCGAAGGCGGTTTATTTGAAGATATCTTGTACGATGAAAACACAATTTTAGAAAATAGTGTGCCCGTTACTTCCTTACAATCGGTGGGGCGCAATGACCCCTGTCCGTGTGGTAGTGGCAAGAAATATAAGAAATGTTGTTTACTCACCAAGAGTAAAACAAACAGCTAAAATTAGAAGGTTAATACTTATGTTTGAGGGCTTAACTGCGTCTAATATTGCTGTTGCTGCGTTATACGTATGCCTTTAAACTTACGATTTTGTTGCGCTCAGGCAAAATAAACCAAAGTGGCGTATTTTAACCAGCACAAGGAATCATTGATTAAATGGTATTATTTGGCCACTACTTTATGATTCGCCATTGCAGGAAAGTGGTTTGTTAAACGTAAAATATTAGCGGTTAAGTGCAGCGTCAAAATTTGCCAGAGTAACAACGTCACCGGCATTTAAGTTATTGATATGGATGCCACCGATGCGAATCCTGACCAATCTTAATGTTGCAAAACCTACAGCGGCCGTCATTTTTCTTATCTGACGGTTTTTCCCTTCGCACAGAGTGATAGATATCCAGCTAGTTGGGCCATGTTTTGGATCGCGGATTTTACGCCCACGAGTGGGAAGTTGAGGTTCACATTCTAGTTTGAATGCTTTGCAGGGCAACGTAAGATATTTAGTTCCATTAATACCAATTTCAACACCACTTTGCAGTGCTGATATTGCGGTCGCAGTGATCTCTCCATCTACCTGAACGTAATATTCTTTTTCTATACCTTTATCTCTAACTTTGTAGCTCATCATACCGTCGGTTGTCAGTAACAATAATCCTTCGGAGTCGTGATCTAACCGCCCAATTGCCATGGTCTTATTGGGGAAGTTAAATAGTTCACCGAGTAGATGTTTCTTTTTTCGTGACTCAGGTAAAAACTGACTTAAAAAACCATAGGGTTTAAATATTTTGAAATGCTGATGACTTTGTTGGGGTACTGAGCGTTCAGTTAAATTTATTTGGTTTGTGATGGGCATTAAACATGACCTTGTTTGTTAGTACCGTTTAGGTAACACCGTTTAGATAGAACTGTTTAGATAATACCGTCTAATTAATGTCGCATTATACGGTTAATTAAGGCTAGATGCACTGCACATGGCTAAGGATAGGTTAGGTGGATACGAGAGTGTAACGTCTGATAATCCTACAGAACAATAATAAAAGTCGTTATAAGCCCTGAAAGGGCGATGTTTGTATTTAATTTGTTGCTGGGGCACTTTTGTGGGAAAGACGCCCTATACATATTATTGTAGATACGGCTATGGCTAGGTAGTTAATTTTTTACTTTAAAACGATTTCAATAATCATTATAGTGAGAAAGTATAATTAAATGATTGTTTCTACAAGGATAGTTAATGAGAGCGATAAATGGTTACCAAGATAATATCTCAATTTTACCTATCTCAAATAGTATGGGTAATAGTTTATCATGCCAACAAGAAAAGTAATTTCCTATTACAGAGATTGCTACAAAGAAGATAGTGCAGATCTCAACTTATGGAACTTAAATAAACTAAAAAAAGATGATTGCCTCATGTTAACAGGGCAAGATGATTTAGGATCGGGTTTTCTTCCTCGTATGCCTATCCCTGAAGAGTTTGCTGTACAAATGATGAAACGCGTTGAAGTATATCAACGTGAACGCGTATTACTTTATGTGAGTTTTATTACAGTAGGGAAGTTGGAAGTTAAGGGGGAAGTAAAGCAAGTTGTCACGCCTCTATTGTTTAATGAAGCTTTAATAGAAAAAGATAATGATAACAGCCGTTATTACTTTTCTGTCAACGATAAAACACCAGAAATTAATGAGTCATTAACTCAATTGTTAATGCCTGAGGGTGATGCCATAACTGACTTCGAAGGTCATGGTAATATTCAATCAGCTTCACTCTGGACGTCATGGCTTAAAGATAGCCCTCTGGAGATAAATTGTCTTGAGTTACTTAATTTTCCAAGCCTTGTTAACCCAGATGAAATTAAAAAGGCACTTAAGCGGAAAGTGCCAACGCTTCTTCCTGCTTCTATGTTAGTTTTTATTGAGAGATCAACAAGCAGCCGTGGTGTACTTCATGAACTAGAAGAGATTATTGAGTCGAATAAATTGTCTGCTCCTTTATCTGAACTCTTGTCATCTAGTGAAGAATTCGATTATCTAGCGGGTGTGAATAAGGCGCTAAAGTATGATTATTTGCCGGGCTTACTTTCTACACCACAAAAGAAAATTATTTCAATTGCGGCTAATACTCATTTAGGCTGTGCTTCTGGCCCTCCAGGGACTGGCAAAAGTTATACAATAGCCGCCATTGCGGCGGAGCATATGGCGCGAGGAGAGTCTGTACTTATTGTTGCTAATAATGATGCCGCTTTGGATGTTATTGCTGACAAACTCGATGAAAATTTTGGTCTTAGTGATGTATCTATTAGAGCGGGTCAGAAAGAGTTTCTTAAAAAATTAAAGGGTTATATTGCGGATCTTTTAGCGGGATATTTCGCTGAAGAATTAAATAAAGAGCCAGCCGCATGTGAATCAGAATTAAAAGCGATAAATAACTCATTAAACAAATTAGAAAAACGCTTTGTTAAATACTGTCATAAAGCGATTGTAAGAGGTCAAAGACTAAAGGGGTTAGAGCAAAAAGACTCGCAATGGATGACAGGTATATATTTGGCCTTGGCTAGTAATGGAATTAAAGAATTAGCTAAACAATGGGCTTCTTTGAATGAAATCAATAGTAAACATATTGAGCGAGAAGAACTTGCTGGTGCCTATTTAAGCGCATTAAAAAATCGAAATTTAAAAAACTTAGTAGAAAAAGAAAGAAAGTCGTTACAAGCCTTTAATAAAGCTATACGTAGCCGTACGTCGAAAAGGCAATTTGAGCTATTTGATGATATTGAATATGCGGCCCTTCTTTCTGCATTTCCTGTTTGGTTGGTTAGTCTCAATACACTGTATCGAGTGTTGCCGTTAAAAGCAGAAATGTTCGATTTAGTCATCATTGACGAAGCAACGCAATGTAACATAAGTGGTTGTTTACCAGCGATTTATCGAGCAAAAAGAGCCATGGTGGTTGGAGATGCTAAGCAACTAAGACATTACTCGTTTTTGGCCAAAAGCAAAGAAGCACAGCTAATGGCTAAAAATGATCTCACACCAGATAGTGAAGGGGTAGTGAGTTATCGTGACAATTCAATTTTGGATCTGACATTAAATGCGCTAACTAGTCATCAACAGTTGGCCTTTTTGGATGAGCATTTTAGAAGTAAGCCTGAACTTATTCATTTTAGTAATGAACGATTTTATCAAAATAAGTTGAAGGTAATGCAACATAGGCCATGTACAACTAGTGGTCATCTTCATTTATACAGGGTAGATGGAACAAGAGATAAGTCGGGGATTAACCATCTTGAAGCTAAACAGGTCATAGAGTCTATTAGAGAACAAATTAATGAAGATACTCAAGCAGGGATTTACCATAGCATAGGTGTTATCTCACCTTTTAGGCATCAAGCAGAGCACATAGCTAAAGAAATTGAAACCAATTTCAGTGAAGCTGAAATTAGTAGTCATAAAATCCGCGTAGCAACCCCTTATGGTTTTCAGGGTGAAGAAAGAGACATTATGCTTATCTCTTTTGCAGTAGATAACGATGCGAAACGTGCTGCGGTATATCTGAACAAAGCTGATGTTTTTAACGTTACTATTACTAGGGCGCGACAAAAGCAAATATTATTCCTATCGATAGATGAAACTAAATTACCAGAGCATAACTTGTTACGTCAATATTTGGCATCTATTAATGAATTTGAAGCAACTCACGCAGTAACTTCTAAACTTGATGAATTTCAGCAAAGCGTTGTAAGTGAGTTAGATAAACTAGCAATAGAAACATGGCCTGGTTATACAATCGTTGGCACCGAAGTTGATATTTTGTGTCGTTATAACGATCAATATTTGGCAATAGACCTAATTGGATTTCCCGGTCCATGGGCGGACTTCTTTGAATTAAACACCTATAAATTATTTCAACGTGCTGGTGTTGAAATATTACCGATTAGCTATGGCTTGTGGGTAGTTGATAAAGAAGCTTGTATTGCAAAAATAGCGAACAAACTAGCGTTTACAACAAGGAATGATTATGGCTAATAACTGCAAAGGGCTTATTGGTATTGTAATCGTAGTAATATGTATAACTATATGCATATTACTACAAGAGCCGATTGCTCAGTCAATTGATTATCATGCCTTTAAAGATAACCGAACATTTATATTTGTACCTAACTTTCTTAATGTTATTTCAAACTTAGCATTTGTGGTGGTCGGTGTCATAGGTTTGTATAATTTACTTGTTTCTAAAAATGTTGTGATAGTGGAAAAATTCAAAGCAGGCTATATTGTATTATTTTTAGGTTTGTTGTTAATAGGTTTTGGCTCGGGTTATTATCATTTGTGGCCAAATAATGAAACCTTAGTATGGGACAGGTTACCCATGACGCTGTCTTTTATGGCTTTAGTTGCAATTATTATTACTGAATATATATCGATAAATACGGGTAAACAACTGTTATATCCCTTGTTAATGCTAGGGGGAGGATCTGTTGCTTATTGGAATTACACTGAAAGTATTGATGCTGGTGACTTAAGATTTTACATATTGATTCAATTTATTCCATTAGTTATCATTCCTTTGATTTTGTTGGTTTTTAAGCCAGTGTTTAGCCACGGGAATCGATATTGGTGGTTGTTATTAGCTTATGTTTTGGCAAAATTTTTAGAGCATTTTGATGCGGTTATTTTTGAAACGTTATCGATAGTAAGTGGCCATACGTTAAAACATTTACTTGCTGCATTTGGTATGTTTTGTTTGTTAAGCGGCTATAAAAAACGAAAGTACATGGAAGTTAAATACATATGCAAAAAGTAGTAGTGCTAGGCGGGTACGGGAACTTCGGTAAAAGAATTGTTGAAAACCTTGCAAGAATTGAGGGAGTAAACATACTTATCGCTGGCAGAAATCTCAGTAAATCGATGGCGTTAATTGAAAGCTTAAAAGGGGCTGCTTTAGCTAATTTAGACCCGTTAGTTATCGATATATTCGCTAATGACTTTACAGAACAGTTAGCTACTATTTCACCATTCCTTGTTATTCATACCAGTGGACCATTTCAAGGGCAAGATTACCGCGTGCCAATAGCTTGTATAGCGTGTGGTGCGCATTATATTGATTTAGCAGATGACAGGCGTTTCGTTTGTGATATTGGCAAGTTAGATAGCCAAGCTAAAAATAAAGGCGTGTTAATTGTTAGTGGTGCTAGTTCTGTACCTGGGTTATCTTCAGCTGTTATTGAGCACTATAAAAATCAGTTCAGTGTCATTGAATCGATGGATTTAGCTATTGCACCCGGTAATAAGGCGGAACGTGGTTTAGCAACTGTTGAGGCTATATTATCGTATACAGGACATCCTCTTAATGTATATAGAGAAGGTCGTTGGCAAGATGTTTATGGTTGGATGGATTCTAAGGTAAATGACTTTGGTGGCTTTGTTGGTAAGCGTCATTTAGCTAATGTTGATGTGCCAGATTTAGAGTTATTTCCTAAACGTTACAATGTATCTCAGCAAGTGAGTTTTCAGGCAGGTTTAGAGATCCCATTTTTGCATTTAACCATGCTTGGTATGGCATATTTATCAAAAATAGGCTTAGTAAAAAACTGGGCACCATTATCAAAAGCCATAGTTCGCGCAAGTAATGTATTTCTCCCCTTTGGTAGCGACAAAGGAGCTATGGAAGTACTAATTAGTGGCAAAGACAACAATGGAAATACTAAACAAGTGAAATGGAACTTATATGCTCCTAAAGGTAATGGCCCTTATATTCCAACGCTTTCAACCATCATTTTAGCAAGAAAATTGCTCTGTTCTTCAAGTAACCAAGTAAACCAATATACAAAGCTAGAAGCTGGCGCTAAACCCTGTGTGGGCTTATTGCAGTTAAGTGACTTTAGTGCTTCTTTTGATGCGTTGGAACTTACTTTTGAAGAAAGCCTTTCTCATGTATCAAAAGAGCAAAAACCCTAGTGGTGGTTTATTAAATGGAATATTACCTAATGGTAAAATTAATTCATATTCTAGCCGCTGTTGTTGTAACAGGGACCGGATCTGGGATTGCATTTTTCATGTTTATGGCAAATCGTTCTAATAATCCTCAAGCAATTTATGTAACAGCTCAACACGTTATTCTAGGGGATTGGGTCTTTACAACGCCTGCGGTAATTACCCAAATAATTACTGGAATAATATTAATGAACATGCAGGGCTATTCATTTTTATCACCTTGGTTTTATTGGGTATTTGGGTTGATTATTTTCATTGGTTTTTGTTGGTTACCTGTTTTGAAAATTCAATACAAGTTACGTGAGTTAGCTAAGATATCGGTAGATTCGAACCAAGTTACACCTGAATTTAAAACGTTGATGAGAACATGGACACTTTTAGGTATTCCCGCTTTCATTGCCATTTTAGGTATTTTCTGGTTAATGGTTTTTAAACCTTTTTCTGTAGCTTAAAAGAAGAACTATGAGCAATCTTAATCAAAAAAACTTAATAGTATTTGCTAAGTATTCATTAGCATTTTTGTGGACTTTTACAGGGCTAACCTCCATTTATTTCTCCCCTGAAATTGGTTATGAAATTCTAGCAAGCGCCAATATAGCAGGTTCAATGGCAGACTTTTCCATTTATGCTGGTGGTGCTTTAGATATTGTTCTTGGGCTTTGGCTTCTAACCTCAGTAAAAACAAAGTTATGCTGCATTGTGCAAGTAGCAGTGATAGCGTTATATACGGCAATTTTAACCTTTATCGATGCGAGTTATTGGTTACACCCATTCGGACCAATAACTAAGAATATTCCTATTATTGTTTTGATTGGTTATGTTTACATCGCGAATGTTGACAGTGGCTTAACACACCCTCAATCAAAACCTGACAACTTAAAGAATTAGTTTAAATCAAAAATAGAGAGGCCAACCTTGTCATCACTACAAATCGCAAGATTCATCATTTCCTTTAGCTGGTTATATCACGGAATTTTTCCAAAACTTGTTCATATAGCGCCATTAGAAAAAGCCATGACAGAGAGTATTGGACTATCAAATGAGCTTTCTTACTTAGTCACTAAATCAGCAGGCGTAGGTGAGGTTCTTTTTGGGATACTTTTCTTTGTGTTATATCGCTCTAAAGTAATTATTTTATTGAATATTACAGGGCTAACGGGATTGTTAGGTTTTGTAGCTGTTATGCAGCCTCATTTACTTATTGAAGCATTTAATCCCGTTACCACCAATATTGCCTTAATTGGTTTCAGTTTGATATTACTAGTTGAATTGAATGGTGAGTCAAAGAATGAGCACAACAAGGAGAGTCTATGACTGTTTCCAAATATCCTCCCTACATTGGCGTAAACGATTGCGTGATATTATTTGACGGAGTCTGCAAACTTTGTAATGGCTGGAGTAAATTTATCATTAATATTGATACACAGCAGCACTTTAAATTATGTAGCGTTCAATCACCAGAAGGGCAGAAAATATTAAGGTATTTTAACATGCCAACAGACCATTTTGATACCATGCTGTATGTCGAAGGCAATCAATATTTTGATAAGAGTGATGCTTTTTTAAATGTTATCAATAAACTTGGTTGGCCATGGTGTTTATTATACATTTTAAAAATTATTCCTAAGCGTATAAGAAATTGGCTTTATGATCGTATTGCCCTTAATCGATATAATTTATTTGGTAAGTACGATAGCTGTATGTTGCCAACTAAAGAGAATGAAAATAGATTTCTTTAACAAAGTAACCTCATCGGTAATGCTAACTTGAACTGAACTACTGTCTTATCAAAAACGCTGGCTAATAAGCTGTGCATACTTGAAAAATATTAATACTCGTCCAATTCGACTTTTTATATTCTAAGAAGCCGTTTAGTAGAAGTAAATACTCATCATGATACTGCGCAACCACTCAGAATAAGTGTATGCCCCTCGTAAGGTTATTCTCGATAGGTGTTTTTGAGTTTAGCGACGAATAAAATTGAAGTTGCTGGTTACTTTGTTAGAATAACATACTGTTACATTTTAAGTGTTGTGGTTGGTAAATAACATATTAATTTCTTTAATTATTATGTCTACATGACTCTCATGAGCATGGTTATCAATGTGTAATTGTCTGATAATTTAAACATAATAATAAAGGACCTATATATGAGCAAAGGTAGCGGAAAAGTAGCAGAGAGTCATTACAAAAGTGAGAAAGCTTATTTAGCAAAGCTCTTTACTATTCTATTTATTATCTTTGCCATTACTTGTTTTAGTTTATATAGCTTTACCGATAATGTTAATTCCAAGCTCACAGAAAAAGCTGCAATTAACAGCGCAGAAATTTATATAAAAGCGCTAGAGGAATTTAGAACGGTTTATACTTCTGAAGTGGTCAATACCGCGAAGCTTCAAGGGTTAGAGATCACGCACGATTATCACAATAAAAGTAATGCTATACCATTACCAGCAACATTAAGCATGTTACTGGGCGAGAGAATGGGTGATGGTGTTAATGGGACACAAACAAGGCTTTATAGTCCATTTCCATTTCCTTGGCGAGAAGCTGAGGGAGGGCTTCAAGATGCTTTTTCTCATGAAGCCTGGGATTTTTTGAAAAACTCTCCTCAGCAAAGTTATGCTAAATTTGAAGAAAATGAACAGGGACAATTTTTACGATTTGCTAAAGCGGATTTAATGCGAGAAAGTTGTGTAAACTGCCACAATTCACATGAGTTCACCCCAAAAGATGATTGGAAGGTAGGTGATGTTCGGGGGATTTTAGAAGTAACTTTGCCGCTAAATAGAAGTACTGCTTATTCAAATGAAAGCCTATTAAATTTATTTTGGTTGTTAGTGGGTATTTCTTCGATTGGAATTGCAACTATCAGTTTTTTCTCGATAAGAGTACGCCGAGCAACGCAGCGCCTTGCTGAAAACTCTTTAACCAAAGAAAGACAAAATTCCTTAAATAACCTTTTTACCGGTGATCAAACCCTTGATGGTTTGGCAAATAAAATATTAAGTTTTTTAGCGCCGGTCATTCGCGCTAACCAAGCTGCGTTGTTTTTATCGGATACAAAAAAAGAATATCACCTTATTGGCAGCTATGCGGTTGAAGTGAACAAATTAAAGCAAACCAGTTTTAAATTGGGACAAGGGCTTGTGGGGCAGTGCGCACAAGAGGAGGTTGCGTTGATTATTGATGCCATCCCAAATGATTATATGAAAGTATCATCGGGCCTAGGAGAAGCTTTACCCAAGGTCATTGGGTTAATTCCGATTAAATATAAAAGTAATGTTATTGCCGTTTTAGAATTTTCAAGCTTAGCTCCGTTTGAAGACGAAGCTCACGAAATATTGGCTCCTTTGCTAGATATTATCGCCACAGCACTACAAACATCTCAATCTAGAAATAGCATTGATAATTTACTGAGAGTTAACCAAGAGCAAGTCTCAGAATTAAAAACCCAACAAGAAGAACTAACCTCATCTAATCAGATCTTAGAAGAACAAACGTTACAATTGCGTCAATCTGAAAATGAATTAAAAGCATCAGAAGAAGAGTTGAAATTACAAAGTGATCAATTGAGAGCAAGTAATGAAGAGCTGGAGGAAAAACAAGAATCTCTACAGCGACAAACAACACAGCTAATTGAATCTAAAAAAGAATTAGAAAAAAGTGCGGAGAACTTAACACAAGCGAGTAAATACAAATCTGAGTTTTTGGCAAATATGTCTCATGAATTGAGAACACCTTTAAATAGTATTTTAATTTTATCAAAAATATTAACTGAAAATAAAGAAGAAAACTTAACGCTGAAACAAGTTGAAGAAGTTGACATTATTCACCAGGGTGGTCAGTCATTGTTAACGTTAATTAATGATATTATGGACTTGTCAAAAGTTGAAGCGGGGATGCTTGACATTAATATTGATGCGGTATCACTTAATAATATCAGTCACCACCTAACAAATCTATTTAACCCTGTGGCTACAGATAAAGGCATTGATTTTACTATTACAATTGATGAAAAGTTACCTGAATTCATTCAAACAGATCATCAAAGATTAGAACAAATATTAAAAAACTTTTTATCCAATGCTTTTAAATTCACCAAAGAAGGTGAGGTTACTCTATCCGTAGAACAGTTTTCAATTGGCACCAAGGGACTTTCATCTATCTTAGATGGTTGTTCCGTTATCGCTTTCTCCGTATCGGATACTGGTATAGGTATACCTTTAGATAAACAAAATGCGATATTTGAAACCTTTCAACAAGCAGATGGTGCAACTAACCGTGAATATGGCGGTACAGGGCTTGGTTTATCGATATCTCGTGAATTAACACGCTTGTTAGGCGGTGAAATTAAGTTAACTAGCCAGCTAGGTAAGGGAAGCTGTTTCACTTTGTACTTACCGCAAAGCATGTCAATAAATCAGCCAGTCTTGGAGTCAAGTTTTCCTATTGTTACACCGGTAAAAGAAATAACTAATAATGAGATTGAAGAAGGTGGACCAATAAAGGGTGTTCCTTTGTGGTTATCAGATGATAGACATATTTTTTCACTTGCAGATAGAACATTATTAATTATTGAAGATGATAAAGTCTTTGCAAAAATACTTATTGAATTAGTAAGGAGCATGGGCTTTAAAGCCATTGCGACTAACATGGGTAGGGAAGGTATCTTCTTAGCAAAAGATTTTTGCCCAAGTGGTATCCTTCTGGATTTAGGTTTGCCTGATATAGATGGCTTACAGGTATTAGAACAACTAAAAAACAATTTAAAAACAAGGCATATACCTGTGCATGTTTTATCTGCGAAAGATAAAAAAGTAGAGTCATTAAACCTAGGGGCATTTAATTATTTAGATAAACCGACAGAAGCAGCAACCATTACTTCTGTTTTAGAAGACTCTTTTGGTAAGTTAACGAAAGATGTTAAAAAAATCCTGTTAGTTGAAGATGACAATAATGCTCAGATAGCAGTAAAACACCTACTTGAAACACCTGACATTAATGTTACCTTTGCCGATACGGCTACAGAAGCATGTCAGCTGCTTAGTCACCAACAATATGATTGTATTATCTTAGATTTAGGTTTACCTGATATTAGTGGCACTGAATTGGTACAAACAATCAGAAGTCAGGAGAACTCGATAAATACACCTATCATCATTTATACGGGGCAAGAAATCACCAAAGAACAGCAGCAAGTATTGGAGAAGTTTTCGCTTTCCATTGTCATCAAAGGCGCGGAATCTCCTGAACGACTGTTAGATGACGTTGCTATGTTTTTGCATCAAGTTGAGCATGGGTTGTCGACTGAGCAACAAGAAACCTTGAAAATGCTCCATGATGAAAATGAAATGTTAAAAGATAGGCGAGTATTAGTGGTTGATGACGATTTACGAAATGTTTTTGCTATTACTCGGGTATTAGAATCAACCGGATTAAAAATCACTCAAGCCGAAAATGGTCAGGCGGCCCTCGATGCCATTGGCAGGGCAAAGCAACCATTTGAATTGATTCTAATGGATATGATGATGCCGATAATGGATGGTATAGAAGCAACACAAAAGATACGTGAAATAGAAATATATCAGTCGACTCCTATTATTGCATTGACTGCCAAGGCTATGCCAAGTGATAGACATAAGTGCATAGAAGCAGGAGCATCAGAGTATTTAACTAAACCGTTAGATATGGATAAACTACTGTCTATTTTACGTGTTTGGCTTTATCAGAGAAAATACTAGTCATGACGGTTAAAGACCCACAACAACCCCTGTTATCTGAGTTGAAGCTGTTATCTCAGGAAAGCACGACAGGTCTAGAAGTCGACATGTTTTTGGAAGCCATATATAAACAGTATGGCTACGATTTTCGTCATTACGCCCGATCGTCATTGTTAAGGCGCATTGATAATTGCTTAGAGAGAGAGAAAAAACGTTATATCAGTGAATTAATTCCCTGTGTTATTCATGACAGATTCTTTTTCGACCGTTTTTTACAAGACATGTCCATTACGGTAACGTCTATGTTTCGTGATCCACAAATGTTTAAGATGTTAAGAGAAAAAATCATTCCTAAATTATCGACTTACCCATCGATTAACATTTGGCATGTAGGTTGTGCAACAGGGGAAGAGGTTTACTCAACTGCCATAATATTGGATGAAGCAGGTTTGTTAAACCGAAGCAGAATATATGCGACAGATTATAACAATAACTCATTAAAAGTTGCTGAATCTGCTACGTATCCTATTGCTGGTATTCGTCAATTTTCAAAGAATTATCAAGACTCAGGTGGTTTATCTTCCTTTGCAGATTATTATCATGCCGGTGCTGACTCAGTTGTATTCTCAAAAAAATTACGCAATAAAATAACGTTCGCACACCACAATCTAATGAAAGATGGTGTGTTTGCTGAAATGCATTTAATTTTATGTCGCAATGTTCTGATATATTTTGATCAAACGTTGCAAGATCAAGTATTAGCCACATTAGCTGAAAGCTTGATACATAGAGGGTTCCTAATGCTAGGCGATAAAGAGTCTTTGGATTTTTCTTGTGCTGCTCAGCTATTTGATAAACCGTTTAATAAGCAAAGGATTTATCGTAAGAAGTTGCTCACTTAAAAGTAAATAGGCTAATTTTACTTTAACAGTAAGCTACTTTCATGATTTTTTTGTGCATTAACAGTAGACGTTAATAATAGATTTACGTGGTATTTAGATAAAGGTTTACTGTAGTAATACCCTTGTACCTTATCTACCCCTAAAGCTAAAATATGCTCTAACTGAGTTAATTCTTCAACGCCTTCTGCGACAACCTCCATTTCACAAACGCGTGCTATGGCCATTACCGCCTGCACTAAGGCACTAGTTTTTTTACATTGAGTCACTCGTTGAGTAAAACATTGATCAATTTTTATTACATCAAACGGAATGTTTTGCAGGTAGTTTAATGAAGAATAGCCGGTACCAAAATCATCTAGCGCAAGTTTAATACCCATAGATTTTAACGTATCAATGGTTCGCATTACCGATACCGTATGCGTAAGTATGGCTGTTTCTGTTATTTCTAAAATTAAACGATTAAAAGGGAATTGGTATTCAGAAATTATCTGTTCTAGAACATCCAAAAAATTCGGAGAGTTCAGCTGTTTTGCGGAAAGATTAACCGAGACCGTTAAATGTGACTTATCCGGCTGCAGGTGCCATGAAGCCAGTAATTTACAACTCTCTATCAACACATAGGCACCGATATCGTGAATTAAGTGTGATTGCTCTGCAATAGGTATGAAAACAGCAGGCGAGATAATCTCGTCACCATAGCCTGATTCAGGCCATCTAACGAGTGATTCTACACCAATAAACATTTTTTGTTTAATTGAATATTGTGGCTGGAAATGTAAGTTGAGGGCATTGTTTTCAATAATATGCCGTAACTTATTCTGAATAAACGCTTGTTTTTCACGTTGTATAGACATTGATTCAACAAACCGCTGATAACGATTACGCCCAGCTGATTTAGCCTCGTAAAGTGCTATGTCAGCCCATTTTAATAAGGTTGTTTTATCAACTTGGCCGCCTTTACTATGAGAAATACCAATACTCGTTTCAATAAAAATTTCTTTGTCTTGAATCACAAATGGGCTGGACATTACTGTAACTATTTTATTGGCAACTTGTTCTGCCGCGAGTTCACTGGTGTCTTCTAAAAGAATCGCGAACTCATCGCCACCCAGTCTCGCGGAAATGTCAGTCTCTCGCAACATTTGGGTAATTCTGTTTGCGACATCTTGTAATAACTCATCACCAATATCGTGACCTAAAGTATCGTTGATTTGTTTAAAATGGTCGAGGTCAAGCATTAACAAAATAACGCTGCCATTATTGCGCTTAGAGCGATTAATCGCACGCTCTAACTGATCATGAAAATAACTTCGATTAGCAAGCTTGGTTAAAGGATCATAGTTAGCTAATGTTGTTAACTTCTTCTCCATGCTAAGTCGGTGTGTTATATCTTGAAATAAGACGATGGTTGAGGCATTAGGCGTATTAACCTCAGTTGAACATGTTAGTTCAACTGGGCAAGTGTATGATTTACTGGAGGTTAAGTAAATATTTTGTAGTTGGACCGCATTGTGTGTAACTAACTTTTCTTGAATATTGGTAAATAAGTTTTCTTCAACGTTGGCTGTATTTTTAAACCAGTGATTAAAGTGACTTTTACATAATTTTTCAGCAGAACTATTGAGTAACTGAGCACTTTTAGAGTTAGCAAATTGAATAAAACCATTTGCGTCTAACTTTAAAACACCTTGGCCCGCACATTCTAAAATGAGTTCACTTTCAGCTTTTAATTGTTCTGTTTTTACATGTAGCTGATTTAATTTAACAAATTGCTTCACTTTGTTAATTAAAATCGTGGGCTCTATTGGTTTTGTTAGATAGTCTACGGCGCCTGATTGATAGGCTTTAATGATGTTCTGGGTATTTGAATGGTGAGCCGTTAACATGACAATAGGCGTATGTTTATGAGCTTCTGTTGATGATATTAAATCAGCAACCTCATAACCATCCATATTTGGCATATTTACGTCGAGTAAAATCAAAGCAAACTTATGATAAATGAGAAGTCCTAAGGTTTCTTCTCCGCTAGCTGCATGATAGATATCGATATTTGTTAATGGTTGAAGCAGTTTTTCTAAAACTACTCTATTCGCGTGATGATCATCAACAATGAGGATTTTACTTGCAATTTGATCCATTAATATTTTCCGGCACCCTTAAGGTGTCTTATTTTTAGTTTAAGGTAAATAATAGACTAGGACATTGCAAAGTGCATTAAAGCTATATAATTTCTGACGAAATTATATAGCGACATTTAACAAAGTCGTAACGAATATTATTAACGTTTAAAAGCTAGTTTAGCTTGTTTACAGAAAAACTCCATTCTTTTTATAAGGTTAGAGTATAACATTGATTTAGCAGTTAATAATGAGTAACTGGTTGTGCTGTAAAAATATGTTACACATGTAGCTGGAAGGTTGATTTATAATTAATTGATTGATTATTACGCAGTACGTTATGAGATTTTGTTTTACTTTGTTTAAATTTTTGCTGGAAATTTCTGATGGTATTATTTATTGCAGAAATCCCTGAAGATAAATCCGAGTGGATAGAATTATTACTTTTCAGGAAATAAACTTCATTTGCTAACTAACGATGACCTGATATTTGTGTAGTAGATATTTCATAGTTTTATCTCGTTTTAGTGCACTAAGCAAAATAATTTAATTCAAGTCTTACTTGCAGACAGTTGTTTTTATGTCCCCACCGTATTTCTTTCCACGGCATGAAAATATACCTACTGCTTAGTTCAACCTTAAAATCACTAAATATTTATACCTCATCCAAAAGTCCTTATTATGTTTTGAGTACTCAGGTAACATAAATAATGATATCGTTATCAGCATTTGTTAAAGTTTAATAATTCTAACAATATAGTTAATACTTATAAGGAAGCTACTAAAGAATGACAACACCTAGACGAGCACGCATTCAGGATGTCGCGAAAAAAGCGGGCGTATCGAACATGACAGTATCACGAGTGCTGAGCCAAGGTGGTAAAGTAAGTGATGCAAAACGTACTTTAGTCATGCAGGCAGTAAAAGAGCTTAATTATCGTCCTAATGTTGCCGCTAGACGTCTAGCAAGTAATAAGTCATTTTTTATCGGTTTAATTTATGTTGATTTAGATACATCCTATGTCAGTAAGTTTTTATTACGCGGATTAAAGAGTTGTCGTTCAACTGGTCACCATCTGGTCGTTGATGAAATTGATGATGATATAGAAAAGTCTCTTGCTTCAGTGAAAGAGCTGATTGAAGTAACTCAAGTCGATGGTTTAATTTTATTACCTCCAATCTGTAATGATGCGAAATTACTTGCCACACTTCAGCAAGCTAATGTGTCTTTTGTACGAATTGCACCTGATACTCAGTTAAATATTTCACCTTACATCTGTATGGATGATTATCAAGCTAGTTTTGAAATGACTGAGGTTTTGATCAGGCAAGGTCATACTAAAATAGGTCATATCATTGGCAATACAAACCAGGGGGTAAGCCGTTTACGCTATCAAGGATACCTTGACGCTTTACGTTCAAATCAAATTACTGTACCGCCAGAATATATTGAGCAGGGGTTATTTACGGTAGACTCTGGCTTAGCTGCGGCTAAAAAAATGTTGGCATTAGAAAATCAACCAACTGCAATATTTGCAGCCAATGATGAAATGGCGGCAGGAGCACTTTCGGCAGCTCACATGAATGGAATTTCTGTTCCAGAAGAACTATCAATTGTAGGGTTTGATGACGGTCACCTTGCCGTTTCTGTTTCGCCGAATCTAACGACTGTTAGACAACCAATTCAGCAAATGTCTGAATTGGCTATTGATATTATTGCGTCAGGTAAGTTTTCTGACTTATCAACGTCAAATAGCCGAGACTTCCGTCATGTTTTAGATTTTGAAATAATTGAAAGAGGCTCTACTAAAGCTATTTAGTATATACCCGTTACCATTCAAAGTGCTCGATTTTAGTGGGAATTTAAATGACTTTAGGCAAGGAGAAGAACATAAACATAGTTATTTTCTATATTTTTGTTTTTTAACGCCGTATAAAGTCATTTAAAACCCATCGTAGAAGTGTTTGAGCAACATCACTTCATCGTTACATCAATTTTAAATGGAATAACCATGGCTACATTGATATATCTTGAATTGAAATTGCTCAAGCACTCTGAAACATGCATCTTGAATGGCAACGGGTATAAATCACTATATTGTTTCTTGTGTTCTCCACTTGCCAGGGCTGATTCCATAAAATAATTTGAATCGGTGAGCGAAGCTAATATTATCTGCGTAGCCAATAGTAAGGGCTATTTGCTCTAAATTATAATTAGTATAGCGAAGCAGGTTACAAGCATACTCAAGTCTATATTTAGTAATTAACTTGAGAGGTGTAAATCCAGTTTCACGTTTACATAGCCGGTAAAATTGTGGCTCTGAAAGGTGCATTTTCTTTGCAAGTAGAGGGACTGACCAAGGAAACTGTAACTGCTTTTTTACCGATTGTATTAATAGCTTAAACTTATACTGTTGAGAGGTAAGATTGGCATTTATATTGGTTGCTTGCTCTATTTGGTAAATAAGTACAACGAGTAGTTCTGAAATAATTTCAGTTTGATGCCGACCTGTAAGGTGATCAATATCTCTCAACAATGACATAGTTTTATATAAAGGATCTGCTTTACCTGATTGAAATGTTGCAGTTTGTTAGCCTACTCAAAGGTAACTTAACTGCAAGCATTCATGCTTTAGATAGTGATTTAGCTACATCGAAAGAACTGAGTTTTAGTCTTGCTCATAAAGTAGGGCGATTGATTTACAATCAAATGCCTACAGGTGTTGAAGTGTGTGCTTCTATGAATCATGGTGGCCCATTCCCTGCGTCAACAAATATCAGAACGACGTCAGTGGGTAGTGAAGCCATTACCCGCTTTAGACGACCTATCTGTTATCAAAATATGCCGGCTGAGTTATTACCAACTTTGTTAAAAGACTAATTAAAGGGTCTTAAAGGAAAGATAAAGCCAAGTACACATTATGTACTTGGTTTTTTTAACATTAATTTTGCTTTAAATTTTTGGTATTAATCATATTGGTTTATGAAATATTTAGTATATTCAAGAGGACCAGATCAGATTAAAGTTTAGGTCATCACAATAAGGCTTTGATACCATTAGTTAAACCACTTAATGTGAGGGGGTACATTTTATTGCCAACAATCTGTTTCATCATTTGAATAGATGAGTGGTATCCCCAATGCGTTTCTTCTTGAGGGTTTAACCAAATGCAATTATCAAAATGGCCTAAAATCCGCTCCATCCACACATGACCCGCTTCTTCATTCCAATGATCGACACTCCCTCCTGGATAACTAATTTCATAAGGCCCCATGGTGGCATCACCAATAAATATCACTTTGTAATCTCGCCCATATTTATGTAACACATCAAATACATCCATTCTATCCCGATGCTGACGTTCGTTATTTTGCCAAACTTGTTCGTAAACGCAATTATGAAAATAAAAGAACTCTAAATGCTTGAATTCGGTGTGAACAGCTGAAAATAATTGCTCACAAACTCGAATATGATCATCCATCGAACCACCAACATCGAAAAACATTAATACTTTAACTGCATTATGGCGCTCGGGTTTCATTTTGATGTCTAGATAACCTGCATTTTGTGCTGTTGCGGAAATTGTATCGTCTAAATCTAATTCTTCACTAGCACTTGTTCGAGCAAACTGTCTAAGCTTACGCAACGCAACTTTAATATTTCGCGTTCCAATTTCAATTTGATTATCCAAATTCCGATATTGACGTTTATCCCATACCTTAACAGCCTTGCGATGACGAGAATTATCTTGACCTATTCTTATGCCTTCAGGGTTGTAGCCGTATGCACCAAAAGGAGATGTACCGCCTGTACCAACCCACTTATTGCCCCCTTGATGACGTTTCTTTTGCTCTTTTAAACGCTCAGCCAATGTTTCCATTAACTTGTCAAAGCCACCCACTGCCTCTAATTGTGCTTTCTCTTCTTCAGTAAGCGACTTTTCAAGTTGCTTTCTCAACCAATCTTCAGGGATACCATCTAAATCAAGTTCTAATGATTCTACACCTTTAAAATAGTCGGCAAAAGCACGGTCAAACTTGTCAAAGTAGCTCTCATCTTTAACTAAGATAGCTCGGCTAATAACGTAAAAGTCATCAATGTTGGCGAATATTACCTGCTGTTCTAATGCACGAATTAAGTCAAGTAATTCACGAATAGTGCATGGCACCTTATATTCTCTAACTTTACTAAAAAAACCAATTAGCATAAGTTATCGACCAGAGCGATTGATAAAAGCTAGCTTCTCGAACAAGTGTACGTCTTGTTCATTTTTCAATAATGCTCCGTGTAATGGCGGGATAGATTTGTCTCTGTCTTTGTTCTGTAAGACTTCGGGTGAAATATCATCAGCCACAAGCAACTTGATCCAATCGAGCAACTCCGATGTAGAAGGTTTCTTTTTCAATTCAGGGATATCTCTTAAGTTAAAAAAAGATCCTAAAGCTTGATTAAGTAATGACTTTTTAATATTCGGGAAATGAACATCAACAATTTTTCCCATTTCGTCAGCATCTGGAAATTGTATATAGTGAAAGAAGCATCTTCTGAGAAAAGCGTCAGGAAGCTCTTTTTCATTGTTACTTGTGATAATAATTATGGGTCTATTTTTAGCCGTTATTAATTGATTTGTTTCATATACGTAAAACTCCATACGGTCTAATTCCTGAAGCAAATCATTTGGAAATTCGATATCGGCCTTATCTATTTCATCGATCAATAACACGCAGCGCTTGTCACTCTCAAATGCATGCCAAAGTTTACCCTTTACAATATAGTTCGCAATATCATGAACTTTTTCATCACCAAGTTGAGAGTCTCGTAGTCTAGATACAGCATCATAATCGTACAAACCTTGCTGTGCTTTGGTCGTTGATTTGATATTCCACTGTATTAACTCTAAACCTAAGTTAGTTGCAATTTCTTCTGCTAACATGGTTTTTCCCGTACCTGGTTCGCCTTTAATCAATAAAGGTTTTTCTAGCGTAATAGCTGCATTAACTGCAAGCTTAAGTTCATTACTTGTTATATAGTTTTCTGTGCCGTTAAATGACATTCATTACCTCTGTTATTCATTTTTTGGATTATGTTATTGGCTTTCAAAAGCTCTTGCAAGTATGTTTACCGCTGGATTACATTCTTTGGTCTTTTTATAGCGCTAAATAACTTTCTTTTGCTCCGACGATATGAATTTCAGTTTAAGCTATTGTTACGGCATTATATGACCATGCGCGGTCTAAGTTACTAGCTCCAGAGATTGCAACAAAATAACGTAGGAATTGTGGGCCATGCGCCTTATGCAATATGGTAGTAGTGGATAGGGCTATAATCATGAAGGGATCTGAGTAGGGCAAGATAGGAACATTAATAATGGTCCGTAAAGCTTTGAGCAAAACCGAGAGTTAGGCGCTAGAAATATTAAGATTGCGCTGAAAATAGAATCAAGGCGAATATTGTGAAAGTGTTGGTTATCCTAAGTTCAGGATAGATAAATTTGTATTGTTTTATAGCTAATGTATTACTTAAATCTACAATACTCATAGGTTGACTATAAGGAATGAACTTATTTAATATCGTAGATTTAAGCCATTTTAGTATTGGCTTTTAACTTGCTTTAAGGGCTTTAATTAATTTTTCTGGATCGTGGTAGCCGGGCATCAAAGTACCATTATCAAGAACAATAGCTGGTGTGCCACTAAGGCCAAATTCAAGACCTAATTTGAAGTGGTCGGTAACTTTATTTTTGCAATTTAAAGAAGGAATCGTGCCGCCAAGTTTTAAGTTATTCATTGCTTGATGTTTATCTTCACTACACCATAAAGATTCCATTTTATTCCATGCCGGGGCTTTTGGGCCGCCACGAGGAAAAGCAAGATAACGGACTGTAATACCTAGGTCATTATATTTCTGCATTTTGGAATGTAACTTCTGGCAATAACCACAATCTACATCAGTAAATACGGTTATAGAATGCTCTGGATTTTTAGCTGCAAAGACAATCATCGAATCGGTATAATCCTCTAATTTATCTTTACGAACCGTTGCCATTTTTTCTTCGGTAAGATTGTTAAGGTCATCATCTAAGTCAAAAATACTTCCTTGGATTAAATAGTGGCCATCTGCTGAAACATAGAATAAAGCACGTGGTGTGAGTACTTCATAAAATCCACTTACTTTTGATTTTGTGACACTTGTTATTTGCGTACCACTCATATTTTGTATTTTTAGTTTTATCTTGTCAATTATCTGCTGGTTTGCAAGTATTGAAAAGGAAAGTGTGGTTAATAATCCGGTTAAGAATAGCAATTTTTTCATAGGTAACTCTCTATATTTTTGTTCACAGTTTAAGACATTTACGATAGTTAACATATCGACAGTCAGTTCATGGTTTAAATACAATGCATTGTTAAAATAATGATTTTAAATGTTAATAATTATCGAACACGATATTGTTTTAATATGTGATATCAATATTTCGGCATCATGGTTTTGTGTTTTATATCAGTCACTTGCTGTACTTCCTTAATAGTGGTTAATTCAAAGATAATTCAATATATAAAAAAATAATTGACAATGCAATTCTTATAACACAATATTAACAACGTCAAATGTAAGCGCTTTCATATAAAATTGTAAGCGCTGCCATTATTTGAGTTTTGGCGCACTAAGTTGATAGGTATTTTCTAGGTTATAAAAAAATATAAAACACCAAGAAGGTATTAGCTTTTAAATTCAGCTAGTTAAGTGATAGTGAAAAGTTTTAGAAATTTTGATTATTTTTCAGCAGAATAATATTGAAAAATATTTCTTTGTTATTTGGGTATAAATTATCTCATGAAGTCATTTCACGAACGGTTAAGCATTTGATTAATATGTGTTTGTATGATTATTTACTTTATATAAACAAAATTTTTACATATAAGGATTAAAGTGTATGAATAATAAACTATCAAATAGCAATAATCTGAACAGGTTTAAGCTACAAGTATTATCCCGTTCTGTGTTATTGGCTATCGTTGGTGTTGCAGGTACTTATGCTGCTGGTGCAAACGCTGCTGTATGTGAGCATAAAATTCAAAGTGAATGGGGTACTGGCTTTGTAGCTGAGGTCTCTATTACCAATGATACTTCTAACGCGATTGATGGCTGGGAAGTCAGCTGGCAATATGCTAACAGTGCTAGGAAAACTAACAACCACTGGAATGCTAATATTTCTGGTAATAACCCCTACACAGCAACACCTAGTGCATCATGGAACAGTACGATTCATCCAGGTCAAAGTGTAAGTTTTGGTATGGTTGTTAATGGTCCTGCATCGGATGTGCAAGTGACTGGCGCCGTTTGTGAAGACCCTAATAAAGATACTGATGGTGACGGTGTACCTGATCGATTAGATCAATGTGATAATACACCTGTCGGTGATAATGTAGATGCTAACGGTTGTACAATTGAACCTGATTCTGATAATGACGGGGTACCTGATAGCGTAGATTTATGTCCAGTTACACCAGCAGGAAATCCTGTTGATGCAGATGGTTGTAGTTTACCTGATGCTGATAATGATGGTGTACCAGACAGCATAGATGAATGTCCAAATTCACCAGCAGGTAGTAGAGTAAGTGCTGTTGGTTGTGAGATTGAAGGAACATTCCGCGTAGATTCAGAAGGTAATATCGTTAAAAATGGCGAAATTCTTCCTGTGCAATGTGGTAGCTGGTTCGGACTTGAAGGACAACATGAGCCTTCAAATAACCCAACTAATGCTGGTGGCGCACCGATGGAGCTTTTTGCCGGAAACATGTGGTGGGCAAATGGTGGTTCAGGTACTGGTCGTACAATTGAACAAACTATGCAAGAAATTAAAGCAAAAGGTATCACTGTTGTAAGATTACCTATTGCACCGCAAACGCTTGACGAAAATGACCCGCAAGGTAAAGGTTTTTCACAAGACGGTGGTGTTCTTAAAAATCATGAGTCTGTACGTCAAAATAATGCACGTGAAGCAATGACTGATTTCATTAAACTAGCTGATCAACATGATATCCAAGTTTTAGTAGACATTCATTCATGTTCTAACTATGTCGGATGGCGTGCGGGTAGACTTGACTCTGCTCCTCCGTATGTAGATAAAGACCGTGAAGGTTATGACTTCACACGTGAAGACTATTCTTGTGGCGCTGGTGGTGACGGTGTAACTGTCCATGCATATAACGAAGAAGTATGGTTAGATAACTTAAGAGAAATCGCTGGTTTATCTGAAGAGCTTGGTGTTGATAATATTATCGGTATAGATCTGTTCAACGAACCGTGGGATTATACTTGGCAAGAATGGAAAACCCTTGCTGAAAATGCTTACACTGCGATTAATGAAGTTAACCCTGATATTTTAATGTTTGTAGAAGGTATTGGTTCAGCAACATCTGATGGTGTGGTATCTGATCACGGTGATGCAGCAAGTAACCCTAACTGGGGTGAAAACCTCTTTGAACAGCAAAGTAATCCACTAAATATTCCAAAAGATCGTTTGGTATTCTCACCTCACACATACGGCCCTTCAGTATATGTTCAAAATCACTTCTTAGACGCTTCACAGCCACAATGTGATGACCTAGAAGGCGATGCAGCAGGTAATGCTGATTGTAACATTGTTATTGACTCGGCTAAACTGAAAGCTGGTTGGGATGAGCATTTCGGTTACCTACGTGACCAAGGTTATGCGGTAGTTGTTGGTGAATTTGGTGGTAACATGGACTGGCCAAATAAAACTCGCCAAGCTGAGAAGCAAATGTGGAATCACATTACTACTGATGTAGATCGCCAATGGCAAAGTACTTTAGTTGATTATATGTCTGATAAAAACATTCAAGGTTGTTACTGGTCAATTAACCCTGAATCAGGTGATACTGGTGGTTGGTATGAACACTCATATGATCCTATCAGCAATACTGCAGACTGGGGTAAATGGTTAGACTTTGATCCAAGAAAGACTGAGCTATTACATTTACTTTGGGGCATGTAGCCACTAAAAGTGTGTAAGTCTGAGCTGTTGTCCGCGACGGAAAGCAGATGAACAGCCAGGCTAATTAACTTTCTAACCTCAACGTGGGTTAGATAGTTAATTATTTTCAAGTGTGTATTTAATCGCAATGGCTTGCAGTATTATAAGATCTTAAACCATTTTTATCCGACAATATAATAAGTGTTGGTGAATTTGATTAAGTCTTCAGCGTTTATTCCTTTTCAAAAGAAACCGATAAAATCATTTTTCTTTACCTGCTCCTTACTATGATCTTAATGATTAAAATATATATGAATATAAATAACCTGCACCGATTGCCATTGATAATATGACGGTTAAAAAGGCAATTATCATTGGGTTTTTAAAGAGTGACTTAAGTAAGATCACCTCAGTTAAACTAGCACCAGCACTTCCTATAATTAAGGCCATCACAGCACCTAATCCCATACCCTTTGCAGCTAATGCTGCACTTAAAGGAATTACCGCTTCAGCCCTGATATAAAGTGGGATACCTATTATTGCGGCAACAGGAACGGCAAATGGGTTATTTTCGCTGGCTACATTGGCGATAAATTCAGTTGGCATAAAGCCATAAATAATCGAACCTAATGCAATACCACCGATCAAATAAGGTAATACTTTTTTAAAGTCTGACCAGGTACTGTGCCAAATTCTCATCCATTTACTGATTGGTTTGATATTTTTATTACAACGCTTTACATCACATTTTGCTTCATGGGTGATATAGGCTTCAGGTTTAATATATTTTTCAAAACCGAACTTCTCTAATAAATAACCTGCAGTAATTGAAACACCCATCGCAATACTAAAATAGAAAGCCGTTACTTTTAAGCCAAAAGTGACGGCAAATAAGCCAATAATTATTGGATTTAATAAAGGGCTAGCAAATAAAAAAACCATCATAGTACCAAAGCCTGCTTTTGCTCTAAGTAAACCTTTTAGAAAAGGAATGGTTGAGCATGAGCAAAACGGGGTAATGGCGCCTAGAAAACCAGCAATGATATAACCTTTGCCATTTTTACTACTAAGTATTCTTTGTATTTTACTGGGTGGAATGTACTCTTGAAGCACCCCAACAATATAGCTAATCAGTAAAAAAAGTAGGGTTAATTCTACCGCTAAAAAGGTAAACATGTTCAAGGTATCAAACATCATTGCTTGGCTAATATTCATCGTAATTAATCCTATGTTATAAGTGCTCTGTGTTTCTGTATTTCTAGATTTATCGAATTATAAGGCTAGAACTATCATTGTCAATATATTTCTAGTAATATCGAACTATAAGTAAGATAAACTAATGTAGAGAAGATGTTATGGAAATAGAAATCATTGCCAAAGCCCTAAAAGAATTGGGTCACCCAACTCGATTAGCCATATTTAAACGTCTCGTAAAGTCAGGAAAGCAGGGCATTGCTGTAGGTGTAGTGCAAGAAGAGTTAAATATACCTGGTTCTACTTTATCGCATCACATCTCTAGTTTGGCTTCCGCGGGGTTAATTAAACAGCGCCGTGAGGGGAGAGTGCTTTATTGTGTTGTTGAATATGAGAGACTGCTATCGGTCATTGCCTTTTTTCAAGATGAATGCTGTATGGATGAACAATAATAGTAATGTAATTTATGCCTCTTCTGCTTACCGATAAATATAAGGCTTAGAACTAAGGGATTGATTACAATAATGGTAACTCAGAGCATCTGTTCCAGATAATTTATCCTGTTTCATTTAATAAGATACTTTTTTACCGTCTCCATCCAATATTAGCTGCGCCCTTCTCAAGTCCAAAAACGGTTAGGATAAACCTATTTATATCGTGGTAAACGAAATAAGATCAGGATTAGTCTGTTGTACACCTGTCAAGCCAAGCTATAACAGCGTAGGATCAGCATACTTTAGATATTAATCAGGTTTGTGCTTACACCAATGGTAGTGAGTGCGCTAACAAAAATATGCAACTAACGGCAAAACCATCACTTAATCATGCTTTACTTATTTCTATTTGCACACCGGATTTTAAAGGTGAAGAGGCAACAGAGTCTCTAGCAGAGCTAGCGCGTTTAGTGACAACGCTCGGCTTCAAAGTCGTCGGATCTCAGTCGCAGAAGCAGAGTTCTACTAAAAGAGTAAATGTGCTTGGTTTAGGAAAACTGGCTGAAATAGCGCAATTAACGGGTAACAAAGGTGAAGTAGACTTCGAGTTGGCAGAAGAGGAGGACTTGCTTGAAGGACTGGTTGATGAAACATCGATTACTGATATTCCTTCAGATAACTTGCCGTTTTCTTGTGCTGATGTGGTGGTATTTGATTGTGATTTAAGCCCATCTCAGCTGCGTAATGTTGAAAATCAATTAGGCGTAGAGGTGTTTGATCGAACTGGTATTATTATTGAGATATTTAGTCGTCATGCCCGCACTAAAACTGCTAAGTTACAGGTTGAAATCGCGCGACTTAATTATGTCGCGCCACGACTGAGAGAGTCATCGTGTGGTGATAAAGAACGTCAAATGGGTAAAGGTGCAGGTGAAACTACGCTAGAGCTTAATCGCCGTAAGGTACGAGATCAATTAGCGGAGCTAAAGCGCGAGTTGATTAGTGTTCAAGATGAAATGAAAGGCAGGCGAACACAACGTTCAGAACTTTTTTGTGTCGCTTTGGTTGGTTATACTAATGCAGGAAAATCATCAATGATGCGAGCTATTACCGGTAGTGATGTTGAAGGGGAAAATAAACTTTTTGCAACGCTAGATACCACAGTGCGAGCCTTATTTCCGAGTACTCAACCACGAATATTAGTATCAGATACTGTTGGCTTCATTAAAAAATTGCCACATGATTTAGTTGCTTCATTTCATTCCACATTAGCAGAAGCACATGATGCTTCATTATTGCTATATGTCGTAGATGCTTCAGATCCCTCTTTTCGTACACAACTCGATGTAGTGCATGAAGTACTTGAAGAAGTGGGTGTTGAAGACAGTAAAAAATTACTGATACTAAACAAATCAGACAAACTGAGTCAGGAAGAGCAACAAGGCTTGTTGCAAGAGTTTCCTGATGCGATGATGACATCGGCTCGCAATCCGCTGGATGTAAGTAAATTGCATAGATATATCGTTGGTGTAGCTCAGGGTGAGATGATCGAAGATGAGATTATTGTACCTTATACAGCGAAAGGCATCATAGGTGAAATACGCTCAACTATGAGTGTTACTAAGGAAGATTATGAGTTTAGCCATATTAAGCTAACGGTACGTTCAAGTGCGATTGATTTAGCAAGATTAAAAAAGCGTATGTTGAATGTATAAAGGGCAGTTGATTCTCTAATTAAACGCTAATATGTATCGGTCACAAAACGATAATATATTTCCTGTTAAATGGTTATTAAGCTTTTCATTAACTTTATCCATTAATTTTATTCTATGACTTTATATACTGGCATCATTGTGAGGAATACAGTCATTAGAATAAGCTCTTAATTTTGTTAACGAGGATGAAATGCATAAAAATTGCTATGTTTTTGGTTTTGAAAAAAACCGGCAATAGCTTTTTGCGCTTTAAAGTGTTTCATGTGTGGGCCTAATTTTTTATCAAAAATAAACTTACTACCCGCTAAATTATGTCCGCCCCAATCTAAAGAACATTCAACTACCGTTAATTTTTCATCATTATCTTTCCAAGCTCCACAGCGATGGTCTTTACCTTTGATATAATTATTTTTTATGATCATAGGGTTAAAATTAATTGTCAAGTTATCGATTGTCTGCTTAAAGCTAAGTAAGTTTTTGTCTTTATTCCCTTTATAGGGTTGTACTGTGTCTTTTTTACTTTGAAGTACTAAAATAGGTCTAGAAGTAGCTGGTGTACATTCTCTATTTCGCCATGCATAATTTGCTGTTGCTACGGCTGTTAGTATAAAACTATAATCACAATAATAATCTTGTGCAGCAAGGCCCCCATCTGAATATCCTAGAACAAAGATTCTATGAGCATACTTTGGAAACTGAGTTTTTAATTGATGAATAAAAAGTTCATCAAACTGTTTTGAAATCGCTTGATTACCTCCATTCCACTGGGGATAAATATAAAGAAAATTGTTATGATTTGCATAGTCACTACCACCGATCATGGTATGCATATTACGCGCGGTATAGGCCTTAGAGCTAAATACAATGACTATTGAGCCGGGTTTATCACTTTTTTTAGTTGGTTTGGTTAGGTAAAAAGTATTTTGTTTCTTTCCTTTTGTATATGTCCTCTTTTCAAAAACAACTCTTTTACCTACAGGATTTTTATCAGTATGTTTTTTCTTTACGGTCTGTTTAAGTTTCTTCTTCTCAGCTAAAGGTGATAAATAATTTCTTGTGCTGGCAATTTCTTCAGGTGACCTAGCTGGTGAGGGGCTATAATAGCGTTTAAAAAAATTGAATAAAAAACTTGTGGCATCAATTTCTTTATTACTCTCACCAAACCTTTCTGGCTTAAACTCTCTCGCACCGGGCCAAGAATGACCACTATCTAGTAAGCTACAACCTATGACTTTAGATGTTTTTTCCATATTCTGGTATCGGTTACAGGTCACCGATTTCAAATTTACAACTTTATCGACAACAGCTCCAACATTATTCACTTTGACAAAATAATTTACACTATCTTTGAATGATCTTATTTGGTATTTACCCCCGCCAGCGTATGGAACATATTTATCGGCAGTATTTTGGATAATTGTGATAGGTGTTTTATATTTTGGTTGACAGTTTTTGATATTCATAGAATGAGCGATTAATCCAATTGCTGCAATTCTATCGCCAAAAAAACAATAGCCTAATGCGGCCATTTGTGCCCCATTTGAAAATCCCATGCTGTATATTTTTTTCTTATTAATGGGGTGCTTTGCAGGTAAAACATTTAATAATTTGTCAAAGAAGGCCTTGTCATCTGCTTTAGTATTTATGGAGCCCATACCTTTACCCACATTCCAGCTCTTATTTAATGCATTTGGAAAGATAAGGACATATTTATGCTTATTTGCTAGTTTTTCGGGGTGTATTAGCCATTTTATAGCATTTGCGTCTGACTCAAAGCCATGAAAAGTGATCACTGTGGGATATTTTTTTTTGAGATCCAAGCCTTTAGGTAAATATATATAATATTGTCTTTTTATGCCATTTACGGTAATAGTTTGAGGGTAATATTTTGCTTCTTTAAGGATTTTAGCATATGAATAAGAGGGGGTTAGGTAAATAAATAGCAATAAAAGTAAAGGGATTGATGCAAGAAACATTCGATTGAAAGTAGTTAAATATTTATTCATTCCTTGAGCCTACCAATGGTCAGTTGTTTGATTATAGCAAAAGAAATCAAGATTGAAGGAGAACACAAATGAAAGGGATTTTATGGGGCGATGTAACACATTTAAAATAGCCATCTATTTACTTTTATTTTTTAGCCATAAGCCATGTTATGCTAGTGATCCTATTGCCGTTTCAGATGGTAGGTATTTTCATCACATTATTCCATTAGCTGATCAGACACAAAAAAAAGAACAATTTTATACTGGTGATCTGGCAAGTAAACAAGCAAGTGAGTCTGAGATTTGGTCTGCGGTTAAAAGCTCATTTGCGTTGCCATTTGATCAATGGTTAAAGAAAGAGCATTCATCAGAATGGCGTAATTTAATATCAGGATTTAGCGGTGGTTTGAGTGTTGGCTTTCCGTTGACAAAGTCTACAACTGCAGTTGGCGAAGGTAGAGAAGGGGATTTAAGTACAAATAATATTAGTTATTCAGCCTCATTGAAATATAAGCCGCTAGGTAATTGGTTTATCAGCGCAGCATTGATCGAATATGAAACCAAAGAACTACAAAAACCATGGAATCCAGATTTTGTTTATACCTTTGGTTATAGCGACTGGCGGCCTTACACAATTAGCTTAGTCTATGCTAATTATGGTGGTAATCGTTTAAATCCAAGCCGAAAAAATAATGAAGAAGCTACTGTTTTTAAGCAGGGAGCTTGGTTACTTGGCTGGAAGTTTCCAGTGCCAGCTAAATACTCTAAATATATTACTTTTACTGAAGCTGGACGTCTTGGCTGTAATATTGGTTTAAGTATCGTGCCCGAATATTTTGATGCTAAAGAAAGTGAATATAAAAAATGGAAAAAGACTCTTAGCTTTGGTTGTAAATATACAATATCTGGTCCTTGGTATGTAAACTTTACTGCATTTCATTATGTAAAAAATAGTCAGCAACAGCCATGGAATCCTGATTATACCTATGGTTTTGGATATTTCGATTGGCGACCAGGTACAATAACTGTGCAGTATAATAATTATTCTGGTAACCGTTGGTTGGGTCGTGATGCAGCTAATGGAACCGGCGTATTTAAAAGTGGTGGATTAAGTATTTCTTGGTCATGGGCATTTTAAATGCTTTATTATTTAAAAATTTAATATTATTTCTTTATTTTTCAAAATACTGTCCTAGACTTATTAGCAAATCGTAATAATCATTCAAGGGACTATGGTTTATATTGAAGGATCAATAAAGAGAGATCTAAGAATCGATTTTATGCGTGGCTTAGTCATGCTGATTCTTGTTGTTGTTCATATTGAAATATTCTCTTGGTTTAATTTTCTTGCGTGGGAAAGGATTGGCATAATTTCTGGGGCAGAAGGCTTTGTTGTTCTTTCTGGTTATGTATTAGGGCAGGTTCATAAACGTGTAAATCAAAATTCAGGCTTTAAAGTCAGCTCGCTAAGATTACTTGAGCGCGGCATGTTACTTTATAAAGTTAATATCTGTATTGTCATTTTTATTCTAATACTCTCCGCAGTGCCTTTTATTGATTTATCAGTAATTAAAACATTTAAAGATTGGCCTAGTGGCGAACTTTATCAATTATTTCCTGATGATAATAACCGTTGGTACCAGAGTCTGGTCAATATATTATTGTTAAGGAATAGCCCTCATCAAATCCAAATACTCGGCTTATATTGTTTTTTACTATTATTAACTCCTGTCGCTCTTTGGTTATTTAATCACGGTAAAATGCGCTGGGTCTTTTTTGGCTGTATTTTATTATATTTATATAACCTCGCTTACCCTGCGCGTTTCACTTTAGCCCAGTTTGAATATGCTTTCCCACTCTTAAGTTGGCAGATACTTTATATTGCTGGCTTAGCTGTAGGTTATTTCAAAGAGCAATTGCAACAATATATAACGGGCAATTATTATACCTTATTAGTTTTCCTATGCGGTTGTTTTACCGTGTTATTTTTGTTGCTAGCATGGAATGCTCCGAATCCGTCATTTCCTGAAGAAGTAAGATTAACATGGGTAGATGCACAAACCTTCAATGAACTCCATTATCAATATTTTGATAAAAACAAGTTGGGAATGCTTAGATTGATAAATTATGGAAGTTTTTTAATTTTCTTTTATTGGTGTTTGACCACATTCTGGCAACCTGTTTATCGTTTCTTCGGATGGTTTTTCATTCCCTTAGGACAAGCCAGTTTATATGTATTTATTATGCATTTAATTTTTGTTGTGCTTGTTGAATCAATAACTGGATTTTCTGAAGTTAAACCTACTTACCAAACTGCTGATATATGGTGGAACACAGGGTGGCACTGCCTGAGTTTATTAGGCTTATGGTTGATGGTGAAAAAGGAGTTTTTATTTAAATATGTCCCTCGTTAAATGTATTTTAATCTTGTCATATTTATTAAGTAGTTTTTGCTATGGGATAAATAATGAGTACCCCGATACAGGGTTTATAAAGCAAGAAATGTTAGTTCTTAATGAGTTGGTCGATTATCAGGTGTACCTACCTGTAAGTTATCAAGCAAAGAAGAATTGGCCACTTATTGTTTTTTTGCATGGCGCTGGTGAACGGGGAGATAACTCTGAGCTTGCTACCAAGGTAGGTTTAGGAAGGGCCATAAGAAAGCAGCCCTATAAATTTCCAGCTATCAGTGTATTCCCTCAATGCCCAGCTGGACAATGGTGGTCTTCACCTATTTGTGAACGCATCGCACTCCAAAGTGTAGCTGAGGTTAAACAACGATTTTTAATTGATAACAAACGTATTTATCTAACAGGATTATCAATGGGGGGTTACGGTGTCTGGCACCTAGCCAGTAAAACACCGGATATTTGGAGTGCTTTATATGTGATTTCTGGCAGAGTAAAGCCAGGGGGCGGGCATAAAGCAGAGAAGAACAGTATTGCGGCTAAGTATAGCGGAGAACTACTTTATCAAATGACAGCAAATGCGGTTTCACATATTCCTACTTGGATAGCACACGGTGAAAATGATCAAGTTGTTCCTGTAATGGAGTCACGCAATATGTATAGATATTTACTACAGTCAAATGCTCAAGTTAGCTATAGCGAATACAAAGGTACTCAGCATAATGCTTGGGATAAGGCTTACGCAAACTATAAGGCGATTGACTGGTTGTTTGCGCAGACAAAAATAATAGGAGATGACTTTGACTCCACAAAATAAAGTTAAAATCGTTCTCGTTGATGATGAGTTAATTGTTAGGCATCAATTGAAAATTATTTTAAAAGGTATAAATGCAGACCTTATTTTTTTTGCTTCAGCTCAAGAAGCGTTAAATTATTTACTAGAAAATAATGATGTAGCTATGCTGGTAACAGACTGGTTAATGCCAGATATGGATGGCCCTGAATTAATAACTAAAGTGAGAGCATTAGCACAACATAAATACCTATATATTATGTTATTAACAAACTTACGAGAAAAAGAATCTCTTGTGTTAGGAATCGAGGTCGGTGCAGATGACTTTCTGCATAAACCTATTGTACCTGAAGAGATTTTTGCAAAAATATCAGCGGGTATTCGTCTTCAAGCTCTTAAAAATGAGCTAAAGGAAAGAAATGAACGGCTGTCTGAAGCACTTACGCATATTAAGGAAGATTTACAGGCTGCAGCACAATTAAACGCGACCATACTCCCTAAAGATAGCCTTGCGGTAGACTCTATAAAAATGAGCGTATTACATGAACCCTGCGAATATGTAGGAGGAGATTTATACGGTTATAAGAAAATAACTAACGACAGCTTTGCATTTTTTCAAATTGATGTTGCCGGTCATGGGATTCCATCCGCCTTACTTTCTTTTTCCCTCGGACATGAATTATCTAAAGCTCAGTTATTTTCTGACACTATAATTGAGTGTGATTTGGTGGGCATAAAGCCCCAAGTTTTGAACGTAGAAAGAGCCGTTACTGCTATAAATAAAAATAGCTTCCATATCAGTTCCGATATGTATTTTACCATGACTTATGGGGTGTTAAATGTCGAAACAGGTTTGCTTAAGTATTGTCAAGCTGGGCATCCACCGTTAATTCTTTTTTCGGATGAAACAGGGGAAGCTGAAACTCATGGTGAAGGCGGTTTCCCTGTAGGGATTATGATAGATGCTGATTATGAAGAACAAGAATTATATATGCAGAAAAACGATCGGTTATTTGTTTTTTCTGATGGAATTCCTGAAGCCGAAAATCAGCAAGGTGAATTTTTTGGTGAGGTAAGGCTATGTAGGTTAATTGAAGAAGGAAAAGAACTAACTATCAAAGATTTGTTGAATCGTATTTATCAGCAGGTTCTTGATTGGAGTGAAGATAAAAAACTTGGTGATGATATCACAATTATTGGCTTTCAATGGACAGGGTAGGAATAGATATGAACTTTTCAAATGAAAAAATAAATAGTAATACACTCTTGATAACAGTAAGTGAAGATCGACTTGACTCTAGATCTGCTCCGGCTTTTAAAGAGTACTTCACTAAAACGGTTAGCAAGGAAATGCAAAAGATAGTACTTGATTTAGCGTGCGTGAGGTTTATGGATAGCAGTGGTTTAGGTGCATTGATATCGTCGCTGAAATTTATCAATAATCAAGGGGCAATTATACTTATTGGTATACAACCTAATGTTGAAGGTTTGATGACCTTAACAAGAATGGATAGGTTATTTCCTCAGTATGAGAATTTAGAGCAAGCTGTTGCTATGGCTGTTGAATAAGGAGATATTTTATGATGAAAGCTATGATACTTGCTGCCGGGAAAGGTACGAGGGTTTGGCCAATAACTAAAACAACCCCTAAACCAATGATACCTATTTTAAGAACGCCATTGATGGAGTCATTAATTCTTCACTTTAAGAAGTTTGGTATCAATGAAATTGCGGTTAATACTAGTTATATGGGCTCAGAAATAGAGAATTACTTTAGGGACGGTCGTCAGTTTGGTGTGGATATTACCTACTCTTTTGAAGGTTGTATGATTGATGGAGAGATCCAAACCAATGCAATTGGCTCTGCTGGAGGAATGAAAAAAATTCAAGATTTTGCAAATTTTTTTGATGATACATTCATTGTTGTTTGCGGAGATGCTTGGGTAGATATTGATCTGAAGGAAGCGTATGACTTTCATAAAAGAAAGGGAGGCATAGCAACGATTGTCTTACAAGATGTTCCTTTGAGTGAGGTCCATAAATACGGTGTTGTAAAGCGTAATGAAGAAGAAAGGATTTTAGCTTTCCAAGAAAAACCACCAGCACAGGAAGCTATTTCTAATACTATAAATACAGGTATATATATTTTTGAACCTGAAATTTTTAACCATATTCCATCCGATCAAGCGTTTGATATAGGAAGTGAGTTATTTCCCAAGTTGGTTGAGGAGAACGTTCCTTTCTTTGGTATTAGCATGGATTTTCAATGGGTTGATGTTGGTGGTTTGACCGATGTTTGGCAAGCAACGGCTGACATACTAACAAAAAAAGTGACTGGTTATCCCATGCCAGGTAAAGAAGTCTCTCCCGGTATTTGGGTTGGTATTAATGTTGATATCGATTTTGAACAAATTAACATTAAAGGACCTGTTTACATTGGTAGTGGTACCAAAATTGAATATGGGGCAACAATTATTGGCCCAACCGCAATTGGTGCAAACTGCGTTATACAAAGTGGCGCTATTATCGATCATTGTTTAGTCGACGATTATACGTGGATTTCAGCGGTTGTTAATTTAAAAAACAAAGTGTTATTTGGTGAGCATTGTATTGATCATAGCGGTGAGTTTGTTCATTTACCTGATTGGAATATTGGATGGGCTATAAATGATAGTCGCTGTGCGCTTAAAGATTTGAAGGTTGATGATGACTTATACCAAGCTTCATTAATGGTAGCTGAAATGGCTAATACTCAAAGTGATACAGCAAAACTGTAAGAATATTATTTTATGGACACACAAAAAAGCATTCAACTTAAAATTAATAGTTGTTACGACCATATATCACTCATAGCACAAGGGATTATGACTATGGTCGCTGGCTATGTTAAAACACAAGAATTACAGGGGAGTATCGAGCTATGCTTGGTTGAAGTGGCTAATAATGTCGTTGAACATTCATATCATGGACAGGATAGCCACTCGATAACGTTTGAAATAACGTTATCGAGTAAGCAAGTCACATTACTGGTTATTGATAATGGTGACTCTATTCCTGTAGGTAATATGAATAAAAAAATCGATTGGGATGATTTAGATAAAGATGATATCAACTCATGGGAGACCAGTGGTCGCGGTTTACAAATAGTAAAGGAATTAATGGATGATGTATCTTATCGAACGGAGTCTGGGTTTAACTACTTTAAAATGGTTAAAAGAATACCTTAGTAGTTATCGAAATTATTGGGTTGTTTTATTGAGTTGTTACTGTTTATTTGGATGTCAGGCATTATTTATCGTTGCTGATGATAATGAAAAAGCAGTTGCAAAAGTAATTTCACTTGATGGTGATTGGGATTTTTTACCCACAAATAGTGGCTCTGCTAATTATTACTCTCCGGGAGCAGACTTTTCAAATGCATCTTCAATTACAGTGCCCGGTAACTGGTTTAATCAAGGCTTTGAGCATCATGGTATTGCTTGGTATAAAAAGCAGTTTGAAGTTAATGATTTAATAGAGCCTGAACAACTCTATCAGCTTGTCTTCGGTGGCGTAGATTATTTTGCCGATGTTTGGGTCAATGGACATTATGTTGGTTTTCATGAAGGCTATTTTCAGTCATTTCAATTTGATATTTCTAACTATCTCCAGCAAGGAAATAATACCTTAGTGGTCAGAGTTAATAGTCCTTTAGAAGATGCGGGGCAATCTTGGTCATTACATAAAAAGTATATTAAAGGAGTCTTAGGGCATCATGATACTCGACCTGGTGGAGCTTGGTCTGAACGAGGACAAGAGAAGAATACAGGGGGAATATGGCAATCCGTTTGGATAGAGAAAAGCGACAGTGTGAGTATAGATGCTCTTCAGTTTACAGCCAATATTGATGAGGATAAACGAAGTAGCGCGCATTTTGATGTGAAAGTCACTACAAAAAAAAGCCTGTCAGCAACATTAAAATATCAATTATATTTTGATGGTAAGCAAGTTGAGCAATATCAACAAAGAATATTATTAAAAGCAGGTCAGCAAAAATTTCTTGCTCGTTTACCTGTTAAGCAAAGGTTACTTTGGTCACCATGGGAACATGGCTCAGCTAATTTATATGAGCTTAAAGTAAGTATTATTAGTCATCGAGTGCCTTTAATTGAAAAAATCACCACAGTTGCTTTTAGAGAATTTAAAGTAGAGGAACCTAGCGGACAGTGGCTGATAAATGGGAAACCTTTATTTGTACGGGGTACAAATTATATTGCTTGGCAATGGTTATCTGAGTTTTCAGCAAATGATTTTGCTAAAGATTTACAACTAATGAAGGCTGCAAATATTAATGCTGTTCGGGTTCATGCACATGTTTTACCGCAAGAGTTTTATCAAGAAGCTAATAAATTAGGAATGGTTGTTTGGCAAGATTTTCCTTTGCAGTGGGGGTATGTCGATAGTGATGAGTTTCTAATTAATGCGAAAAAACAAGCACAAGAAATGGTCGAACAATTTTATAATCACCCTTCTATATTAGTTTGGAGCGCTCATAATGAACCCCCGTGGGATGCTGACTGGATGAAATATAAATACAAAGACTATAATAATAAACAAAATATTTACCTCGATGAACAGGTCTATAAAACACTACAGATAGCAGATAGTTCAAGGTATAGCCATAAAAGCTCGTTAACTTCAGAGCATCCGTGGTTAGGTTGGTATAGTGGCAGCTGGACTGACTACGCTAAGCCAACCAAAGAACGTTGGATCACTGAGTTTGGAGCCCAGGCCTTACCGATAAAATCAACTTTAGAAGCTATTGTAGGTAAAGAAAACTTATGGCCAGATACTCCTGAAAAGTGGCAAATCTGGAAGTATCATAATTTTCAGCAAGAGCAAAATTTCAAAATAGCAAAAATAGATAAAGGCGATAATATTGATGAGTTTATTGCTAATAGCCAGCAATACCAAATGAAGCTGACGGCCTTTGCCGCTGAGTCATATCGTCGACAAAAAAGTAACCCTGTGAATGCAATTTTTCAATTTATGTTTGTTGAAGATTGGGCGTCAATGAATTGGGGAGTTGTTGATTATCAACGAAAAACAAAACCAGCATATGAAAGTTTAAAAATAGCCTATCAGCCTTTACTACCTAGTATTGAATATGATATTGAAGCTAATACAACTTGCTGTAAGGCTAATTTTTCTCTTTGGATTATTAATGATTACCCATCAATTTTTAGTAATTACCAGTTGCTATATCAAGTGTATAAAGAAGGTGAGTTGCTTTATGAACAAACATTACCCAAAAACATTGCAGCAAGCTCCAGTGAAAAAATTACAGATGTTGCACTAAACTCTTTAACGGCAGGAAGTTACCAACTTCGTTGGTTAGTGTTAGATGAAAATTTGTCTACTGTTGCTGAAAACAATTATTTTTGGCAATTAAGTGAAGGAAATATTGAAACGGTAGCTGTAACTGATGAGTAATTATAGCAGGTTATTGATATTACTGATGAATATTCTTTTGTTTTCATGTCAAACTAGTGATCAGGTAATAACAGATAAATTATTAACAAATGGTAAAAATACTCAGATCAGTGTTAATCAAGTGGGTTATTACAACAGTTGGGACAAAATTGCTTATATTACCAATTATCATCAAAGCAATGAGGTTAAGCTAGTTGATACACGAAGTAATCAAGTGATCGCTCGATTGCGAATTGAAAAAATAGAAAATAAAAATAAAGCTCTAGCAAGTCGAGCAAAAATTAATTTTTCAAAAATACGTCGACCAGGTCATTACGTACTTGTATATGAAAAAATAAGATCTCCTCAATTCAGTATAAGTAATAGATTGTATCAACCGGTTATTACTTCATTATTACGTTCTTACTATCTACAAAGATGCGGTGTTGAGTTAGATGATGAACTGACCAAAATAAAGCACGGAGTTTGTCACCTAAATGATAGTGTGCTATTTAGGCCGCTAAATGACATTGACTTTAATGGTTTAGAAACAAGTAAACTCCCTTTAAAGATAGATACACAAGGGGGCTGGCATGATGCAGGGGATTTTGGCAAATATGTTTCGACCACGACGGTTAGTATTGGCCGGATCCTTTCAGCATATCTATCATCAAGTGAGGTGATGACGGCATTAAATTTATCAATTTATGAACAAGAAGGTACGTTACCTGATGTTCTGAGGGAAATGGAATATGGTTTAACATGGCTGTTGAAAATGCAGCATGAATCGGGAGCCGTTTTTAGAAAAGTATCAGGAAATAAATGGCCTTCATTAGGAGCTCCTAATAAAGATCTTCAACAGCGTTACCTCTATGGCACTGCAACTGACGATACGGCAAAGTTTGCAGCGACGATGGCACTTGCAGCACGTATTTATCACTCTTACGATACAGTTCATGCAGAGCAGTATATGCAAGCTGCAGAGCAAGCCTGGCAGTACTTAGAAGAAAATCAAAGTTTTAAGTTGGATTGGTCAAAAGAAGATGATTCAGGTTCAGGTCCCTACAAAGCAAATTCCACAGATAAGGAGGTTTCATTAAACTATGATAACGATGACAGACTCTGGGCAGCGGCTGAATTATATATAAATACTAATAAAAAGAAATATTTAGTTTATATAAAACAGAATATTGGACTACCTTTAAATATATATGAATGGAAAGACCCTGCAATTTTAGGGAAATGGCACCTTTATTCGAAATATTGTGAACCTGCTTTGGAAGATTTTTGTAATGAATTACGTGAGCAGTTCATTTATCGGGCAGATGAAGCATATGGTCAGGTACTACAAGCCGATTTTTCTGTTGCAAATAAGCATTTTATTTGGGGGTCAAATAAAATGGCAGTGGAAGAGGGACTATTATTATTGATAGCTTACCAATTAACTAAGGATCGTAAGTATGCTCAAGCAGCAATTTTTCAAGCAGATTATGTCTTAGGGAATAACCCATTTAGTTTAAGTTTTGTCACGGGTATTGGTGAGAATGCAGTTAAAAATGTAAGTCATATTTTTTCTAGGGGTGAAGGTATATATATTCCTGGACTTTTAGTCGGAGGGCCAAATCGACTAGCCCAAGCTAATATAGCGCCTAAAAACATGGGCATATTAAGTTATACCGATAATGAAAAATCGTATGCCGTTAATGAATATGCTATTGATTATAATGCTTCATTAATTGGCCTGTTGAGTGAACTTGCTCGATTAAATATCAAGGAATGATCTGATTTATGGCTTTTTATTTTGAACAATTTGAGGACCGTACTCCACCTAGGCCTATTCCTCATTCTATTTCACGGGAGCTATTATGGCAGTTTTTAGCAACGATGAATTTGTTTATTGGTGCTTGGTATATTCACTGGCGATGGACAGAATCATTAAATTTTGATGCTTTATGGTTTGCTTACCCTTTAGTTATCGCTGAGAGCTTGGCGTATATTGGATTATTATTTTTTACCTTTAACTTATGGAAAACCAAAGATGTTGTCGCTGGAAAAACGCCATATAAATTAAGTGAAGTTGTTGAAAATGAGGCAGCATTGGACAGAGAAATTACTGTTGATGTATTTTTCCCAAGTTATGATGAAGAGCCTGATTTAGTCAGGTTAAGTCTTCAGGATGCACTAAAGATAAAATACCCTTATGAAATCTCCATTAAAATTCATTTACTTGATGATGGTAATCGTCAGTCAATGAAAGATTTAGCTCGAAGCATGGGCGTTAATTATATTTCGCGAGATAATAATATAGGTTTTAAAGCTGGCAACTTACGAAATGCTATGGAGCAAACATCTGGAGATTTTATTGTTATTTGTGATGCTGATACCCGGCCATTCCCCACTATATTGTCTCGTACTTTAGGCTATTTTACTGATCCCAGTGTTGCATGGGTGCAAACCCCACAATGGTTTTTCGATTTGCCTGAAGGTGAAAGCTTAACTGTCGCTTGGCAGAAAAAGTTTGGTTTAATTGGTAAGTGGACAGCCAAGGGAGTTCAAGGTGTTTTTGGACAAGTGCAGGTTGGTGGAGACCCTTTTGTCAATAACCCGCAAATGTTCTATGACATTATACAGCGGCGTCGTAACTGGGCAAATGCATCTTTTTGCTGTGGTGCGGGGTCTATTCATCGTCGTGATGCGGTAATGCAATCAGCATTAATTGCATTTGGTAATGAAATTGAGAAAGCAGAAAAAGATAAAATTAATAAAATTAAGAGCTTTACGAAAGAGAAAAATATTGATGTATTTGTTGCTGACAGCATACGTCAAGATGTTGTGAAAGAAACAGAGTTAACACCTTATAAGTTTCATGTTTCAGAAGATATATATACTTCAATGGTGCTCCACAGCGATAAAACTAAGCAATGGAAGTCCGTTTTACACCCCGAAGTAGAATCCAAGATGCTGTCACCTCAAGATTTACAAACCTGGTTAGTACAGCGTTTTAAGTATGCTGGAGGTACTATAGATATAGCGCTTAATGATAACCCCTTATTTAGAAAAGGAATGAGCTTCAGCCAAAAAATGATGTATGCGACAACAATGTGGTCATATTTTGGTGCGCTATGGAATATTGTATTTATATTGGCCCCGATTATTTATTTGTTCTCAGGAGTCGCGCCAGTTGCTGCCTATTCGGGAGATTTTTATAAACATATTTTACCTTTTTTAATTTTGAATGAATTGGCATTTATGGTTGGTACATGGGGTATACCCGGTTACCAGGCAAAGGCTTCTTTTATTTCTTTTTTTTCGGTTAACTTAAAAGCTATCTATATAGTGCTTAAAGGTGAAAAAATATCTTTTCCAACTACCCCAAAAGAACGTCAAGAAGGTAATTTTGTTCACCTTGTATGGCCTCAAATAGCTGTGGTGATATTAACGGCAGGATCTTTATTATTTGCGGCAGTAAACTATTTTTTTCTGGGTAATAACCTTTCTTTTACTTTAAACGCAATCCTCACAAATATATTTTGGGCAGCCAATAATATTCTGGCGATGTTAGGGATGATCCGCTCTGCTTTCTGGCAGCCTGAAAAAGCAGCATAACAAAGAGAAAATTATGACATTTAAAGATGGAATTTTAGCAGCTAGACATCACATCGTTTTTTTATTGGGCTTATGCGCCGCATTTGGTTTAGTGATCTATTTAGAAAATACGGAAATAACTAGGCAAGCATTTAAAGTAGAGGTCAATACTGAAATTCCATCACGAGAGTTTTCGGCTTTAACAGAGCAAGACATTCGCTGGGCAAAAATTGCTTGGAAATACTTTGAAAATAATACTCATGAGGAAACTGGGCTAGTGAACTCCGTAGATGGGTACCCTGCTGCAACCATGTGGGATACGGCGTCTTATCTTTTAGGTCTTATCTCTGCTGAGCGATTAGGAATAATTAATAAGGGGGAGTTCAAAAGTCGAATGACTAAAGCGCTTATTTCCTTAGCTGAATTAGAACTTCATGATGGTCAGTTACCGCATAAGTCATATAATGCAAAATCATTAGCTATGGTCGATTATACCAATAAAGTGACTGAAAGAGGCATTGGATGGTCTGCTCTGGATATAGGCCGATTATTTGTCCCGTTTAATATTTTAGTTTGGAATTATCCTGAATTTACTTCTTATATAGGAGAAATTACTTCTCAGTGGGATTTAGAGGCTATGGTAATTGATGGAGTATTATACGGTGCTGAAGTAAATGACTTAGGTGAAACAAACTATGTACAAGAAGGTCGGATTGGTTATGAAGAGTATGCAGCTAAATCTGTTTCTTTGCTGGGTTTGGATGTGTCTGTTGCATTGATGTACAACGACTTTTTACAATATGAATCTATTGAAGGTGTTGATATTCCAACAGACAAGAGAATCCCTGAAATTTATACTGCGCATAACTATGTAGTAAGTGAATCATATATTTTAGACGCGATTGAATTTGGCGGTGATGCAATATCTAAAGAGTTTGCTTATAGAGTATATCAGGCCCAAGAGAATCGTTATTTACAAAAAGGAATCTTAACCGCTGTTAGTGAAGATAATATAGACCAAGCACCATATTTTGTTTACAACACTGTGTTTAGTAATGGTAAAGCTTGGAATGCTATTACTGATACTGGTGAAGACGCCAGTGAGTTTCGCACGGTAAGCACCAAGGCTGCGTTTGGTTGGCACATGTTATACGACACAGAATACACACAGAAATTAGTTGATTATATAGGCAATAATTATATTCAGGATAAAGGGTGGCTCTCAGGTATTTATGAAATTGATGGTCGTGCCAACAGAGCAATTACAGCTAACTCAAATGCAATCATACTGGAAAGTTTACATTATAAGGTAAATGGCCCTTTACTGAATATTTCGGGGGTAACCAAATCGGGAACGGTTAAAGTTGTAATGGAATAAGTTGTTTTTAATCGATTAAAAAGGATTTTGTAATGAATAATAAGACCCTAAAAATAACTGCATTGATGTTATTAATCTTATCCGGTTGTGTTTCAACAAGAAAGTCATCTAACTCCCCCAGTTATGGAGAAAGTGTTGTTAATCAAACAAGCCCTTTTTATAGCTCAGGTCGGCAACCTGGACGATATGGTAAATTGTCAGAAAAAGAACTAGGAATGGCTAGAATTGCTTGGAAATATTTCGAAAATAACTTTGATAAAAAAACAGGGCTAGTAAATGCAGTTAACAATTACCCATCGACAACTTTATGGGATACGGCTTCTTATTTAGGTGGTTTGGTTGCGGTAAGGGAGTTAGGGATTATTGAGAAAAAGACCTTTGATGATCGTTTTATTCCTTTTTTGAAAACCTTAAACAATATGGAGTTATACCGAGGAGAAGTACCAAACAAAGTCTATCATACCCGCACAGCTAAAAAAGTGGATTATACCAATAAACCAGGAGAAATAGGCTATTCGGCCCTGGATATCGGGCGATTTTTAATTTGGATGAAAATTATTAAAGAAAGGTATCCCGAATATGGTGATGCGATCGATTCAGCTTTGTTACGTTGGAATTATTGTCATATTGTTAATAAGCACGGCGCGCTTTATGGAGCTCATGGGAAAAAAGGGAAACCGACTATATATGTGCAAGAAGGGCGGTTAGGCTATGAAGAGTATGCCGCTAAAGGTTTTGGCTTGTGGGGGTTTAATACAGAAAGAGCTTCAAAACCTGAGCCGTATGAAGTCATCAAATTGTTTGGTCATCAGGTTCCATATGATTCACGAGATCCTCGTTCGTTAAAAGCCCATAATTATGTAGTAGCTGAAAGCTATGTACTTGATGGAATTGAATTAAATTGGGATACGCCATTAGATAGAAAATCTAATAATCGTACTCATACTGTTCCATGGATGGCTGATTTTGCACAGCGTATCTATAAAGTTCAAGAGGCTAGGTATCTTCATACGGGGATATTAACAGCTAGAACTGAACATCAACTAGCTACAAGCCCTTATTTTGTTTATGACACTATTTACACTGATGGTTATGCATGGAATACCATTACAGAGTCAGGAAAATATGTGCCTAAGTATTCTGCCATTGCTTTGAAGGGCGCAATGGGGATGTGGGGGTTATGGGATACACCTTATACGGATTTATTATTTGACGCAGTTTCAGATTTGTACGATGAGAATAAGGGATTTTATGAAGGTAGGTTTGAAAATGGAACTGGATTAATTAATACTTTTACAGCTAATAATAATGGCATTATTTTAGAAGTTCTTCTTTATAAAGAACAGGGGAAGCTACTTAGTTTTGGTACCAATAGAAATTCGAAATGGGACAATATTGTAAGAAGTGATTTTTTAGGACTCTATAAATGCTTACCTGGAAAACGTTAGTTTTTTTTATATGCATAAGTTTGGGAGGCTGTGGTGTTGTGGTAAGGACCATAGACTCGGGCTTTGATGAATTTGCGCATTCGGCGATATTCTATCAAGGAAAACATGGTCCATTAAATGATAAAGAAATGGAATGGGCAAAAATTGCATGGCAATATTTTAAAAATAATAGCCATATAGAGACAGGGTTAGCTAATTCAATTGATGGTTACCCGAGTACAACTATGACGGGTATTGCCGATTATCTAGCAGCACTAGTGGCAGCAAGACAATTAGATTTAATCGAGAAAAAAGAATTCGACCATCGTGTTAGTTCATTACTACACTTTCTCAATCGTATGCCGTTATTTATGGGCCGCTTACCTAATAAAATTTACCATACCAAAAGCGGTAAAATAATTGATTACGAAGGTAATGAGAATGAGATTGGTTGGTCAGCTATTGATATTGGGCGCTTGATGATTTGGCTACGTATTGTTTCGCAACAATACCCTGAATTCCATGAATATATCGATAAAGCTATTCTACGCTGGAATTTTTGTGACGTAATTGATCTTGAAGGAAGTTTATTTACCGGTTTGTTAGTCGATGGGAAAATAAGTTTACATCAGGAAGGTCGATTAGGGTATGAAGAATATGCAGCAATGGGATTTAGAGCTTGGGGTTTTTCACCCGATAAAGCAGAGTCATTGAATCCATTAGAAGTGATCACCATTTATGGTCAAGATATATACCATGATGCCCGAGATCATCGTGATGATAATGTCTTAAGCCCTATATTGACTTTGCCATATACCTTAATGGGGATGGAGTTCAATTGGGATCGTGTTGACGATAGTCGGTCATTCGATTCTAGGCATACCAACAGTCTACTGAATAAGGCTGCTTGGCAAGTGTATAAAGTACAGGAGCTTCGTTATAAAAATGAAAAAATTTATACCGCGCGAACTGAACATATTTTAAATAGCGAACCATATTTTTTATTTGATAGTATTTTTTCAAATGGCTACGCATGGAACACAATTGGAGATACAAGTAAAACCTATAATAATAAAGCACTTGTTTCAGTTAAAGCTGCATTTTCAATGCACATGTTATGGGATACCGACTACACTTATAAATTAATGCTAATTGTTGAAGAACTATATGACGCGAAAAGAGGTTGGTTTGAAGGGCGTTATGAGGATAGTGGTGGTTATGAAGAGGCTATTTCTTCTTCAACTAATGCAACTGTACTCGAAGCATTACTATATAAACGTAATGGCAAATTGTTTAAGCATAATAAAGAATTATCTCATAGTGAAATAAGGATGGAGAACGTTTTTAAACATCCAGGGAAATGTTTTCCTGCTTTGTATTTACCTAAGAGTAGCTCTAAAAGTTAAACCAATAGACTTACAGTGTTTAATAGATAAATAGTAAACTCAAGGACTCCGCTATGGAATTGGTAGAAAGAGTTGAAAGCCAAAAATTGAGATTTTCACTCATAATAGTTTTAGTGTTATTAGTATTCAATCAAGCTTATGCAGAAGAGTTTGATATAAGTGAACTTAGGCAAGGTTGGCAATTATTCAAGTTAAAGAAATACTCTCAATCTGCAGAGATTTGGCACAATAATAGCTTAGAGTTCATCCGTGTTAAAAGAGATAAAAATCAATTAAGGCTTGCCGCTTTTGCAGAAGTTCTCAGTGCTATTGCATATGAGAAAGATTCTAATATCAAAGCATACCAAGCGTGGGCAACTGGGCAAACATATTTACTAGAAAGTAATATTCGATGGTCAGAATTTCAAAAAAAACTTCAAGCGTTATATGAAGAAAAACTAAATTGGATAAACCAAGCTTCGAGTGGTCAAGTTCAAATAGGTATTTCTTTACTCGAAAGTCAAAGTCAGAAAAACTCTTTATTAATATTAGATCTAGAACGAGAATTGGCTTTAAGTCAATACCGAGGTCCTGAACCCGGTTTATATACAGAGGACCGCCCAACTGAAATATTTGAAGAAGAAGGGCGATTAGCTAAAAGAAGTTATGTTGCGAGGCCCGTAGTAGCATCTTTTGAAGTTGTAGAAGTTCCGGACAGCATAGTTAGCCGAGCATTTCGTACAATGCCTATTGTTGAGAATAGTGACGATTTGATTGAAAGCAGGGGTGTCCCTTCGGTAAAGAGCAGTTTATTTGAAACTAAAGGTGATTTAGAACCACTATTTTCTGAGATAAATATTACGCCTACAGGTAACAAAAGTATTGATGCCCCTGAAGGGGGAGAGGAACTTAATGATAACGGCCATCGTCGTATGATGGGAGGCAGAGGATTATCAAGTGCCAATATTGATAGAAATAATCAGGATAAAATTATAGCAATAAAAGCTTGGCAATACTTTATTCATAACGTCGATGGGAAAACTGGTTTATCCTACGACACTCATGATTATCCTTATAGTACCATGTGGGGGGTTGGTAGCTATATTGCCGGTGTTGTTTCTGCACACAGGCTTGGGGTGATTTCCTTAGAAACATTCAATGCTAGATTTAAATTATTAATAAATAGTTTAAATCAAATGCCATTATACAATGGGGAAATGCCGAATCGCCAGTACAAAGTAGACACGCTAGGTTTAGTTGATATCAAAAATAACTCTTCAGATGTTGGCTCAGGCTGGTCTGCTATTGGCATTGGGCGATTATTGATTTGGTTGAAAATCGTCGATAATTGGTATCCAGGTTTTCAAAATGATATTCAAGCTTTTATTGGTCGATTAGATTTAGATCGTTTGTTAAAAAACAGTGAATTGAATGGTGTGTTTTATGATGGATTCTCGGAGACTATTTTTAATGAGGGGAGGTTTGGCTATGAACAATATGCTGCGATGGGCTATAAGTTGTGGGGCTATAGCGTTGCCAATGCATTAAATTACGAGTCTGTAGTCTTTAAGAGCCTTTATGATATTGATGTCCCTATTGATAGCCGAGAAGGTGCTTACTTAGTTTCAGATCCATTTTTACTCGCGGCAATGGAGTTTTCATTAGTCGATGAAGACTTTAACCGTTACACCCAACGAATATATCAAGTTCAAAAGAAACACTCTCTAGCAATAAAGCATCCCGTTGCACAAACTGAAATCAATTTACATCAAACCCCTTGGTTCGCCTACCTAAGTATTTTTGATAATAATAAAGCTTGGCAAGTAGCTTCTAACGAAGGAGGGCATTACCCCAATTTCTCTGGTTATAGTACACATGGTGTCTTTATGTTAGATGCAGTGTTTTCTGATGACCATACTCATAATATGTTGTCATCAGCGAGTAAGTTAGTGAGCGATGATTTAGGTTTCTATACAGGAGAGTCATATGATGGAGAGGTTATTCGCGCGCTAAGTAGTCATAGTAATGGAAGCATATTACAAAGTTTATTATTCAAAAAGTTAAATGAAGCGTTTATAAATTCCAATATTAAGGTGGTACAGCAATGAAAGCATTAACACACAGTCAATTTTCTGAATTATTACCACTTGATAATAATGATTATCAAGTATTTTGTGATTTTGATGGCACCTTAGTGGATATTGCCGATGCACCTCATAAAATTTATGTTAATGAATATATTCCTGAATTGTTATTGGCGTTAGATAATCGTTTTAATTTCTGTTTGGTCTCTGGTCGTTCACTCGATGACTTGCGACATTACCTGCCTATTGACGCACTGAATACCTTTGGCTGTCATGGTGCAGAGTTTAGTCGAAAGGGACAAACACATATACCAGAGTGTACCCCTAATATATTACTTCAAGAGATTGAGTTAAGGCTTGGTGAAGTACTATTTAATTATCCTGGTGTGTTAGTCGAAGAAAAGCCTTATTCCTTAGCGATACATTATCGTAATTTTGACGGTGATGTTAAAGAATTGAAAGGTTTCCTTGATGGTATTCTTCGAGACTATAGCAAAAATGTACAGTTAATGTCAGGTAAGAAAGTTTATGAGTATTGTTTGAAACATGTTAACAAAGGGCAAGCAGTAAGCGGCTACCTTGGCGAAACATATCGTGATTATAAAAAAACGTGTCATGGAAATAGTATATTTATTGGTGATGATACTACTGATGAAGATGGTTTTAAAAAAGTTAATTCATTGAATGGAATTTCAATTCGGGTTGGCTTTTTAGAAGAAAGCTCTGCTCATTATTATGTTAAAGATATTTATGCCGTCCATACACTTTTACAATACTTGTCACAAGCTAAGATTGATTGCCTAAATTAAGCTGACTTGAACTAATAAAAGGGAAAATTAATTATGTCAAGATTGGTTATTATCTCAAACCGCGTTGCTGTGCCAGGAAAAGTAAATTCTTCTCCGGGAGGGCTAGCGGTTGGTTTAGAGGGCGCATTAAAAGAAAGTGGTGGGATTTGGTTTGGTTGGTCTGGTGAGGTTAATAATGATGATAAACATCAGGTTAACGTTCAGCATGTTAATAATATTGATTATATAACTGTAGATCTTAATACAAAGGAGTATGAAGATTACTATGCTGGATTTTCAAATAGTCTTCTTTGGCCACTTTTCCATTACGTGCTTGGTTTTACCAAGTTTTCACGTGAACAATATTATGGTTACCGAGCAGTAAATAAAGTATTTGCTCAACAAATTTATGGTTTTATTCAAAAAGATGATGTGGTGTGGGTACATGACTATCACCTCATTCCTATTGCATATGAATTGAAAGCTCTAGGGGTAGTCAACCGTATCGGATTTTTTTTACATGTCCCATTTCCTAATTATGGCATGTTACGTTCTCTTCCTATAGCGAAAGAACTTTTACGCTGTATGTGCCACTTTGATGTTGTTGGCTTTCAAACTGAAGATGATTTGGTTAATTTTCAAGATGCGACTCAACGGTCTCTTGGTGCAGAAAAAATTGAAAAATTTGGCCTTAAAATTGACGAACACCTACTTTATGCAAATGCATACCCCATTGGCGTCGATTTTGATGCAATTCAAGAATATGTAAGTTGTATAAAAAAAGCAGCTCTCTTTGCGCCAGCTTTTTCTCAGCAAGATGAGCAATTGATGATTGTTGGGGCTGATCGCATTGATTACAGCAAGGGTTTAATAGAAAAGATGGAGGCTTACGATAAATTCTTATTAAAATACCCTCAGTATCACCATAATGTCAGCATGGTACAAATTGCTACATTGAGTCGAGCGGAAGACCCTGATTATATAGATTTAAGAGAAAAACTTGAGCGAAAGATTAGCCATATAAACGGCTTACATGGAGAAATGGATTGGCTGCCGGTACATTATTTAAATAGTAACCTGGGCCACAGTGAACTGATGAAACTATTTAGAAGTTCAAGAGTATGTTTAGTGACTTCTTTACGAGATGGTATGAACTTAGTCGCGAAGGAATATGTAGCTGCACAAAACCCAGATGACCCAGGTGTTCTGATATTATCTGAACTTGCAGGGGCGTCAGTACAATTAACAGATGCTTTGATTGTAAATCCTTATGATGTCGACTCTATTGCAGAAGCCTTGGCGAAAGCCATAAGTATGTCATTAAGTGAGCGTATAAATCGGCATGAAAAAATGTTGAAAATTATCCGTAATAGTACTATTCAGCATTGGCGGACAAATTTTATTGACTCACTTTTAGATAAACCACTACTAAAAAATTATTTTAAACTAGCCACTAAAGTTGTTTGATTTACGACTTTAGTCGGTAAGAGAAAGGAATCGGTGACTTACATGGAAAATGTAAATTTATTACCAGCCCCTGCATGTCAAAGCCATCTGATTAAAGTTGAATTTAATCTTCATGGGGATGTTATTGACAGCTTATTTCTTAACGAATCGAATGATAAGAGTGAAGTTTTACATATTTTACCTAACGGTTATCGTGAAATAGTTACCAGCATACGAAATAATCGACGTGTTCATTACAACATGAAGTCTGTATATCTAGAACGATATTGGCAATGGTCATTTCATTTTCAAGAAGGGAATGTTTGTGCTTATGCCATCGATATCACAGATGCAGTGCACAAAGAAAAATTACTTTCTAAACACCGAGCCATAATGGACAGTCTAAGGTTGCAAGAGTCAACGTTATCTTTTAGACGATTAACTCATGATTTTCGGTCTCCTGTTAGCGCCATGATTAGTGGTTTAGGTATTTTAGAGTCGGCTTTATCAATAGAAGACTTGTCTGATGAAAAGATACTGATTGATGAGATGAGTAAAGAATGTCAGCGCTTATATGATCACATTGGTATTAAGTTAAATAGACAATATATTGAACAACTGAAAAGCACTATAAATAAGTCATTAGTTGATATAAATACATTATTGATTGCAAGTGAAGAATACAGCGTTCAGTTGAGTGAATATTTTGATATTTCTTATCAGTTTATTCAAACGCAAGAGTTACCTCAGCTGTATTGTGATTTAGAAAAACTTTCTGTTTCAGTATACCAAATGTTACTTTTTTTAGCCCAAGAGTATACTAATTCAACTGTTCGTATTATCGGTGGATATTATGAAAATAAAATCCAACTTGAGTTTAATATTCAAGGAATTGCAGTTAAAAGACGGCATCAAGAGTTTATTGACCATTACTTGGAAAATTCACATGATGTTGAAATTATTCTTGATAAGGATTTATATGAAATTTGTGAGTTGGTCTCTCTAAATCAAGGGGAGATTCGTATAGAAAACCATTATGGTATTAATAGCAATGAAAGTTGTTGGTTGTTTACTTTTGAACTTAATTAAGCTTGTCTAATTCATCATCTCGAAGGTAGTTTATATATGAAAAATAATGATTATCAACCTATAAATAGTTATGGCGTAATAGGGGATTTACATACTGTTGCATTAATAGATCGCTTTGGCAGTATCGATTGGTGTTGCCTGCCAATTTTTGACTCTGCAAGTTCTTTTGCCAAAATATTAGATACTAATAAGGGCGGACAATTCAAGGTTTCGTTACACGATAGTGAACACCATCAACTCAGCTATATTACCGATACTAATATTTTAAGTAATACTATGATGTCCCCAAAGGGGGGAATTGAGTTGGTTGATTATATGCCAATTATCAATACTGATGGTACACGCGAACACCTTAATGCTGCATATATCTGTAGACATATTGAATGTATAAAAGGGATAGATTTACATGTACTTATCGAGTTTGATCCTAAACCTGGTTATGGCCAGTCAGTAACGCTTTCTCCTTCTCGAAAGGGTAATAAGGTTAATGAATTTCCTTTGTCCATAACAAGTAGTCATCCTATAGAGTGGGATGAGACAGGTAAAAAAGGCTGTATCGTATTAAGTCATGGAGACTCAGCACGTCTCGTTTTATCTTATGGGGAACATATTCCTGACGAAAATATCATCAACTGGACTGATATGCAGGTTTACAATACAAGACAGTATTGGGAGCGTTGGTTAAATCAATGTTTATATAAAGGACGTTGGCGTCGGGTTATTGAGCGATCGGCATTGACGTTGAAGTTGCTTGCTTTCAAGCCTACAGGGGCTATTCTTGCTGCACCAACCACTTCGTTACCTGAAGGTATTGGCGGTTCAAGGAACTGGGATTATCGTTTTAGTTGGTTGCGTGATTCCGCACTTATCTTAGGCGCTCTATTACCTCTAGGTTTCGTACATGAGGCTACAGAATATGTGCATTGGATAATTAGTAAAATGCCTGATGCAGATGAGCCTATGCCTATTTTGTATAGTATTACTGATAAAGATACCACTGAAGAATTAGAGTTGCCACAATTTGAAGGGTATATGAAATCTTCTCCGGTTCGCATAGGGAATGCCGCAAAAGACCAAGTGCAGCTTGATGTTTACGGCGAAGTGATAGATTCACTTTATTTATATACTATTTATGGTAACAAGCCGGACGCTGCAATGTGGCAGTATATAACATTACTTGCGGAGCGAATCTGCGCAGAGTGGCAACTTAAAGATGAGGGGATCTGGGAGGTTAGAGGAGCAAAGTCTCATTTTACCTATTCCAAACTAATGTGCTGGGTCGGTTTAGATAGAGCAATTAAAATAGGAGAAGAGCATGGTTATTTAGCTAACTTTGCTTTATGGAAACAGCAATGTGAAACGATTCATGCCTTTATACTATCTGAATGTGTTGATACCGATAAGCAATACCTAATGCAAAGTCCTGACCACTGTGTTGCTGATGCAAGTAACTTATTAGCACCTATTCTAGGTTTTTTACCTCCCAATGATCCTATTATGATAAATACGGTTGATCAAACCATTGAGCAACTAAGTGATAATCAAATGATTTATCGATACTTAAATGATGACGGACTTGAAGGACATGAAGGCACATTTAATATTTGTACATTTTGGCTTATTGAGGCGTTAGCACTACAGGGGAGGGTTGAACAAGCTCATGAGATATTAAATAACATGCTTGGACTCGCCAGTGATTTAGGTTTATATGCAGAGGAAACTGATGCTCAGAAAAAACAGGCATTAGGTAATTTTCCCCAAGCATTTAGCCATCTAGGCTTGATTAATGCTGCTGCTATTTTAAATATCAAATTGTCGACTCACAAAAATGACATTTAATGGATAAAGAAAAAGAGGGATAAGGTTATGACTGTTCATCAACGTGCAGGTAAACCAGCGAGACCAGAAGATTGCATTAATTTAGGTCGGTTAGTTAGTGATTATTTTTTGTTGTACCCTGATAGCAATATACAAGAGCAAAGAGTTTGTTTTGGAACTTCGGGCCATCGTGGCTCTCCATATAAAAAGAGTTTTAATGAGCAACATATATTAGCAATATGTCAAGCCATTGCGGAATATCGTATTAGTGCTGGTTATAAAGGTCCACTATATTTAGGAAAAGATACACACACATTATCTGAACCTGCTTTTGCTAATGCGATACAAGTGCTTATTGCAAATAACATTCAGGTCATCGTGCAAGATGATGACGGATTTACCCCTACGCCAGTTATTTCACGATTAATAGTTAATCATAATGAAATGAATGATGAAATTGCTGACGGTGTTATTATAACCCCTTCTCACAATCCACCTGAATATGGGGGAATTAAGTATAACCCCGCTCACGGAGGACCAGCTGAAGGCGTTGTCACTCAAATTATTGAAAGTAGGGCAAATGAGATTATTGCGCATAAACTTCACGGAGTGCAGCAATTATCATTAACCAATGCTATGGAATCACCTCTATTCATTAAAAAAGACTTTATAACTTTTTATGTTGAACAATTGTCTGAAGTTATTGATATGAATGCAATATCTAAAGCAGATGTTAAAATAGGTGTAGACCCTTTAGGCGGCTCGGGTATACATTATTGGCCAAAAATAGCGAAGAAATATGATTTAAACATTGAAGTGGTTAATCCTGTTATTGATGGTAGCTTTTCATTTATGCCTTTAGATAAAGATGGAGTAATTCGAATGGATTGTTCATCTCCGTATGCAATGAATAATCTAATTGCGATGAAAGATAACTATGATATTGCTATTGGTAATGACCCTGATTTTGATCGTCACGGGATAGTGACAAAAATAGGTGGCTTACTAAATCCTAATCACTACCTTGCGGTTGCAATACACTACTTGATGACTCATAGAAATTGGCTTGAGTCATGTAAAATAGGTAAAACTCTAGTGTCTAGTTCACTGATAGATCGCGTTGCAAAAATGATCGACCGACCATTATCAGAAGTCCCTGTTGGTTTTAAATGGTTTGTCGATGGTTTACGTAATGGTGAATATGCATTTGGTGGCGAAGAAAGTGCTGGCGCAACGTTCCTTACCAAAGAAGGAGAGTGCTGGACTACCGATAAAGATGGATTTGTTATGGGATTACTTGCTGCAGAAATTTTAGCTATTACCCAAAAGGACCCTCATCAATATTATCTTGATTTAGTAAAGAACTTAGGTGAACCTTTTTATGGTCGAGTTGAGGCAAGCGCGGATCGGGAGCAAAGAGAATTATTGAGCACCATTAATTCAAATGATATTAAGACCGACTTTTTAGCTGGAGAACAAATTAAAAAAGTATTGTCAGAGGCACCCGGTAACAATGCTGCCATTGGAGGGGTCAAAGTTATTACTGATAATGGCTGGTTCGCCGCTCGTCCATCGGGTACTGAAGATATATATAAAATTTATGCAGAAAGTTTTATTGGTAAAGAGCATTTACAAATAATAATCAATGAAGCACAAAAAATAGTTACCTCCTTTTTTACTCAAACTATTAAGTCTAATGTTAAGTGATTGTTTTATTTTCTATAAATATAGATTTGTTGGGCTGAAAAATCCAATTTTCACTTAAGGAAAGTAGCAAGTCGAATTTTTTAGTTTTTACGTCGCTACAGCATTATAACCATTGTAAATACCAGTATAACCATACTGATTATTTACAATGGTTATTTCTTTTAGCTTTTACATCATAATCATAGACATTACCAACCTTATCTATTTTAAAGTGACAACAATCGTCGAAGACTTGTTTAAGTAAGCGTCTACTTTTTTGTACTCGGGACTTTAGTGTTGAATAACTTATGCCTAATTGTTCAGCATATTGTTTTTGGGATTGATTGTTAATATCGATTGCAGTTAATAAGCTAGCGTGCTCATCGGGTAAAGCCTTAATAAAGGGGGATATACAGTTTGATAAGTTAATTTTTCTCTCTTGAAATCCTTCAATAGGTAGTAAATCTTCAATATTTACCGATTGGACACGAGCTTTCTTTCGATAATAGTCAATGATGCTATTATTGGCAATTTGAAACAACCAAGACTTAACGCTCTTTTGTGTTTTTACCGTATCGAGATTGTTATGGGTTTTTATCAAAATATCTTGTAATAAATCTGCAATGTCAGCTTCATTTGAAACTTTTGTATGTAAAAAACCTTGCAACGCACTTCTGTATTCTAACCAAATATCTTCTATTTTCATGTTACTGATGATCTCCATATTTTTTGAGGGTTTTAATCGATTATATCGAGTAGAACATCATCTTTTCTTCGTTGTAATAAATTTTGGTCTTTTGGTAAGGTTTTCCGTTTTATGGGTAAACACACTTACTGGAAATACTAATGAACTTTAAACATAACAAATACATCATGCTAAACCATAAATTCAACAAAGCCTATATATAAACTCATGATATTAATATTTTACAAGTATTTTATGCAAAACATGATTTCGTCGTTTGATCTTGAATAATCAGGACGTATTGAAGTATCAATGGGCGCGAAAATTTAGTTTTTTAACCCTACAGGATAGACAATATCTAATTACATTGAAAATAGTTGCTTTACCAGCTGTTTTAAGGAGAAAATAAAAGAAAAACTCACAAGGAATTAAAAGTGAAACAAACTACAATGCTATTTCGTGTTTTCTCTTGCCTATTATTTTTGATCTCGTTTTCACTTGTTGCAAAAGATACCATACCTGAGCCTTTAACACCGTGGGTGTCATGGGCACTAAAAGGGAGTGAAAAATTATCATGCCCCTTCATTAATAATGCCAAATATTCAGACAAGCGAAACCATATTTGTGCTTGGCCTAGTTCGTTAAAATTAAATATCACCGATAATGCAGGAGAATTTAAACAATCTTGGCAGGTGTTAACTAAAAGCATCATTCCTTTGCCAGGAAATAATCACAACTGGCCACTATCTGTTACTGTTAATAATAAGTCTTTACCTGTATTTAATTATAAAGGTAACCCAGCTATTGAATTAGTAAAAGGTACATATTTAATCGAGGGAACATTTGAATGGCTAAAAATACCTGAGAGTATCTCTATTCCTCAACAATACCCTTTCGTTGAAATGATAATCAATAAACAAGTTATCGCCTTTCCTAAAATCAACAATAATGATTTGTGGCTACAAGAATTTGAACCTAACCAAGAGACAGAAGATTCAATAGACGTAACTGTTGCTCGACGCATTTCTGACGGAGCTTATATAAAGCTTGATACATTCTTAAATCTTAATGTATCAGGAAAAATGAGAGAAGTTAAATTAGGCAAAATCTTACCAGAAGGTTTTGCTCTTATTGGGATTGAGTCACAAGTTTCTTCTTTTTTAGACGGTGATGGCATACTACATGCGAAATTGAAACCCGGAAATTGGCAGATAAAAATTAAAGCTTATGCTCAACCGACTTTATTATCATGGAGCAGACCCGAACAATCTCATCATTGGCCAAAAGAAGAAGTTTGGGTTTTTGAAGGCCACGAAAATTTACGATTAGGAAAAATTGATGGCGCTCCAATGGTTGATAGTAGTCAAGTTGATATGCCATCCGCTTGGTACAAACTACCTAGCTATTTAGTCCATACTAACGACACACTGAGTTATGATATTCAACACAGGGGCAAACCGTTCCATTTAGAAAATCAATTAAGTTTAAACCGTACGTTATGGCTATCATTCGATAGTACATCTTATACATTTAATGATGATATTACAGGTGTCATGATAAATGATTGGCGTTTAAGTATGAAATCACCCTACTTATTAGAGTCAGCGGAAGATCAAGAAGGCTCCGTCTTAATTACTACCAAAGAAGAACATGAGAGAGGTATCGAAAATCGTTATCCACAAGTCGAAATTCAGGCTAGAGGTGTGGTTAAATCAGAAGAACAAATGCTGGTTACGGGTTGGGACAGTGATTTTGAGCAAGTCTCCATGAATCTTAATCTTCCACCAGGTAATAAACTCTTTGCGGTATTAGGAGCTGATCATGTCTCTAACAGTTGGTGGTCAAGCTGGTCAATTTGGGCAAGTTTCATCGTTTTATTATCTTCATTAATGGCAAGTCGTTTGATAAATATCACCGCTGGTATTTCTACAGCGATAATGTTGTTAGTTATTTACCAAGAAGACGGTGCACCCGTTATCGTTATTATTAATTTGCTTTTAGCGATAGCTATTAAAAAGCATCAGCCATTCGAACGAATAAAACCATTAGTTAAAGCCTATTGGGGAACGAGTATCACAGTTGCAATTGCGGCATTGTTGCTATTTTCTGCTACGCAAGTACGTACTGCAATACACCCTCAACTGGAATCAAGAGAATCAAGTGTAGAGCGGTTTAGTGATCGTTCACAGAATCAACAAAATATTACCTCCGAAAGAGACCGAGCAATAAAAAGCAAGCGTAGTGAAGTTATCTCTTCTATGGGCATACAGTCTACACAACTGGAATCGATAGAGGTCTCAGCTAGTAGAGTCAAAGTTGCAGAGCCAATAGTGGAACGTTATCAGCCTGATGCCTTAATGCAAGCTGGTCCAGGCATTCCTAATTGGCAATGGAATAGTTATCAAGTGCAATGGAATAGTCCTGTTGCCAAGGATCAAGTATTTGATGTTATTGTTTTATCAAAAACTACTTATAGAACAATTAAAATTCTGGGCATATTTTTGACACTTTTATGGTTATATTTAATTTTGAAAGATGTAATTAGTGATGTTTACACTCGGTTTAAGCCTAATGTACAAGCTAAGGCGATATCCAGCATATTGGTGTTATGTATTATATTCCCAAGCTATAGCCCTAATACTGAAGCGGCTGATTTTCCAAATAAAACCTTATTAGATGAATTAAAAGCTAGAGTGACACAAGCTCCTACTTGCTCGCCGGATTGTGTTGCCATTAATAGCTTAGAGGTCAGCATTGAGCCAAAATCATTAACTTTAATTATGTTGGTTCATGCCAATGCTGATACTGCTTTGGCTATACCAAAATCTGAGTTTTGGCGACCAGAAAAGCTTTCACTAAATAAAGAGGTAAATGTGAAGGTCAATAATAAAAGCAATATTAAAGTAAGTGAAAAACCAATTGTCAGCTTATACAAAAAGAAAGGTTGGATATATATTCCTGTTGGTAAAGGAATATCTAAAATCACCTTATCAGGGCAGGTGGCACCAGTTGATGAATTTCAACTTGAATTTAAAGATAAACCTAAACAGGTAAAAATCTTAACAACAGATGCATGGGAAGTTATAGGCAGTCAAGCACATATCCTAACGGGTAATACGTTAGAGTTTTTAGGCTCCAATATAAATAAAAAAACTATCGATGATAAACAAACATCTACTCGTTATAGCACTCAGCCATTTGTTAAGGTAACTCGAGAGTTGGTTATAGATCAACTCTGGACAGTACGTACCATTATTGAACGTGTGGCACCAAGTAGCGGCTCAATAAATATTCGTATTCCAATGTTATCAGGAGAGAACATCACGACCGCAGACGTCATTGCTGAAAATAAGCAAGTAGAGGTTACTATACCTGCAGGTGAAAAATTTTACATGTGGAACTCAACGATTACTCGACAACAAGTATTGAGTTTACATGCCAAACCTGAGCAGTCGATAATTGAACAATGGCAAGTCATCGTTAGCCCGTCATGGCATGCAAAACTTGATGGCCTGCCTATTATTTTAGATGAACAAGGCAACAGTGAATATTATACCTATTCATTCTACCCTTATCCGGATGAAACTTTAGACATTACTATCACTCGTCCAAATGTCGTCAAAGGTCATGTTTTAGCTATTGATTCTGTAGATTACACCATTGATCAAGGCACGCGCACTTCAAAATTAGCCTTATCATTTGATTATCGAAGTACACGCGGTGGTGAACATGTTGTTGAACTTCCTGTAAGTTATCAACTCAAAGAAATTCGCACAGATAACAAACTTATTAATTTGCAAATGGAAGACGGTAAATTGGCAATTCCGGTTTTGCCAGGTAAGCATAATGTTAAGATAATGATGCGTGCCAATGTTTCAGATAATTTATTGCTGTCTGCTCCTCAAGTAAACTTAAATGCCTCAATAAGTAATATCACAAGTATTATTAATTTGAGTAACCAGCGTTGGGTGCTGTGGGCCAAAGGTCCGGTACTCGGGCCTGCTGTGCTTTACTGGGGCGAATTGTTAGTCTTTATTGTATTAGCCTTATTAGTATCCAAGGTAAAGTTTTCTCCTTTGAATACGTTGAACTGGATTGTCTTAGGTTTTGGTTTAAGTTTAAGTAATTGGGCAGTCTTAATGTTAATCGCCTTTTGGTTTGCAGCCATTACTGCCAGTAACCATAGACCAAAAGAAATGGGGCGACTATCATATAACACCTCGCAGTTCTTATTATATGCATTATCAGTGGTGGCAATTATCTCTTTAGTTGCCGTTGTACCGACAAGCTTGTTGAGCTCACCAAGTATGGGAATACAAGGGAATTACTCCTACGGTAACCACTTACAGTGGTTTGCAGATAAAACTAATGGCTTATTACCACAAGTATCTGTATTTAGTATTCCTACAATATTTTATAAAGCAATTATGCTAGTTTGGGTTATCTGGCTAAGTTTTGCCTTTTTAGGTTGGATAAAGTGGGCTTGGAAAGGTCTTGGTGAGCAGGGATACTGGCGCAGTAAACTAAGTAATCAATTAGCCGAAAAGTAACCAGGGAAGGATGAATAACTGAAAACTACTTAGTTATTCATCCGTTAGGACCTAACCTGAACTCTGGATAAGCAGCATTTGCTCAATATTCCCCTTTACCCAATTCTCAGCGTTAAAACGTCGATAAATAACCTGTTATTCATAAACGTTTTGCCTTGATAATCGAATAAATTGAAACATTGAGAGAGTATATTGCTATTTAACCCGGAAACTTTTATTTTTGATAACCGTAAGCTGTTGTTTTTAATTCAATACCAAGTACTCATTATCCAGAGTTCAGGTTACCTATTAAGTTAAGCCTGAAAACATCAACGCTTGGCAGCTCCTGAACGGAAAAATTCAGAAGTCGCCTATTGAGTCATATAACTCATCATTAGTTGAGGTTACTTGGGTAATAACGAGATAAAAAAGCTCATTTCCAAGGCTTTTTCTCTTAAGCTTTTAAAGCGACCAGATGCTCCGCCGTGCCCAGCATCCATATCGGTTTTAAATAATAGTAAGTTATCATCTGTTTTTAGTTCTCGCATTTTCGCTACCCACTTCATAGGTTCAAAGTACTGTACTTGTGAGTCGTGTAAGCCAGTAGTAACAAGTATATGCGGGTAATTCTGAGCGCTGATATTGTCAATAGGTGAATAAGCTAAAATATTTTGGTAAGCCTGTTCTTCATTTGGATTACCCCATTCATCATATTCATTAGTGGTAAGTGGTATGGTTTCATCGAGCATTGTTGTTAACACATCTAAAAATGGCACGTGTGCACCAATACCTAAATAGAGCCCAGGTGCTTGGTTAACCACTGCACCCATTAATAAACCACCAGCACTGCCGCCAGAGGCAAATATTTTATTCTCGGCGCCATACCCTTCTTGAATTAATGCTTTAGTAACATCAACAAAGTCATTGAAGGTATTTTGTTTATGTTGCTTTTTACCTGTTTCATACCAGTGTCTGCCTAGCATTTCAGAGCCACGAATATGGGCAATAACATAAACAAAACCACGGTCCAGTAGACTTAATGTTTGGCTAGAAAAATCAGGATCTATAGTTATACCATAAGCGCCATAACCGTATTGTAGTAGTGGGTTAGTACCATTTTTTTTAAACTTATCGCTACGATAAACAATGGAAACAGGTACTTTTACGCCATCACGAGCAGTAATAAATACTCGCTCTGATTGATAAGCGTCTTTATTAAAGTTTCCTAATACTTTTTGCTCTTTAAGTAGCTTGCGCTCACCGGTAGCTAAGTCAAACTCAAATAATGAGCCCGGTGTGGTTAAACTTGAGTAATATAGTCTTGCGGTAGTGCTATTTGGCTCAGGGTTATCACCAAGACAAGCAAAGTAGCAGGGATCATCAAAAGACAATGGATATTGTCGACCTGAGTTTTCACCTTTAGTCGTGTGAACAATAAAGCGAATTTGGCCATTTTCACGCTCGGTTACTACAATATAGTTATGAAATAATTCAATACCTTCTAGTAGGATATTTTCTCGATGAGGGATCACTTCTTGCCAATTATTTATATCATCAACTTTATCAACAGCTACTTTCATTAACCTGAAGTTTTTAGCTTTATAGTTAGAAACAATATAAAATTGTTCACCCATTTTATCCGCGTGGAATTCGTGCTGCTCTTGATAAGGTAGTAGCTCTTTAAATTCACCATCTGGTTTATCAGCATCAAGTACAAAGTAATGTGTCGACTCGGTGGCGTGTAAACAAATATAAAGTTGTGAGTCATCTCTGCTTTTATCTAAACTCATATAAAAACTGTGATCGTTTTCTTCATAAACAAGTACATCGTCAGCTTGTTCAGTGCCTAATTTATGACGGTAAACTTGTGTACCTAACAAAGTTTCTAGATCTTTTTTTACATAAAATATGGTTTTATTGTCATTAGCCCAAATTACTTGGCCTTCAGTTTCAAGTAATACATCTGTTAAATAAGCATCTTGCACATCAGTTTCTGTGCATAGCTTATTTAAATTTTTAAAATTAATGGTATAAATACGACGACTGTCAGTGTCTTCAGAAATAGACATTAATTCATCGTTAGGGCTGATGGATAAATCACCTAAATCATAAAATTCATGATCCTTGGCTCTATCATTAACATCTAATAGCAAGGTTTTTTTATCGCCGGTAAAGCTAGTTGCACGATAATAATTTGAATATTCCTGTTCACCATTAATTTCACTGTGATACCAATATTTACCATCTTTTGTGGGCACTGTATTATCGTCTTTTACGATACGGGCTTTCAGTTCTTCAAAAAGCAATTCTTGTAGCGGTTTTTGACTAGATAACTTAGCATCAGCATATCTATTTTCATCATGAAGATGCGCTAATATAGTTTCATCGCTACGTAGGTCATCACGCATCCAATAATAGTTATCAACCCGTTGATGGTTATGTTTCACCATTTTATGCGGAATTTTTTTCGCAATTGGCGCGGAGATAGGTTGCTTACATTTTGTTTTTGATACAGATTCAGTAACCAATTCTTGCGATGATTTCACTACAGGTAAGGGCGTATTTGAAGATGTTGGCACTAAGTGCTCCTAAGTAAATGATGTGATATTTTATTAAGGCTATCACCAGATAAAATCTCGAAGGACAATTCTATCGAGATTCTATCAACTTAGTTAGTTTTTAGTTCATTTTTAGTGAGTTAATTGTATATAAAAGTAAATCGGCATAATGAGAGGGGCTTTATGTTATTAGCTTGTGCTCATATAATTGGTTTATATTACGCAATGTTATAATGTTAGTAATTTAGCGCAGTTGGCTATCTTTACTGCCTCGGCGGTTATAAAGGTTATGGCGTGTTTGGCTTTTTTCAAACACGCTTTGGCAGTTGATACACAAACTAATACCTCTTAATGCGCGGCGACGTGCTCCAGGGATTTTAGTGCCACATTCTTCACAATAAAGTAAGCTGTCGCCTATAGGGATTTGATTACGAACCAGAGCCACAGCGTCTTCAACACTCGAATCTATTTGCTCTTGAACTGCTCCATCTCTTGACCATCCACCTGCCATAAACTTCTCCACTATTATTAATGAGTTATATTTATTTACATCATATATTACGATTTTATGGTTAATTTTTAGATATTGACTATGTCTTATAAATTAGTTGTGAGTTGTTGGGGCACTACCAATTTTAAATGTAAAAACACCGTCTGAACGGTGTTTATTATGTTGTTATATGTCGCTTATATTAAGCTTCTTTAAAACAATATACGGCAAGTTTGTTGCCATCAGGGTCACGAGTATAAGCTGCGTAGGCATTTGGTGCCCAATCACGTGTACCTGGTGCTCCCTCATCAGGGCTACCAGCAGCAATCGCGGCTGCGTGAAAGGCATCAATTGCACTTCGGTTGGGCGCTTCAAAACTAACGGTAACACCGTTACCAACACTGGCAGCTTGGCCATTAGCAGGTTTTAAAACGAAGAACGATGGTGCCTGCTCGCCCCAGATAGAGCCATTTCCGCCGAGATCAGTGATACGTTTAAAACCTAGTTCAGCTAAAACATTATCGTAGAAAGCGCGTGATTTATTTAAGTCGTTTGTACCGACAGTTACATGAGTAAATATGCTCATTGATGTTCTCCGTATATTATATTTTTTGAATAAATGGTTATTATCGATGTGTAGCTCAATTGCTACGCTACGCTTCGTTTCGATGTCGGTATAATATAGCCTTATAAAAAAATGATAATACGTAAAATTGTAAATAACCTTTACTGTGCAGTAATAATCGGAGATACATATATTTGTCAAATATTAGTGTTAACAAACTTGGGTGAAAATTAGGTCAAATTTAGCTTTATCAGTTTTATGAAATCTTTGCTCACTTATGCTGGCCAAGAAGACTAGCTCTTCGTTGCTTTCAATCCCAATAGCTAGATATTACTCAAGCAAGTGTCTTGTCCTGAAGTATTTTTCCTATACACAATAAGATCAAAAAGGTAATGAAAATTTTATTAAACGTTGTATAAAGCAAGAATCGGTGTGGTTAACAGTATAGGTGGCGGTAACTTCTTACACTTTGTCTTTTGAAGTTAACTAAGCCAGGTTAGATTAGGAAGGTGAACAAGAACGTTATTTTTTTAAAATATTTTTATGTACGAACCTGGGCTCGCCACAACAAATTATGAGAGCCAAAGTGCAGAAATATTCTAGTAAAAAACTATTTAAAAGTTGCGATAATTGTAGGTAAATTTAGAATAGGCTATCGCATCACAGTAATTGTTCAGATAAATAATCAACCAACAATCGAATTTTAGGAGATAAATGACGATTTTGAGGATAAACCGCCCATATCCCCTCATCAGGTGCGCGATAATTATCTAGTAAGGTAATTAATTCCCCACTTTTTATGTATTGCTTAACATAATAATCAGGTAACTGTACTATCCCTAGACCCTTTAAAGCTGCATCTGTTAGGCTGTAGCCGTTGTTGTATCGTAATCTGCCGGTTACTCGGATGCTCTTTTCTCTACCTGAATCTCTAAAATGCCAATGGTCTGAAGTGCCCAATAAACAACTATGTTTATTAAGCTCTGATATAGAATGTGGCACACCATGCTTGTTGACATATTCAGGAGACGCACAAACATAGTTGGCTCTGGTACTGAGCTTTTTTGCCATCATGGTAGAGTCGGCCAATTTACCCAAGCGAATAGCTAAGTCATATCCTTCTTCAACAATGTCAATTTGACGATTGCTTAAATAAGCAGAAACTTCAACATCGCTGTATTGCTTTATGAAATTATTCACTAACGGTAATATTTGTTTTTCACCATAGGTGACTGGTGCTGTTAGCTTAATTTTACCTTGAGGCTTTGATTGTAAATTGGTTATGGCACGCTCAGCAGCATCTAGGCCGTCGAGCACACTACGACAGTGCTGATAGAAAACACGGCCTTCTTCCGTTAACGATACTTTACGTGTTGTTCGATAAAATAATTTAATATTAAGCCGTTGCTCTAACGCACTTATTTGACGACTGACTTGGGCTGTAGAAATTGCCATTTTTTTTGAAGCTAACGTAAAGCTTTCATTTTCAGCAACGTAAACAAATTCACTTATGCCATCCCACTGCATGATTGTTACCTATGTGTACAAGTGATTTACTAAAATAGCATATTATCATTTTTTTAGAAATAAATATAATAGCAACCATTGAGAAAGGGTGCTGTGACTTAACCAATCTCTAAATAGCTCATGTAAAAAAAGTAAGGCAGGTACAAGGCATTACTTTATTGGTGCAACATGAGCAATAACATAACAATATAGGAAGCAAGTATGAGTTGGTTATTTCTGTTTTTAGGTGTTGCTGCTGAAGCCATGTCTCATGTGGCATTAAAAGAAACTGATGGTTTTACTAAACCCGTTGCCAGTGCATTTGTTTTATTAGGGCACTTGGCGGCGTTCATGTTTTTAGGGCAAGCAATGAAAGGTATGCCTGTTGGTATTGTCCATGCACTTTGGGCAGGATTAGCTATTATTACAGTGACATTATTATCTACGGTAATTTATCGCCAACACCTTGAGCTAACTACGTGGCTTGGTATGGGCCTAGTAGCTGTTGGTATTGGTATGATTAATTTGTCTCAAGGTCATACCCATTAACTAGAAATAAGCAATATAGTCGTATTATTTTAATACACAAAAGTAACATCATTCAATAAAAGTTATTGATAAATAATAACGGTGAAATATACCAGTAAAAACGAATACTAAAGTGGTTTAACAAAGTTGAAATACTTTCTTTATGTTATTAGATTTAAGGAAATATTCTTCTTTGGACGATAAATGCACTTTGATTATTACCATTTGGTAAAAGTGAATTACGATTTGAGCATATTATCACGCTCAAATAAATACAGTAGACTAGACTCATAAGTAAACGAGTCAGCCTACAATCTACATACAATTAAATATCTATCAATTGAAAAGTGAGAAAAACATGTCAGATAAATTTATTAAATCTAAAGCCGCAATCGCTTGGGGTCCAAACCAACCATTATCTATTGAAGAAGTGGATGTAATGTTACCACGCAAAGGTGAAGTCTTAGTTAAAGTGATTGCTTCAGGCGTATGTCATACCGACGCATTTACTTTATCAGGTGATGATCCTGAAGGTATTTTCCCGGTGATTTTAGGTCATGAAGGTGGCGGTATCGTTGAACAAATTGGTGAGGGTGTCACTAGCGTACAAGTTGGTGACCACGTTATTCCTTTGTACACTCCTGAGTGTGGCGAATGTAAATTTTGTTTATCAGGCAAAACTAATTTATGTCAAAAAATCCGTGAAACTCAAGGTAAAGGTTTAATGCCAGATGGTACAACTCGTTTTTATAAAGACGGTGAACCAATCTTCCATTACATGGGATGTTCAACATTCTCTGAATATACGGTTTTACCAGAAATATCATTAGCGAAGGTTAATAAAGAAGCGCCGTTAGAGGAAGTTTGTTTATTAGGTTGTGGTGTTACCACAGGTATGGGCGCAGTAATGAATACAGCGAAAGTTGAAGAGGGCGCAACCGTTGCTATCTTTGGCCTTGGCGGTATTGGTTTATCAGCAGTTATTGGCGCAACGATGGCAAAAGCATCACGCATTATTGCGATTGATATTAATGAAAGTAAATTTGAGCTAGCTAAAAAGCTGGGCGCAACTGACTTCATCAATCCAAAAGACTACGACAAACCCATTCAAGACGTTATTGTTGAATTAACAGATGGCGGTGTTGATTACTCATTCGAGTGTATTGGGAATGTAAACCTTATGCGCTCGGCATTAGAGTGTTGTCATAAAGGTTGGGGTGAGTCAGTTGTTATTGGTGTTGCTGGCGCTGGACAAGAAATATCAACGCGTCCGTTCCAGTTAGTTACTGGTCGTGTATGGCGTGGCTCTGCATTTGGTGGTGTTAAAGGCCGTACTGAATTACCTGATTACGTAGAGCGTTACTTAGCCGGTGAATTCAAACTAAGTGACTTTATTACTCATACTATGGGTCTAGAAGACATAAATGAATCGTTTGAGCTTATGCATAAAGGCGAAAGTATTCGTACTGTTATTCATTTTGATAAGTAATCGAATAAGCGAAATATTTAAATAGGCAGTAAATTACCCCTTTGTCACCTTATACATAGGGGTAACGTTTAGGATTTAATCATGACAATTGACCATTCCATTGAAAACATAAGTGTGAACAAAAATTTTGGCGGCTGGCACAAACAATACAGCCATCAATCTAAAACATTAAATTGCACGATGCGATTTGCTATTTACTTGCCTCCACAAGTATCAAGCGGGGCAAAAGTTCCAGTGCTTTATTGGCTCTCTGGCCTAACCTGTACCGATGAAAATGTTATGCAAAAATCGGGTATACAACGTATTGCTGCTGAATTAGGTATTGCTATTGTTGCTCCTGATACAAGCCCTCGTGGTGAAGGCGTTGCTGATGATGATGGTTATGATTTAGGCCAAGGTGCGGGCTTTTATGTTAATGCCACACAAGCGCCGTGGAATCGTCATTACCATATGTACGATTACGTCGTTAATGAGTTGCCAGAAATTATTGAAGCAGCGTTTCCAGTTTCAAGCAAACGTGCAATCAGTGGGCACTCCATGGGCGGCCATGGCGCTTTGACTATTGCCATGCTAAACCCTGAACGTTATAGCTCAATGTCTGCATTTAGCCCGATCTGCAACCCAATTAATGCTCCTTGGGGTAAGAAAGCTTTTACCGCTTATCTTGGTAAAGATAAATCTACCTGGCACAAACATGATGCAAGTGACTTGATGCAACGAGCAACACAGTTTGTTCCCGCTAAAGTGGACCAAGGTGGTGCTGATGATTTCCTGGCTGAGCAATTAAAACCAGAATCATTAGAGGCAGCAGCAAAAGCTAAGGATTACCCGCTGCAGCTAACGGTTCATGAAGGTTATGATCACAGCTACTATTTTATCTCTTCATTTATCGAAGATCATTTACGCTTTCATGCTAAACATTTAAATACATAACGTTTGAATAGTTCTTGGCTTATTAGCTAATGATGATGAGAAACTTATGATTAGAAATAAGTAATTTGTGAATAGGATTGCCGGACTTTTTGTTTAAATAGCCTAATTTACGGCAATCTTTACTTTAATAGATAATCGCTGGTTTAAAGAAGTATTAAAATAACGGTAATCAACTTAAATTTTCGATAGAGGCCTCTGTGATAGTAAGAAATAAACCAAACGCATTTCAGCTTTTTTTTATTTTACGTGGCTCCGTTGTACCAGTTATTTTTCCACAAATAGCTTTTATGACTATTTTAGGGGCAATTGTTGCCGCAACGCAATATTACTATCCGGCAATCTTCCCAAAATTTACCTTAGCTCCACTTGCCTTATTAGGCATTGCATTGTCATTGTTTCTTGGTTTTAGAAACAATGCTTGTTATGACAGATGGTGGGAAGCACGTAAACAATGGGGACAGCTCATTGTTGACTCACGTAGTTTATCTCGTCAAGTTACTTCGTATATTGATGCCCAAGAAGAAGGCGGCATAGAAGTACAAAAGCGTATGATAAATTTAACAATAGCTTTTAACCATGCATTAAGGCATAAGCTACGAAAGACAGAGCCTTGGGATGATATTGAAAAATATCTTGACCAGGAAGATATTGAGCCGTTGCGTCAATTACAGAATTTACCTGACGGTATACTAAGGTTGATGGGGAAAAAACTAGGAAGTTGTCGACATAAAAAATTATTATCTGACTTTTTAATACAAACCCTTGATGATCATCTTACCTCAATGGCATCAGTACAGGCTGCATGTGAGCGAATACAGGGCACACCATTACCGTTTGCATACTTGTTGCTTGTACAGCGTACAGCATATCTTTATTGCTTAATATTACCCTTTGGTATTGTTGCTTCACAAGGGTTAGTTACGCCATTATTTTGCGCAATAGTTGCTTATACCTTTTTTGGTTTAGATGCATTAAGTGAAGAGTTAGAAGAGCCGTTTGGCCTTTCTGCGAACGATTTAGCATTAACCGCCATGTCTCGCGCTACTGAAATAAATTTACTAGAAGTGTTGGGTGAAACTGACTTACCAGAGCCAATACAAGCTATCAAACACCGTCTTGAATGATTAATAGATGTTCGGGATGAATTAAAAATTATTGAAGGATTTAAAAATGAAAGAAACATTTAATATATTCCGTTTTATCAGCTGGATAGCTATTATTTGTTCGCTACTAGGTTCCGTCTTACTGTTTATTGTAGGGGCAATGCAAACCTATTCCGCTTTTACAACGGTAATCTTTGGCCAGATCACTAATAAAAGTTTATCGCACCTTGCTACGTCAGAGGTTGCTACTACGTATTTGATTAAATCACTCGATACTTTTCTTATCGCGCTGGTTTTGTTTATTTTTGCTCATGGCGTATTTACTTTATTTATTTCTGATAAGAAAGTTGCAAAGAAAACATCGGTACTTAAGTGGATAAGCACACCAAATATTGGCCGTTTAAAGAGCATACTGGGTGAAGTTATTGTCATTATCTTGTTTGTGAAGTTTCTCGAACTTATTTTAATTAATTTAACTAACCTAAAATGGGAGATTTTAATCTTACCTATCGCCATTCTTATGCTTGCGGTGAGTTTAAAGTTTCTAGGCTTAGGCCGTGAAGAAAAAAAAGATGATGAGGAGCAAAGCTAAGTTACTTATTGCATCGCTGTTTACTTAACCTGAACTCTGGATAATGAGTACTTGGTATTGAATTAAAAACAACAGCTTACGGTTATTAAAAGTAAAAGTTACCGAGTTAAATGGCGATATTCTCTCTCAGTGTTTCAATTTATTCGATTATCAAGGTAAAACGTTTATGAATAACAGGTTGTTTATCGACGTTTTAACGCTGAGAATTGGGTAAAGGGGAATATTGAGCAAATGCTGCTTATCCAGAGTTCAGGGTACTTAGTCTGTAACTTAGCTTTCAATTTAGGTTTCAACTTAGCCTTTAAACCTTCCGATGAATGAGTTTGGCAACAAACTCATTCAAACCACAATTGTACTCACTATACCATTAACATTCATGAGTATTATACCAATTCCATTAAATTATTGCCCACTTGTGCTGGTTAAAATACCCCCAAAATTCGTTGCTCTCAATTCCAATAGCCAACTATTGCTCAATCGAGCGCCTTACCTTGATTTATTTTCCCTTCGCACAACAAGATCACAAACTTAATGGAATTGGTATTAATCTAATTACACTATATTGATTGTTTTCAATAATTCATGTTTAAGCCATTGTGCTGCTTCACTTTGTTTTGCTCTTGGGGATTCCAGTAAGAGTAAATCTAACATTTCATCTTCTTCAATATCAAATTCAAATACCGATATGAATTTATTAGAAAAGTCCGTTGAATTAAGCATAAAGCTAGGGGCTACTAATAAACAATCGCTCTGTTCCAACAATGAAGTGATCATACTTAAATGGCTACTTCGATAAACTACATTGGGACTAAAATTAAATAATCTTAAAATCCTATCTGCTGGGTTTTCAAAGCCCAACTTATCCTCAGGACTTACTTGATAGGCGACAAATTTGTAGTCATCAAAGTGCATTAATGTATTACTCGCCTGAGTTTTTACGAGTGGGTGTGATTTTCTAGCAAATATATTGGGTCGAAATGAGCCAAGTGATGTACAGCCAAAGTGAGAGTTTTTCGGTTTAGTTATATGGATAGCAAAATCATAGGCTGCATTTTCAAGCGAAGGGAATGGGTCTGAGTCACTGGGTAAATCGATAATACAAATATTAGGAGCAAGTTTACTAAGTTTCAATACTAACGGCATTAATATTGAGTGGCACAAAATTGAAGGTATTGAAATGGAAAACGTTTGTTGACATGTGCTTGGGTTAAAAGTACTAGGTAACAATAATCCATTCACTTCATTGAGAATTCGAGGCAACTTTTGTTCTAGTTCAATGGCTTTTTCAGTAGGTATAAGTCCAGAAGAGCTGCGATGGAATAATGGATCTGCAAATAAATCTCTTAACCTATTCAGCGTTTTACTCATAGCAGGTTGAGTAATATACAAAGTCTCTGCTGCTCGGCTTACACTTCTTTCATTTAATAAAACACTCAAGGAGATCAATAAATTCAAATCAACCTTGGTTAATTTTTGCTCTAATTTATTCACTGTTCGCATTCCTGTTTTGGATTGTTACACAAAGCATTGACCTAATGTACTAACCATCATGTTTATAAACTTAAGTAATATTCCTCTAGGTTATATTTGTGATGAATATATGTCATTGGAATTCATACTACAGTAAATCTACAATAATTCCATTAATTGCAGTAACTCAAAAAACTATCGGAGATCACATGAATAAAATCATCCCTATTGCTTTATGTTCATTATTCTTAGCGGCGTGCACAACAACCTACACTGCCAATACAGACCGAGATGAAGAATACGATTTTCAAAGTCTTCACTCATATTTTGTTGTCGCAGATTCGAAACATAAAAACCCCATGATTAGTGATATTGATAGAAATCGCTTAAATGATGCTATTGATAATGAATTTAACTTACAAGGGCTTATTGCTACGGATGAAGATAATGCCGATGTGTTAATTAGCTACTTTGTGGTGACCAAAGACAAAATGAAAATTAGAAGTTCCGGTCACAACCCATACTACGGATACAACTCAAGATATGGACAGGCTTATGGTTATAACTACGGTGCAAGTAACATAAGTACAAAAAATTATACCGAAGGTACCTTTGTTATTGATATTGTTGATAATAAAACTAAAGAAACAGTATGGCGCAGCACCCTAGTAAAACCAATTAAACATTATAAAACTAGCGAGCAAAGGGAGCAGGCCGTGACTGAATTAGTTAGTACCATGTTTGCTGATATTCAACGTTGAACAAACGAGTGAAATATAGAGCAAGTCAAAATAATCAAAGTTAGCGAAGTTTATATAAAAATTTAGCTTTAAAGGAGCACATATGAAATTACGAACTTTATCTGTCGTTAGTATAATCGCTTTACTATCAACTAGCGCCATTGCCGACACAGTTGTGTTAATGGATGAGCAAAAGTTAACTGGCGAAGTTATTTCAATAAATGGTAAAACAGCACTCTTTGAACTGGCTGGACAACAGTTAAAAATAGAGCGAAAAAAAATAAAAAGTATAACCTTTGAGCATAAGCCTGTGAATAAACCAAAGGCTGTCGCTGGAGGGCCAACAATAAAAAAGAGCCTTGAAGGCATGATAGTTCCTACATCTACTCCGATGATGGTACGAATGACCTCAAGCGTGAATTCGTCTAAACACACTGTTGGTTATAAATTCACTGCTAGGTTAGAGGCGGCCATTGTTATCGATAATGAAATTATAATTCCAAGAAACACAATTGTGTATGGTGTTATAAATGAGTCTAAAAAATCCTCGAGATTGATAGGAAAATCAAATATGAGTATTAAATTTACTGCAATGATGATTAATGATCAATTAGTAGCCATTAGTGCCAGTGATATTAAGGCGTTAAGTGAAAGCACAACGAAAGACACTGTTGCTCGAACTGCAAGGTTTGCTGCAATAGGCGGTCTAGCTAATGGCTCTGAAGGGGCAGGCAATATGGCCAAAGCCGGTTTAGGTGTTTCTCTTTTAACCGGCGGCAGCTCAGTTAATATTCCATCAGGAACTTTGTTAGAGTTTTCACTTACCTCACCACTGAAATTATGAAGGTATTCATTATAGAATTTAGTTAAATAACCGATTAAAAGTAAGGCAGCTTTATGAAAGCTGCCTTACTTTTGAGTTTTGCTATTTCTCAAAGAGTAATTTTATACGAAGTGATAGATATTGTTTACCAATATTCCTTGTTAATAAAGTAAACTAGCTAGCCCACTTTATTTATAAAACAGTGGTGACATTATTTTTGATTTTGCTTCTTCGGGATCATGTTGAATCCATAGTTTTGCAGAAGTGTTATCTAAAATATTATCTATTTTGGCAAACGATTGAATGGTTAGTTTTTTGTCATTCCACACAGGAATACCATAAGTCGTTCTATTTTCTTTAAAATGATACAGGTCGCCACTTAAAATAATAGGACCCGTTTCAGCTAGTTTAACATACAGAGATTGATGCCCAGGTGAATGACCTGGGGTGCTTAAAATGATGGTAGAGCCATCACCAAATACATCATAGTCGCCTTTAAGGGATACACGTTTGGCATGCTTTAACGCTGAATAATGACTAATATCAAAGCCATAATTTGCAGCATCTTTGGAAAACGCTACTTGGTATTCACTTTCCTGTATTAACAGTGTGCTTTGAGCGAAATAATTAGCATTTCCGCCGTGATCTAAGTGCAAGTGTGATGGCGCAAAATAGGTTACCTCTTTTGGGTCTAATCCAATTTCTTGTAGTTGAGCTAACATTGTTTTTTTAACCGTTAAATGAAATGCTCCTTGAAATGCCTCAACGCCATCAGGTGATTTTGAAATATTGTCTTGTAAACCGGCATCCCAAACCAAAGAACCTTTTGTTGGGTGCTTAATTACATAACAAGGAACGGCCATATCCATGTGTTCACTTTTAGCAATATGAGGATTAAACAGTGATAAGTCTCGCGCTTTCACCGTACCACAATCTAATATATACAGCTTAATATTTGCATAGCTCTGCGCGTTTAACTGTCCTATTGTTACTGGTTTGGCTTCGACTAGGCTTGATAACATCATTAGCCCAGATAGTTTTATCATGATCTTTATTGATTTTTTCATTAGTGAATTCCTTTTTTGATTCGAAGCAAGTATATTGCAGTAACATGGTGACAAAAAGTGATGTATAGTCACAATAAAGATGACGTAATGGAACGTTGATGGATAAATTAACCTACTATAAAAGCTATGTTGCTATTGTTGAAAATAAAAGTTTAAAGAATGCAGCAAAGTACTTAAATTTGAGCCCTTCAGCTGTGAGTAAACACCTGTCAATATTAGAACAGTATTACAGCGTTGATTTAGTCATTCGTGATGCTAAAAACATAAGAGTAACGGGCGAAGGGAAGGCTTTTTATTATAAATGTAAAGAGGTACTGGTAAGCTTGGCGCAAGCAGAAGATATATTTTTTAATGGTAATCGCAATACCACAAGCATCCTTAGAATAACGCTGCCGCAAATACTTGCTCAAGGTAGTTTTTTATCAATGTTAAGTACGTTTACCCATCAATATCCACAAATAAAGCTCGATATCATAATTTCCAATAGTAATATTGACTTAGTTGAGGAGGATATTGATTTCGCTTTTAGAGGGGGGATTTTAACTGACTCTCAAATGCGCTCTGTAAAACTATTCAGCGCCAGTACCATGTTGTGCGCGCCAAGTGGCTATGCTACGGGCTTAACCGAATCACAACAATTACAAATGATTCATGATAATTTACTTATTCCTTCTTACGTTAACTTATCAACCTTACGAACCTATTTACAAAAAATAGGCATTAAAAAGCCGCTAAACCAATTTACTGCTATAAATGATGCCTTTAGTTATAAGAATTCCGTGCTTTGTGGCATGGGGATTGGTATTTTTCTCGATATTTTTATTAGCAAGGAGCTGGAAGAACAACAGGTTTGGCAATTTAAAGAGCCGTTTCAATTTGAATACAGAACGTTAGACTTCAATATGATATTTCATAAAAACATTAAGTTGGCAGCGTCACATGAGTTATTTAAATGCTTTGTCTCTAATTTTTTTAAGAGTGATACTTTTAAAAAATAATTTGAATTCAGGATAAGGAATATGTTGTATAAATATATTCGCAATATCAAAATAATACTCCCTGTTATCTGTTTTTGCGATCCTCTTTTGCGAAACTCTCCTACCAAGATCACATAACTAAACGAACCTTTTAAGTAAGTCACTGTAAAATGAAGCTTATATAATATTGGCTTACTTGCTGCATTAGTACTTATCACACAGGGTGACTTATCACTTTTACCACTACCTCCTGTTTAACCGTGGGGGATTTAAGAGGAATACCAAATGAAAATTATCAAAGGATTTATTGTCAGCTTAGTTTTTTCTATTTGTAGTTTTGTAAATATCGCCAATGCTGGTTTGATAGGGTTTTATACCTTAGATGGTAATGGTAATGAATTAACAGGATTAGGTCCGAATTTAATGGCACCATCTGGAGCCATTAATTATGTTAGTGGTCTTGACGGTCTTGCAGCTTCGTTTGATGGCACCGGTAGTTCATGGTTAAGAGCACCGATTGATTCAAGTGGTAATCGTGTACCTAATTTTAGCTGGGGAGCTTGGGTAAAACTTAATGATCCTAATGCTTGGAATATCTTTTTGTCCAATGATGATGGTGGCTGGGATCGATTTTCACAAGTCAAAAACGGCAAGTGGTCAGTGAGTCATTCAGGGGTTAAAAATTCGCCTATTAGCACCACGTCTGATTGGACATTTATTGCACATACCTTTGATGGTTTAATACAAAAGCTTTATGTAGATGGCAACCCAGTATTTTCTTTTAGCGACAGCTTAAATAGTTCACAACCCTTCATAGATATTGGTCGTAATGCAAATAGCGCATACCCTCTTAATGGTTTAATGGATGGAGTTTTCTTTTTTGACCAAACCTTATCCGCAATGGACGTTGAAACTATTAGAGCTGGTGGCGCTGGTGGCGCTGGGGTGTTGGAAGCTGGCGGTATTACCATTCCCGAGCCAACTTCTCTTTCTATTTTCCTATTAGGCATGATTGGTTTTCTAGCAAGAAAATCTACGGTACAGTCTTAAACTAGACGTTGTTTTTAGACGTTGTCTTGTCACTTATCTATGTGAAATGAGCCAAAACATGGATAAGTGTTAAAGTTCAGGGTTAAAAAATAGTAACTCCTATAATGTTAAATATGATCACCCCGTTTTTTTAAATTCATTTTGCTGGATAAACTCCTTTATCTCTTTCTTTTTGTCGTCGTAGAAAACTCCCCCTCCAATGCATGGCTATGCTAAATTTATTCAAACCACTAACATAGTCGTGTAATACCAATTCCATTAAATTATTGCCCACTTGTACTGGTTAAAATAACCCAAGAATTCGTTGCTCTCAATTCCAATAGCCAGCTATTGCTCAATCGTGCGCCTTACCTTGATTTATTTTTCCTTCGTACAACAAGATCACAAACTTAATGGAATTGGTATAATAACCGTTGCAATCCTTTTGCTTGACAAAAGCACCTATAATGTAAAGATCGTATTTGAAATATTGTTGCTGATAAGTAGTTACGATAGTTAAGCTATATTCAATTTATATGAAATGAGAATTAATCTATGAAAAAAATGTTATTAGGCCTTTTGTGTTTATTACCTTTGTTAACTCAAATGAGTTTTGCTGAGGGAGATGATAAAAAACTGCCACCATTAGACCCCGAATATATGGGCGTGCATGGTATGGTTTTAGTTACTCAGGGCTCTAGTATCTATGCCTCTCATTTACCGCTTTATAAAAAACCCCATAATGTTCAATTGCTATATAAATTAGATAACAATGATTTAGCAATTTTACAAACGGTTAGAGATAGCCAACTTATTACGATTAAACCCAAGCCATTTAATTTACAACGTTTGATGCGTGGCGAGAAAATGGTTTTACAGGTTGATTTATATGCGGGGCATTTTGAGCGTGGCGGTATGTTAGTGTATGAAAATATCTCATTGTCTTTTGACAAAAAATTGTATGTTCGTACTTTGGAAGACATTAAGCCTTCAAGTATAAAACAAGAGTATGATGTTGTTTCATTAAGAAATAATTATAAAATTTATATCCATAAAATACAAAAATCGCCAAGTTTTGACCATATCTTAGGTGTCGATCTAACGGCTGGTTGTTTAGCACGTTTTAATACATCATCCCCCGTACCAAAAGAAAGTGAGCTTCAATATAAATTTTTAAATTGTGGCACGATAAAGCCTTTATATTTTGAAACTGAAGACTTTAAGGGCAGTTCAGCGCATTAAAAAGTAGCTTTTCTCAACATAGCTATTTTTCGAATATAGGTCCTTCAGGTACACAACGTTTTGCTAAAGGACCTTTTTGTAATCGATGCGCTTGGGTATAACAATCCTAACCTAGAGCAGCTGAGGTATTTATATTTCATTCCCATATGATTGTAGGCCGATTTTAAAACAGTTTTTTAACTTACCGGGCAGTAAAAGAGGGTTGTAAGAGAAGAAGCTGTGCAGTACAAACTATCAAAACACCAGAGAGTTAAAAATAGCCCCTAAAGCAAGGCGTGTTAAGGGCTATTTATTTACAAAACTTATCTAACAAGCTTATTCTAATATGTTCAGCGATTATATTTGTTTATATGCCCAATGATGCCATAAAGTCATCATCTGCATCGCCATCGTCATTTGTTGTAGCGTCAGTGGCATTAGCTGAATCATTCATTTCTTTAACTGATTGTTCTAAAATTTCATCTGGATCGATAGATTCCGCAGCGTCAAAGTCATGTAATTTAATAAATTCAGTCTTATCCATGGCAAACTCTAGATAAAAAATCTTGTTGGTTTTTGTTGCAAAGGTGACGCGTCGCATTTGCGGTTTGTCCATAGCAGTATCAACAGATATTTGCACTAACTTGGTGATAGCCATCATTTTGGGCTGGCTTTGGGTTATGTGTGTTTGTAGTTGTTCTCTTACTTTAAAGGTAAAATCACCCACTAGTTGGTTCATCAACTCACCTAAAACATTAGCCACATCATCAGACATATGGCTCTTTGAAATTTCAGATTCAGGCATGCCCATATTACGCATATAATCTTGATAAATTTCCAAGGCAGCATCGCTGGTAAAGTTGGTCACAACTAAGCCATTAAAGCCGCCATCAAACAATACAAAGCTTGAAACATCAGGTCTTAGGCAAGTTTTTGTTATTTTTTGTACCATAGCTGAATAGCTAATATCGTTGCCACTGGCTTTACTCAGTATTTCACAAACCGACTCACAAAGAGTGATAAGTACTTGGTCGGTACTGATTGTTTTACTTTTTATTGTTTTGCTCACTACGCATTATTCCTTAGACTTGTAAGTATTTTACAACTTAAATGATATATTAATTCTAGCAGGTTTCGTGCCGCCAGTAACATAAATCATTGCAATACAACTTTGTAGGATGAACAAGCAATAAATATTTTAGCCTCGAACAGAAAAGCTCTAGGTAAAACATCAACTAAAAAGTGATGTCTTTAGGCTTGTCAACAGAGGTTTATAAAGCGCAGGAATACTGCTTTACTGGTTGTGAAAAATAAGATTGCTGAATAACGTCAGTATTCACAGTATAATTGCCACCAACGCAGTAATGATATTATCTATTGATATCACTTTAAGGTATTTAAAAACTAATATGGCAGAGCAAAAAAGTCACCCAGAGCTAAACGTTACCCAAATTTCTGCTACCGAAAAGCCAACGGCAAAGCCTAAATCAAGCCCAAGCCAAGATAACCAAGCTAAAATCGAAGTAGGAAATAAAACACTTCGTGGTGAAATAGATAAATCCGCCCCCAAAATTGTGCTTGCAACCCTTAATGCTCGATTTTTCCATACCAGTTTTGGTTTGCGTTATCTTTATGCCAATTTAAAAGAGTTACAGCCATTTTGTGAAATAAAAGAGTTTATTATCCAAACTCGAGACATGGATATTGTTGAACAAATACTTGCAGAAAAACCCGACATTGTTGGTTTTGGTGTTTATATTTGGAATATTGTTGAAACAACAGCGGTGGTAAACTTATTGAAAGTCATCGCTCCAGAAATTAAGGTGGTTTTAGGCGGGCCAGAAGTCAGTTATGAAACAGAGCACCAAGCAATTGTTGCTTGTGCAGATTATGTCTTAACAGGGCCCGCAGATATAAGTTTTTATCAACTTTGTAAGGATATTATCAATAATACACCACCAGATAAAAAAATTCTTAACTCGAAACCCGTGCCGTTAGAAGAAATAGCCTTGCCTTATGAATACTACAGCGACGAAGATTTAAAGCACCGTCTGCTTTATGTTGAGGCATCGCGTGGTTGCCCATTTAAATGCGAATTTTGCTTGTCGTCTTTAGACAAAGCATCCACGCCATTTGCGTTAACATCATTCCTTGAACAAATGGAAATCCTATATCAACGTGGTGCGAGAAACTTTAAGTTTATCGATAGAACTTTTAATTTAAACATTAAAACCACCATGCAAATTATGCAGTTTTTCTTAGACAAAATGCCAGACGATCTCTATCTGCATTTTGAAGTGGTGCCCGACCACCTACCGCGAAAATTAAAAGAGTTGTTAGCACAGTTCCCTGAAGGTAGCTTACAGTTTGAAATCGGTATACAAACCTTCAATACAGAAGTGCAAAAAAATATTAACCGTAAACAAAATAACGCTAAATCAAAAGAAAATTTACTGTGGTTAAGAGACAATACTTCTGCCCATATTCATGCAGATCTGATTTTTGGTTTACCCGGTGAAACCTTCGACAGCTTTAAAGATAGTTTCAATCAACTTTACCATTGTCGTCCACATGAAATTCAAATGGGTATTCTGAAGCGTTTGAAAGGTAGCCCAATAATTCGCCATACTGAAAGCTTCGACCTACGTTTTAATCCTTTACCTCCCTTTAATATACTAAGTACCGACAGGGTGAGTTTTACCACCATGCAACGTATCAACCGCTTTGCACGTTATTGGGACATGATTGGCAATTCAGGGCGTTTCAAACACTCATTACCACATATGTTGTCTGATGAGCCGTTTGATGACTTTATGGCAATCACCGAATGGATTTTTAATAAAACGGGGCAGATACATAAAATTAACCTGAAAAAATTATTTGAACTCATTTCTCAATCAGTTAAGGCTTTATTTCCTGATAAACACCAAGTTGTTATTGAAAAAATTGAAATTGACTACAATGCGGCTAACTTGAAAAGTTTGTTTAGTGGCTTAAACCTTCACGCCGTTGCTCAGGTGAAAACCGTAAGTAAAAACAAAGCATTAAAGCGCCAACAACAACATATGAGCTAAACTTAATATAAAAACAGGGGTCATGTGTTTACGGCATTTCCTCTGTCATATGCGTAAAACAAGATCACAACCTTAATAAAGTGGTATTAGGTGTATGCTGGCGAAGTAACACTAATATCACCTTCAATAAAATGGTCAAAGCTTTGTCGTAAAACTTGACCATCAGGCCAATGTAATTCTACTCTGCCGAGCAATGGCTGATAACGTGCCGTATATAAGGTTCCCCATCCATGCCAATCACTAGACTTTCTAAGTAATGGTGATTGGAGAAATAAGGTGGTTAGCGAGTTTTCTGCTTCCCGAGGATCGTTAATTCGAGCCGATAAATACTGCGCCCGAGTATAACTATCAGCAATGGCATCGATATCTTCAATAGGGCTACCATCTTGATGATTGGTGGCAAAGGCAAGGGAATTAACTTGAACATTCTCACCGGGACAAATCACCACAGTTTTACTGATACCTTGACGGTCAACTAAGGTGACGTTATACGGCATATGAATAGGTACACGCTGTAATACCTTAACGGCTTGTTCCGTGGTTTTACAAAATTCGAGTATATAGCGCAATACAATAGTGATAGCAAAGCCATCGCCATGTACTTGACGACCACCATAAGCGAGTGACACCGCTAGGCCATGTTCATTCATGCCGTCAATGACACCCCATAAACAATCTGTCATCGCAATAACCTGGGTACCATTCCAATTGGTATGTAGCAATAAACGGTCACATAATTGTGAGGGAAAATCATAATTGCGAACAAGCTCGATACCATGACTGGTTTTACTTGCTTGTGAACAACCAGAGCGAAAAACGGGTGGTTTATACAAACATAAAAAAGCACATGTTTGTTCATCAGCACCAAAAGCATGGCATAAACCATCATAGGTACTGATTAACTCAGGCATATAATGTTGTATTTGCTCTCTACCTTCTTCTGCAGTAACACGCTCTGGCGCACGACTTAGCCAGCGGTGATAAGCCGGCCAAGTGTTCGCATAAGTTACTGCTAGCTTCTCACCGAGGAATTTCTCTTTTTGTGATGAAAACCCTAACGTAGGTGTTTGCTCAATCATGATTTTATGTATTGCTTAATCTGAGTTGAAGCCTCTTTTAGCCATTTTAAATTGTCGCCTTTCGACTTTTCGTCCCTGTTATCGTCAGTGTCACTGATGTTAGCGTTAGTGCAGGTATTAGAATTGATATTGTTATTGTTATTGTTATTTGCATTGATGTAAGTATTGGCATCGCTATCAGCTGTCTGAGTGAGCTTACTTTCTGCTTCATTTTCTAGATTACTATTTCCTATACTTTCACTGTTTGTATTTTCAATTACTTTACTACCATCGGCAGTTGTAAACTCTGGCTGCTCAATGGAAAACTGCTCTTCTGGTATAGCGTCGACAGGCTCTGATTCTTCAAAGGTTAACTCCAGTGGTAAATCTTGCGCTGTCACTATTGGCGGAGTAACCGCTGTGGGTGTTAAAGTTAAGTTATTGTAATCAGTAATATCAGGGGGGGTGTTAAATTCGGCATTTATGTCATCGGTTAAGCTTGCACCGAAATCAGAGCTTAGATTAGTACTCAGAACAGAGTTTAGATCAGAGCTTAGTTCAGAGGTGAGAGCTGAAGTTAGAGTAGAATTTAGCTCAGAGTTAACTATAAAAGCAGGCTCAGTTGCCATACTTGTTTTGTTCTGCCTTGTTGCTTTTTGCAATGGGCCTAAACTATTTAAGTAATTATTAGCTTGCTGAGTTTTATTATAAACAGTAAAGCTTATGTTGGAATCGCGGAAGCTTTTTAGTGGTTGACCTAGGTTACGTAAACCCACTTCACGTTGGCGTCGAACACTATCAAAATCAAGCTCGGTAACTAAAAATTCATCTGTTGCACCGGCCTGATATACGACTCGACCAGCAGGGTCAACAATACAAGACTGACCGATGCCACCAACACCCAAACCATTAATATCAATGATATAACTCTGAAAAAGAGCGCCACTACTACGGGCTAAATTTAATTCAATATCGCGGTCATTAGTGCCTGTTAGTACAGGATGTAAAATAACTTCAGCGCCCATAGAGGTAAGTGTACGAAGTACTTCAGGGAACCACATATCATAGCAAATACATAGCCCAAAACGACCGGCGCCGGGCACATCAAAGACAACAAATTCATCACCGGCTTCTACACCTTCTTCAAAAGGTCGAAATGGGAAAAGTTTGCGATGACGAGCAATAACTTCACCTTGTGGGTTGATCACAGGAGCAGTGTTAAAAATTGCGTCATTCTTAAGTTCAAAGAAGGAGCCAGGGATAAGCCAAATATTATGTTTTTTAGCGATGGCACAAAATCGTTCTTCTGTGATGCCAGGCATGGTTTCGGCAAAGCTATCTAAAGGGCCGTGAGCGGCAAGCTCACTAACAATGACCATTTCTACCCACGGATACAAACACATCAATAGATTAATTTTCTCTTCAATGGCATCTACATTGTTACCGTGCTGCAAATTCATTTGTATGCCAGCTATACCAAATGGCGTCATAAGTAATGTATCCAGAATTAGTGATTATGATGAGGAAAGTCTTAAATCAGACTAGCCAGACTTTAAAGGTTAAGTTTGAGCACTGTCAGTAACAAACTATTCTTTGGTGTGCTCCGGAATCTATCAAACTTTATTGAGAATATGAAATATCAAGGTATAGCCATTTGTCATGAGTGTATAACTCAAGGTTAATGTTCAATGTTTCTCATACAATATCCGGCTAAATATTAGCCAGCTATTTGATGATGAAAATACTACTTTATCATTATCTAAAAATAAATTGCACAAATAAACAATTAAAATAAGCTGTTAATTATCAGTCTATTAGTTACTACCTATATTGTGTTTAATAATTTATCTAACATAAAACTAACTGTTGCTATTGTGAGCAAATCATATTTATTCAGCTCATTATTTTTCACTAACGGCAATCTTAATGCACCTATAACGCTAGGTTATTGCCTCGGTAAGTAACGGAATGTAGTGGTTACGATTTTTCTGGGTATATTAATACTTAGGTTAATGGTATTGCAGGAAAAATTACTCTGTTTTGTATGCGGATATCATCTGAAATACAAACGAGACTTTTGAAGTGGTTTGGGAATAAACCTTAGCGGTAAACCTTGGTTTTGATGCGAATAAACATGGGATAATGGATAAATATAAATGAGTAATGTTAAAAATAAAAAAACTCAAGAGATGATCGGATTTTATCATCAACTAAACAATAAGCGGCAAGATACTTGGGTGAAATTAAAAAAATATACTTTTCACCTTTCAACCAACAGTCGAAGTGGTAAAGGACATAACCGCTTAAAGAGGGCGGTTGAGCTTTCATTAACCTCCCTTGAAACTATTGAGGATTACACTGCTTTTCCGTCGAAAGAAAATTTTCGTTATTTATGGATTCAATTTGAACAAAAAGATTATGTTGGTTTAAGCCATTCGGTCGCACAAATTCATTATTTCTTAGAAAACGGTACTTATCGCCGAAAAGACATTGATTTATCATTATCGACTACTGAGCCAAGAGCTAACTTAGAAACTGACGATGAAAACCCTAACAGTATTCAGGGCGCTAATAACTCTCGCTCTAGACCATATTTTGAAGTGCTTATTGTTGATGATTTATTGATTGATGCGGAAAATCAATTACTCAATGCAATGCGTACTATGCGTCACCATGACGATCAATTTACCTACAATGCCATTGTTGTACCTACCTTTGAAGATGCCATTATCGCGGTGTTAATTAATTCGAATATTCAAGCATGTATTTTTCGACCAAGTTTTCCGATGAAATCAAAACGTAATAGTGGTCTTATTACGCACGTGGTGGCTGCTATTGATGAAAAATTGCGTAAATATGTATATAACAGCAAAAGCCAAGGCAGTGAGTTGGGTCGGTTAATTAAATACCTACGACCAGAATTAGATTTATATCTGATCTCAGATATGGCAACGGAAGCGGGTAATCAAGATGACGAAGGCTATTTTAAACGTGTATTTTATAGTGAAAATTCTAATTTAGATTTACATCATAGTATTTTGGGTGGCGTAACTGAACGTTTTGATACACCTTTCTTCTCAGCATTAAAAAAATATAGCCGTAAACCAACCGGTATTTTTCATGCTTTGCCAATTTCTCGAGCCAAATCTATTGAAAAATCAAACTGGATTGGCGATATGCTTGATTTTTATGGGGCTAATATATTCCTTGCAGAAACATCGACAACATCAGGTGGTTTAGACTCATTATTACAACCTAAAGGTCCGTTAAAAAAAGCTCAAGAATACGCATCAAGAGCTTATGGTTCACGTAGCTCATATTTTGTTACCAACGGCACATCAACCGCCAATAAAATTGTGGTACAGGCTTTGGTGCAACCCGGTGATATTATTTTGGTCGACAGAGACTGCCATAAATCACATCACTACGGCATGGTGCTATCTGGCGCACATGTAAAGTATTTAGATTCTTATCCAATACACGATTTGTCTATTTATGGTGGTGTGCCGTTAAAAGAAATAAAACGTAATTTATTGAAATACAAAGAGCTAGGGCAATTAGACCGCGTTAAAATGTTACTGCTTACCAATTGTACTTTTGATGGTGTGGTATATAACGTTCGCCAAGTTATGGAAGAGTGTTTAGCCATAAAGCCTGACTTGGTATTTTTGTGGGACGAAGCCTGGTTCGCTTTTGCCAGCTTTAATCCGATTTATCGCACACGTACAGCAATGTATTCAGCAGCATCATTAACAAGACGCTTTAAACGTTCTAAATACCGTAAAAAGTACCAAGCATATCAGCAACAACTTGCACTGTTATCACCAGATGAACAACACGCTTGGATGTTAGAAAACGAACTAGTGCCTGATCCAGATTTGGTCAGGGTTCGTACTTATACCACACAGTCTACCCACAAAACGCTGACCTCACTACGTCAAGGATCGATGATACATATTTATGATCAGGATTTTCGTCAAAAAGTAGAAAGTACCTTTAACGAAGCTTATATGACACATACGTCGACGTCACCCAATTACCAAATTTTAGCGTCACTTGATATTGGCCGAAGGCAGGCTGAACTTGAGGGCTATGAAATGGTTAATAAGCAACTTGAATTGTCGATGACTATGCGCCAAACAGCCTATCAAAGTCAGCGTTTAAATAAGTACTTTGATGTTTTGGTGAATAAAGATTTAGTGCCCGCTAAGTATCGAGCATCTGGTGTTGAAAGCTATTTCAATGTCGACACAGGTTTTAGCCAAATGGAAGAAGCTTGGGCGAATGATGAGTTTGTGGTCGACCCAAGCCGAATAACTGTGCACGTTGGTAAAACGGGTATAGACGGTAATACCTTCAAAGATAAATATTTGATGGACAAATACGGTATTCAAATAAATAAGACCTCAAGAAATACCATTTTGTTTATGGTGAATATTGGCACCTCACGTAGCTCTATCATGTACTTGCTCAATTGCTTATACAAAATTGTTAATGAATTAGAAATACGTGATGAAGAGATGAGCCCTGCCGAGCAGGCTATTCATCAAAAACGGGTTATCTCACTAACCAAAGAATTACCGCCTTTACCTGATTTTAGTTGTTTTCACCGTGCATTTTTGCCAGGACGGGGGATAGGCACAGAAGAAGGTGACATTCGTAAAGCGTATTTTTTATCTTATGATTGTGAAAATTATGAGTATATAAATTTAGACAGCGGTGAGCTTGACCAAACAATGCAAGCTGGTAGAGAGCTTGTATCAAGCACATTTATTATTCCTTACCCTCCAGGTTTCCCTATTTTGGTACCGGGGCAAGTGATAAGCCCAGAAATATTGGCATATATGAAAGCACTCGATGTAAAAGAAATTCATGGCTATAACCCTGAGCTTGGTTTAAGTGTTTTTACTGAGCAAGCATTAAGGCGAGTTGAACAAAAATTGCCACTTGAATTGGCGGTGAACAATTCGACGTTAGAGAACGTTAAAGCTATGCCGACAATCGCTAAATCAAAGCTGAAACAACATTAAAATAGAACTAAACATAACTTAAAAAAACAAACAAAATTATTGCAATAAAGTGATCGATAACGAGTTAAAACTCCCGCTTTTGGAACATAACTCAGAGACGGTTAATCACATTCATAATCATAATCAAAAGAGAATACCGCTATGAAAAAACTTAATGGCTTAACGGAAATATATAAATTTTTTCGGACCTACAAAAAACCAATATATTTTGTTTCAGCATCGCCTTTTAATATTTTAGGGTTGGGTCAATTAGTACCATCGTTGACTTATGTTAACTACTTTGATTGTTTTGATGGTGTCCATCATAGAGTTTTTACCCCAAAAGACCGTGGTGCGCCAGAATTTACTTGTTTAGAGGACGTCGTTAACTATTTGTTAGAGCATAACGAAACCCAAAGTTTTATGGCAAAACAAGGTGAGGGTGGTCATATGATGGCGGTGATGTTTGATGATAAAACAGAGCAACTAGCCAAAACTATGAACATAAACCTTGCGATGCCATCGTATGAGCTGCGCAACCGTTTAGACTCTAAAATTGTTACTACTCAAATGGCTAATGAAGCTGGCGTTGCCAGTGTACCAAATATACTGGGCTCAGCAGATAGCTTTGAACAGTTAATGGATTTAGCTAAATCGGCTAAGTTAGGTAAAGATTTAGTGGTACAAACACCGTATGGAGACTCAGGTAAGACAACCTTTTTTATCGCCTGCAAAAAAGATTGGCAACAATATGAAAAATTAATTCTTGGCCAAGAAATTAAAGTAATGAAGCGTATAGACCCGCGTTGCGGCACAGTTGAAGCGGTAGCGACAAAACACGGCACAATTGTTGGTCCTATTTTAACTGAGCTGGTTGGTCATAAGGAGCTGACGCCATATAAAGGTGGTTGGAGCGGCAATGAAGGTTTTGCTAATGTGTTGGAAAAAACTGCCCGTACGAAATTAGAGCGTATGGTGAAAAAATTTGGTGAGCGTTTGTATCAAGAAGGGTATAAAGGTACGTTCTGTATTGATTATTTAATTGATAAAAAAGATGGTCGTATGTACTTAGGTGAGCTAAACCCGCGCATTAGTGGCGCATCGCCAATAACTAACTTACTGACACAAAAATATGGTGGTGTGCCTTTATTGATGTTCCATTTACTTGAACACATGGGTATTGATTATGACATTAACATTCGGGATATTCAAAAACGTTGGAGTGAGTTTGATACCTGGTCGCAAGTAGTATTTAAACATACCGGCGATGATGTTCGTTTGTTAAAACAAGTGCCACGTTCAGGTATTTGGCGAACCACACAAAATAACGATGTTGAGCTTGTGCGCCGCACTGCCGATTGGAGTAATGTATCGGGAATGGATGAGGCCTTTTTCCTACGGATTTTAGGACCGGGAGAGTACATTTATAAAGGTGCTGATATGGGGGTTTTGTTGGTGAGAGGACATATGCAAACTAAAAATGACAAACTTACCCCGAGGGCAAAAAACTGGGTTGGGGCGATGAAGTCACAATTTCAATCGGCGAGTTTAGAAACTGAAATACACCCAAGTTTATCTGATACAGATATTCTCGGTAAGGTTTTCTAGCGATAGATGTCGTTAATCGATAATGATTAATAGCTCACTGTGAAAATATATTGTGAGTGAAATTGACTTAACCGCAAATACTGAAAATACCCTTTAGTATTTGCGGTTTTCTGATAAAAGTAACGGAAGGATTCGCTATACATAACTTGGGAAGTAATCTGTTGTATTCTCTTCGAAATGAGTGAATTAAATTAAACCCAAAAATAACAACATCACTTAGTTAATTCGGACTAAAAACTAGTTAGCTTCCTTACTTATCTCCTATACTTAACGTCACATTGAAAGAAATTTTCAAACGAGAACATGCTTTTATGACAACACTTACTGATCGACTTAGAAAATACAAAAATTCTTTTGAAAAATCGGTCTCTGCCGAAGTACTTGAAATTTTAAGCCGTAATATTTCGTTACTACAGAAGCAGCAAGTTCAAGTAAATAAATTAGGTGTAGGTAGTACTATACAAGGTGGCCAGATATACAGCCTCAATGGCAATGATGTTGACTTAGCAAGTTTGTTGCAACAAGCGCCAATGATTATCACCTTTGTTAGAGGTGCCTGGTGTCCATATTGTATGTTGGAGCTACAGCAATGGCATAAATTCATAAAATCAGTTAAGGAACCAATCAATTTTATCGTGGTGTCAGGAGAGTTATCAACGCTGTCTGATCAGGCCATTGAAGATAATAAACTTGGCTTCCCGATCTGGGAAGATAAAAACTATCAATTAGCCAAAATATTTGGTCTAACTTACACCGTAGATGACGAGATGAAAGCACTGTTATTAAAATGGGGGATCGATTTAACAAGACGTACATGTATTGATGATTTTGTTTTACCAATCCCTGCTACCTATATCATTGATAAGAGCAAAACAATTCGTTACGCCTTTTTAGAAGAAGATTACACTGAAAGAGCAGAGCCACAAGATGTATACAATGAATACATAAAACTGTTATAGGCAAGTAAGTATCAACACGAAGTATATTTTAACTAGCCATAGTTTAATTAGCCATAGTTTATAAGTATTTCTGAATGTTTTTCAGTAAGATGGATAGCTATTACACTTTTCATTTCACTCTACGACCTTCCAATTGTTTTCTATTAACTCCTCTACCTACTCATTTATCTGGTCCATTTATAACTTTAGCTGGACTTCCCACAGCTTACAATTTCTGACACTTGTGCCACATTAACTAAACAGTAAAGCACATGTCTTAGTTACAATAAATTGTATAATTGTTACAAGTTTTAGCACTGATTTTCTATGACTAATGTTTAGTGAAATTAGTTAATCACATCAACAAAAGGTAGGCACGTATGCCGATAAGTTTAAAAAGTATATTTGGGCTTAGTTTTTTGCTCATTGGAGGTTGTAGTCAACTTCATCATGTTCATATCGGGGAAATAGATCAATCTCAGGGGGCGTTAACGCCATTTACTATTGAGGTGAATGAACTTGGCTTTGATGCAGCAAAAGCCGCAGAAATTGGATCTGAGGTGGCGAAATCAGCTTCAACGAGTGACGATTTAGAGTTTGTGGCTTTTATTTTAGCCATTAGTAATTTTGGTCCAAAAACGGGTAATCCGGTATATAACGATACTTATGCCGAGAAAATCTTATCTGAAGTTATCAAGGTATGCCCAAGTAAAAAAATGACGGGATTAACCTCTGTTCGTGAAGCAACCAATGTTGGCCCTGTAAGTGGTGAGGTTGTACGTATTAACGGCTACTGTATTCACTCAAAATAACTCAGTATAACTCAATATAATTTAAGTCAATTTAAGTCAATTTAAGCAAATTTAGGAAAATTACATGTTTAAGAATACACTATTAGTTTCATTACTTGCCTTAACACTCAGCGGTTGTGTTGGGTTAAACACCGTATCAATGACACAGGTTCCTGCAGAAAGAAAAAATATAATTAGCACCACTTCATCTAGCTGGAATTTCATTGGTATTAATTTTAGTAATGCTTTTGTTGATGAAGCCATTGACCAGTTAAAAGTACAATGCCCAACAGGAAAAATTGAAGGGGTTTTTACTAAACACCAAACTACAGCTTATGTGCTTGTGTTTAAAAGAGAAGTTATTGTTTCAGCCTATTGTAACGAGGTGTAGTGATGAAAAAGCTATTTTTGTTGCTTACAGTGATTAGCATCATGATGCTAAGCGCGTGTACTAGCAGTATTCATATGTCGCAAGTTGATATTGGCAGTAATAGTCAAAAGGATCTAGATGAAGGGAAAGTTATTGCGATTGAAAAGTCTCAGAAAAATATTCTAGGCTTTGTTTATGATAGTAATTATGTTGATCAAGCATACGCGGAGCTTTTACAGCGATGTCCAAATGGTACCGCTATGATCAATGTTGAGTATTTAACAAATCATGGCTTCCTTAGTTGGACAGATAAAATTCGCCTTAAAGCTATATGCAGGTAAATATCAACCGACGGCCGTTACATGATAAAAACCGCTAACTGAAAGCTTAGTGGTTTTTATTTTTTGGTATTGCGCATAAAGTGTGTCTACATAGCAGCTGCTAGTTGAATATACTTCTAGAGGTAATGGCAAAGATAAGACAACTATATCGTCAAATAGATAATTGGTAAGCAATATTTTGGCGATAAATAAAAACATACCAGCTCAAACTTCATTGATTGTGGTTTTGATATTTCAGTTACGCTGCAAATATTAACAAAGTGACTCTTTCAATGGCCAAAAACTGTACAACTTTAAGACTCTCACAAAAAATTAGCCTGACACTACTCTTTCAGGTGAATGGATAATCAATTATATTTTTCAAACTTTAAGCACATAAATTTAGCCATTAGTGTTGTGCAAACACATACACAGTGGGAGATTTCAGCTATCTGTACCTTTTATCCTCTCGCATAAATACTATATTGCTCAGTAGAGAAGTTGGCTAATTTCAGTTGAATTATGCATATTGCAGGCGTTTGGGTATATAATAGCGCTCGCTCTGAATAAGCCACGTGAGAAATACGTGTGTATTTTATGGTAGGGAGTTTGCGTATTAACGAAACTGATACGTAAAGATAACTGGTTTTATCAGACCAAGACTAGAATCAATCTCGAGTAGTATGGCATGCAGATATTAGAAAAAGATTATCAAATAAACAGTGTCCAAAAGGCGATTAACGCTGAGGAAAACTCCATTATCGCACTACCTACAGGGGGCGGTAAAAGTATCTGTATACTCAAGTTATGCCAAGCATTATCCGACAAAAGAGTTGTGGTGAGCTTGCGTAATGCTGCATTAATACCACAACTATTACATACACTTACTGTTAACGGTTTGACTGTTAGTGTTGTCAAATCAGGCTACAAGTATGTAGCTGGTGGAGATGTAACTTTAGTGATGGAGCAGTCATTTTCTCGACGTAAACACCTAAATATACAGTGCGATGTATTACTTCGTGATGAGTATCATGTTGGTTGTATGGGCGGTGTGTATATTGCTATGCGTGAAGAGCTAAACCCTGAATTGATTATTGGCTTAACAGCAACACCCATTGATAGACTAGGGGTATACATTGATAAGTCGATGCAATTAATTGAAGAAACGACAACTCGACTGTTGATTGAATCAGGTGAATTAGCTAAGCCCGTTTATAAAGTACCAAGCTTATCCCAGGAAATAGATTATAGTGCCGTTAAATTGTATCGAGGTGACTTTAGTGTTTCTGGTTTAGATACCATATTACTGGAACATTGCTCCTTAGTCGCACAACAAACAGTTGATGATGCATTATCCCAAGGCCGTAAGGTTATGCTATTTGCTAACTCAATAAACCATGTAGAATCTTTATCAGAAGCTTTTCAATTACTTGGTGTTGAACATGAAATTGTTCACTCAAAACGCGCCATTGCTGATAATGATGAGAGCATACGTAGGTACAAGGCAAATGAAGTTAGATTAATTATCAATATGTCTATGCTAACTATTGGCTTTGATGATCCTAGTACTGATTGTGTTGTGTTAGCCCGACCAACTAAAATATTAAGATTATATTTGCAAATTATTGGTCGCTGTTTACGGGCATCAAAGGGTAAGACCGATGCGCTAATACTTGATTTAGCACAATGTATCTCTACCCATGGTTTTGCTGAAGACTATAGAGATTTTACGCGAAAAACAGCTAAGTCTGCAGCTATCATGTCAGAAAGGTTGAGCGTGACTAATATAGGTCAATTTGTTGATGGTGAGTTTGCTTATTCAGAGTCAATAGAGCGGAAGGTTGTTAAAAAGAAAGCAGTCAGTAGACGTAAAGTTATTCGACCTAAGTTAGTCGCTAGTAAGGACCTGATTGATAGGGCTGCAAGTAAGAGGGCCGATTCATTAGTTAGGCTTAATCCAAGAATGGAAAAGCTTGTTAGTACAATTGAATTAGTAAATATCGTTTATGAACAGCAAGATGAAAGTACTAAGATGCTTGATGAAGTTGCTACCGTTAAAATAGTAGCACTAATTGGTTTTGCTTATAGTGATGCACTAGTTGATAGCTGTATTAAGTTAGTTGAAGACTTACATGCTCAAAACCAATCAATTAGGGGGTTATTACCTAGGATCAGTAATTTGATAACAGCAATTGCTATGAAAGATTTGGGAAGCCAAACGGCGCTGACAAAAACCAAGAGTATGAAACTAAAAACGGTGACACCTTCTTCGAGAAAACCACAAACAGCTAAAGCTTAAGTGTTTAGTCCAAGTTATAAATAACCTGATTTCTGATTTCTGAATAAGTGCTGCTTATCCAGAAGTCAGGTTAAATACAACGGATAATCACAAACGAAACTAGAAAGAAAAAGGAGCCCAAGGCTCCTTTTTTCATATGATTACCTTGATTTACAGAGTGTTTTTAGACAGCTCTGTTTGAAATAAAGGCTTAAAAGGAGCGTTCGTTTAAGATTTTAGTGCAAGCGGCAATAGGGTGAATAACAGCCTTAGTAATTTTACCATATTGTAGCTTTACTATGGGTTCGTTGATGTAACCGTTGAATTGACGAATCCTCCATTGAGGTAACAAAGTCGGATCTGTCGTGAGATTAGCAATCAAGCCAGTAGATTTTTGATTTTTGACCTTATTTTTAAGATAGAGGTTATTTACATCAATATTGTCATCAATAGATAATTCGTTAGTAAAGCTTTTTTCACGGCTGGCGGCCACGATACAGATCCTATTTTCAGCGGCGCGAGATAACAAGTTATATTTAACTTCACTGGGCTCTTGTATATCAAAAGGCACTAGTAATACCTGAATGTCATTTAATGCAGTTACTTTAACTATTTCAGGTATGTTGGCGTCATCGGCGGTTAACATCGCAAGCTTGACTGTTCCTTGCTCTAACGGTAAATCAATAATATTTAATTCATCACCAAGGGCGGTCCATTGATACCTTTGACAAAAATGTAATTGTTGTTGAGTAGCAATTAAACCTTGCTCACTTATAAGCACGGCTTGATGTACATCTTCAATGATCAAACTCGTACATAAATATTGAAAAGATCTTAAGACGGCACTGACTTGACTGACTAGTTGTTCACACAATGATGTTATCTGCAGTCTTTGCTCAATATGATGAGTGATTGTTTTATCGGCGATAAAAAATAACTCGGGTAATTGAATTATATCACTGAGATTATTTTCAATATAATGGCAAACATCTTCTATAGCTTGCTCGTTCGATTTGTATGTAGCAAATATTGCGACATTAGCTGTCACGGGAGTATCACTATAACTGTCAGCTGTTAGCCTATTTTGTGGCGTTTTATTTATCGAGGACATAAGATCTTGATAAAGTTTAGGGCGGCGCTGTCTACTCAATTCAGTGCCATCAGGGCGGCATTTGTTGTTAGCTAATAATCCCGCATCGGCTAATTTTATATCAGCAAATACATAACCTTCTTTATTGGGTGTTAGCTTCGCAAGTATCTTGCCATCAGGAGAGATAATTTGACTTTGTCCACTGCCAACAAAATATTTATGCGAGGCACAATTTTGCTCTGACAACTTAGGTTCTTCTTGTTCTTCTTGTAATAAATATTTTTCAGGGAGAAGCGGGCCAATTTTATTGGCTGTGATAAAAAATAGTTTATTTTCAAATGCACGGGCAGGGTCATGTAAACAGCTTTGATCTATTACATATGAACTTAATGAATTACATAATAATTGTGCACCATCTAAAGCTAATGATCGTGATGCTTCAAAAGTCATACTATCGTTAGCCATTAACAAACCCAATTTGCCAAAGGGAGTTGGGATTACTTCAGGTACTTTATTGCCGCTAATGAAGAAATATTTTTCTTGGCCGACTAATGTTTGTTTATCTTGTTGGTGAACTAGCTCGCCAAGTGGTGAATATAAACAGGAGGTGATGCTTATATTGGCTTTAGCCTCTGCTAGATAACTGGTTGCATGCTCATTATTTTGTTTACTTTGCGAATCAGTATTTAAAACGCCTCGTCGTAAAGTTACATTGATCAAAATGTAGCAGTTGTGTTGCTTTGCTTGTTCAGCTATTGCTTGTAGAAAATAACCATCAACCTCTAAAGCTTCATTCCAGGCTTGGTTATGATCGATATAATAAGATAGATTATCGCCAGACTGTTCATTAGCGCAGGGAAGGTTAGAAAAAAGCGTATTACAAAATTCTGGCATTACGATAAGAGATGGCTTACAAGTCGCTGTCTGCGTTATCAGTCGAATACAGCTTGCTAGGTTTTCTTGGACATTTGAGGTGGTGGCAAACTGAGTAACGGCAACGCGCATGATGTATTTTCCAGGTAACTTATAATTGTTTGATTGATTAGTTGATTGAAACTAAATCTTTGAATTTAACTATTGGTTGAATAAAACGTTAAAGCCACCGTGCGAATCAGTGCGCTTTATCGATGAGATTTTACCTTAAAAACTTAGAGGAGAGGTTATTTTAATGAGTTTTTTATCGATTAAGTTAAAACGGTTGATAATTACTGCCAGATAAGACTCTGTTGTCAGTAGATATATATTATGTGTAGATACATATCAAACAGGTGTTCATTGGCATCAATCAATATCAAATGAATAATAAATATCGCTCGATTGTTCAATGCCACTGACGATTTCTAACCACAACCGATTAAGTAAAAACAACCTCACCGTCAATTCATTAATGGGCTCATATACGCCAATACCATACTTTAAATAGACACGGTTACCAACATATCCACTAATGGTAGCTTGGGTGGCGTCACCTTCACCTTCAGTGTCTACGGCAATATTACTGATCAGTGGGATCTTTTCTAGTTGATCAAATAAACCAACACTATTGGTTACCCCAAAACCAATCAGCATACTTGCTGCTGCGGTGCTACTACCACCGCCAGAATCTAGCCCCCGGCCTCGTGCTAAGTAAGATAACATTTCAGGCGCTTCCATCGTCGGGTTAGAGAATAGTTGCATATCTAAAGCATCAGCCAAACCTGTTATTTGCAGCCCAACTTCAATATCTTCGGCTTTAATATGTCGACTTGCACGCAGATTAAAATAGGGGTTAGTAAGTGGCCCGTTAAAGGTTAATTCGCCTTTTTCTATGGTCAATTTTTGCCCATAGGCTTGGTAGATTCCATCGACAGATTGAATATTACCAAATAATTGCAGTGGCTGTTTCTGCTGTTGAGTTACCTTTAATTGCCCCAATAAATTACTGGCTAAACCTTGTCCTGAAACGGTAAATGCTTTGGCTATATTTATGCTGACATTAGTTTTAATGGCTAAGCCTGTTTTCTCTTTCAATACTTCTTTACCTTGTTCATTAATAATAACGACATCATCACTGAGGTCAATACTGCCTTGTGGCAGTTTTTCAATATTATAATTACCCTCAAGTACATCAAGGTTGCCTGAAATAGTGAGTACTTTGTCTTTCACTGAAAAGTTTAATTGTGGTGATACTTTCATTACTAATTGCGGGGGAAATGCGAGCGGTAGTTGTTCGGCGTGAAGGTCAATATTGGTGGTTAAGCCCTTATTCCAGTCGAGCAGGCCATCGACTATAGCCTTGTTATCTTTTATGAAAAAATTTCCAGCCATCTGCACATGATTATTAACAATGTGAAGTTTAGCGCTGATTTTTTCTAGTTTGTTGGGGTTTTGACTCAGCAGAAGTTCACCATTATCTATTGCCAGGTTGCCATTGAACTTAGGTACCGTGACTGTGCCATTAACGGATAAATTACTGGTTACCAAGCCTTGTAAATTTACTACGTTACTAATAAGAGCTTGGAAAGGTTGTAAATTAAACTGATTTAGGTTGATCTGAGCTTCAATAGGAAAATCATCAAGAAGGCTAAGTGTTGAATTGATGTGGATAAGCTCTTTTTCGTGTAAATCTTGTAACTGGAATCGACTCGTTACTCGCGATTCATTCATCTTAAAGCTAAGCTCTCCTTGGTGCCATTGACTAATTTGTTGTGCATTGTATTCATCATTTATTGTGATATTTCCAGGTGACAAAGAAAGATTTGCCTGTGCTGATATTGCATGTATAGGGGACCATTGTGTTTTTATTACACCAGAAATCTTACTTTGTAGCTGTACTTCTTCGGGTAACATCATCTCATCTAGTAATGATAAATCAATGTTTAACCCTATGGCTAAATCCCCAGCTTCACCGACAATAGCATCATCAGATAAACACAGTGATAGCCCAGTACCTTGCCAGCAATGCTGCTCAATAAATAATTGCTGATTACTTATATTAACATTCAGTGAAAATGCTTTATCAATGTGCATTTTTTGTTTTTTATAAGATAAAGCCGCTTGATTAATTGTGCTTTGCCATTGATTTAACGCTTTATGCCATTGGCTCGAAAACTTTAATTTTCCAGCAAGGTCTCCTTGCCATTCAAGCTGGAATTGTTGTTTATTACTGTCACCAGAGAAGTTAAGAAAGATATCTTGTAAGCTCAAGTTATTGCTTTTATCTGTGATTTCAAAAATTTCATTGGTTATTGTTAACTGAGTTTTATTGTCATGAAATGGTTGGTAAGTAGCTGTTACATCGACGAATGGGCTATAAATGTGTTGCCAATTAAGCTGAGCGAATTGGGTCTTTAGGGAAATAACAGGGTCTTCTTTATAGCCCCTTATCGTGAAGTTACTATTGATAGAGCCACTCACTAGAGGATACCAACGCTTTATCTCAGCAATAGTAAGTTGAGCGTTGACATGCCAGTTATCGTTACTAGATGTTTGTAAAACTAATTTATCCTTGCCAAAACCTATTAACAACTCCTCTTCGTTTGAATCTCCTGGAGATAAATAACCAGACTGATTGATGGCAATGGCACCATTAATGATTAGTGCTGAATCATTAATGGTGCCAGAGACATGAGTATCTTCAATGACGAGGGACCAATTCGACTTAGCCCAAAAGCCTGTGGTGGCAATTTCGCCTAATACTCGGCCCTTGATAAACGGTGGTAGTATACTTTGCAGGACCTCTGATTGGTTTTCTGTGTTTATGTTTGAATTGGCCTGGGTATTTTTAGCATTGCTGATAGGCTTGTTATTGGTCTTATTTGGAGGCATTAAGCCTTTGAGGCTTATCTGTGGCAAAGTAAAACCAGAAGAGCCTGCAAATAATTGCCAACTTGTTGTTTCTGGTTGAAAATCGATACTGCCATGTATGTTTAACTGATTTTTTAACCTACCACGTAAGGGACTATCAACGGCCTGTTCGTTAAATGTTAATTCATCAAGCGTGACCAACCCCTGTTTATGTTTGGCCGATAACTTTAATAGAGCATCTTTATAGCCGTAGCTATTAAGTTGACTGATTAAATTTAACTCTTGCTCAACTAAATCCCCCGACATGTCCAAGGATAATGAAGAAGGCTTTGCATATTGTGACAAAGACAAGGGGAGGGGAAGTTTATTCGCCGATAATTGTAGGGTAAAAGGTAGTTGCTGGTGTGTTAAATTAATCTTCCCTTTACTGTGTAAAATAACACTGCCTTTACTGGTAATATTTACTTGTAAATTATCAAAAGCGCCTTGCAATGATAGGTTAACAATAGAGTCCGATGCTTCTTGCCACTTTGGTATTTTATGCAGTTGGGCAAGTAACTTACCATTGATTTTGTACGGTGGAATAAGCTCACCGTGTAGCGCAGATTGTTTAATTTCAAAGTCTAGTGTTGAGGTTTTAAAATTTGTTATATTTACCTCACTTTTTGACCATGTGCCAGTGAGATGGTTTTGTTGGTAAGGCCACTTAGCTAAATTTGTGAGAGTACTTGCTGTGTTGTGCTTGATAATTCGGATTTGATTAACAAATAGCTCTTGTATGTCTAAAGAGATGGGTAAAGATATTTTAGGTAGCGTGTTAAAAGCAGTATAAATTGAGTTGGCGGTCTGCTTTATCTTATTATTTATATGGTTACTTGATTTACAGCTTTCAGTTTTGAGTCTGCTAGGTGTTTGACAATTTATAGCAGTATTATCTCTAGCCGTATTACCATTAGCTGTATTTTGCGCTGGCGTGATGGATACTGTCGTCGCCGTAGGTTTTAAGACAGTAAATTGGCTAACCTTTATATCTACTTGTGCAGTAAATTCCTCAATATCTATTACGGTTTGATTAATTGTCAGTTTGCTTTGGCCGAATGTTACTGAATGTGCTTCAATACCAAAGGGCATGATAAACAAGCTGTCATCAATTGATATTATTGTACTTTCGGTTGATTCACCTTGTACTTGCACTGCTGATTTTTCCGCCAAACCCATACTTGGGTTAGTATCTGAGTTTGTATTTACGTTCTCATCTAAGCTCTCACCTAGGTTATGCTTTAGGTTCTCATTTAGGTCATCACTCACATAAGTTAATGAAAATGTACTTGCTTGTAATGTATCAATGCATAATGTTTTGCGCCAACTACAAGAAAAATCTATCTCAGAAACTAAATCGGTAAACCTAATCTCTAGATTGTCTAAGTTAAGATGAAAAGAATTTAGTTCTAAATCTCTTACTATTGAGCCGGCTTTGTAATCAGCATGAATACCATCGATGTTATTTAATAAGCGAATGGTTAATTGGCTACCAAATGGTGTGGTGAGTAAGACAGTGAACAAACAGAAGAGTAGGGTGAGCCACTTAATTACTTTATATGTGAACTTATATATCAACTTATTCCTTAACTTAGACATGCTTTTTTTCCAGATCATAGTTCAGCACCTAAGTTGATATGGAGACGCCAACCATTGGCTTTATTATCATGGTCATTAATACCGTAGGCAGCATCAAGCTTTATCGCGCCTACGGGAGAAATATAGTGCAAGCCTGAGCCAAAAGAGTAAACAGGCTCAAATTCACCTTTATTAGCAGCACTACCGCCGTCAGTAAATAAAGCAATGCGCCATTTGTTATTCCAATAATATTGATATTCCATGCTCGCCACCATTAACCTAGTACTACCGACTACAATAGGATCGCCTTTGACAGGATCGGATGATGGAGGAATCGTTGAACCAATTGATTGATAAGCAAAGCCCCTAATGCTCTGATCGCCACCAGCATAAAAACGCAATGACGGTGCTAATTCTGCATCTCGGTCAACATAAATGGCTCCATATTCGGCGCGGGTAACTAGTCGATGTTTATCTTGAAACGTCGTAATATAATTCCATCTACCATGAATTCTAAAGAAGCTATTATCTGAGCCTGCTTTTAAGTGAGCGCCTTCTATATTGTAAGTTTGGCGAAAGCCTTCACGAGGATCTAATGGGGAGCCAACACGTTTTGTTCTTGACCATGTGACGCCAGGGATAACATAGGCAGCAGAGTCTTCGGACCAATCAATATTCGGTGAATTTTCATCAAGTTCATATTTCCAACCTTCTTGGTGATAACGCATATAAATTTGTCTTTGCCAAAAGTTGTTACTGACCAATCGACCTATTTTAGTTGAAAAGAACTTCGTTTTTTGATCTGCATAGTCTTCATTCTCAATGCTTATTTGAAATTGAAGTAAATCATTTCTTGGATGGCTTAAGGGAATACTATAAATGAATTTACCTGTAGGGTTTATTCGTGAATATTCAAATTTAGTTTCCTGAAAATGTCCATATTTATTAATTAAAGGAGTACGCCAAGCCGCAGAAAGACGGAAGTCTGTATCGGTGGCATAACCAATGCCAAAATCAAATTGATGACTTTTGGCTTTGTTCAGTGAGACATTAATTGGAATTGTGTATTTGTGATTAACTTTATCTTCAATCTTGTCACCTGGCACCGCGATAATACTGCCGAAGTATTGAGTAGATTGCAGTTGATTTTGTAGTTCATGAAAGGCGTCAGTGCTGTAGTATTGATTTTGCTGAAAGGGAATTAAACTTGAAAGTAACTCTGGCGCTAAATTGAAGTCATTAAACGTAACTTCGCCAAATTGATAACGAGGTCCACTATTATAGTGCAAGTTGATATCGGCATACTGATATTGCTGTTTAATAGCTATTTTACTTTCAGTTAACTCACCGTTGAAATATCCTCGCTGCAAGGCTAAAGAAAGCAAATCAGATTTTAAATCTTCATATTTACCATGATGGAGATGCTGGCCATGTTTAATCCGAATATTTTTAAGTAATGCTTGAAATACCGGATCTTGCTTAGCTTGTCCATCAAGGGTGATAAGCACTTTATCAATTAAAGTAGGGGAGTTTAAAAAAATATTAAGAATAAATTGCCATGAGTCTTGGACCGTTTTATCCGTTTCGACAATAATCTCTGCTTGATAATAACCAAGAGCTTGCAGTGCCTGCTGGGTGTTATTTTTAGCAGTATAAATAAAAGCTGAACGTTCTAAATCACTATTGGGCAATGTACCTAAATGTGACAGTACATTATTGTAAACAACTTTTGGGAGCTGCCCTTTGAGTACAACCCTTAAATTACTGGCGTTAACTGAAAGAGTTAGCATGAGATAAACTAAGCAGCAAGTTAATAATTTAAAGGGCAGGCTAGAAGGTGAGCTAGTTGATAACATCAAATGGTGAACCAATTATAAGTGGATATCATATTCATAATGTTGCATCCTGCAGTTAAAGCATTAATTATATTTTTCTAGAGTTATACTCGTTTCAATGGGATTTGTGCCACCCAACGAACATATAAAAAGCTTGGGAATATTATCGCATGAATAGAAAAACAAAAGCGACTAGAGTTACATAACTCAGTAATTTTTGTGTTTTTTTAATTTAGACGATAAAATGAAGCAAACAGTATTTGCCAGCTTATCCATACTAGCTAGTACAGCTGTGCTGTTTTTTAAAGCAACTTGGTTGTTAAAAATACTTTTAAGTTGTTTCATTGAATTTATTTAATTATTTTTGCATTTAACGCTTTACAAGCGGAGCGACAGTACTTAAAATGCGCCCACTTTCAAGGAATAGCAAAAACGTTTTCTTTTAAGTAACTTGGTGAGATGGCTGAGTGGTCGAAAGCACCGGTCTTGAAAACCGGCAAGGGTTTGTAGCCCTTCTAGAGTTCAAATCTCTATCTCACCGCCACATTTAGGAAAAGCCGCTAACTGAAAAGTTAGCGGCTTTTTTGCTATAAAAAATAATATTTATCACTATTAGTGAAGTGATTTAGCATTGTTAATCATTAAGGAGATGCGTGTGACCATTACGGATATGAATAAAAATTCAAATAAAGCAAAATCATACAAGACAAAAGAAATTGCTTTAGCCGTATCACTTGCTACTTCTGCGTTATTTTCTGCCCAAGTTTTTGCACAAGCCGACAATGAACAAGTTGCTAGCCAGCAAACCGTAGCATCAGCAATAAAGGCTCAAAATGCTGTTGAACTTAGCCCTGCGATTACGGTTGACAATCTTGATGAAATTTATCGAGAGATGGCGACTAATTCACGTTGGGAAAATATCACACCGCCTACAGACTTTTATCAATCCCCTTACCAACTGTCTATATTCTCTGACGCCAATGGTGAAGATAATGACAGGCTTTGGTCACAAACAAACTCAATTTTTGCTTACGGTTTTGGTGTTATCGGCTTGATTGCTTTATTACCTGAAGATATTTCTAATTGGGATAAAGAAGAAGGTATTTTTAATAAATGGTCTGACAATGTAAAAAATGGCCCTGTATGGGACAGAGATACGGGCATGTTAAACCTTATTGGACACCCATACTTTGGCGGTGTTTATTACCAAGTGGCACGTAAGTCAGGTTACCGTCAATGGGACTCTTTTATGTACGCCGCTATAATGTCTACTTTCTACTGGGAATACGGCATTGAGGCTTTCGCTGAAGTACCTTCCATTCAAGATTTAGTTATTACGCCAGTGCTTGGTTGGGCATATGGTGAATGGGCCTTTAATACTGAAATGGATATCAGAGAAGAAGGCGGGGATGTTTGGGGCTCTAGCATATTAGGTAGTACCGCATTATTTTTTCTCGACCCTGTTGATAGTATGAGTGTTGGTATTAATAACATGTTTGGCAAAGAAATTATTAAAGCAGGTACGGGTTTTGTCAGTTTTAACGAAATCCCTTATGGTGATGGTGCTCAAACAGATACTCAAATAAACTTTAATATTTCATTACAAATTGGTGATGGTGGCAGTTACACACCAAGTACTGCGAGAAGATCATCACGACAAGAAGATCCTGTTGATACTGGCATTATTGGTGTGAGTTATGGTGTTGGCCATACAACCCTTGATGATTTATGGGCAGTTGAAGGGGATAAAACCACTGAATATAGTTTAGGCTTGTATTTTAGTCGCCAATTTTCAAGTCGAGTCACCTATTCCAAAGGCAAGTTTACAGATGGTTTGAGTCCGGCAGAGATTAACTATGAAAATTATAGCTTAGATAGTCAATTTTACTTTAATAGTGAAAACGATTTAAGACCTTACCTAACTACTGGTTTTGGCGAAACTTTATGGAAAAGAGAAATTGATAGCAAAAGGTTTCAAGTTAATGCTGGTGTTGGGCTACATTACAAAATAAATAATAATTTTGCCTTACAAGTAGACTGGCGCTTTTATCATAGTACTAATGCCAATACTTCTGATCATAATACCAGCTTACGTCTTGTTTACCGACTTGGTAAGGGTGAACGATAATCACTATTCTTGTTGCATAAATTGTAATGAAATATGAATAGTTAGTTGACCAAGTAGCAAGTAGCAACAGTTTGTAATAACCTTAAAGCATTCCTAACATTATTTTTGTAGTGGAGTGCTCATGATAAAACCAAGCTATATTTTATTATTTTGTTTACCCTTGTTGCTTGCTTGTCAAAGTAAGCAACACCTCGAAGCGAAAAGAATTCTCCCTCAGATAAATTTATACCAAGACAGTCAATTTCAACCTCAACATCCTATTCATATTGAAACCGAGCAAGAAATTTTTCAACTCGATGATGAAATGCGTTTTATGGTTAAAGCGAAGTTAAAAAACAACCTGCCAGCCTATAAAAAAGCCAATATATTACTCGAACATATATTTAATGAAGAAAATATATCACTGACTTACAACAGTAACGCCAATGTTACCGCAAGAAGTGCATATCATAACAAATTAGCTAATTGTATATCACTCACTATTTTGGCATACGCATTAGCTGATGAAGCTGATATGAACATCAGTTTTCAACAAGTTGATGTTCCAGAGTACTGGGTTCGTAATGGGCAATATAGTTTATTAACAGGACATGTAAATCTTTTGGTTATAGAGCGAGATGCAAGGAGCCAAGGGATTGCCTTTGGCTCAAAAATTACCAGAATAGACTTTGACCCTTTTGTCTCTAAACGAAATTTTCCCTCTAAAGTGATCAGTAAACAAACTTTATTAGCAATGTTTTACAATAATAAAGGTGCTGAGGCGATGGTAAGCAATAATTATACGGTAGCTTACCAATACCTTAAATTGGCGACACAGGTAGATAATCAATTTTCATCTGCTTGGGGAAATTTAGGTATTTTGTATAAACTCTCTGGCTATTATGATATGGCTGAAAAGGCTTATCGTCATGCCATATTAGTTGATGAGGACAATTTAACGTCATTAGCTAACCTAGCGCTATTACTTAATAAACAAGGACGATTCAATGAAGCTGAGCCATTAGAGGTGTTAATTCATAAAACTAGGGTCAAAAACCCTTATTACCATGCCTTACTGGCTAATGAGGCATATTTTAATCAGTCCTATGACCAAGCATTACGCCATTATAAAAAAGCCATTCAACTAGATGATGAACAACATGAATTTTTCTTAGGTTTAGCTAAAACCTATTACATGCAAAATAATTTTAAATTGGCTAAACGCTCAATGAAAAAAGCAATTACACTAACAAAAACAAAAGATACTGAAAACCTTTATGTTGCCAAACTTAATTTTCTAAAATATCAACAAACAGCGGACTAATGATATTGAAAATAACAAAGTACAACATTTTACTGTTCTTGGTTTTCCTACTGCATAGCCCAATGACTTGGTGTATAACAAAAATACCAACATCTGCATTGTATAACGAAGCGGATTCATCAGTGCTTAAGCACTTACAAATATTATCATCAGATGAGTTTTCTGGACGAAAGTTCTCTAGCAAGGGCAGTCTTCAAAGCCAGTTGTACTTAGTCTCTACGCTTCAAAACTTAGGTGTAGCTGCTTATAAAAATCAATATCGCCACACTTTTACCCAGTTTGGGTTATTTCAGAATAAGCAAGGCACTAATGTAATTGCATATATACCCGGTAGTTCTCATGACGATCAGTATATTGTGCTGAGTGCTCATTATGATCACTTAGGTAGCAAACATAACAAAGTATTTAATGGGGCGGATGATAATGCTTCAGGAACCGCGGCATTATTGCACTATGCAAAAAAGTTAAGCCAAACTCCGCTAAAGCACAGTGTTATCTTGTTATTTACCGATGGTGAAGAAATAAATTTATTAGGCGCTAAATCCTTTATAGCTCAACAAAAAAATATGCTTAATAAATTTAAACTTAACATAAACTTAGATATGATCGCAGGTAGTAAACGCACTAAGAAATTACGGTTTATTAGTCAGAGACTAGAACAGATATTGTCTACAGAAAACCTTAATAGTTTCGACAAACTGCAGCACTCTTTAAAGTCAAACTCGCTTGTGCAGCTAACTTTAGGTTTTAGAAATACCCGGAGTACTTTATCGAGCCTTAACCGAACAAATTGGATTATGGCAAGCGATCACGGTGTGTTTAGTAAAGCAGGGATCCCATTTATATATTTTGGTGTCGGCACACATAAAAACTACCACAGTGAACATGATGACTTTGATAATATAAATCAAGGGTTTTACTTGTCAGCTATTGATGTTATTTATCAACAACTTATCTTCTTAGATACTGCCATGTCTGAACAACAAATTAAACCTAAATCTGGATAAACAGCAGCTGTTTAATCTATCCTTGTATTTTATTATTCACGCTAATTTTAGCAGGGTATTTCAGGTGATAATTGCCAGTGCGCAAAGGTCTATAACTAACCTGAACTCTGGATAAGCAGCACTTACCCAATATTCCCCTTTATTCCATTCTCAGCGTTAAAACGTCGATAAATAACCCGTTATTCATAAACGTTTTGCCTTGATAATCGAATAAATTGAAACATTTATAGCGTATATCGCTACTTCAACGTGTAAATTTCATTCTTAACAACCGTAAGCTTTTGTTTTTACTTAAACATTAAGTACTCATTATTCAGAGTTCAGGTTAACTAACACCCTATTCAGAAACCTTTTATCTCGATAATCAGGTAAAATGAAATATTGATTAATTGTATCGCGAGTTAACCTTGTACAACACAGTATTGTTCATTAACCGTATAAGGGGTTTTACTGACCTAAAACAAATTAACGACAAGTTAGTAAAACCGATATATAAATCATACTGATAATAGGGCCGAAAGTTGTTATTATTGTGTCGCTAATAACGACTATCTCTTTCGGAGTATCAGTATTAGTTACAATAATTTTATATATTGGAATGATTAAGTCAATGAGCAATAACAATCAAAGAATAGCCGTTGTTGATAATAGTAAAAGCTGGTATTTACTGTTTTCTATCTGGATATTAGCGACTTGTGGTACATTAATAAGTTTATTTTTTAGCGAAATAGTACAGCTCCCTGTTTGTGTTTTATGCTGGTATCAACGTATTGCGCTGTACCCCTTAGTAATCATGTTACCTTTTGCTCTGTTTCCGTTGGAAATTAATGTTGTCCGTTATGTTAAACCCTTGGTTGTGTTTGGCTGGTTTACCGCTTTGTTTCATGTGTTAGTGGTTGAGAAAATCATTCCAGAGGTTGCACAGCCTTGTGTACAAGGTATACCTTGCTCAGAAACTCACTTTAATTTATTCGGATTTTTAAACATACCGGTAATGTCATTATTAACCTTTTCTCTTATAGGCTTATTGCTCATGCTGGCGAAAAACTCATTTAAATCTCAATAACGCAATGTCTTGTTGAGGCTGACACTAAATATTAAAGCACTTCTATCAGGAAAAATTATGAATAATAAATCTCTTTTTATCGGCGTTGCCGTCTTTATCGGAATTATTTTTATTGCTGGCGTTTCAATGTACAAAAGCCAACAGCCATCAAATATAGCTAAAGATCTGTTACCAGCATTAGAGCGTACTGGCGCGCCCGAAAAAGGCGGTAGTGGAGCAAAAGTGACTATCGTTGAATTTTTTGATCCTGCTTGCGGTACCTGTAGCCAGTTTTACCCCTTGCTTAACAACTTAGTAAAAAAATATCAGGGTAAAGTAAAAGTTGTTATGCGTTATGCGCCATTACATCAAGGCTCTGAAGACGTGGTGAAAATGCTTGAATCCGCTCACTTGCAGGGTAAATTTTGGCCTGCGGTAGAATTGTTATTTGCTAATCAATCACGTTGGGTTGAACATCATGTATCAAATCCAACCAGTGCTTTAGCCGGTATCAAAACATTAGCACTTGATCATGAGCAATTAGAACAAGATTGGCGAAGCGATAAAATAGCTAAAATTATCGCTCGGGATATTCAAGATGGAAAAACATTGAAGGTTAGAGCAACCCCACAGTTTTTTGTAAACGGTAAACCTTTGCTTGTTTTTGGTTACGACCAGTTGGTGAGTTTAGTTGAAGAAGCCGTCGAAGAGTCCTATTAAATAGGGACTTTGACGGAAATTCTCTCTTACCATTAACCATTAATTATTTATAAGTGCCTGACTAAAATTCAGCGGTTAAAAACGGCAGAAACTCTTCTGAGACTTTAGACAGGCTCTTATTTTCAAGATATAAGGCATTTACAGAAAATGTGAGTGGCGGATTAAACGACGCTATAGCGGTATTTTCTGATAAATTACCTTCGGCAGTAAACCTGTCCACGACACAAACTCCTGTGCCTTGGGCAACAAGTCTGGCGGCGATAAAATACGTCTGTACCTTTATTAATGCTTCAAGCGTGATGTTATCTTGCCTCATTCTTTTCCATAATAAATCTGCTAACGGTCCGCTGTCACTAATATCAATATACTCAAACTCTTTTAACTGGCTTAATGTTAACTCTTTTGGGCAATCAGGAAATCTTGCTTTAGGGTATACAATCACTAATTCGGATTGAGCCAACTCGATAGAAGTCACCCCCGGCATAATATTTGGCGCAAATAATATCGCCAGATCGCACTTATGTTCTAACAAGGTCTGCATTACAGCATCGTTATGTACAGTTTGTACGTTAAAATTCACCTGATGATGTTTTTGGTGGTATTTAGCTATAGCACTTGGAATAACATCAAACCCTAGCGCTGGACTACCCGCTATGCTTATCTGTCCGTACTCTGACTTCTTAATGTTTTCTGCAGTATTTTTTATCGAACGCATCTGTTGGTAGATTTTGTCTACCTCATCAAAAAGCATTTCGGCTTCATCGGTGGGTATCAAACGACCTTTAACCCGTTTAAACAAATCAAAACCGAGTTGCATCTCTGCATGAGATAACACCTTACTGACTGATGGCTGCGAAACATGCAATATTTTTGCTGCATTAGTTATTGAGCCCGTGGTGTAAATGGCGTGAAAAATCTCAATATGTCTTAAGCGCATTGTTCTCTCCTAAGTGAGTTAGCTGTGTTCTATTTAAGCAAAAAAGTAAACGGTGAGTGTCCATAAACATGCGGCAATTGTTGCTGCAAAGGTTGCTGGCACTAATTGTGATTTAACATGATCCATTAAATCACAGCCTGTAGTCATGGAGCTAAGTATGGTGGTATCAGATATAGGTGAACATTGGTCACCAAAGACGCTACCGTTAAGTACTGTGGCAAAACATACCATCATAAATAACTCTGGATTAGCAAGGTCTTGCGATTGACAAACGGCCCAAGCCAGAGGCATAGCTAATGGAAAGGCGATGGCATAAGTACCCCAACTTGTCCCTGTTGAAAAAGCGATAACCATAGTCATAAGCTGTAATATCAGTGGTAATAACCAAAAGGGTAGTTGCTCACCAAGGAGTGAAACTAAGTATAAACCGCCACCTATTTCTTTACTGATACTGCCAATTATCACTGCTAACATTAAGATTACTGACGCTAGCACCACACCTTTTAAACCATTACCAAAACCATCGACAACATTTGTTAACGACATACCTTTTATGAGAGCGATACTTGCAGAAAGGAGTAAGGCAGCGCCAAATGCCCAATTAACCTTGGGTGAGCCTAAGTAAATAAAGGTAATAACGGCAATAAAAATCAAGGTAAATAAGGGCAAAATAAACTCTAAAACGTGGGGGATATATCCCGAGGGAACATCGCAGGTTTGTAATTCTTTAGCGCTTAACGGTCTAGCGCCGTTTGCATCTAATTGACCTGTTGATATGGCTCTTTGGCGCGCATTACGAATTCTTTTTCCCGAGAACTGGGTAATGTTTAAACAGAGTAACAAGGTGCCTGTTACCGCAATAATGGCATAAAAACTAAAAGGAATGCTGTTAAAAAAGAAGCTTATCCGATCTGCTTCGGTCGCCAAAAATGATACACCAGGTACAAATATTAATGCTTGTACATAGGCTGGCCAGGCATTGAAAGCGATCACTAAAGCGATGGGGGAGGCCGTTGAGTCAACGATATAACTTATTTCTTCGTGACTGACCTTCGCTTTATCGGCAAGAGGGCGAACGGTGGTACCAACTAACACTGTACTCATAGTGCCACCTTGGAAAAATAAGATGCCTAATAACCATGAAATAGTTTTGGTGGAGCGGGGGCCTTTGACAAAGTGTTCAGTCATATAATTGGCAAAGGCTTGAGCTGCACCAGTTTTAGACCAAATCCCCAACAAACCGCCTAATAACCATAAATACAGCAATAAAAGGCCAGCAGTACCTTCTTTAGCTAGGTTGGGAATGATAACTGCATCGGTTAAGTTATATTCCCCTAACATAATTGAACCAATAACAATGCCAGCTAAAAGTGAGGTAAGAGGCTCTCGGGTAAGTAAACATAAAGCGATAGTAATAAAGGCGGGTAATAATGACCAGAGGCCAAAATGAAACGCGGGTTTGAGTAACGTTAAGTTATTATTGTTATCTTTGACCCATTGTTGTTTTATCGTTGGATCTTGGTTTAGGGAATTTAAATTTTCTTGTCTAAGTGTAGAATCATGATAAGGCACGACTTGGGTAACAATGACTTCTTCGCCCTTATATATATAAGCGGGAACACCTGAGGCTGTTTGATAAATATCAAAAGTAAGTGATTGTTCTAACCAAGTTTTTTTAACTGAACTATCGATATAGATAGCACTTAGTAGCCCTAAAACAATAATGAAGAGAGCTAGGCTATTATTTTTGCTCATTTATAACGGCCTGTCTCTAGAATAAAACAGCAAAGGCTTAGTTCCGGTCTCGTGCTTATAGCACAAAGGTGAAAACTGAATATTGGTTTAATCACTTGTAACTGCCTTGGTAAAGTTAATGTCGATCTATACACATAGTTCTAAGGTATAACCTAAGGTTATAGGATAAACTTGAGTATATACAGCTGACAAGGACTTTATTTGCTAATTTTTATTTAATTAGTCACCTTAGTAGTTGCTTACTAAGATGACTAATTAAGGAGATTAACTTGGCATTAACAACCCTAAAACAGGTAAGTTAAGGTGTTACAAAAGGCAGACTTAAATACAGTTGTATGACGAGGGCGTTGGTTATATCAATAAAGAAAGCACCAACTAGCGGTACAACCAAGAAAGCTTGCGGAGAAGGTCCGTGTCTTGCGACCAGTGACTCCATATTGGCAACGGCTGTAGGTGTTGCCCCTAAACCAAAACCACAATGACCACCGGCAATAATGGCGGCATTATAATTTTTACCCATTACTCTAAAGGTAATAAAGTATGCAAACATCATTAACATTATGGTTTGCACTAAAATTATGAGGATCATCGGAAGCGCAAGGTTTGCTAACTCCCAAACTTTTAAAGACATCAGCGCCAACGCTAAAAATATAGACAACGCCATTGTGCCCCATAAATCAATACAAGCTCTGCTTATGGTATATCGCTTAGAAAGTTCAGTTAAATTGGTGGCTAATACGCCAAATAATAATGGCATTAAAAAAGCAGGTAAAATGACATCATTACTTTTCAATTCTAGGTAAACTACATGACCAACGGTCATACATAATAAAATAATGAATAGGGTTTCCATCATTTTTTTCGGCGTAACGAGGTCGTGATCGTCCGGGTTAAAGGTAATTGTGTCATCAAGCTCTTCATGATAACTATCTGCTTTAAGGTTGTAGCGTTTTATCAATCGTTTGCTGACCGGACCGCCAACCAAACCACCTAGCACTAAACCTAAAGTTGCCGCAGCCATAGCTAATTCGAAAACACTAGAAGGCATGTTGTATTCACTAATGAATAAATCGGCATAGGTAGCACCATTACCATGGCCGCCTGAGAGGGTGACTGAGCCACCAATTAAACCCATTAATGGGTCCATGCCTGCGCCAATGGCTAATGAAATACCGACTGCGTTTTGTACCAGTAGATACAGCGTTGCTACCCCTAAAAACAAGATGACTTTTGGACCACCTTTTAGTAATAAAGAGTAACTTGCTCCTAGACCAACCGTGGTAAAAAATACTGTCATTAACGGGTTTTTGAAACTCATTTCAAAATTAAAATGAATATCAAAAAAACTATGCCCAATGGCAGCTAATATTGAAAAAAGAATACCGCCAACAACGGGCTCTGGAATATTATTATTTCGTAAGAAAGCAATCTTGCTATTACAAAAATAACCTGAAAAAAGAATAATTAGTGCGACCACTAATGTTTCTAATATACCTACATTTATGTCCATGGTTAAACTCACTTTATAGTTATATGCCTAAGATCACTCGATAATTTATTAATCACGAGTGACTTACCTTAGGCGGATTTTGTATGAGGATTTACGATGACGATGTGTTTTGCTGAAATTAGAAGCTCTTACATCTTGTTTAGTACATCTTCTAGGGATTCTGGTTCACGTATACATTTCATTGATAATGATTCGTCGGAGCCGTTTACGGTATAAACCGCTACACGAGGCAAACTGTTGTAATCAAAATGATTGGTAAAGTAGTAACCACCCGTATCATGTACCATAACATAGTCGTTAAGTTCTAGCTTTGGTAATTCTTGATTACTACAAATTAAATCACCAGCAAAGCAACAGGGACCTGCAACATCAGTAGTAACGACTTCTGATGTTTGTGAGTTTTTCTCTATGCCTTCAGGGGTATAACCTGTGACTCTGATTGGCCATGATTTTGGTAAAAAGGCTGTTCGGGTAAGGATTTGTGCACCAGCATGGGTCGTGGCAATGTGGCGACCACCAGAGTTTTTTGTGTATTCAACACGGGTGATAATAACGCCATTTTTTGCAACAATCGCACGGCCAAATTCAGTTTTTACTTGGTACTTACCGGTAAACAATAATGGCACTTCAGCTTTTAATAAGTCTGCGTAATCTTTAAAGCTTGGTTTAATTACTTCAGAGCTAAAGTTAACTGGCAAGCCGCCACCAATATCTAATCGGGTAATTTGTTGCTTACCAATCTCAGCGTTTATTTCTTCAGCCAGTTCGGTGATAACTTTAATGCCATGTGCCATTAAGGTCAGTTCACAACCTTGAGAGCCAGTGTGTGTATGGATACTGCTTAACCATGGGCGTGCCTTATAAATGTTAATAAGGTCATTACGATTATCATTATCTACTAAGGCATAACCAAACTTTGAAGTAGCTGTGGCTGTGCTTGTTGAACCTATTTTACCTGCACCAATTTGTGGGTTAACCCGAAAGCCGATAACAGACTTACTGTCAGGAAACTCTTGCATTAGCGCATCAATGCGCTCAAGTTCTTGTAAGTTGTCAATGTTAAGCGCTATACCATTGGTGATACAGGTACGTAAGTCCTGTATGGTTTTTGCTGGTGAATCGAAGATGATATTTTGTTCTGAAAAACCAGCAGTGAGGGCAATTAATAACTCGCCTGGGCTAGCAACTTCTGCACCCATACCATACTCTCGTAAAGGCTCTAATACTTTAACTAAGCCGTTGGCTTTTACCGCAAAAGTATGAAAAAAGTTAGACGGAAAAGCGTCATAAGCATCAGTAACTGTTTTTTTCAAACCGTCTAAATCCATCACGCCAATTGCGGTGGTATTCTGATCGATAGCTTGTTCGTTGATAGCTGTTTTTATTATGTTTTGTTTTCTGTTCATAGTGGTATCTTATTGAATTAAGGAAACATGACACTGTCGGTATAACAGATGATTCTTTTTCGATACATCCAAGATAATGTAACAATATGAAAATGGGTATTAGTTAATCTTTGCTAGGTGATAACTTAGGGTTATATGTACGCGCAGCCATTGTTATTATTAGCTTTGTTGACACTGATAACTCAGACTATATATTTTAAATATGAGTAATTAACTAACTAATTGTTGAAGCGTTTGATAACGGTGGCACCATAACCGCTTTTGCTTATCTACAATTGAATAAAAGTAAGAAACGAGCATATTAAGTGATCAATGCAGCTTGCTTTAAGTAATCAATAAACTTCTTACTTGCTTGGGAAAGGTAATGGCTTTGTTTCCAAGCAAGTCCCAATTTTAATGCTATTTTGGGTGAAAATGATATTGCGGTTATCTCTTCATCATCCTTTAGCATCATGGCTAGGCAAGTGGTTATCCCTACCTGATTTTTCACTAAAGATCGCTGTAGTTCAATTAAGTTAGTTTCAACTTTGATATCCAATTTCAACTTGTGTTTGTGTGAGTAATTATTTACCGCTTCGCGTAGAAAATAGTCTTGGTGGAATAATATTAATGGTTGCTGACAAAATTGTGCCAAGGTAATGCTGCTTTTACTGGCATATTTATGATTAATATTGATTCCGGCAACCACTTCTTCTTCAATAATTCCTGCATAACGTAGTTGTGGCTCTTCTTGTTCCGCACGGACTAATGCTAAATCAAGCTCTCCATTGATTAACATTCTCTCAAGTGTATTGGTGCCCTGATCGATTAATACAATATTAATACCGGGGTAGTCTTGCTTAAATTGAGTTAGCACTTGTGGAAAGAAGTAAGAGCCCATCATGGCAGAAAGACCTAAACGAATGGTGCCTTGTGTGAGCTCTTTGATTTCTTGTATTTCTAATTCTACTTGCTTTGCTTGCAATAATAGCTTTTGAGCCGCGGTATATAATATTTGACCTTCTGCGGTTAGCAGCGAGTTTTTTTCAGAGCGATTAATGAGTTTTAAATCGACTTCTTGTTCAAGTTTTTTGATTGAAATACTTAATGCTGATTGCGCAATGCCAATCTGGTGTGCGGCTTTAGTAAAGCTACCTATTTTGCTTAACTGACAAAAGTAAGATAACCGTTTTAGGTTAATCATTTAGTATTAGTTTAATATATGAGAGATATGTATTTAATATATTATATAGATTGATATGTGTTCTGTATAGTGACATCGACTTCAATATAACTTCAATTTAGAGTGCTAAAAAGTTTGGCGCTGTAGAGGGACAAACGATGAGAGATACAATAACTACGTTCGATTGGCAAGATCCAATGTTTCTGTCGGCTCAACTGACAGAAGAAGAAAGAATGATCAAAGATACAGCGCATGATTTTTGCATCGGCAAGCTTAGACCACGTGTTTTACGAGGGAACCGAGATGCGATATTTGATGTAGATATAATGAAAGAGTTTGGTGAAATGGGCTTTCTCGGTGCAACTTTACCGGTTGAGTATGGTGGCAGCGCCGCAAACTATGTTAGTTATGGTTTAATTACGCGCGAAGTTGAACGAGTTGATAGTGGCTATCGTAGTGCGATGAGTGTGCAGTCATCATTAGTTATGCATCCTATTTACACGTATGGTAGCGAAGCACAAAGGCAAAAATATTTGCCTAAGCTTGCGAGCGGTCAGTGGATTGGTTGTTTTGGTTTAACAGAGCCTAATTCAGGTAGCGACCCTGCTTCTATGATGAGTAAAGCAACGAAAGTCGATGACGGCTATTTGCTAACCGGCAATAAAATGTGGATCACTAACTCACCTATTGCAGATGTTTTTGTTGTTTGGGCGAAGCACGATGGTGTAATTCGTGGCTTTATTCTAGAAAAGGGCATGTCTGGGCTAAGTGCTCCAAAAATAGAAGGTAAATTTTCCTTGCGGGCTTCAATTACCGGTGAAATTGTCATGGACAATGTCTTTGTGCCTGAGGACAATATTCTGCCGAATATATCTGGTTTAAAAGGACCCTTTGGTTGTCTTAATAAAGCCCGCTATGGTATTGCTTGGGGTAGTTTAGGCGCTGCAGAATTTTGTTTTGAAACAGCACGCCTTTATACCATGGACCGTCAACAATTCAATCGTCCGTTAGCAGCAAACCAACTAATACAAAAGAAACTTGCCGATATGCAAACCGAAATAGCTTTGGGTTTACAATCATGTTTGCAAATGGGGCGGCTGATGGACAATAACCAATGCCCTGTAGAGCTCATTTCACTATTAAAACGCAATAATTGTGGTAAATCCCTTGATATAGCACGTGTTGCTAGGGATATGCTTGGTGGCAATGGTATTAGTGATGAGTTTGGCATCATTACACATATGTTAAATTTAGAGGCCGTAAACACATATGAGGGCACACATGATATTCACGGTTTAATTTTGGGGCGCGCTATAACAGGCATTCAGGCTTTTTGCTAATGACGAATGAAGTAAAACAAAAGGCCGCTTTAGACGGTATAAAAGTGATAGATTTGAGTCGAATCTTAGCAGGACCTTGGGCATCACAGATGTTGGCTGACTTGGGAGCTGAGGTTATCAAAGTTGAGCGTCCACACGTTGGCGATGACACTCGATGTTGGGGACCTCCTTTTATCAAAAGTGCAGTGGCTGAACAGCCTGAGCAAGCCGCGTATTTCCATTGTGCTAACCGTAATAAAAAATCTATCGCTATCGATATTACCCAAGTGCTAGGTCAAAGGATCATTAAAGATTTAGTGCTTCAGGCGGATGTTTTTATTGAAAATTACAAAGTAGGTGGTTTAGCTCAATACGGTTTAGATTATCAGCAATTAAAAGCCATCAATCCTAAATTAGTTTATTGTTCGATAACGGGTTACGGTCAAACGGGTCCGTATGCACATAAAGCCGGTTATGATGCCATGATCCAAGGGGAGGGTGGCCTGATGAGCATAACTGGTGAGAAACAAGGGGACCCGATGAAAGTAGGTGTCGCGGTTGTTGATATTGCAACCGGGCTTTATTGCAGTAATGCTATTTTAGCTGCGTTAATGGCTAGGCATCATACACATTTAGGGCAATATATAGATATGGCGCTGCTTGACGTACAAATGGCGTTACTTGCTAATCAATCAATGAATTATTTAACAACTAACCATAGTCCGGAACGATTAGGTAACGCCCATCCCAACATTGTGCCTTATCAAACGTTTGCCACAAGTGATGGTGATTTAATTTTAGCGATAGGTAATGACACTCAATTTGAACGGTTTTGTCAGTTGTGTAATTTATCTGAAGTATGTGTCGACCAACGATATAAAACTAATGCACAACGTGTTACTCACCGAGAAACATTATTGCCAATAATTGAAAAAGAAATTAGATTACATAAAACGCAGTGGTGGATTGAGCAATTAGAAATAATCTCAGTGCCTTGCGGGCCGGTAAATACCATAGAACAAACCTTTGAACACCCACAAATAAAACACCGAAAAATACTGAAAAAAGTATCGAATGTAGCAGGTGAATTGATAGCGACTGTTGCCTCGCCGATCAATTTATCAGAAACACCTATTCAGTATGAAAGTGCTGCGCCTGAATTAGGTCAGCATACTCATCATATTCTAAAGGATGTACTTAACTATGCTGATGACTATATTTCGGCTATTTATAAAGACAATGTTGTTGCTTAAACAACGTTGCTCAGTACGGCATCGTTTTATAAACGGCTTTAGGCTCATTTTATCTGCCTGGGGTACTTGTTCGGTATTGTCGATATAGAACCAATGCCAGTATCATGGCTAAAAATTCGGAAGCAGGTATGGCTAAATAAATGCCCATGCAGCCAAAAAAAAAGGGTAATAAATAGACAAAAAATACCGGTAGCAATAGGCTTCGAGCAATGGCAATAGCTGCTGAAGGTAGTGGTTTATGGGTTGCGGTAAAGTATGCAGAAATAACTAAACTAATCCCGTTAAATAGAAATAATGGCCAAATTAACATCACAAATTTCATCACAATAATGATAGCTTGTTCATCTTTTGATTGTAAAAATAAATCGGTTAAATAATGTGGAAATTGCCATAGCAACACGATGATAGTTACACCTATCACAGAGACGGAAAGCAGCGCATATTTCAAAAATATTGCTATTCGGTCAAATCGTTGTGCGCCGTAGTTTTTGCTTAGCACGGGTTGTAGCGCATCACTAATACCAAAGTTGATCATGATGGAAAACCAAATTAAATAACTAATTACCGCATAAGCAGCTACACCATCGACCCCAAAGTTCTGTAGCATAACGTAGTTAAATATTATTGCAGTTATGCCAACAGATGCTTCATTAATAAATTCCGATGAGCCATTACCCGCTGCTTTGATGATCGACAGCCACTGACCCTTAGGTTTAATGAACTTAATAGCTGACTTTTTAGAGAAAAAATGTGGGATAAGAAATAAAAATAACGCCAGTTGCGAAATTCCCGTAGCCAAAGCAGCGCCAAGTATTCCTTGTTCAAAATAAGCAATGAATAACCAATCTAATAAAATATTAACAAAGGCTGAAAATAGTAAGGCAAAAAAAGCGAATATCGGTCGGTTATCAATTTTTACAAAATAATCAAATACTATGCCGACCATTAAAAATGGGATGAACGGCAGGAAAATAGTGACGTAGGTCGTAGTATCATTGAGTAAGTCATCTGTTGCGCCAAACGCTTTAAAAAAGCTGGGCAGTAGTAGGTAAACTAATAAGCTTAAAATTATGCTGAATAAAGATACGGCAAGAACCGTTTTAGAAAACATATGAGAAGCGGTCGTTCGATCACCAGCCCCTAACAATTTACCACTAACAACTGAACTACCCACGCCCATCATTAATGCTAAACCAAATAGTATTGAAAAAATCGGCATAGCAAGGTTGATAGCGGCTAAGCCTGAAGCACCAACATAGTTACCCACAAAAAAGCCGTCAACTACCGCTGCCGATGAAACAGCCAACATACCCAAGACAGAGGGTACCGTGTATTGAATGAAAACTGAGCGGGTATTTCTGGTGATGGTTTCCATGTCTTTTAATGTCCGATTAATTGTTTCACTTTTGGATAACGCTTACTGGCTTGGGTAAAGGCAGTGAATTTACTTGGTAAACAAGTTATTGTTTGTTTTTAGGTAAAAGAAATACTGAGCATCTGTTTATGTTTTAACTATTATTTTTGTGGGCTCTGCTTTATTATTTTTTCAGTAATTATATCTAAATTAAGATTACTGACGTTATTAAAACCGTAAATAATACCAATTAGCGATATTTTGAATTGGTACTTTCAATCGGGCTGTAAAATATACGCTATTGAATATAAGCACAGTTACCAAATACATATCGCATAGTTATCGAATAAATAATCGAATAATTATAAATTATTTTAAAAAAGATTTTGTGTTAAATGGTAACGGTCAATTGTCTAAACTAAATAATCACGAAATTAAGGTGTAATAAGATATTTTTTCCGAGTTATGTTTCCCTATTCATGTTTTAGTGCTGGCCCAGTGCACTGGATTTTAGGGAAAATAAACCGTTGGCCATTTTTTCATAGCCGACATCATAGTTGACACCCATTTATCATTACTTAACTAAACGGCTGATAATCAATAGAGTTTTATACCAGCGAATATATGTTTAATCGGTCGAGGCAGGTCATATATACAGCTTGTAAATTCATAGGCTAAAAGTGTTGCAGTTAGATGTTATCTGATAGATTTTTTGAATCATTATGGTTTTGACCTTTGCAGGCATCGTCCTCTGGGTTCGTCGCTTTCATGAAGCACAACATCGGAATGTAGGAATTGTGCAGCCTCGGCTGAGCCTTTCACTTTTGAAGCACTGCGCGCTAACATTTCGGTTTCAAACTCAGTGAGTACACTTGTTCTTACGCCGGTTTTTCTCCATTGAGATAAAGGTCTACATCCTATTGATATTCCACGTGCCAGCGCTAACGCATCTAACAGGGCTTGGTTTGCACCTTGCCCTTTAAATGGGCTCATCGGGTGAGCTGCATCGCCAATAAGGGTTACTTTATCGCCATTTTCTAACAAATTCGACTCAAGCAGTGCTCGGTCATACACCGGGTACCCTGATACTTGAGTGGCTATAGTTGCGGCTAAAATCTGAGGGATGGGATCATGCCACTGACATCTGCGGTACGCTTCTTCTTTAAGGGCTTGAGGGCCTTTAGCACTCAACGCCTTAGCCTCGTCTTCTTGCATCGGGAAACTAAGCTGCCACATTACCGAGTCAGCATCATAAGGCATCATGTAGATTCGTTCATGGCCATTGGCGGTTTGAAATACAGTCGCTGAGTCTAATAAAGGACTTTCAAGACCGTCGAGATCAGCTAAAGGACAAATACCTAAAATTACAATACAACCTAGGTATCTTAATGGGCTTGTCTCATCCCCAATTAATAATTTTCGCACCGAGCTGCGAATACCATCGGCTCCAACAACAATATCTGCTTTAGCGTGCGTTATTTCTCTTTTGGCTTTATCTTTAGCATTAACTTGAAAGGTTAGATCAACGGCTGAGTCCTCGTTTTCTTTAAAGTCGACTAACTGGTGGTTCCACTGTACCGCATCATAGCCGCCGAGTTGATCAAGCAGTGCTAAGCGCAAAGATTGGCGCGCAATATGGATATTTGTGCGCTTCACTGATGTTTTTAACTCGGATGGCAACCACTTTCTTATTCCCCATTCACCTATCTCTTTTCCATCAGTGGTATGAACGACATGTCTTGTAGAAATCACCCCTTTGTCTAACGAGGAAATACCTAATCCCTCAATTGCTTTACTCGCTTGTTGCAAGGTGAGGCCATACCCTTGAGATCTCGCACCAAAGCCGCTATCGCGTTCATAAAGCGTGAAAGGAATGCCACGATGCTTACAAGCCACAGCTAAAGCTACTCCCCCTATACCGCCACCAATAATAGCAACATGTGGGTAGTTCTTTGTATCAACTATCGGCTGACTGGAGCATTGAAGCAAACCAGAGCCGCTGCAGTTCAAACAGTCATAGAGGTGGCCCTTAGGGCGAATTGGAGGTGCACCTTCGCCATTAAGTTCTTTAAATTCTGCCAAGGCCTTTTGAAAACTGAGGCGCACTTTCTTGCGCAGTCTTCTACTTCTTTTGCCACGCCCCTGACATTCCATACAAGTAGTCCAATTATTCTGTGTATTTTTCAATTGTTGTACTACCTTTTTATTTCGCCAGACCTGACTAAGCCGATAAACGAGACATTTTAGCCGATATAAGAAGGCTAACCTAATATTAATGTTGTGATTATCACTTATATTTCTTTTATGCCAAATCAACGTGATAAAAAAGAGATTATATATAGTCCACCAAAGAACAGAATAGGTTTAAATAAGTAGCAAGCTTTCACAGGGCAAAGCGGCCCTAGTAAGTGATTATATTTATATAAGTTCATCAGTGGATAACCTTGTTAGCGGCGTTAAAGATACTTTCGATAAAGTTCTTTTTGCGCGCCAAGGAAGTGAGGCGGTAATGTTGAGTGATTGAGCTTATTCAGTAGTTTTAGCCATAATCGCTTTGTCTTTGGTACGACAAGCCATAACTAATAAACAAGTAGCGCCACAAATAATCGTAATAGTAGCCAGAGAGATAACATTAATTATTGTCATTTGACTAACAACAAAAGTTATTGCAAAACCACAACCAAATCGAACAAATCCAGTCAGGGCAATTACCTTAGCATATTGGTGCTTAACCTCTTGCAGTAACAAGCTCATAGAGGTTGATAACACAATGGCAATGCCCACAGTCACAATACCCATAAGTCCAGAAAATAATACGAGGGCAACAACTGAGACATTAAGGTTAAAACGCACTGCAAAATATTCTGCACCATCACCCGACAATAACATAGCCGTAGCTGCGGTTATAATGATGATATAACCAAACTTAAGCATGGTCTCTGTACTGTACCTATTCAAAGCAGCGGATAACAATGAGTTTGCAACAATCATCCATACTGCGTTAAAAGCAAAAAATAGTGAGAACTGATATTCGGTTAGTTGCCAATGACGCATAAATATCACAGGAGAACTTGCGATAAAAGCAAATAATGCAACAAAAGCGGCGGCATTCACCAATATATAATGAAAGTAATTTATATTTAACAACATCGCTAGATAACTCTCATGACTGACTTGTTGAGTGATTTTTAAGCGGGGATTGTTGGTTTCTGGTAATGAATGCAATATCCAAAAAAATAGCATAAAAGCATATATTGCCAGAAAATAGAAAATACTCTGCCAACCATAAAGTTCATTTAATATAGCGCCTATAGAAGGGGCTACCAGTGGTGCTATGCCGATGGCAGCTGAAACAATTGCAATGGTTTTTGTCAGTTCGGTTTTATCATAAACATCTCGACATATTGCAAACGAACTTACTGCACCTGCACAGGCCCCCAAACCGAGTAAACATCGCCCCAGCATTAACATTTCTACTGATACTGCATTTGCGCACAACAATGCCGCACAACCAAAAAGACTGATCCCAACTAATAACACCTTTCGTCGGCCAAAGTTGTCTGACATTGGGCCATAAATAAGTTGACCCAGTGCAAAGGTGGCAAAGAAGAGTGCCAAGGTGATTTGCACCATTGCCATATTAGTTTTCATATCATTAGCAATAGCTGGCATGGCTGGTAAATAGATATCAGTCGATAAAGCGGCTAAACATCCCATTGCTACCAGCATGAGTACCAAGTGTTGTTTTTTCATTGGTTAAACCCTTAAGTAAATAATTATTTAGCTTAATTGTCTTGATGATAAAAATATAATTGATATTATATTTCTTATGTATAAATAAAATTTATGGATAGAAGTGAGTATTTCGATTGAACTGCTGCGCAACTTTGAAGAAGTTGCTCGATGCGGTAATATTTCTCAGGCAGCTAATCATGTCGGGTTAACGCAACCTGCATTAAGTTCATCAATAAGGAAATTGGAACATCAACTCAATGCTGAACTATTTCATCGTTCAAAGAAGGGGGTATCGTTAACCAGAGCAGGTAATATATTATTGAACCATAGTGATTCGCTGTTAAGAAACTGGGAAAGAATAACAAGCGCTATTGCTTGTGATAATAGTCAAATAAGTGGCCGATATTCGATGGGGATTCACCCAGCATTGTCTACGGTAACCTTGCCGAAATTTTTACCCAAGCTGATGCAACAACACCCACTACTGACCTTTGCATTTTTTCATGGCAGTTCACATTTGATCACAGAGAAAATAATAAACTATGAATTGGATTTTGGCATCATCATTAATCCTATCAATAACTCAAAGTTGAGCTATGACCAGTTATTTGAGGACCAGGTGACGTTTTATCAGTCAAAAAACACTACAATATCTTCTGGCGAAGAGATTGTGGTTTATGATGCAAGAATGTTTCAATGTGAGCGCTTGATGGAACAGGCACAGAATCAAAAATTATTTACTGACAATCGGATATTACATGTTGATGAATTACATGTTATTGCTTCATTAGTTTCGGCAGGTCTTGGCTATGGTATTTTGCCGAAACTGGTGGCAGACAGCCACTATAGTGATTCAATTGAACCAGTCGAAGGCTCCCCAATTTATCTTGACCGATGTTATTTAGTGAGACGAAAACAACAGCGAACCTCTGTTGCAGCTGAGCATATAACAGCAGCAATCATTAAAGAGTTTTGCAGGTAAAGTAGATAAATTCTGAATTTTCATGAAATATACGCTGAGATTGTCATTTTCTATATTGTTTGAGCTTTGTACTTATATTAAAAATTGTTCTGTTGGCCAAGTGCTGTTAGGGAGCTTATACCAATTCCATTAAATTATTGCTCACTTGTGCTGGTTAAAATACCCCAAGAATTCGTTGCTCTCAATTCCAATAGCCAGCTATTGCTCAATCGAGCGCCTTACCTTGATTTATTTTTCCTTCGCACAACAAGATCATAAACTTAATGGAATTGGTATTAGGTAATAATCTGGAATGTTCACTGCTATTGCTATCTTATGGCGGCAGTGATTTTTCTCGTTGTGATTAATTCAGGTAACTTTGATTACGGTGGTATTCTTTCTTATTTCTTTTTACATCAACAAACTTGTATCGCGCAGATACCATATAACCTGTTATTTATTATTTATTATTTTCTTAATCTTGCCTGACTTTTTTAACGCTGAAATGGCATGATTGAATTGTGTAACATCTTCTAAGGACATAGAAGATTTACTTAACATAAAATATATATCAGCTTGATAAATGTACAGCGAATGCTGACAGAACTTTCCTTGTAAGTAGAACATTTCTATATAGGTGTTCATGGCAATTGGATCTGCCAAAAGACCATCAATATGACCTTTTAGCAGCATTTTTACATTTTGGCTAAGATCTGTAACTTCATTAAAATGAGATTTGAATTTAGGATGAGTCCTTAAATATTTGAACTCGTCTCCGTAAAAATATCCTCTTTCAATACCTAAGATGTAATTACTATCAATCACATCTGTAATAGCCTTCAATTGTATTTCTTTTTCTTTCCCTTTGAGAACAAAGAGCCTGACTTCTTCAATACGATAAGGATCAGTGAAATAAGCATACTCTTCACGTTCTTTATTTTTTGAGGACCCCATGGCGATATTAACTTCACCAGTTTTTAGGTACCTTAAGTGGCGTTTCCAAGGAAGTTCTATGTAAGCTAAATTAGCAGAGGTTTTTTCTGCTATAGCATTAAGAATTAATACATCTAAGCCTTTTAACTGATTATTATTATCTTGATATTGATACGGATACCATATCTCCCAACCAACGGTGATAGGCGCGAGTTGCTTAGCAATAACCTGAAATGATAAGAATACGATAAATAAGAAGAGACACTTCTTCATATTTCTCCCTAATTTTAAGCATTGTACTGGCTATTAGTATAGCTTACTGAGTAACCTCTGTTTGCTATGGTTAATGTTCATGTTATCAAATAGAAAATGCCATATTTACCAAGAGAGCTATGAAAGTGCACATTCCAATAAAATATAATTTCACTCGATTTAGGTTAAAATAAACGTTAGCTGTTAGTGATTTCGTGCGAGCCCGTTACAAACAAATAAAGTTATTGCTGGTAAATAGTTCTACCATTAAACACAGTCATAAATATTTTGGTTTGATTAATCGTATTAGATGGAATTTTAAATATGTTTCTATCTAATATAACAAAATCGGCCAATTTTCCCACCTCTATGCTACCGACTTTATCTTCTTGTCTCATCACATAAGCGCTATTTAAGGTATAAGCCTTAATAGCTTTTGCTAAGGTGAGCTCTTGCGGGGCTCTCGTAACTGCATTTTGTAAACCTAGAAATGGGTTGAACGGGCTAACATTCCAATCACTGCTAAGGGTTACGCGAGCACCAGCAGCGTCTAGTGATTTAATCGGTACAGCATTATCTGATCTAACCGTACCGATCAATTCATCATTTTCATGCCAATGTTCAGGGTTGGTAAAACTTCCGGCAACTTGTGCATCAGCGGTGACATTTAATTGCGCAAACCTTGGAATATCTGTTGGGTTAATTATCTCTACATGGGTAATCCTATGGCGGCCGTTTGGGCTCGCTGCATTTTCTACCGCATTAAGTGCTTCTCTAATACCGCGATCACCAATAGCATGCATGTGAAAGTCAAAACCTGTAGGCTCCAGTGCTAATATATATTGCTCAATGCGCTGTTGAGAAAAATAGTTCAGGCCCTTATTTTCAGGCAGTCCAATTAAGTCAATATTGTATTTAGCTAACATAGCTGACGTGGCATTAATAATGATGCCATCTGAATATAATTTAATTTGATTAAATCTTAATAAACTTTCGGTGTCATTAGAATATAGCGCTTTTAAACTGGCTAATTGTGTTGTGTCATCAGCAGTTGGATATGCCCAAAGACCGACTGAAACTCGGGCCGTTAAGGCATCATTTTTTTGTGCTTTAAGCCATGTAGTGTGATCATCTCTTTTCCAAAAGCTTCTTGCATCACTTATTGAGGTAATGCCATGTTTAGCTAGTTCAGGTAAGGTGTATTCAATTAAACCATCATAGTCATTTTTTAAGCTTTTGTTTGTGGGCGCCATCGCGATATCCATCACAATATTACCGGCATTATCAATTAAAATACCGTTTAGCTCTCCGGTATTTTCATCGCGCAAGATTCTACCACCAACGGGGTGTGCTGTATCTTTGGTGAAACCAGCTAAGGCGAGGGCAGCGGAATTTACCCACATAGAATGCGATGTTTGTTCCATGATAATGACAGGACGATCAGATACCGCTTCATCAATAATTGCTAAGGGGGATCGAGCAGAATCAAGTAAAGTAAAGATTGAATGACCGTAACCTATTAACCAGCCAGTGCCAGGGTTCTCTTGTGAGGCACTTTTTATATCTTGGATAAAGTTTTCAGGGTTTGTTTCTTCAACGCTGATAGCAAACTGGGTATTTTCTGAAGCAGACTCAATAGGGTGCATGTGGACATCATGAAAACCTGGCATTAGCATTTTTCCTGATAAATCGGTAACTTTAGTTGTAGAGTCAATATAAGCTTGAACGTCACTGTTACTCCCAACAAAAATAATCTTATTATCTTTTATCGCGACAGCATCAGCCCATTCTTGTTTGTCATTTACCGTATAAACCTTACCATTTTTAAATATTTGTGTTGCTATCTCTGACGTGGGCTTCGCCGGATCAGGTGTTTTAAGCGGTGCGATGGTATTATCGGTATTTGAGCTACCACAACCCCCAAATAGTAAACCTGAAAGCATCAAGGTTATAATTGACGCTTTATTTTTGTGTAAGTTTTTCATCTAGGTATTCCCCACAATAATTGAAATTAATTTTCTATTAATCACTTTAATCGATGTTAGGTAACCAAAAGGTAACGGGACAAACATTGCTATGTGTTAATCTTAGACTCTACATACCCCATTGCTACTTAGCAGGGCAGTGCGGGGTATTTATATTATTTTCCATCACAAGGTTGAATTATGTTGATATTGTTAGTTGAAGATGAATCTGACCTTGCAGAATTGACTATTGATTATCTTGAATCAGTGAACATCGAATGTGACTACGCTTTTGATGGTGCTATTGCGTTAACGTTAATAGATATCAATCATTACGACGTAATCGTACTTGATGTGACCATGCCAGGAATGAACGGTTTCTCCGTTTGTGAAACTGTTAGGGCGGCTGGTAACTCAACACCTATTATTTTTCTAACTGCGCATGATAATCTCGCGGACAAACTTAATGGCTTCTCCCTTGGCGCTGATGATTATTTAACTAAACCTTTTGAGCTTGAAGAGTTAGCGGTAAGAATTCAAGTACAGGCGAAACGTGAAAGTAAACCATCTCAGAAGCCGCTATTTAGTCTAAATACCTTATCGATAGATTACCATCAGCGCAGCGTAACTCGCTCAGGACGATTAATCGCACTGTCGCCAACACAGTGGCAATTATTAGTATTGCTCGCTAAAAAGAGTCCTGACATTGTTGACCGTATTACCATAGAGAATGAGATTTGGCCTGATCAGTTACCTAGTAAAGACATGTTGAAAACCTTAATATTTAGATTACGGAATTTAGTAGACAGTACTGATGAGCCTAAGTTAATTCATACCATTCGTGGTGCAGGTATTTCGTTAAAAGAACTGGAAATAACCTGAACATTGGGTAAGCAGCACTTACTCAATATTCTCCCCCGTTGTTCATAAACGTTTTACCTTGATAATCGAATAACGTTAAACATTGATACAGTATATCACTACTTGAACTTGTAAATCCAATTACTAAAAACCATAAATTATTGTTTTTACTTGAATATCAAGTGTTCATTATCAAGTGTTCAGGTTAAATAATAAAGCACCATTAAGGAAATAGTGAGTGAAACCTATATTAAGTCATAGAAAAAGCCATATAAAAAACTCATTACAGCAATATTTAAATAAACGCTATTTAGCTATTTTAGTGTTGTTAATTACGCTGTTTAGCGCACTCATTTTATTTATGCGCTCTATTGCTATGGATGATACAACTGATTATTACATGCACTATGATGCACAGGTACTTAGTGAGTATTATCAAAAAACTGATGGTATTGCAGAGTTTGATCAAGGACGTAAGGAATACTACTGGGGTTTAAATAAATTACCTGAGCGATACCGCTTATTGTTAAAGGTTAATGATGCTCACACCAGCTTAATCCTCAATGAAACCCAAGTATTTGAAATGGCGGATAAGTTTGTATATATTTTACCTTATTATTCGCATGATAAAGAAGACATATTCTTTGTGCTGCATCTGTTTGATTTACAGAATGAGGCAATGTTTTATCAATCATGGCAGAATGTTTTTGTCTTGTTAGTGACTCTACTTTTATTGTTCGTTATTTTTTATAGCTTGCATACCAATAGACACATAATTCAGCAAATGGATGATTTTACCGGCTGGGTTAAATCAATGAGTGCTCTGAGTTATGACGATTTACAACGAAAAAATGCACCTGAGTCGTTAAGTTTTGTTGAACTAATTAACAGCGCTAATTATTTACAATCGAGCTTATTGACACAATATGACTTACAACAAAAAGAGCAGGTTATATTAACCAGAGAGAAACACTTTCTGAGCAGTTTAAGTCACGAACTAAGAACCCCGATGGCCATCACCGCTGCAGCGTTGTCATTGCTAAATAAAAGCGAGCAGATTATCCCAAAAGATAGAGATAAACTCGTAAAACTGCACAAAGCTCACATGAATATGAAACAGCTCACCAATACCTTATTACATCTTTGGCGCGGACAACCACATTTGTCCCAAGGTGGATCTACACACTTATATAGCCATGCAGAACAAAGCAAAATAGCCACTGAATTACCAAATAAAGTCTTTCTATTAGATGAGCTTGTTGAAAATTCAGTGGTTGTTTGTCAGCAACAGTTTCCTAGAATTAAAATAGACTTTGTAGTAAGTATGCGCAGGAATACCAAGCTCTTTGGTCAACTTGAACTTGCTGAGATTTTAATTAATAATTTATTACGAAATGCTTGTCAATACAGCGCAGATAATATGGTGAGGCTTGATATTAATAACTATTGTTTGATAGTTGAAAATGCGATATCAGATAAGGAAGACTCAGGACTTGCTTTAGAGAGTGATTTAGAAATGCTTGATTCAAGGATTAAGCCGCAGGCTAGCGATGATAAATATGGTTATGGAATAGGGATTTTTTTGGCTGAAAAAATTTGTCAGCAACAGGGCTTACAGTTAACAATAACTTCATCAGCTTTATTTTTTACAGTACAAGTAACTTTTCATGATGCCCAAGATAAGACTAGCTTAAGTTAAGTAACCTGAACTCTGGATAATGAGTGCTTAATGTTTAAGTAAAAACAAAAGCTTACGGTTGTTAAGAATGAAATTTACACGTTTAAGTATCGATATACGCTATCAATGTTTCAATTTATTCGATTATCAAGGCAAAACGTTTATGAATAATGGGTTATTTATCGACGTTTTAACGCTGAGAATGGAATAAAGGGGAATATTGAGTAAGTGCTGCTTATCCAGAGTTCAGGTTAAGTAAATAAAATAGCGAGATAAAACATGTAGAAAACGATCAGCTAAATGAAAATAAAAAGGTGAATTACTGCGCTAATCACCTATTTATGTCTCTCAATCGAGGAAGATATAGATAACTTACCCCCATTGAAAATATCACATACAAACCTGTTACAACGTTTGGTTATACCCTAGCGAAACAAATGAATTTGCCTGTAAAAGCCCTACTAGCTACGCTTTTCTTTATATCCATGGATTAATTGACTGATCAGCGGATACAGCACCTTTCTCAACTGGGGGAAGGGCTTTTATAATAACAACTAAGGCAAACTATTGTGACTGTCGCTACTGATTTAGAATTATCTCGTTATATTAATGAAAACTATCGAGAGGCAGATATTTCTGCTTTTGAACGTTTTTCACTGCAAATGTTTAACAGCTTACTTACTGTTGATTTAGAAGTATTATCAACGCTACAGCGTTATCAAACCGCCTTATTATTATGGCAATCTTTTGCTTGTCGTAGTACCAATGAGAATAAAGTTGTTATCGAAAATAGGTTAGAACAAGGTGTATTAGTAGAAGGTTCAGTCATACATATTATTACTGATGATAAAGCTTTTATTGTTGATTCAATTTCAGCTTTACTCACAGCCCACGGTTATAAGATTAATCTATTTCTCCACCCGGTAGTTAATCGTGCAAATATATACACAGCAGATACAACGACACCCTTAGATTCTTCTTGCGATGAGTCCATTTTATATATTGAACTGGCTAATCCATTATCGCCAATTGTGATTGGTGAACTTGTAGAAACTATCCAACAATTATTGGCAGATATTGCTCGAGTTACCCAAGATTGGCCGTTAATGATGGCCAAAAGTAAGGAAATAAAGCATCAATCACCTTATGTAAATGACAATGAGACCGAGGTGTTCTTATCTTGGCTTTGTCAGGAACACTTTGTTTTTCTTGGTTATAATCTAACGTCAGTTAATAATAAAGGTAACGCGGAACCAATATCTGAGTGTATGGGGGTTTTTCATGATGATGTTGCTGTTAGTAATGAAGCGTTAACTCTACCTCCGGCTGAATTCTCTCGATTCATTGCTCAGAGCAACTCATTAATGGTGAGTAAGTCTGTCGTCAAGTCAACAATTCATCGTCAGGATTACCTTGATTTAGTCAGTGTTAAGGAATTTGACCAGCAAGGTTTACTTATTGCGGTACACCAATTTTCGGGTTTATTCACTCAAGTAGCTAATAATTTACGCCCTAACAAAATCCCTTTTTTAAATGCTAAATTAGCAGAAATTTTACAAAAACTTAGCTTGAAAGTAGACAGTCATGACTATCGTAATTTTATGCATATTCTTGCTGTTTTACCCAAAAGAGAGCTGTATGAAAGCAGTGTTGAACAACTTCTCGTTTTAGCTAAGAATATTCATAACCTAAACGTAAGAAGTAAATCTGGTGTTTTTATCAGAGAAAGTGATTTTAATGAGCAAGTCTCTGTGTTGGTCTTTGTTTCTAAAGATGCTTTCTCTACCGATTTACGTGATGAAATTGAAGCGGAATTATCTACGGCATATCAAGGTGAAATATTATCACGCCGGTCAATGCTTAATGATAACTACCTAGCTCAATGGCACTTTATTGTTAAAAAAGGTCAAGATCTTCAACATAATATAGATACCCCAGCGCTTCTTGCTAGCATTGAAACAAAAACACAAAGCTGGAGTGAAAATTTAAATGCATTAATCAGTCAATTATGGGGAGGAAAACAAGCCGCAGAGTTGCTGAAAAAATATTCTGGGGCCTTTTCAAAAAGCTATCGTGAACAATTTAGTGCAAAACAGGCAATTAGAGCAATAAAAAATATAGAAAGTTTGGCTGATGATAATCCTTACCAATTCCAAATATATCGTTCTGATCAAGGTAACGAAAATGAGCTTACTTTAAACATCTATACCTTAGGTCAAAGTATTGCCTTAAGTGATTCTATACCTATTCTAGAGCAGTTCGATTTTAGACCTCTAGATGAGTTTAGCTTTAAAGTGAGATCTGCTAATAGTCAGTCAACAAGTAAAATCTATAGTTATACGCTTGAATACCCGAATAATGAGATTGATATTGATGCGCTAAAAATTAATCTGGAACACGCCTTAGCTCAGGTTTGGGCAGGTAATATTGAAAGTGATGGTTATAACAAGTTATTACTTTGTGCCAACCTTGATATTCGACAAATAGTCATTATTCGAGCTTACGGTAAATATCTACGTCAGTTAGGTTTGGGCTATTCTGAAGAGTATTTTCAACAAGCCTTGCTTAATTACCCTGCTATTGTTCATGGCCTAATTAGCCTATTTGAAGCTCGATTTTCGCTAAGTGATATCTCTATTGAAAAGCGCAATGTTCTGTCTGAGACTATTAAAGAAGAGCTACTGAAAAGTCTCAGCAATGTGAAAAAAATAGATCATGACAGGATCCTTAGAAATTTTATTGCTGCTATCTCAGCAACGATAAGAACAAACTTTTATCAAAAAACAGCTTCAGGTGATATTAAAAGTTATTGTGCCTTTAAAATCCGTAGCGGTGAAATAGATGATGCCCCGCAGCCTAGACCTTATGTTGAAACGTTTGTTTATTCTCCACAAGTTGAAGGTGTGCATTTACGATTTGGTCCTGTTTCACGGGGTGGATTACGCTGGTCTGATAGACAAGAAGATTTTAGAACTGAAGTGTTAGGCCTAGTTAAAGCTCAGCAAGTTAAAAATGTTGTTATAGTGCCACAAGGTGCTAAAGGCGGCTTTGTACCTAAGCAACTACCCATTAATGGCACACGTGAAAGTGTTACAGTAGAAGCCATTAATTGTTATAAGATATTTATCTCAGCGTTACTAGATTTAACGGATAATAACGCTGCTACTGGTATCGTTAAACCTAAAGACGTCGTTTGTTTTGATGGTGACGATAGTTATTTAGTTGTAGCTGCAGATAAAGGGACAGCGACTTTCTCTGATATTGCTAACGCTATCGCTAACGATTATGGTTTTTGGCTTGGTGATGCTTTTGCCTCAGGTGGTAGTGTTGGTTATGACCACAAAAAGATGGGCATCACAGCAAAAGGGGCTTGGGTATCTGTACAACGTCATTTTAGTGAGATGGATATTGATGTTCAACAAGATGAGATAAGTGTTATTGGTATTGGAGACATGTCAGGTGATGTTTTTGGTAATGGCATGTTGTCATCTAAAACGATAAAGCTGGTAGCCGCTTTTGATCATCGTGACATATTCATTGACCCAACACCTGACAGTGCATTGAGTTATGTAGAGCGAGATCGACTTTACCATGTTGAACGTTCATCATGGCAAGACTATGATAACAGTTTAATTTCAGCTGGTGGTGGGGTATTTAGCCGTGCAGTTAAACACATTCAATTAACGCCACAAATAAAGCAGTTACTTAATATTGATAGTAAAGTTAAACAGTTATCACCTAATGACTTAATTCGTCATATTTTACTCTCCCAAGCTGATCTATTATGGTTTGGCGGCATTGGTACCTATGTTAAAGCTAGTAGTGAAATTAATACCGAAGTAGGGGATAAGGCTAATGATCTCTTACGTGTTAATGGTAGTCAATTACGCTGTAAAGTTATTGGTGAAGGCGGAAATTTAGGTTGTAGCCAACTCGCGCGAATAGAGTTCTCTAAGGCGGGCGGTAAAATTAATACTGATGCTGTTGATAACTCTGCAGGTGTTAACTGCTCTGATGCTGAAGTTAATATAAAAATATTACTTAATGGCTTAGTTGATAAAGAAAAGATGACTAAACCTGAGCGTGATAGTTTGTTAGGTAGCATGACTGATGAAGTTGGCGCTATGGTACTTCGTAATAACTACTATCAAGCGCAGGCGTTAAGTATTGATGAAGCGAACAGCCAATCACACTTTGATAGCTTTACCCGCTTAAGCCAATACCTAGTGAACAGCGTCGACCTAAATCGTGAATTAGAGTACTTACCTGATGATGAGGAACTGCAATCAAGAAGTGTTAGCCAACAAGGCTTAACAAGGCCTGAGTTGGCCGTATTGATGGCTTACTCAAAAATGGATGTGCATGATGCCTTATTACGGGAAAAGCAGCTGATAACGGATAGTTATTTTGATAAGTACCTGTTGACCTCATTCCCTAAGGTCTTAGCAAAAGAATATAGCCAAGACATTATTAATCATCCACTAGCAAAACAAATTATTGCGACGAGTGTTGCTAATGAAATTTTCAACCGTGGTGGTATACACGCAGTGAGGGAACAAACAGGCGCAACCATTGCTGAAATTGTCAAAGCATTTATTATCGCTAAAGAAGTTTTTTCATTAGATGATATTTGGCAGGAAATTGAAGCATTACAAGGCAGCGTCTCAGCGCAAATTCAAATTAAATTAATGATCGAGGTCCAGCGTTTTTATCGATTAATGGCGATTTGGTTTATCAACCATGCTAGTGCAGATGAAGATATTATGACCATTGTACAGCGATATACGCCGGGTTTAAGGACTTTACAACAACTTAATGACGATGATATTAGGTTACCCTTTTCACCGGTTGATGAGTCACTCTATCAGCTTGATAATGAGGCGAAAGCATTCGCTCTCGTTGATAAAATTCATCAATTAAAGGTCTCTAGTGTGGTGTTTTGTGACATTGTAAAAACCGCTTTTGAGCTCAAATTATCGGTGACCGACATTCTTCCATGTTTTAGTCAGGTGAGTAAATTACTGGGTCTTGCTTGGCTAATTGAACAAACCGAGCGAGTACACGCAAAAGATCATTGGTCTAGGTTAGCTCGATTTAGTTTACTACTCGATTTATTGGAAATTCGCGAAAAGTTGGTGGTAAATGTAATCAATCGTTATCGAGATAAACCAACAGATGTTGCAATTGAATTGTGGTCAACCAGCAAAACTTCGCAATTAAATAGAATAAATAGTGTTGTTGATGATTTAAAAAGCACAGGTACAGTGCACATTGATAAACTCTACTTCGTAAACCGTCAATTAAGGGCCTTAATCGCTTAATAAGGACCTTTTAAATACGTGTCTATCACTTGCTTACTTAAACGAGTGATAGATACTGCCTACTCTGGTATGGTTTCTTCAGTGCCTTTCTTGTTAAATTCTACTTTCGTCCAAAAACACTCTGTTTATAAAATAAATCATCAACAGTGCATCTTTTAAGGTTATTTTTTAATCTAAAAAAGTCTTAGTTTTCCTAGATAAAAACGAAGCTATAACCCAAGGTTATAGGTATGCAATAAAGGGTTAATTGTTAAGAATGTGATTTAAGTTCATGGTTAAGGTGAATGAAACGTAACTAAATGATCGGGTAGCTAATAACCCGACAATTATATAATAAGCGAAATTACAATGGTGGATGTCATGAAAGATAGAACAATATTTAAGTCTAAATTGTCACATTTGAGTTTATGTGTGCTAACTGCATTAAGTTCTCAAGTTGCCTTTGCAGCAGAAGAAGTTGACTTAAAAGAGGAAGAAATCGAAAAGATTTCTGTTGTCGGTTCAAATATTAAACGTGCTGCTGATGTAAGTACTTTACCTGTAACGCTAATGTCGGCATCTGACATTGAAAATTCCGCGGCAGTTTCAGGCGACGAACTACTTCGCTCTATCCCGCAAATGGGCTCAGTTAACTTTGGTGAAACGACTGGTTCTTCGAATGTAAATGATGCACGTGGCGATGTAGGTTCATTTAACCTTCGTGGTTTAGGTGCTGGTAATACTTTGGTATTACTTAATGGTCGCCGAATGGTTAACCATCCTGGTACTCAATCTAAGTCTGGCGCTAACAAAGTACCTGTAAATACTGTTAACTCAAATACGTTACCTGTTTCAGGTCTACGTTCATTAGAAGTGTTACGTGATGGCGCCGCTGCAATCTATGGTTCAGACGCTATTGCTGGTGTGGTTAACTATGCACTTGATAGTGAGTATGTCGGTAGCAAGGTAAGTCTTAGATATGGTGAATCACAAGGGACACCATTAAATGAAACAACCTTTAGCTATCTAGGTGGTTTAGAACTTAATGAAGGCCGTTCAAACTTAGTTGGCTCAGTTACTGTTTATAACCGAAATGGCATGATGGCAACCGAACGTCCATATTCAGCAAGTCATGATAGACGTCAATACCCTGGTTTACCTGAAGAATTTGTTGGTGATAGTCAATTAGATAATCGAAGCAGTGATACTCCTTGGGGCGAGTTTAGTAGTTCGTCTTATGGTACATTTCACCTTCAACCAGAAAATATGGGCGATTGTGATGCTGGTGGTGCAGATGGCGCATCCGCTGCGCTTGGTTTAGATGGTGTTTGTGTTGTTGGAGAAACTGTTTCCGGATCAGCTGGTTCTAAACCAGGTGGTGATGTGAAGTTTGATCGTGGTACTACACGCCCATTATCGTCAGATGCACAAAGAGTTAACTTCTATACGCACTTTACCCATCAAGTTAATGATGATGTCGAATTTTTTGCTGAAGGTATCTATTACCAAGCAGAACTTACTAATCAATCAGAGCAAAACCACAACGGTAGTAAACATCGATTTAATATCGCTGCAGATGCTTTTTACAACCCTTTTGATGAAAAGGTAACGTTACGAAAATATCGTCCAACTGATATTGGACCTAGAACGGTAACTGTTGATGATACAAGCTTTCGAGTGCTAGCTGGCTTTAAAGGTTATATGGGAGACTGGGATTGGGAAAGTGCAGCTTTTTATAGTGCAGCTGAAACAAACGATGCAAGTACCCGTATTGATATAAATGCTTTTGAAAAAGCAGTGAACAGTACAGATGAAAGTACAGCATATAATGTGTTTGGTGGTGGTGATATTAACACTCCAAACTCTCTTGGTACCAGACCATTAGTTTCGTCATCAATTACTGATCAATTTTTAATTCAAGCGAAAACTGATTCAACAACGAGTTTAGCGTCAATTGATTTTAAGGCTTCGAATAGCGAAATCTTCGAGATGCCTGCTGGTGATGCTGGTATTGCTCTAGGTGTTGAATACCGCTATGAAGATTATACTAGTGACCGTTCTAAGTATGTAGATGGTAGCTTGCCTTTTACTGACTATAAAGGTGTGGTTAATGAAAGTTCATTATATGGTAGTAGTGCAACGACTGATGCTAGTGCTAGTCGTAGTGTAACTTCCGCTTTTGCTGAACTTATCTTGCCATTAATTGACAGTGGTGATCAGTATGCAGAAGTTCAACTTGCCGCACGTTATGAAAATTTTTCTGATGGTGGTGATGCGTTAAAACCTAAGGTTGCATTATTTTACAAGCCTACAAATTGGATAAGCATGAGAGCCTCGTATGCCGGTGGTTTTAAAGTACCTGGCCTACAACAAAGTTCTGAAGAAGCGAGTATGCCGCGTCGTAGCTCTAAGTATGATCCGGTACTTGATGAAACTTATGCTGTTATTGATAATCGCCAAGGTAACTCTAATCTTAAACCAGAAGACAGTGTAAACACGTCGTTTGGTATTATTTTTGAGCCGCTTGAAAATCTAACATTTACTGTTGATTATTGGAAAATAGAGCAAGAAAACCTTGTTTTCCTTGCTCCTTATGAAACTGTTTTAGCACATGATTATGTTCTACGCCAAGATGGTGGTGCAGGTAACCCTAATGTTGTTCGTGATGAAGAATTAGTTGCTAGCCAAGTAAATAACCGATATTTAAATGCATCAAGCCAAGAGTTGTCTGGTGTCGATTTCGGTATAGTATATGATTTTGATACATCATTTGGTGACTTTGAATTCAATGTAAATGCTGCTTATTTAACTAAGTATGAAACATCAGTTGATAGCCTTTCAGCTATAGTACTTGAAGCACAACAAGATTTAGTTAAATATCCAAACCTTGAAGACGTAAAAGTTGCAGGTGTTGGTGATTTAATCAAGCAAGACGGTAATCCTGAATTGCGAGCTAAAAGTTCACTAAACTGGAGATTAAATGGTTGGGGAGCTGGCGTTAGCTTAAATTATGTTAGTGAGTTTATTGATACCAGTACTGATGTGACAATTGATGATGAAAAAGTATATTTACCTATAGATAGTTTCACTACTGTTGATATGTACGGTTCATATAAAGTCTCAAATGATACTATGTTAGATGGCTCTTATATCAGAATCGGTGTTCGAAATATCGGTGATGAAAAGCCACCAGTAGCAGATAATTACTGGCATGGTTATTCAGGTGATTATCATTCAAACCGTGGTCGTTACTTATACATGAACTTGAGCAAAACTTTTTAGTTAACACCTCATACAGATATACGTAAGAGATAGACGTTATGGCTCGGTTAGTTAATGCTAGTCGAGCCATATTAATTTTAACCAACTAATAGTTTGAAAAATATGATTAAATTATTGAAAACTTCTCCGTTGTTATTGCCTTTATTCTTGTTTGCATGTTCTTCTCCTCATGTCATTGAAAAAGAAAGCCCTGCGGTTGCCACGACTAAAGCGCAATCAGCAAAAAATCCAGTAGAAACTACTGATAAGACTCCTCTTGAAAGAGTCAATACAAAGGTAAACACCGACAAAGTTGCTACTCAATCTTGTGAACTTGGTCAGGTAAAGTTAACTGCAGACTTTGCTGCTGGTCGCATGGATGAATGTAAGCAAGTGGCTGAAAATGAGTTCGAAATCATTTTAGTCCCTGAAAATACACCGATTAACTCCAGCCCTTGGTATGCCTTTAAGGTGCAAGCTGAGCAAAAAACTGATATCAAAATCACCATGAGAGTTCGTGGTGATAATCATAGATATCCACCCAAAGTTAGTTATGATGGAAAAAACTGGCAGCTGCAAGACTATAAGATACGTGGAAAACGCTTAATCATGAAGATGACAGCATCAGCTAAGCCCATGACTATCGCTGCTCAAGAAATAATTAACAATGAATATTATATCGATTGGGCAAATGAAATAACGAAAGAAAATGCTTTTACTTATAGTGTTTTAGGGGCTTCAACAGAAGGACGTCCTATATACAAAATAGAGAGCAGAAACGAAAATGCAAATGAATGGGTCGTTATCTTAGGTCGTCAACATCCGCCAGAGGTAACGGGCGCACTAGCATTGTTTCCATTTGTAGAAACATTGTTATCGACGAGTGAACTTAGTAATTACTTTCTTAAAAAGTATAATGTTTTGGTTATTCCTAATATAAACCCTGATGGTGTTCAGGCCGGAAATTGGCGTAGTAATGCTAATGGTCAAGATTTAAATCGTGACTGGGTAGATTTTTCTCAAGTTGAAACAAGCTTGATTAATGATTATTTACAGGAATTGGTTGCCCAAGGGCAAAAGATACGTTTTGCAGTAGATTTTCACTCAACTAAAAGTGACATATTTTATACTATGCCCGTTGATTACGGTGTTGAAAAAGCCTATTTTGTCAGGAATTGGTTAGGCGAGCTTGACCGTCAAATGCCTAACTTTAATGTGGTACTAAAACCTGGTAACAACCCAGATTTAGGTGTTTCAAAGCAGTATTTCTCTGATAAGTTTGGTGTTCATGCTATTACCTATGAAATGGGTGATAATACTGATCGTACTAAGATAAAGCGAATTGCGTTTAAATCAGCTAACATATTGATGATTAATATGTTATCAAACGTTGATCATGATAAACAATAGGACTAGCTATGAGTATATTTGGTATAAAAGTTTTTAACAAAAAAACAATCACAATAGCGGTAGGTCTAGCGCTGTTGTCTGCTTGCACCGATGTAAGTGACAGCAAAACAAGTACAGATAAAAAAGCACCCGACAATGTTGATTTTTTAATAACCAATGGCACCGTATACACAGGTGAAAGTTCTCAAGCACAACAGTTAGACATTGCCATTTGTCGACAAGTTATTTGTGGATTATACCCTAGTGGTGAACACACTATTAAGGCTGTTAAAACTATTGATGTGAAAAACAAAGTTGTTAGTCCTGGTTTTATTGATCCACATACTCACTCTATGGCTGAGTTATTAAGTAAAGATAAAAATCATAACTTAAATTACTTAACTCAGGGTGTAACCACAGTAGTTAATGGTAATGATGGCGGAGGCCCAGTCGATATTGCAGCTGTCGCAGCAAAGTTGACACATAATGGTATTGGTACTAATACCGCCTTGTTGGTTGGTCATGGTAGCTTACGCGAACAGGTTATGGGTAGAGCAGAGCGTTATGCTACGCCAGAAGAGCTTAATAATATGTCAGCGCTATTAACGGCTGCAATGAAAGCGGGATCCATTGGTTTATCAACCGGCTTATATTATGTCCCTGGTAGTTACGCAAATACCGACGAAGTGATAAGTTTAGCTAAAATTGCCAGCCATTACGGTGGAATTTATGATACGCATTTACGTGATGAAAGTACCTTTAATATCGGCTTTACAGCGGCATTAGATGAAGCTATTAATATTGCAGACAAAGCAGATATTCATTTACACCTTGCTCATATAAAAGCACTAGGTGTTGATGTTTGGGGGCAAAGTGAGCAAGCCGTAGCTACAATTGAGCAAGCACAACAAAATGGTACCTCTATATCTGCAGATCAATACCCGTGGTTAGCTTCAGGAACCAAATTGCGCAGTGCTGTGATGCCAAAGTGGGTGATGGCGGATTCAACCAAAGCTTTTCATAAACGCTTACAACAAGCTGATTTAGCCCAAAAGATAGCGCAAGAAGTGACTGAGAATATACGCCGACGAGGTGGACCTGATTCTCTTTATATTACTGAATTTACCGATACAAGCCTAGTAGGTTTGAATTTGTTACAAGTAGCAGAGCTGAAAAATTTACCAATCGTTGATACTGCTATTGCGTTAATACTTGCCGGTGATGTCAGAGTGGCATCGTTTAATATGTCACCTAAAGATGTTGAACGGTTTATGGTACAACCCTGGGTAGTTACTTCTTCGGATGGAACGAATGGGCATCCAAGAAAATACGCTAGTTTCCCACGAAAATATCAAACTTATGTGGTTGATAAGAAGTTGTTGAGTATGGGTGACTTCATAAATAGAAGCTCTTCACAAACAGCTAAAATTCTTGGCTTGAACGAACGTGGTAAACTTAAGGTCGGTTACAAGGCTGATATTATTGTGTTTGACCAGAAAAACTTTGCACCTAAGGCAAATTTTAGTCAGTGGAACAACTATTCTGTTGGCGTAGAGCAAGTGTTTGTTAACGGGACATTGGTCATAGAAAATGAACAGTTCCTCGATATCTTAGCTGGCGAATTTGTGCAATAAAGCGCTTAATCTAATACAGCACATTAGAATAAAAGATAAAATATTAATTTACGGTCGCTTTAAAGCGGCCGTAAATTTTTGTGCTGCATGGATATTCGAATAAAATTTGCACCTAATAAGTAAGTTCACTGTAGCACTTTTTAGCCATCATATATGGCCAGCTATTTAACCTGAACTCTGGATGATGTTCACTTTCTGTTTGAGTAAAAACAATGGCATACGGTTTTTTTATAGGGTTGGTATTATGACCAAATTAAATTTCGTATGCTATTTACGTATTTAGAATGCCGTGAAGGTCTTAACGGACACGTTGATATTAAGGTGCTGAGTGTGTGTTCATGCGCTGCATCTGTTTTGAGTTCTAGGAGTACATAATCACCGAGTGAAACTGATCTTTTTGTATTATTGGCAAGTCGATATCGTTGATCATATGCCAGGATATTATCATCAATGGTTGCACGAATTTTGTTGCAATGTGAAATATAATACTGCCGATTGTATCGACAAATTATAATTGGTGAATACTCATTCCCCCATAATAACTGGGCTTCTAGTGATAAGTTTTTATAAGCGTATGATAGCTCTTTAGCCCAATTAAAGTCAGTTCTTGTCAAGTTCAATGAGGTATCAAAAGTTATTTTGTAGCCTTTACCACCTTGACGATGTTTGAACTCCAATTTAGCTTTATTTGCTATATCTAAATCCCCATACCAACGAATTCTGACTTTTTTACGGATACTAATACCACTTAAATTCTCTTCATAACGATCAAGTAACGGTGTATCAAGATAGAGACTATTTACATATCGAGTTTGATAGTGTTTATTAAATAATAAAGGATGATTCATTAACCACGCTTGCACAATTTGCAGCCTATTTAGCGGGATTGGTATCTTTACTTCAAATCGATATTCTCGGTTTTGAGTTTTCACTTGTGTACTAAATTTAGAATTTAACTGGCTATTATTTAGTTTTTGCATAGGTGAACTCATTTGGGTTTATCCGATTTCATGATGGTGTTGTACAAGTTCTTTACGTCAAGAACTTGAGAGGGTATTTCCAAGCCATTAACAATCAATCGGCTACCCAATTCCGCTACACTTTTGCTTTGACAGTTACTATCAGTGCATGAATATTCGGTTACTGTCATTGTTGCGGGACCAAAGATACGTTTTTTGGAGTAACTCATTAATGCCATGTGATGAATATTGACCGCGGTAATTTTATCTGCTGAAATTGTTGAATCGTCTTTGGCTACGAGACCAAAATTTGCATCACTAAATGAAGCATTGTGTACCTGTAAATGACTTCGTTCACCTGCAGAGATCGCTTTATCACGAATCTGATCAAAATTTGCATGAGTGAGTTTAAGGCTTGAGCCACTGATATCTAAACCATCGCCACCAGAGCGTGAACCTATATTGATAAATTCACTATTTTTGACTTCACCGGTGCAAAAATCACAGTCAAATGCGTCTGATAGTGTGTTTTTAATGGTTAGACCGTTTATATTTACTAATGCATTGATAATATTTAAGCCATCTTCAGACTGGTTATCAGTAATTTCTAATGCGTGCATATTAACTATGCCTTTAACAAAATAAATAGCCCCACGGGGTTGCCAAAGTCCGAGTTTTGGGCTGCTGGCATAGCTTATTTTAAGGTGATTTATGTTCTGTTCAGTTTCTGAAGTCGGAGAAAAAACACTGATCCCAGACCATTTGGCGCCAGTTTTATGTTTTGTTAATACAACAGGGTTATCTTTGTTTCCATCTACCTGCAATGAACCAAACACCATAAGCCCTGCATTTTTGCTAAAAGTGATTTGGGTACCTGCTGGAATAATCACCTTTGTATTTCGAGGAGTCACTAGATAGGTGCCTATGTGCCATGTGCCCGGTTTTAGCTGCCATTTACCTTCAGAACGTTTGATAAAATCGCTATAGGCAAACATTGTTTTGGATATTATCGTATTGGGAAGCCTAGCGGGACGAGGAATAAAACTTAATGGATGAATATTTTTAGCAAAATGAAACTTAGCTAACTTTTTACCTTCCAAGGCAGCTGTTACTTTAACTGATACCACGTTTTCCGGTAAGTTAATCGTGGTTGTTTGTTCTGGGGAAATTTTTAAAGGAAGTTCATCGTTTATTTCATCGAGTTTATTGATTTCGCCAAAAGTTGTTACTGCTTGTATTTCTTTTATTATGAGTGGCACGCGGGCATTGTTTTCCACGTGCCACATTATTTGTCCTTGTTTATCATAAAGTTCACTAACTAGATCCCAATTAGGCTTAGTTTTAAAAATATTTAGCTGTTTATGCAGTTCTTCACTGACCGGTTTCATGGAGCTACAATCTTCAGTTAGGTAGTTAGTGTTCCAGCAATGTGCTTGTTTCTGCATGACAGCGAAGTTAAAAGGCAATATTAGCGGGCTATCAGTGTGTAACATGTGTATAAGTTGACGCTCATATAGACTAAGTTGCGGGATAATCTGTGTATCGAGTAATTTTATTAAGTGACTTTTTGCGCTAAGATAATGTGCCTGAACGTGTGGATCATCAAGCATAGATTTACTTATTTCAAATGTTTGGCTGGGTGGTTGCATTAACCATATATGTGCTGCAGGTGTCACTGCGACATCACTTTGTATCGGCTCAAGTTTTGCTGTGTGCGGGTTGTAGTACCAGCGCCAGTTATTCCATGTAAGAGCATGCCACGCTCCCCATAAATCAACCATTGCAAGGTATTGAGCTAGCCTCTTTGCATCAAAGACATCACTTGCTACGCGATTACCGGCTAAAAAGTCATTGAGTAATGCAAGCGCCATTTGCCGTTGCTTGGCTAATGAGTGATTGCCTAGCACTGTTTTACGCTGTAAAACGCGAGGTTTAAGCAGACGTGTCACTTGATTATTTTCATCGAGAGTCTCTGAAACTAAGTCAAGACGAGTAATCAAGCCTTCCGTTCTATTATTTACAGCTAACAGGCTTTGACTAAATGCTTGTTCAAAAAGCATCACACCCCAATCATTGCCATTTAATACAACTCTCACAGGGATGTGTTTTGGTGAAATAATATCGAATTTAGCTATATCCAAACTTTTCGCAAATAAGCTTGCTCCCTGATGTCCGCGAACACTCGTGGCGAGAAGAGCAAACTTTCGTGATTCAAATAACGCTTGTTTTTTTTTCAACGATACTTTCAGTGACCACCGCTTTGTTTTATTAATATGGTCAAGGAGATCACCTTGCAAACGTATTTTTGCTGGGAATTTATTTTGTTGAAAATATATGGTTGCCGTCACTTCATGACGGATTTCAGGAATTCTTCCCTGTGAAAAGGCAAGGTTACGGTCACTTTCTAACTTTAGCCAATCTTGGTATTTAATGTCTATTTTAATAACAGGTAACTCATTGTCAGCTCCTAACCATTCTTTTGGTGCTAAAGCCAAGCTCTTAGCTAGCTGAAAGGCTTTCCCTTCTACAGTCTTATGATGGGCGACAAAACCTTTATCGACTAAATAGTGTCTAACATAATTTATTGATGGTAATACCAATAATGTTAACAACAGCCCTGCAATAAAGAGTAGCTTCCTTTCACGTAAAGTGTTTTTTTGGGGAGGGCGGAGTAAACGCATTGTTAAACTCCTGCGATATTGTGTTGCTCGAGTAGAGATACATTAATACCTGAAAACTCTTCATTGAGCGCTGATATAAACTGGTCGATTTGTTGCTCATTGCTTACCGCGACAAAAAATGTGGCATCAAACTGTGTATTTGATACGTCAATTCGTCTTAGTTCAATACGGTCAACATGTTGCTGCAATATAGACTTTAGTTTTGTTACTAAAGTTGCTACTTGATAACCATCTTCGCAAATATGGTTAAGAGAGAGAAACAAGCCGCTTTCTGGTGTGCTATTGTCATCACGTTTTTTAACCAAGGTCACTAAAATAAGAGTAACAATGCAAGCGAGTATAGCTGCAAGGGTTTGTCCGGCACCTAATGCCACCGCAACGGCAATATTTAAAAACAGATACAACAGTTCTTCTGGCTCTTTAATAGGTGTACGAAAGCGTACAATAGAAAGAGCGCCTACTAAACCTAGTGCTAATGCGAGTGATGCTTTTACCACAGTAATAATTAATATTACGCTAAGGACAAGTAAAGGAAATAAACGTGAAAAATCTTGACGGTTACAAAAAGCACTGGCGTATTTTCTAAAATGAAGCCCTATGAGACTGGCTATGACAAAACCTATTAGTAAATTCATTAATAAGGCTAATAGCTGGATACTGGCGTAAGGGAAAAACATAGAGCGAATATCTTTCGGTAAAAAAGCGATTAATAGTGGATCAACTGACTCCATAATGACTCCTATTACATATATTGTCTGGGTTTTATTCCAGCATACAAAGGGCAATGAAGGTAAATAAGCATAAATTGCACCAATATATTAAATAAACAAATAGGAATTAGGTGAATCTGTGATTTATAGATATGAATCAGTCTGTTAAGTTTGTTTTTTGATAGCCAGCTTTTACTGGTAAAGCTGGCTAATCAGGGAGTTATGGATGAGGTAAAAGGCTTATGCATCGCATTTTGCAATATGTAACCGAGACAGAGGTAAGAGGAGATGTTAATCGTTAACGTGAAGCGAAGATAGACTGGTAATCCCTCTGTCTGCTTAGTTGATCTAATTAATTGAATACTCTAGTGTAAGTTCAGTAAGGTAAATCATTATGCTTAACGCTAACCGAGTATGTCTAATACTGGTTACCCTTTAAGGAAAGATTATGTCTAACCGTCTCCCACAGAAAATAGCTATTCTCATTTATATGTACTTGGGTTATGCAGCCATGATGATTTGTCGTCAAATGGTCACTATTCTCAGTCCAGCGTTTCTTGCCGATGAAACTTTAGCATTAACAAAAACAGATTTAGGTGATATCGCTGCATATGGCACGTTAGGTGCGCTGTTTGGAAAATTAATTTGGGGACCACTGGCTGATAAGTTTGGCGGTCGCTTTACTATATTAGTGGGTGTTTTTTTCAGTGCAGTCTTTATTATTGCTTTCGGCCTTTCACCTAATATCCTTGCCTTCACTGGTTTTTCATTTTTGCTTTATTGCAGTAAATCTTCGGGTTGGCCTGGTATGACTAAACTGATTGGTGATTGGTACCACCCACAAGGTTATGGGCGAGTGTGGAGTATTCTCGCGACAAGCTCAAGATTTAGTGTAGTTTTGGCTACTTTGTTATTTGGTTGGTTACTGAGCTTTATGCATTGGCGAACGGTAGCCTTTATTGCGGCCTGTGTTGCCCTGATGATTTTTATAGGCTGCTATTTTTTCTTAAAAGACAAGCCCAACGGTGTTAGCTCATTTAGAGAAGATGATAATAACCAGAAGAGGCCAGTATTAGCCATAGCAGAAAAACAAGCATTACATAATAAATACAATCACCCACTACGAGGTACAGGCACTATTATCGGCTTGATAACCTTTGCAAAAAGTCCAAGAGTCTGGTTAGTTGTCATCATGTTGATGGTGCTGACATGTATGATGGCCTTTTTAGATTTTGTTGCGATTTATCTAATGGAAAGTTATCAACTAACTCCGTCTGAAGCCGCAATGGCTTCTACTATTTTTCCTCTAGGCTCGTTGGCTGGTCTATTGGTCTCTATTGCATTCTATGACAGTTTTTCAAAACGAGGCATCAGAGTAGTACTTACTTTAGCATTGGCTATGAGTTTAGTGAGTGTGCTTATCCTGCAGTATTTACCATTGTTTGATATAAAGTCGGAATTAAAATATATCTTGGCATTGGCTGCTATTTTTATGTTCGCTTTTTCAATTTCTCCAGCCTATTACTTGCCTATGTCAATATTTTCTATTGAATATGGTGGGCCTCATAGCGGTACTTTGATATGCATCATTGATGCGTTTGGCTTTGCCGCGAGTGCCGCATTTTCATTTATCGGTGGTAGGTTGGCAGATAGCACGACAGGTTGGTCAAGTTTTATGAATATGCTCATTTTAATTTCCGCTGCGGGTGTCATATCTGTTTGGGCTTTTATGCACTCAGAATATAAAGCAGAAGACAAAGCGGCGAGTTAACAGCACGTAATTATTTTATAAATCAAAATGAGCACTCGTTAAATTATATTTAAGTAATACTCATTTCAATGTTTTCATCTAATATTACTAGTAGATCAAAACAATTGAAGTTATCGATGCTTGTGTTAAAAAACACCTCATTTAATCATTTAATTCCGCTTAGGGCACTTTTGGTAGGTGTTATATTTTTACTTAGTCAAAATCAGAGTTTGGCACATCAAGATATTATTAAAGCGGCGGTGGCAGAAGAGTTCAAAGATGGCTTGCAAAGTCAGTATTTAAAATATATAGCTAAACAGTTAGCGATGGAAATAAACATAACAACCATGCCACTTGCTCGCCGTATTCAGGAAGTTAAAAAGGGTAATGCTGATATTATTGTTGGTTTAGATTATAGTCCTGAGCGAGCGGCTGAATTGATATATATTTATCCAGCTTATGAGAAACTCTCTTTCAGATTTTTCTCGTTAAATAAGAATGCCAATAAGATACAAAGTTATAGCGACTTAGCTGGCAAAGTTATTGGTGTGATAAGAAGTGCGAAACATCACAGTGCTTTTGAGCAAGATAAAAGCCTGAAAAAGTATGAATTAACCAGCCTTGATAATTGTATTAATATGCTGCTTCGTGGCCGAATTGACATATTTATTCACTACGAAGAGAGTACGTTAGTGATGTTAAAAGCACTTGGTGTTACTGGTCAGATAACAAAAACAAATTATCAACCTGAACATAGTAATAAACATTACATCGCTATTTCAAAAAAATCATCTTTAGCAGATAAACAAAAACAACTAAAAGCAATTATTGAAAGAGCGATTAAACAGCAAGACTTTATGCAGATGCGCCTTAATTACTATCATAATAAAGTAATACTTAAGTAGTCACTTTAGTGATAAATTTATTGGTAATTATAAGACATTCACCTGCATATTAGAGGCGGTGAAGCAATATTTGTCGATTATTTAGATAATCGCGATAGCTTAGTTATAACCAAGTACATAGCTATGATCTGCTTCATCAGTTATATCAAAGTATCTCATTAATGGCGCATCAACTTGACTCGGCTTTGTATTAACTACATCGTTACTTTTTACTACATTTGTCATTGAGCTAGCCGTTGAGGTATTGTCCGCCTGTATAAATTCACTTTGAGTATTATCTGTATTAGCCATCATATTCACCTTGTTAAAACTATTGTTAATCACCTTGGATTACCATAATGTAATTTTATTTTTAAAAATGTAACTACTTAAGTTTTGCCTTCCCATAAATAAAGGTTATGACCTGAAAAACTGGTTTTTATCAAATTAGGTTCAATCATGCACTTGAAATACTTGTTTGAAAATATTACTCAGTAGATTGACCTTGTTTACTTCTCTAGGTGACTTTTTTGTCACTAACGATAAGTTAAACTGGTAGGTGTGACTACTCGGTTTAATGATCCTAATTTGGCCTTGATTTAATTCATCTTGAATATAACTTTGCGGCATGTAACCAATGTAACGGCCAGATAAAATCATAGTTTTTCGGGTATCAAATTGATATGACTTCGCCGATAAGTTAAGTTTCATTAATTGCTCTTTACCAGCACTGTCAATATCGATTCCTGGATGGATGGCGGCAACTTCGGCTAAATTTATCTCTGATATTGTGCTATCTACTTGACTGAAAAAAGGGTGTTCTTTGCCACAACATAAAAAAATAGGTTCATTAGATAAGGCGGTATAACTTAACCCCTCAATTTGCTGGTAACTGGGAAATAAACCAATGTGCGCTTTATCTTTTAATAATTGTTTTTCAATTGTTGAAATTGAGTCACCGTCTAAAACGATATGTAAATTGGGGGAATCATCATGTAGTTGCTGTATCACTTGCGCTAATTTTTGTTGTTTGAACGAATCTAGTTGGTCGGCGCACAAAATAACTAATTCACCACTGAGCTCTTTCCCCAAAGTACCTACCAACAAGGAAAAGTCATTAAGTGAGTCAAATAACTCTATAACAGCCCGATAAACAGCCTGACCATCTTCCGTTAAGGAAAAGCCGCCTCGGCCTCGGCGACAAAGAGTTAACTTCATCCGTGTTTCTAAATTAGACATGTGCACACTGATTGTTGAACGAGTGATTCCTAGTGCCAATTCAGCGGCGGCAAAGCCACCATACTCAACAACAGAGCTGAAAATTCGTAATAATCGTAAGTCATATTCAGTGATTGGTTTTGGAATAATCGAGGTGTTTTTCATAATTGATCTTTCATTAAGTTTGACCTACTTCAAACAATAGGTTTAATGTTTTATATTTAACCTGACTTTGTTATGAGTTTCAATAGGGGCATATACTCAAACCAGATACAAATATTTAGGAGTTCGTCATGTACGGCTTAAAAGATAAACAATTATTAAAAAACTTTTCCTATATCAATGGCAGCTGGCATAGCAGTGCCACCGAGTTTTCAATAACTAACCCTGCCAATGGCGCAGAAATTATCAAAGTCAGCAATGCTGGCGTGGTTGAAACAAAGCTTGCGGTAAAAGCTGCAAAAGATGCTTTAGCCATGTGGTCGGCAAAGTCGGCCAACCAAAGAGCAAGTTTATTACGCAACTGGTTTGATCTCATGATGGAAAATCAAGAAGATTTAGGTCGTATATTAACTTTAGAGCAGGGCAAACCTTTAGCTGAAGCCAAGGGCGAAATTGGTTATGGTGCTTCGTTTATTGAATGGTTTGCTGAAGAAGGTAAACGTGTTTATGGTGACACCATTGCTGCTCCTTCAAATGACAAACGTATTATGGTGATTAAGCAACCGGTTGGTGTCGTTGCTTCAATTACGCCATGGAATTTCCCTAATGCCATGATAGCGCGTAAAGCCGCAGCTGCATTGGCCGCAGGTTGTACTTTTGTAGTACGTCCAGCTAAACAAACACCGCTTTCTGCCTTAGCGATGGCAGAGCTAGCTGAAAGAGCTGGTATTCCTGCTGGGGTGTTTAACGTTGTTGTTGGTGAAGATGCCCGCGGGATGGGGGAAGTGTTAACTCAACACCCTGATATTGCTAAATTTACCTTTACTGGCTCAACGCCAGTAGGCAAATCGTTACTGAAACAATGTGCTACATCTGTTAAAAAAGTATCAATGGAGTTAGGTGGCAATGCGCCATTTATAGTTTTTGAAGACGCTGACATTGATGCTGCAGTGCAGGGCGCAATGGCATCGAAGTACCGTAATGCAGGGCAAACCTGTGTTTGTACTAACCGTATTTTTGTACAGCAGGCAGTGCTTGCACAATTTACTGAAAAATTTGCTCAAGCGGTCAGTGAATTATCTATGGGTGATGGGTTAGTTGATGGCGTGACTATGGGACCTATGATCTCTGCTCAAGCAGTCAGCGATGTAGAAAGTTTAGTGACCCAATCTATTGCCGCAGGAGCTACATTAATCAGTGGCGGTAAAAAAGATACCGCCGGTGATAATTTTTACCAAGCAACAATTTTAACTAATGTCACTAACGATATGCCTATAGCGGCCAATGAAATATTTGGCCCAGTAGCCCCAATTATAGCCTTTGAGACTGAAGAAGAGGTGATAGCTATGGCAAACGACACAGAGTACGGCTTAGCAGCATATTTTTATTCACGTGATATTGGTCGAATTTGGCGTGTAGCCGAAGGGTTAGAATTTGGTATGGTTGGCATAAATGAAGGGATTATTTCAAATGCGGCCGCTCCTTTTGGTGGCGTTAAACAATCAGGTAATGGTCGTGAAGGTTCAAAATACGGCTTAGATGATTATTTAGAAATTAAATATTTATGTATGGGTGGCTTAGATAAATAGCGCACCAACATAGCGTAGCCTTTAACAACAAAACATAAAAATCCGTGCTATTGACTAAATAGGTTAATGGCGCAGGTAAACTGATTTAAAGAAAATAGAAGTAGGTAAATAAAATGACAAATTCAGAATTACAACTAAGAAAAACCCAAGTTATCGCTCGTGGACAAGGCAATGTGTACCCAGTGTATGTCGAACGTGCAGAAAATTCAGAAATTTGGGATGTTGAAGGAAAGCGTTACATTGATTTTGGTACGGGTATTGCCGTATGTAATACAGGGCATAGCCACCCAAAAGTGATTGCAGCAGTAAAAGCACAATTGGACAAGTTTAGTCATACTTGTGTAATGGTTAACCCATATGAAGTGGCTGTTGAACTTGCTGAAAAGCTTGTTGATATAGCCCCTGGTGATTCAGCGAAAAAAGCTATTTTTGTTTCTACTGGCGCTGAGGCGGTAGAAAATTGTGTAAAAATCGCCCGTGCTCATACCGGACGTCGTGGTGTTATAGCCTTTAATGGTGGTTTTCATGGCCGTACTAATTTAACGATGGCACTTACGGGTAAGATCACTCCTTATAAAAATTTATTTGGCCCTTTTCCTGGTGATATATTCCACGCACCTTTCCCTATTTCTTGTCATGGCATTACTGTTGAGCAATCACTTAAAGCACTTGAGAATCTTTTTAAAGTTGATATTGCCCCATCAGATGTTGCTGCCATTATTGTTGAGCCCGTTCAAGGTGAAGGTGGTTTTTATCAAGCGCCAAGTGAATTTTTACAAGCATTGAGACAATTATGTGATGAACACGGTATTGTCTTAATTGCTGATGAAATTCAAACTGGATTTGCTCGTACAGGTAAAATGTTTAACTTTGAATACGCCAATGTAGAACCTGATTTAATTACGATGGCAAAAGGTATTGCTGGTGGTTTTCCTATTGCAGCTGTTGTGGGTAAATCTGACATTATGGATGCACCTTTACCGGGCGGATTGGGTGGTACTTATGGTGGCTCTCCAGTTGCCTGTGCTGCAGCGTTAGCGGTTCTTGAAGTCATTGAAGAAGAAAATTTAATTACACGATCTAACCAAATAGGAGCGTTATTTAATGAACAGTTATCGCAATTACAAAATGAATTCCCCAACTTGATTCTCGATGTTAGAAACAAGGGCGCTATGATTGCAATAGAGCTTGTTAGTAACGGTGAGGTAGAGCAAGCTAATACGCAGTTAACTCAGGCTATTATTGCGAATGCAGCTAAATACGGCTTAGTGTTATTGGCTTGCGGCTTTTATGGCAATGTAATTCGTTTCTTACCGGCATTAACCATTAGCGATGATATGGCGCTAGAAGGCTTAAGTGTGTTTAAGCAATTGTTTAGTGATGTGGTTGCTGACTTAGCTAAATAACCATATTTTTTGAGTATTAATATAAAAATACAATATTGAGTAATGGTTACAGCTAGTTCAGTACCATTACTCAACTCAAAGTCATACCCTTGGGTTATGGGTCAATAACACAAATGAATGCATGTTTTTGTATTTGACCTGTTTTGATTGTTTATACTCGATGATGCCTTGCTTAATCGGTACCCTTTTTTAGCAAAAAACATGGAATAAATATGCGACAATTTATAACGATAATAATTATTTTAGCCGCCATTGGTTTTCAACCCAATGTGAATGCAAATCAAATGGTTAATATAACTGGCCGTTTGCTTGATGAATCACAAAATCCACTCAGTAATGTAAAAATCACCATAGACAATAAAACGGTTAGTAGCAATAAACAGGGCCGCTTTGTACTGCCAGTTAAGCGCAAAAGCACGGAACAAACTATTTACCAAGTTAGCTTTGTCAAACAGGATTACTTTAAGAGTATTCAAACGTTCAGCCACTTTGAACTTTTTTCACTGCAAACAGAGAAAGCTCAAGGTGTTATTGCCGATATAACGCTAGTTGCTAAAAAAGAGAAACGAGTCATGTTAGCTTTCGGTGGTGATGTGATGATGGATCGACGTTATTACAAACCTTATTTTGGTGACTCTATCTTGATTCACCCTGACACTAAGCTTGAAGATAGCAAAGCTGTAGTCGAAAACATCAAACCTTATATGAGTATCGCTGATTATGCCGCGGTAAATTTAGAAACCCAAGTTGCGCATAAAAAGCCAGGTGAACGCGCACCTAAAAGTGTGACATTTTATTCTCGCCCTGAAATTCTAGACGCTTTATCGTGGGCAGGCGTTGATTACGTCAGCCTAGGTAATAACCATACTTATGATTATTTAGAGCCAGGTATGCAGACTACTTTAGACTTTTTACAGAAAAGTCAGTTAGGTTTTTCTGGTGCTGGTATGAACGAAAAGCAAGCGTTACAGGCACACCGCGAAACAATTAAAAACACACCGTTTTCAATGTTAGGCTATGTTGGTTGGGAGGGGAGATCAGAGCCAACTCAAACTGCAAACGCTCAACATGGTGGCGCTGCATATGGCTCAATGAAAAATATTCTTAATTCGGTTGGCAAAGAAGTTGCCGAAGATAGAGTCACTATAGTGCAGTATCATGGCAGTCAGGAATATGCCAATAGCCCAACAGGTGTTACTGAGCAAAGGTTGAAGTCAGCTTTAGATAATGGCGCGGCGCTTGCTATTGCTCATCATCCTCATGTTACACAGGGCTTAGAGCTGTATGATAATAAGCTAATTGCCTATTCTATGGGTAACTTTATCTTCGATCAAAACTTTAGTGCCACCCAGCATAGCTTTATTTTGTATGTTTGGTTAGACGAAGGGAAATTCCATCGTGCGGAAATAGTACCTGTCTATGTTAAAGGTTATAAACCAACACCTGCAACGGGTGTTAATCGTTATACAGTAATGAAGCGATTAACCGAACTATCTAAGGTCCGTAATACCTATATTCGTCAATCAGGTGGCCATGGTGTGATCACGCCAGTTACCGCTTCAGTGACTGTTGAGTTAGTTACGGCTAAAACATCAGATCATGATAAGTTAGTGATAACTAAACCCGTGCAGCATGAGTTAACTTTTGCTGTGGGTAGCAAAGTAGCAAGTCTGTATCACTTACCTTGGCATCAACAGTTAAGTGAGGTTTTATTAGACAACGAACAGGTAAAATACCGTTTAGGTAAAAATTTGATTAATAGTAGTGATTTTGAAAGTTATTCAACATTTGACAGCCCTGAACGCGGTTTGTTTTTTGATAGAAGCTTGATGACGCTAAATAAGCATGGTGCTAGTGGTAATAGCAGTATTGCTTTAACACTAACCAAAAACCAAGCAACAAGCTTCGGCGTTAAGAGTTTCTGGCGTGTGTATTCAGCCAGCAGACAAATGACTATTAAAGCGAATTATAAAATAAAGAATGCCGTGACATTGCGTTACTCTTGGCAGGGTAGGAAATCGAAACAAAGGTTATTTGAGGCGTTTAAAAACAGCCCTAAAAACCTAATCAAAACGGTCGAACTTGCAGGTAATGATCAATGGCAAAATGTCGAAGTAGACTTTAATTCTCCACGAGTTGGTTATAAAAGTTATCGAATTTTGATTGAAGCGCAATTACTTGATGGTAGTACTACCCAGTTATCTATTGATGATTTTGCAGTAATTGAGTGGCATAGTGCTTTTACTAATAGCTCAAAACCACCACTATTTACGCTAGATAGCCGTCAACCCGCCTATTTAGGGTTATCAATATCAAGTGACTCAATAAAGGCTAATTCAAATGGCATTATGGTTACCACTAAGTAATTAGCCTTACTCATTGGTAAACTACTTACAGCCCTGCATCTAGCGGGGCTTTTTTATACCGATATTTTGTTGAACCGATACTCAATTTTGGTGCTCTGTTAAAATCAGGCTATTGACTTATCCCCATTTGGTGACGTTTTTTCCATGTTCGGGTCTGTATTCAATGTGTAAAAACAGAAAGAAATTTTTGAGTTTTACTCAATAAAAATATAATAAAGTTAATGAGATTAGTGGGTGTTTATACCAATTCCATTAAATTATTGCCCACTTGTGCTGGTTAAAATACCCCAAGAATTCGTTGCTCTCAATTCCAATAGCCAGCTATTGCTCAATCGAGCGCCTTACCTTGATTTATTTTTCCTTCGCA